>Ga0210387_10000790_pt1 | contig 23238 bp, 21 predicted proteins | sample IncBWC7OmetaG_FD_160108 | JGI IMG/M metagenome (GOLD analysis project Ga0210387, IMG submission 160108) | Forest soil microbial communities from Barre Woods Harvard Forest LTER site, Petersham, Massachusetts, United States - Inc-BW-C-7-O ...
GCGTCTATCAGGGCAGGGTGGGCAATGTCGCGCCCAGTCTCTTGAATGCGATGGAACGCGTCACCATCGGCGATCTCAAGCCGGATCTCACCATCATCCTCGACGTTCCCGTCGAGATCGGGCTGAAGCGCGCCGCCGCGCGCCGCGGCAATGCCGCACCCGACCGGTTCGAATCCGAGGACGTCAAATTTCACCAGAAGCTGCGCGATGCCTATCGGGAGATCGCGGCTGCTGAACCTCAGCGCTGCGTACTGATCGATGCGTCCGCCGATCCCGATACGGTCGCGGCCAATGTCTGGACTGCGCTGCGCGATCGCTTCTTCGCGGCGCCCGTTGCCACTGTGGCCTCGAGCGCATGAGTCGCGCCAAGGCTGACGCCGAGATCGCCACAACGCATCCGCGCGAAACCGGCGTGCTGTTCGGACATCAGGAGGCGGAGGCCGCGCTGCTCAATGCCTACAAGAGCGGGCGCATTCCGCACGCCTGGCTCATGGGCGGCGCGCAGGGCATTGGCAAGGCGACGCTCGCCTATCGCATGGCGCGCTTCGTGTTGACGCATCGCGATCCGCTCAGCCCAGCCGTGCAGCGCGCCAACACGCTCGCGATCGATCTGAATGAGCCGGCGGCCCGTCACATCGCCCAGAACGCCCATGGCAGCCTGCTGGCGCTGGAGCGGACCGCCAACGACAAGGGCGTGCTGCGCACGGTCATCACGGTCGACGAAACGCGCGAGACGATCTCTTTCTTCGGCTCGACCGCGGCGGTGGAGGGCTGGCGCGTCTGCATCGTCGACACCGTCGACGAGCTCAATCCGAATGCCGCGAATGCGCTGCTGAAAATTCTGGAGGAGCCGCCGCAGCAATCGCTGTTCCTTCTGGTCAGCCACGCGCCGGCGCGGGTGCTGCCGACCATCCTGTCGCGCTGTCGCAAACTGCCGATGCGTCCGCTTGCGACCGAGGATGTGATCCGTGCCGCCGCGCACGCCATTTCGCGCGACGCCCACGATGCCGCGCTCACCGAGGCCGCTGCGGCGTCCGAGGGCAGTGTGGCGCGCGCGCTGACGCTGCTCGGAGGCGATGCGCTGAAACTGCAGCAGCGCACCGCCGCAATGCTCGCCGGCTTGCCCAAAGTCGATCCGCGCGAAGTCCATGCGCTCGGCGATTCGCTGCCGCTCTCGGATCGGGTGGCGCTTGCCGCCTTTATCGACGGCGTCGAACGCTGGATTTCCGAGCGCCTTCGTACCGACGGCACGTCCAATGCCAATCTTCCCCGCCTTGCACGGCTGGCGGAGGTGTGGGAAAAGATCGCCCGCGCCGCGCGCGACACCCAAGACTATAATCTTGAGCGGAAGCCCCTGGTCTTCTCGGTGTTCTCGATGCTTGCGGAAGCGACGCGGTAGGCGTCTTCGGATCGTTGATCCCTTACATTTCGCTCGAGCAGAACCATAAGGATTTCGCTGTGGCCAAGAAGTCTTCGAAGAAGAAAACGTCCAAGAAGGCTGCCAAGCGCGCCACCAAGGCCGCGACGAAAAAGCGTGTCGTGAAGAAGGCCAAGAAGGCGGTAAAGAAGGCCGGCAAGAAGGCGGCAAAGAAAACTGCCAAGAAGGTAGCGAAGAAAGCTCCGGCCAAGAAAGTTGCGAAGAAAGCGCCAGCCAAGAAAGCGGCGAAGAAAGCGGCTCCGAAGGCCAAAGCTCCCGAAGCGAAGGCGCCGGAGATCAAGGCTACGAAACCTCAGGCCCAAAAACCCAAGGCTCCGAAGCCCGCGGCCAAGCCGGCCGCCGTCGCATCTGCAACGTCTCGCAAAAACGCCTTCTACATCACCACCGCGATCGCCTATCCGAACGGCCAGCCGCACATCGGACACGCCTATGAGGCGATCGCCACCGATGCGCTGGCGCGCTTTGCGCGGCTGGACGGCAAGGACGTGTTCTTCCTGACCGGCACCGACGAGCACGGGCTGAAGATGATCCAGACCGCGCAGAACGAGGGGATGACGCCGGCAGAGCTTGCGACGCGCAATGCCGGGCGCTTCAAGGAGATGGATCAGCGCCTCAACGTTTCCTTCGACCGCTTCATCCGCACCACGGAGGAACAGCACCACCGTTCCACCCAGGAGGTTTGGCGGCGGATGCTTGCGAACGGCGACATCTACGTCGACACCTATGCCGGCTGGTATTCGGTGCGCGACGAGGCCTACTACGCCGAGGAAGAGACTGTTGTCGGCGAGGACAATGTCCGTCGCGGCCCGCAGGGCACACCGGTCGAATGGGTCGAGGAGAAGAGTTACTTCTTCCGCCTCTCGGCCTATCAGGACAGGCTGCTTGCGCTCTACGAGAGCCAGCCTGACTTCATCGGCCCCGACTCGCGCCGCAACGAGGTGACGAGCTTTGTGCGGGGAGGGCTGAAGGACCTCTCGATCTCGCGCACCACCTTTGATTGGGGCGTAAAGGTGCCTGATGACCCCGAGCATGTGATGTATGTCTGGGTCGACGCGCTGACCAATTACATCACCGGCGTCGGCTTCCCCGACGAGAGCGACAGAAACTGGCATTACTGGCCGGCCGACGTGCATATCATCGGCAAGGATATCATCCGCTTCCATGCGGTGTATTGGCCGGCGTTTCTGATGTCGGCGGGTGTTCCCGTGCCGAAGCGCGTCTACGCCCACGGCTTCCTGTTCAACAGGGGCGAGAAGATGTCGAAGTCGGTCGGCAATGTCGTCGATCCCTTCAACCTCGCCGACCAGTATGGCGTCGATCAGGTGCGCTATTTCTTCATGCGCGAGGTGCCGTTCGGGCAGGACGGCAACTACAACCACGAGGCCATTGTCGCGCGCATCAATGCCGATCTCGCCAATGATCTCGGTAACCTCGCGCAGCGCTCGCTGTCGATGATCGCAAAGCAACTCGGCGGCGCGCTGCCGACGCCGGGCGAGTTCTCGGACAATGACAAGGCGATCCTCGCCGAGGCCGATGCCATGATCGGCGTCGCGCGCACCGCGATGACGTCGCAGCAGATTCATGCCTGGCTCAATGCCGTGTGGTCGGTGGTGGCGGAAGCCAATCGCTATTTTGCAGGCGAAGCGCCCTGGGCGCTGGCGAAAACCGATCCGGCGCGCCAGCATACGGTGCTCTATGTCACGGCCGAGGTGATCCGGCAGGTCGCGATCCTGACGCAGCCGGTGATGCCGGTAGCGTCCGAAAAGCTGCTCGACAGCCTCGGCGTTCCCCAGGGTGAAGCGCGGATGTTCACGGCTCTCGGCGGGGAGAGGCGCATTGCGCCGGGCACAGTGCTGCCTGCGCCGCAAGCAGTGTTCCCCCGTTACATCGAGCCAACGGCGGCATAGATAGAACTCCATGCTGGTCGATAGTCACTGCCATCTGGACTTTCCGGATTTTGCCGCCGATCTCGACGCCATCGTGGCACGGGCGGCGGACGCCGGCATTGGCCGCATGGTCACGATCTCGACGCGGGTCAAACGGCTCGGCGGGCTGATTGCCATCGCCGAGCGTTTTCCTAATGTCTATTGCTCCGTCGGCACCCATCCGCATCACGCTGATGAGGAGGACGGAATTTCGCCGGACGAGTTGATCGAGCTGACTGGACATCCGAAGGTCGTGGCGCTGGGCGAGGCCGGGCTCGACTATTTCTACGATAACGGCTCGCCAGAAGCGCAAGCGCGCGGCTTTCGCGCGCATATTGCAGCCGCCCGGGCAACGGGCCTGCCGCTCGTGATCCACACCCGCGAGGCTGACGCTGATTGCCAGCGCATCCTGGAGGAAGAGGTCGCCAAGGGGCCTTTCCGTGCGGTGCTGCATTGCTATACCGGCGGGCGCGAGCTCGCGATGAAGGCGATCGAGCTCGGGCTGTCGATCTCGTTCACGGGGATTTTGACCTTCAAGAAATTGGAAAGCCTGCGCGAGCTCGCTGCCGAGCTTCCGGCCGACCGCATCATGGTCGAAACGGATTCGCCTTATCTGGCGCCCGGCAAATTCCGCGGCAAGCGCAACGAGCCGTCCTATGTCGTCGAGGTCGCCAAAGTGCTGGCGGAAACGCGGGGCGTTTCGCTTGACGAGATATCGCGCCAGACATCAGAAAACTTCTTCCGCCTGTTCTCGAAGGTACCGCAGCCAGTCGCCGCATGAGTTTGACACTGACAATCCTCGGCTGCGGCTCTTCCGCTGGCGTTCCCCGGCCAGCGCTCGGCTGGGGTGCGTGCGACCCCACTAATCCCAAAAACCGCCGCCGCCGCTGCTCGCTGATGGTCGAGCGTACGGGCGGCGACGGCACGACCAGGATCGTGATCGATACTGCGCCCGACCTGCGCGAGCAGTTGATCGACGCCAATGTCGATCACATCGACGCGGTGTTCCTGACCCACGAACATGCCGACCAGACCCATGGCATCGACGATCTGCGTTCCGTCGTCCTGCATCAGCGCCGCCGCATTCCGGTGTATCTGAACCAGTCGACGGCCGAGGACGTCGTACAGCGCTTCGCCTATTGCTTCGTCTCGCCGCCCGGCAGCGACTATCCGCCGATCCTGACCCAGCAGGCGATCGAAGGCGGCGAAAGCCGCGCCATCGAGGGAAAGGGCGGGACGGTCACATTGTCGGCGTTCAATGTGCAGCACGGCAACATTCCCGCGCTCGGCTATCGCATCGGCAATGCCGCCTACACGCCCGACCTCCACGACATCCCGCGCGAGAGCTGGCCGGCGCTGGAAAATCTCGACCTCTGGATCGTCGACGGCCTGCGCTATGCCGGCCATCCCAGCCATTTCAGCGTTGGCGATGCGCTGTCCTGGATCGAGCGCTTCAACCCGAAGCGTGCGGTCATCACCAACATGCATTCCGACCTCGACTACGGGGTGCTGCGCAAGAGCCTCCCCGAGGGCGTGATCCCGGCCTATGACGGGATGAAACTCGCGGCGGAATGACGCAAGCGCTCGATCGTTTTGCTGCGCTGCTCATTCGATTGTATCAGTGACAGCCCCAAAACCCGGGCGTAGGCTTCCCCCGTCCATGCAATAATTCCATCAGGGGAGGAAGCCGTGGACGTGACGCTCCAGCGTTCGACCATGCGCAAGGTCTATTTGCGCCTGTTGCCCTTTGCCGTGTTGTCCTACATTCTTGCCTATATCGACCGCATCAATGTGAGTTTTGCGGGGCTCACCATGCGCGAGGATATCGGCATGTCGGCCGCCACGTTCGGCTTTGCGGTCGGCATGTTCTATTGGGGCTATTTCATCTTCGAAGTGCCGAGCAATGTGATCCTGGAAAAGATCGGCGCAAGGATCTGGATCGCGCGGATCATGATCACCTGGGGAATTTTTGCAGGCCTGACCGCGCTTGTGAAGGATTCGACCTGGTTTGCAATCGTAAGATTCCTGCTCGGCGTCGCGGAAGCCGGCTTCTTCCCCGGCATCATTCTCTACTTCACCTATTGGTTCCCGTCGCGTCATCACGCACGGATCGTCGCGGGCTTCCTGGTCGGTCTGCCGGTTGCGGTCGCGATCGGCGCGCCGATCTCGACGGGGCTGCTCGGGCTTGACGGCTTGTTCGGCCTGAAGGGCTGGCAGGTGATGTATATCGCCGAAGCCGTTCCGACCCTGGTGATCGGCGTCTTGACTTACTTCGTGCTCACGGACCGGCCAGAACAGGCCAAATTCCTCAACGAAGATGAGCGCAAATGGCTGGTCGACACCATCGCGCGTGAGCGCCGCGCCACCGAGGCGGTGCGCCGCTACTCGCTGTGGGAAGCGCTCTACAACCCAAAGGTCCTGCTGCTGGCGTTGAACTATTTCGGCATCGTCACGGCAAGCCTCGGCATGCTGATTTTCATTCCGCAGATCATCAAGTCGCTCGGCATCGCCAGCAACATGACGGTGGGCTGGCTCACCATGATCCCCTATATCTGCGGCGCCATCGCCATGGTGATTTGGGGTCGCATCTCCGATCGCATGAACGAGCGGCGCTGGAATCTGTTCGTCGGCTGCCTGTTCTCGTTCGTGGGCCTCCTCATCGCTGCCATGACCATGGGGACATGGTGGTCGCTGGTGGGCATGTCGATCGCGGCGATGGGCTTCTACGGCTCGAAAGGTCCGTTCTTCGCCATGCCGCCAATGTTCCTCAGCGGTCCGGCGCTCGCGGCCGGCATTGCCTGGATCAACTCGATCGGCAATCTCGGCGGCTTCTTCGGGCCCTGGTATGTCGGCGCGATGAAAGACCTCACCGGCAGCTTCGCAGGCGGGCTCTACGGGCTGGCGCTTCTCGGCCTGGCCGCGGCTGTGATCTGCGCAGCGTTCCTGCACATTCCAAAGCCGGCGGTGCCGGACGCTGTGGCGGCACCGGCAGAGTGAAGCGAAGCTGTCATTCGGGGATGATGCGCAGCAATACAAGGGTGGGCAAAGGCGCGCAGCGCCGTGCCCACCATTCCAGCTCCCTGCTCGCAATGGTGGGGCACGCTTGCGCTTTGCCTACCCCACAAGGCCGCAACCGTTAAGCCGAAATCGCCTTCGCCGACTGCACCTCGTTGCGCAGCAGGTATTTCTGGATCTTGCCCGTCGACGTCTTCGGGATGGTGCCGAACACCACCGCTTTCGGCGTCTTGAAGCCGGACATGTGGCTGCGGCAATAGGCGATGATCTCGGCTTCCGTCGCCTTCGCGCCGTCCTTCAACTCGACGAAGGCGCAGGGCACTTCGCCCCATTTCGGATCGGGCTTGGCGACGACGGCAGCGAACAGCACGGCCGGGTGCTTGTAGAGGATGTCCTCGACCTCGACGGATGAAATGTTCTCGCCGCCGGAGATGATGATGTCCTTGGAGCGGTCCTTGATGATGACATAGCCGTGCTCGTCGAGCACGCCGAGATCGCCGGTGTGAAACCAGCCGCCGGCAAAGGCTTCCCTGGTCGCCTTCTCGTTCTTGAGATAGCCCTTCATCACGATATTGCCGCGGAACATCACCTCGCCGATGGTCTCGCCATCACGCGGCACTTCTTTCATGGTCTCGGGATCGATCACGGTGACGGCTTCCTCGAGCGGGTAGGCGACACCCTGCCGCCGCTTGAACTGCGCGCGTTCGGCTGCCGGCAGATCGTCCCAGCCCGGCTGCTCGGCGCAGACGGAGGCGGGCCCGTAGACTTCGGTGAGCCCATACACATGCGTCAGCTTGATGCCGATGTTCTCGGCGCCTTCGAGCACGGCGACCGGCGGGGCCGCGCCCGCGATCAGCCCGACCACGGGCTTCGCGGACTTGCCTTTGGGCGCATCGGGCGCGTTGATCAGCGTGTTGTAGACGATCGGCGCGCCGCACATGTGGGTGACGCCGTGCTTCCTGATCAGCTCGAATATCTTGGTGGGATCGACCTTACGCAGGCAGACATTGATCCCGGCCGAGGCCGCGACCGTCCATGAAAAGCACCAGCCGTTGCAATGGAACATCGGCAGGGTCCAGAGATAGACCGGATGCTGGCCGAGACCGCCGGCGAGGATATTGCTGACAGCGTTGAGATACGCGCCACGGTGATGCGTGACCACGCCCTTGGGATTGCCGGTGGTGCCCGACGTATAGCTCAGCGCGATCGCGTCCCATTCGTCGGCCGGCCGCTTGGCCGTGAAGCCCGGATCGCCTTGCGCGACCGCCGCTTCATATTCGATCTCGCCAATGCGTTTGCCGCCGGCATAGGACGCATCATCCGCGTCGATCACGAACGGCTTTGGCCCGCTCATCAGCCTGAGCGCTTCAGTGATCACGCCCGCGAATTCCGGATCGACCAGGACGATCTTGGCGCCGCCATGATCGAGCTGGAAGGCGATGGAGGGCGCGTCGAGACGGATGTTGAGTGCATTCAGCACGGCACCCGCCATCGGCACGGCGAAATGCAATTCGTTCATGACGGGCACGTTCGGCAGCATCGCCGCGACCGTGTCGCCTGCGCCGATGCCCTTGCCCGCAAGATACGACGCAAAGCGCCGGCAGCGGTCATACGTCTGCGACCACGTAAAGCTGCGGCCCTCATAGACCGCGCTGACATGGTTGGGATAGACGGCCGCGCTGCGCTCCAGGAAGCTCAGCGGCGTCAGCGACACATAATTGGCCGGATTCTTGTCCAGACCGATTTCATATTGATTCATCGGTCACCTCCAACCTCAGGACTTTAGAGGAAGCCTATGGAAATCCAAGGGAATATGGCGACGATCACAAGGCCCACCAGGAGCGCCAGCATATAGCCCCAGATCGGCTTGATGCCTTCGGCGGGATCGACGCGGCCGATCGCACAGGCCGCATAATAGCCGACGCCGAAGGGCGGTGCGAACAGGCCGACGCCCATCGCCAGGATGATGATCATCGCATAATGCACCTCGTGCACGCCGACGGCGCGCGCGATCGGAAACAGCAGCGGGCCGAACAGCACGATCGCCGGAATACCCTCGAGCACGCTGCCGAGCACGATGAAAGCCAGGATCGACACTGCGATGAAGGTCGCCGCGCCACCGGGCAGCCCCGTCATCGCGGTCGCCAGCGCGCGCGAAAATCCTGACTGAGTGAGGCCCCAGGCCATGCCGGTCGCGGTGCCGATGATCAGCAGGATCGCGCCGGACAGGCAGGCCGTCTCGATCAGCATCGGCAGCAACCGCCGCCAGTCAAAGCGGCGGTAGATCAAAAGGCCGACCAGAAAGCCGTAGACGATGCCGATGGTCGACACTTCAGTGGCGGTCGCAATGCCCTCGACCACGGCGTAGCGGATCACGAAAGGCAGCGCGAGCGCGGGCAGGGCGATGATAAAGGTGCGGCCGACCTCGTTCGCGCTGGCCCGCTTGACGTGGCTCAAATCCTCGCGGCGGTAGCGCCACCAGACCAGCGTCGACAGCGTGATCGCGAGCACGACGCCCGGCAGCAGACCGCCGGTGAACAGCGCCGAGATCGAGACACCCGTGACCGAGCCGATCGTGATCAGCACCAGGCTCGGCGGAATAGTCTCGGTCTGCGCGCCGGTCGCAGCGAGGAGGGCGACGAGATCGCCGGGCTTGGCGCCGCGCTGCTTCATCTCCGGGAACAGCACGGGCGCCACCGCTGCCATATCAGCGGCCTTGGAGCCGGAGATGCCAGAGACCAGATACATCGCGCCGACCAGCACGTAATGCAGACCGCCGCGGACATGGCCGAGCAGGCTGGCCAGGAACGCCACCATGGCCCGCGCCATGCCTGTCATTTCAATCAATAACCCCAAAAATACAAAGAGCGGCACCGAGAGCAGGATCAGATGACTCATGCCCTCGTCCATCCGCCCGATCAATACGCTGAGCGGCGTCCGCGTAGTCAGCGCGAGATAGCCGAAGATGGCGAGACCAAACCCAAATGCAATGGGCACGCCGGCAAACACGCAGAAACCGGCGACGCCAACAAAGAAGATCACCAGGTTGAGATTGCCGAGCGGCCGAAACAGCGGCTGCGCCAGCCAGAACAGGCCGATCACGATGGCGACCGATAACGCCGCGAGCAGCACCAGCTTGAGATCGCCGAAGCGAACCAGCCGCAGCAGCGCAAACAGCGCCATCAAGCAGGTGCCGACCGGCAGCGCCGCGGCGCGCCAGGCGTTGGAAATCTGCAGCGCCGGCGTGGTGATGACCCCTTCATCGCTGGCGTATTCATAGGCCGGATGCACGATCAGGATCAGGAACGCCAGCGCCGCGCAGACGGCCACTATGTCGAGATAGGCGCGCAGCCGAGGGCCCGCGATCGCGACCAGCGCCGTCATGCGCATGTGCTCGGAGCGCCGAAACGCGACCACCGCGCCAAGCATCGCCAGCCACAGGAACAGCATCGAGGCGAGCTCGTCCGACCAGATCAGCGGCGCGTGCAGCACGTAACGCGACACCACGCCGGCGAACAGCACGACGATCTCGGCCACGACCAGCATCGCGGCCGGGATTTCGACGAGCCTGCCGAGCTGATATTCGAGCTTCAGCAGCCAGGAAAATCGGCGAGGGGGCGTCTCAGCCACCTCGACGACGCTCACTTCTGATATTTCGACGTGAGCCATAGCGGCCCCCAACGCTACGACAGCTTGCCGACGGCCTTTTCGAGCAGCGACCACGCCTGCTCGCCATATTTACCTTTCCACTCGGCGTAGAAGCCGGCGGAACGCAGCTTCTCGCGGAACGGACCGGGTTCGGGCTGGTTGAACACCAAGCCCTTGCCGGCGAGCTCGTCCTTGACGCTGGCGTTCAGCTTCTCAGTATCGGCGCGCTCCTTGACGGCGGCGGCATTCACGTTCTTGGCCACGATGGTCTTGATGTCGTCCGGCAGCGCCTGCCACGCCTTGCGGTTCATCAGGAACCAGAAACCGTCCCACATATGGTTGGTCAGCGAGCAGTATTTCTGCACTTCATACAGCTTCGCCGTCGAGATCAACGCCAGCGGGTTCTCCTGGCCTTCGACGATCTTGGTCTGCAGCGCCGAGTAGACCTCGCTGAAATTGATGGAAGCGGGCGAGGCGTCGAATGCCTTGAACATCGAGGTCCACAGCGGCGACACCGGCACGCGGATCTTGAAACCCTTAAAATCGTCCGGACCCGTGATCGGCCTGGTCGACGACGTCGTCTGCCGGAAGCCGTTGTCCCAGATCTTCTCCATGACCTCGAGGCCGGCCTTGTTGATCTCGCCGCGCACATAGGCGCCGAGATCGCCGTCCATGGTCTTCCAGACCGTGGGATAGTCCGGGAATGCGAAGCCGATGCCGTTGATCGATGCCGCCGGCACCAGCGTCGCCAGGATCAAGCCCGACAGCGTGAAGAACTCGATGCCGCCGGAACGCACCTGGCTCAGCATGTCCGTATCAGAGCCGAGCTGGCTGTTCGGGAACACCTGCAGGTCGAACCGGCCATTGGTCTCGGTCTTGATCGCGGCGGCCATCTCGCGGGCGCGCGCCACGAATGGATGCTGTTCCGGCAGGTTGTTGGCGAACTTGTAGCTGAACTCGGCTGCTTCGGCGCGCGCAATATGGGGCGCGCTAACGCCGCCGAACACCGCGGTCGCGGCGGAAGCCTTCAATAGAGTGCGGCGTGAAAAACTCATTCCCGTTTTCTCCCAATTCTTCTTGTTCTGAGACGCAATTCTATACGGACCCGATGCGCTCGGGTCATCCACGATCTCGCGCCAACGTCACCGCTTATTGCAGCGTCCACAGGCGGCGGCAATATCGGCTTTCCGCCGAGCCCGCGGGCGCGGAGAAGCAACAAAAGCGAGAACCGGATTGCCGCCGCAAAGGCGGGCCGATCTTCATGTGGATGACCTGACGGCCGAGCTTTTTTGGCTAAATATCTGATCCAATTAGATATAAATATATTCCATAATATACCTTATGCGAATTATGGATATGGGCGTAGCTACGTCGGAACAGCAATTTGCGGTCCCAAGGCAGACGCCAGGATGCCGGCACTGACACGGCGCGACCGTTTCAAAGAGCTCCGGTGTGCCGGCGCGTCAAAGGACCCGAGCCTGGCCACAAGCGTGAGCGCCAGTGAGCGTGCGGCATCATCGTCGGCCAAGGATCGCGCTTTCGACCACGAGCGCAGTGGGTGGGAAGGCGCGACTATGGGCTAAAGTCTTCCTGACTATGGCCCGTGGGCCAGCGGCCCCCGGTAGCCTTACCCACCCCTCTCCCAGGCGTAGCGCGTCACGCAAGTGGCCGCGGCTGGAACATCGTCGGCGCCGCGGCGCGTTAAACCAGAGACGCGGGCGCGCTAACGCCCGCGGGTGGATGCAAAGGCGCTTCTCATGGTTGCCGATAGCTTCGCCCAGCTGCATGACAGTGAACCGTTCTCGCAGACCTTGATACGTTCAATGGGCGGTCGCTTGAGCGGAAGCGGGATTTTCGGCGTTAAGGCCAGTGGCTGCCCGGCACTCTGTTGAGCTCGATCGAGCCCTGCCTGCCCCAAATTGGCTTGAGCTTTCACAAGCTCCGACAGCAGCATTTCCCGGCGCTGCGCACCGAGAAACTCCATATAGAAGTGGTCTATTCGTTTGCGCTCGTCGTCAGTCGGGTTCGGTCCTGCGATGTCAAAACTTCGGTTCTGCATGAAATCGAAATAGGCATATCCACCGCCGCGTTTTCGACGGCCAGCGAAGCGTTCGCCGCAATGAGTAATCAGTGTGGAATACTCGGCACTGGAAGTGGCCTTGGCTTCAGCCTCTTTCGTGCAATCCTCATAGTCTGCGGCAACGTGCGGTGCCGAACTGCCAATCCAGGCGACGGCGCCGGCGAGCAGTGCCAGGCACGCGATCCCAAGCGTCGCCCATCGAGCACTTTGGCCCAATCCATACATCCGACAGATTCCCCTCACCGCGTGGTCATTGCTAAGAATAAATGCGGACTTTTCCGGGCGGATGACGTTGTGTGCCGATTTAGTAACAGCTTTGGAATTTTCATGCGACAGGGTTCTTCGGCCATGATCGCGCACATTATTGCGGACTAGAAATGATCATTGCTCACGAGAGATCCGTGTTATGGCGCGGCCCGTCAAAGCTATTGCAACCCTGGCTTCCCTTGCCGTTCTGGCCTGCTCGATTTTTGCCTTTAGCTGGGTGGGGTTAGCTCTGCTCGGCTACTGAGGGCTGCCTGTATATTAAAGCGAGCGGTTCCATTCGCTCAGGCGTGCCTGAACTGGCCCAGCATCTCGTGCACATCGTAGGTCATGACGGCGAGCAGCGACGCCAGCGCCAAATATGCAGCGCCGTATTCGAGCTTGGTCTGAAGCGCCACGTCGTAGTAGGCCACGTTCTCGGGTGCCTTGGGGTCATACCGCCACGCCTTCATCAGTTGCGGGGCCGCGAGGACGGCGATGAAGATGAGCATCGGGCTCGGCCGGTACAGCATCGCCACCAGCAGGATCGGCACGCCAAGGAACCAGATCCGCGGTGAGAGGACGGCCGTGATGCGGCCGCCATCCAGTGGCGAGAGCGGCAAGGCCGCGGCTGGAAAATCGGCGCACCGTGGCACGGCTAATCCACGTCACGGCCAGATTCGGTCACGGCCAGATCGCGTTGAGGATTTCAGCAAGCCGCGCCCCGCCCTTGGCGAGTTGCTTGCGCTTGATCAGATCAGCAAGCCAGAGATAGGCCGTATGGTCGTCGAAGCTGACAGTCCATTCGACCTTGGGCGGCGGCTGGCTGCGTTGGAAGCTCAGCCCGTCGAAGGCCTGATGTGCGATCTGGATGGTGTCGGTGGCCCAGTTCGCGGGCCAGCTCCCGATCGGGCCTTGGCTCGCCGGCACGCTGCGGGCCTCAGTCAGCAGCTCATGTGTCGCGGCATCGCCGATGTCGGTCGGGATGTCGTCCCATTCGCCGTGCAGATTGACGTTCTGGTCCTGGATCGCGTTGCCGCCGACGGTCTCCGTATCCGGATCGATCGCGTGCGCGATATCGGGGTCGACCAGCCTGCCCTCGGCATCGAGATAGGCCGCGCCGACATGCAGCGGCTGATGCAGGTCGCCCATGAAATGCGTCAGCATCAGCAGCGCTTCCTTCTTGTCCTTGATCGAGAATGGCGGCGGCGCCGGCTGGTCGCGCAGCACGGCGATGGCGGCCGCGATCGCAGCCACCAGATCATGGTCGCTGGTGCCTTGAAAACTGCGGTCGAAATGATCGCGCTGAATGGCGACGTCCTCGAAATGGTAGGTGTTGTGGCAGGCGCCGGGCGGCTTGTCGGGGCCATCCGGCAGATAGACGCAATTCGACCAGTTGCGCGCGGCGTAATCGACCATGCGCGCCCTCTCCGCCTCCGATTTGAAGGGCGTGCAGGGCACTTCCCACTCGAGATGCTCGGGGTTCACGACGTAGTCGTAGGTGCCGTTGGCTCGGCGCTCGACGCTCTTGACGCAATCAGCCCAGGGGCCGGCCTTGCGCAGATCGAGATCGCGTTTGGGATCGGGTGCCGCGCCCTCGTTGAGGATCTTCCGTACCTGCTCCCGCGCATTGTCGTTCAGCAGCTGTCCGGCGATCGAGCCGACGACCCGATGGCCCTGATAGCCCCAGGCGAAGGCACTGGCCGAATAAAGGCACAAAAGGCACGTGAGGGTGATAGCCGCAGCGGTTCTTGGTGCAGTTGGCTTTGGCATGAATGGTCTCCCGGTCGACACCAGATGCGCGTACATACTGGCGTCAAGGTGTGACAGCCATGCGGCGAGAACTACCTTCCCCGAAACCTCGGCTTGCGCCGCTCCAGGAACGCCGCGACACCCTCCTTGTGGTCCTCGCTCATGCCGGCGAGCAGGAACTGGTCGCCGTCCATGTGGCTGGTGAGATCATCAAGCGCGTGCGCCAGGCGGTTGACGGTGAGCTTGGTCATGGAGACCGCAATCGGCGGCTGGCGCGCGACCTTTTCGGCGAGTGCCATTGCGGCCTCGAAGGCCTTGCCGGGCGGAGCCACCTCCTCCACCAAACCCCATTCGCGCGCTTCCTCGGCGGAGATGCGCTCATCGGCAATGATCACCGCCTGCTTGGTGCGCGCCGGCCCCATCAGATGCAGCATGCGCGGGATGCTCTGCCAGCTCATGCTCATGCCAAGCGCGATTTCCGGCACGCGCAGATGCGCATTGCTCGCCATCACGCGAAAATCCAGCGCGACCGCCAGCGCTACGCCGCCGCCGATGGCAAAGCCTTCGATGGCGCCGATGGTGACCTGCTCCATCTCCTGCCAGGCGCGGGTCAGCCGCGGCCCGACCCGGACATGCCGACGCAAGGCGCCGAGGTCCATGTCTTGGCGGGAACGCCCCTCGGGATCCCTGAGATCGAATCCGGCTGAAAACGCCTTTGCGCTGCCGGTCAGCACCACCACCGAGGTATCGCCATCGTCCTCGAAGCTGCGCGCCACCGAAGTGAGCTGGCGCATTGCCTCCGGCGACAGCGCGTTGATGCCGTCGCCGCGATCGAACCGCACCACGGCGATGCGGCCGTCGGGGCCAAGCCCGCGTTCGACGCTGATAAATTCAGAAAAGCGACTGACAGCTCCTGCCACGGACGACCTCCCGCTATGCTATTTTGGCGCAACGATAGCGGAGCTGTCCGCCTCGACATAGCCGGAATGTTTCCCCTATTCTGGGTGCTACCAATTCCTGGACCTCGCATGAGCGAACATCATCACGATCACGACGATCATTCCGAGCTGTCAGAGATCGAGCTGCGCGTGCGCGCGCTGGAGACGGTGCTGACGGAAAAAGGCTATGTCGACCCGGCGGCGCTGGACGCCATCGTGCAGGCCTATGAGACCAAGATCGGCCCGCATAACGGCGCCCGCGTCGTGGCCAAGGCCTGGGCCGATCCCGAGTTCAAGCGCGCATTGCTTGCGGACGCGAGCAAGGCGGTCGGCACCCTCGGCCATGTCAGCCGCGTCGGCGATCATCTGGTTGCGGTCGAGAATACGCCTGAGCGACACAACATGGTCGTGTGCACATTGTGCTCCTGTTACCCCTGGGAAATGCTGGGTCTGCCGCCGGTCTGGTACAAGGCGTCGCCCTACCGCTCACGCGCGGTCAAGGATCCGCGCGGCGTGCTCAGAGATTTCGGCGTGAGCCTGCCGAAGGAAGTCGAGATCCGCGTCTGGGATTCGACTGCGGAGACTCGCTTCCTGGTGCTGCCGATGCGCCCCAAAGGTACCGAGGGCTGGAGCGAGGAAAAGCTCGCCGAGCTCGTCACGCGCGACAGCATGATCGGCACCGGCTTTCCGTTAGAACCGGGCGCGCCGTCATGAACGGCGTGCACGACATGGGCGGCATGGATGGTTTCGGCAAGGTCGAGCCGGAGCCGAACGAGCCGATGTTCCATACCCGTTGGGAAAGCCGCGTGCTCGCCATGGTGCGCGCGATGGGCGCGGCCGGCGCCTTCAACATCGACGCCTCGCGCTTCTATCGCGAGGCGTTGCCGCCGCATGTCTATCTCACAAGCTCCTACTACAAGAAATGGCTGCTCGGGCTCGAGGACATGTTGATCGCCAAGGGTTTTGTCGGCAAAGCGGAGGTCGCCGAGGGCCATGCGCAGGAGCCCGCGAAAGCGCTGAAGCGCGGCAAGTTCACCGTTGGCGACGTCGAGCGCGTTATGGTGCGCGGCAAGTTCGGACGCACCGCGCAGGCGCTGGCAAAATTCAAGGCCGGTGACCGCGTCCGGGCGAAGAACATCCATCCCGCGACACATACGCGGCTGCCGCGTTACGTGCGCGGCCATGTCGGCGTCGTCGAGCGCGACCACGGCGTCCACGTGTTTCCGGATTCGTCCGCGATCGAAGCCGGTGAAAATCCGCAATGGCTGTACACGGTCGTGTTCGACGGTGCCGAGCTGTGGGGCGCGGATGCCGATCCCACCGTGAAGATTTCGATCGACGCCTTCGAGCCCTATCTGGAGAAGGCGTGATGGACGGCGCCGCGGCAAAGACGGTTGAGAGCGCGACAAGAACCCTCCCCGACATCCCCTGCGACGCCGAAGGCCCGGTGTTCCGCGAGCCCTGGGAAGCCCAGGCCTTCGCGATGGCGCTGATGCTGCACGAGCGCGGCGTCTTCACCTGGAACGAATGGGCCGAGACGCTGGGCGCCGAAATCAAGCGCGCCCGGGCCGCCGGCGATCCCGACACCGGCGAGACCTACTATCGACATTGGCTCGCGACATTGGAGCGGCTTGTGGCCGCCAAGGGCGTCGCCACGGCCGATCTACTCCATCGCACCCGCGATGCCTGGGACCACGCGGCGGACCGCACGCCGCATGGCAAGCCGATTGTGCTGAGGGCGGAGGATTTTCGTCTCACGTCCTGATCGGCGCGAGCAGACCTCACACGCGACCGGCGCGTTATTCCTCGTCCGCAGCATCAAATTGAATTGACGGGTTCTGGCTTCCGCGCGCTTCGCCGGAGGCCTTGGTGTGTTCCGTGCAGCCGTTGCTGGAGCAACGCCATGACGCGTCACGTTCTGCACCTTTTTCTCGTTGCCGTATTCGCCATCGCGATCTCGCAGCCTGCCGTCGCTGCTGACATCAGCAATGGTGCTGGCATCAAGCTGGCCATGGGACCGATCAGCGCGCCGATGAAGAACCAGCATCAATCTCCGCAGCCCGCGTCGGATCTGACGGTCGCGACCCCAAAGCTTTATCATCACAGCAAACACAGACACTGATTTTTCGGCGTAGCTGGCGCTCAACCCATCCTACGAGACGCGCCCCACATACTCTCGCCAACCCCTCGCCCGCAGGCTGCAGGCCGGGCACTCGCCGCAGCCATAGCCCCATTCGTGCCGGGCGCCACGTTCGCCGAGATAGCAGGTGTGGGAGTGCTCGCGGATCAGGTCGACCAGGCCACTGCCGCCGAGGTCGTGCGCGAGCTGCCAGGTCGCGGCCTTGTCGAGCCACATCAGCGGCGTGTGCAGCTGGAACGGCCTCGCCATGCCGAGGTTGAGCGCGGCATTGAGCGCGCGGATGGTCTCGTCGCGGCAATCGGGGTAGCCGGAATAATCGGTCTCGCACATGCCGCCGATGATGTCGGAGATGCCGCGGCGGTAGGCGAGCGCGGCGGCGAAGGTGAGGAAGACGAGGTTGCGGCCGGGCACGAAGGTGTTGGGCAGGCCGTCCTCGCCCATCGCAATCGCCACATTGCGCGTCAGCGCCGTGTCGGAGATTTCGGCGAGCGTCGGGATTTTGAGCGTGTGGCCCTCGCCGAGCCTCGAGGCCCATTCGGCGCGCAAGGCCTTGAAACCGTGCAGGAGCCGATCGCGGCAGGAAAGCTCGATGGCATGGCGCTGGCCATAATCGAAGCCGGTGGTTTCGACATGGGCGAAGCGATCGAGCGCGAAGGCGAGGCAGGTTGCGGAGTCCTGGCCGCCGGAGAACAGCACAAGCGCGGTTCCGGATTGCAATTTCTCATTCATGGCAGCGCCTTAGCACAGAAGTTTCAGGTCGTGGACAATGGACTTCCGACGCTGGGATCGGCCTCCAACTTGCGGCATAAACGGCCGGCCTTTGCAAGTTTACCGGTGCCCCATGACCCCTTCCCGCGACATCTCCCGCCTGATCGAGATCATGGCGCAGCTCCGCACGCCCGTGACCGGTTGCCCCTGGGACCTCGAGCAGAGCTTTGCGACGATCGCGCCCTATACGATCGAGGAAGCCTATGAGGTCGCGGACGCGATCGCGCGAGGCGATTTCGAGGATCTCCGCGACGAGCTCGGCGATCTCCTGCTGCAGGTCGTCTACCACGCCCGGATGGCGGAAGAGGAAAAGGCGTTTGCCTTTGGCGACGTGGTCGAGGCGATCACAAGGAAGATGATCCGCCGGCATCCGCACGTATTCGCCGACAAGGACGGCAACATCGCCGCCGCCGGCGTGAAAAGCCAATGGGAGCGGATCAAGGCCGAGGAAAAGGCGGAGCGCGCGGCGCGCCGCCCCCCGCACCAGGCCGACGAGCACTCCGCGCTGCTCTCGAGCGTGAAAGCCCACCTGCCCGCGTTGACGCGCGCGCTTGAATTGCAGCGCAAGGCCTCCACCGTCGGGTTCGACTGGAATGACCCGCGCGCGGTGCTGAGCAAGATCCGCGAGGAAGCCGATGAGATCGAGGCCGCGCTCGATCGCAAGGATGCGAACGAGCTGGCCGAGGAAACCGGCGACCTCCTGTTCGCCGTCGTCAATCTCGCCCGCCACGCCAAGGCCGATCCGGAAATGACGCTCCGCCGCGCCAACGCCAAGTTCGAACGCCGCTTCGCCTATATCGAGCGCACATTGTTGGCGCAGGGGCGCACGCTCGGAGAGGCGACGCTCGATGAGATGGACGAGTTGTGGAATGAGGCGAAGGCGGAGGAGCAAAAAGCGTAACGAGTTGATGCTTGTGCCGCTACACCGCGGTCGTCCTGGCGAACGCCAGAACGACATCGAGAAGCGCCGCTCACATCTCCAGAGGCACCGCGTCGAACCGGCTCACCACAATATCCCGCTTGGTCTCATCGACCCGCACGGTCATGTCGAAGCGGCCGTCATGCAGCTCCTTGTTCAGCACCTCGGCGTTGCGGTGCAGCCAGGAGATGCCGGCGCCGTCGGAGGCGTCGATCGAGAGGTTGAGTGTGGTGCGCGTCGCCGCCAGACGATTTTCGATCGCCGTGAGCAGCGCGTCGACCCCCTCCCCGGTTTCGGCCGAGACCAGGAAGCACGGACGCTCCGCGGGCCGGCGCGCTGCGATGTTCTGCAAATTCTCGCGCTCGTCGGGCGGGAAACGGTCGATCTTGTTCCAGACCTCGATGACGCGCTGACCGCCGTCGGCATCCGGATCGATGCCGAGCTGGCGCAACACCGCCTCGACGTCGCGCTCCTGCGCTTCGGCATCCTCATGTGAGATGTCGCGGACATGAAGGATGATGTCGGCCTCCAGCACTTCCTCCAGCGTCGCGCGGAATGCGGCGACGAGCTGCGTCGGCAGATTGGAGATGAATCCGACGGTGTCTGAGAGCATCGCCTTGCCGCCATGCGGCAGGCTGAGCGCGCGCAAGGTCGGATCGAGGGTCGCAAACAGCATGTCGGCGGCCTGCACGTCAGCGCGGGTGAGCCGGTTGAACAGCGTCGATTTGCCGGCGTTGGTGTAGCCGACCAACGCCACCACGCGATACGGCACGCGTTGGCGGCCGGCGCGATGCAGCCTGCGCGTCGCCTGCACCTTCTTCAATTCGTTCTGCAGGCGAACGATGCGTTCGCCGATCTGGCGGCGGTCGGCCTCGATCTGCGTTTCACCGGGACCACCCATGAAACCGAAGCCGCCGCGTTGCCGCTCGAGGTGGGTCCAGGACCGCACCAGGCGGCTGCGCTGATAATTGAGATGCGCGAGCTCGACCTGCAGCGAGCCTTCCTTGGTCTTGGCGCGGCGTCCGAAGATTTCCAGGATCAGCCCGGTGCGGTCGACCACCTTGGTGTTCCAGGCCTTCTCGAGATTGCGCTGCTGGATCGGCGACAACGCGCAATCCATCACCACGAGCTCGATGTTGTTGCCGCTGACGAGGCCGACGATCTCCTCGACCTTGCCCTTGCCGAGATAGGTGGCGGGACGGATCTGGGCGATGGGCGCAAGAATCGCATCCGCGACTTCGAGGTCGATGGCGCGCGCCAGCCCCTTGGCCTCATTGAGCCGCGCCTCGAAATCGCGAACATGGTCATCCGCTTGCGCCTCGCTCTCGCCGCGGCGCATTCGTACATAGGGGCCGATGACAATCACCCGCCCCGAATCTTTAGCCCCTGCCGACCGCGGACGGTCAGCGCCCCCTTCCCAATTCCGGGGTTCCAATCAGTTCACTCTCAAGCCGGAGCATCCTCGCCACCTTCGAACAACTGAATCGGAGCGCCGGGCATGATGGTCGAGATCGCATGCTTGTAGACGAGCTGCGAGTGACCGTCGCGCCGAAGCAGCAGACAGAAATTGTCGAACCAGGTCACAATTCCCTGCAACTTCACTCCATTGACCAGAAAGATCGTCAGTGGCGTTTTCGTTTTACGGACGTGATTGAGGAAGGTGTCTTGTAGATTTTGTGCGCGGTCTGCCGCCATTGTTGTTATCCCGCTATTGTTTTTTATTTGAACCGACGGCAGCCCTCTCGATTTGCTCTGTTGGAGCCATCCCTCGGTTGCCGCGGTCCCTTGAGTTCCCCCTCCTGGGACGTTGGCGGAACGATTAGAAGGCACGAGCGCTTTTTAGGCAAGCCGCTTCGCATGGCTGTCATACGGAAGTCGCGATATTCTTCATTAAAACGGCGAAAGATCGCCGGTTTTCCCAAGCAAATGCATGAACGACCGCAAAAAAGCGCTAGCCGACGCCAAGCGCCTTCAATTTTCGATGCAGCGCCGAGCGTTCCATGCCGACGAATTCCGCGGTGCGCGAGATATTTCCGGAGAAACGGCTGATCTGCGCGATCAGATAATCGCGCTCGAACACCTCGCGCGCCTCGCGCAGCGGCAGTCCCATGATGTGCTCGCCATTGTTGCTGGTCGGCATCGCCGGTACCATTGAACCGACGTCCTGCGGCAGCATGTCGGCGGTGATGATGACTTCCGGGCCACCGCCGGCCAGGATCATCACGCGCTCCACATTGTTGCGGAGCTGGCGCACATTGCCTGGCCAGACATGCGATTGCAGCACGGCCATGGCGTCCTGGCCGATCTGCCGCTTCGGCAAGCCGGTCGAAGCCGATATCTGGTCCATGAAGTAATCGATCAATTCGGGAATATCCTCGCGCCGCTCCGACAATGGCGGCACGCGGATCGGCACCACCGAGAGGCGGTGATAAAGATCTTCGCGGAAGCGACCAGCGGCGATCTCTTCTTCCAGATTGCGCGCGGTCGACGAGACGATGCGCACGTCGACCTGCACCTTTGTGATGCCGCCAAGACGCTGGAAGGTCTGATCGACCAGCACGCGCAGAATCTTGTTCTGGGTCTCGCGCGGCATGTCGCCGATTTCATCGACGAACAGCGTGCCGCCATGGGCTTCTTCCAGCGCACCGGTCTTGCGGGAGTGCTCGCCATTGGACGTTTCGGTCCCGAACAACTCCTCTTCCATGCGCTCCGGCGTGATCGCGGCCGCATTGATCACGACAAACGGCCCGTCGGCACGGCTGGAGGCGGCGTGCAGCGTGCGCGCGGCCAGCTCCTTGCCGGCGCCGGAGGGACCGACGATCAGGATGCGGCTGTTGGCTTTCGCCGCGCGATCGATGGTCTGGCGCAGCTGGTTCATGCAGGGCGAGCGGCCGGTTAGGATGCTCGCCGCCGGCGTCATCTGTTTCAGCTCCCTCACCTCGCGTTTCAGCCGCGAGGTCTCCAGCGCCCGCGTCGCCACCAGGATCAGGCGATCGGACTTGAAGGGCTTCTCAATGAAATCATAGGCGCCGCGTTTGATCGCCGCGACCGCGGTTTCGATGTTGCCATGACCGGAGATCATCACGACCGGCAGGTCGGGATGATCCTTCTTGATATGCTCGAGCAGTTGCAGCCCGTCGAGCTTGGAGCCCTGCAGCCAGATGTCGAGAAACACCAGATGCGGGCGGCGATTGGCGATCTCGGCCAGCGCCGTGTCGCTGTCGCGCGCGGTGCGGCTCGAAAAACCTTCATCATCGAGAATGCCCGCGACGAGATCCCGAATATCGGCCTCATCATCGACAATCAGAATGTCACTTGCCATGGGTCGCGCCCCGCTTGTCAGTGGCCTGTTGCGGCTTCGGTTTTTGTTTCATGATTAGTCGCTTCTGCCGGCCCGTTGGTTTCTCGGTCCGGCGGCTTTGTTTCGGTGACCGGCGGCTCAGCCGGGCCTGCCTGCTTGGTCTCGGCGGCCGGTGCAGCTGGCTCTTGCACGTCGATCTTGGATTTGCTGTGGCCGGTGATGGCAAATCGCAGCCGCATCCAGGCGCCGCGCTGGCCGGGCCGGAAGTCGGACGCATCTTTCAGCTCGATCTTGCCGCCGTGGTCTTCCAGCACGCGTCCGACGATGGCAAGGCCCAGGCCCGTGCCTTTTTCCCGCGTGGTTACATAGGGTTCGAGCAGCCGCTGGCGGGCCACCTTCGGCAAACCGATCCCATTGTCGATGACGTCAATCACGATGTCGTCGTTGTCGCGCGCGGCGATGACATCAATGCGACCCTTGCCATTATCCTTGGTTAGCTCTTCCGGCGGCACCTGCTCGATGGCTTCGGTGGCGTTCTTGATGATGTTGGTCAGCGCCTGGCTGATCAGGCGGCGGTCGAATTGCGCGTGCAGCGGGTCCTGCTTGATGTCGGCCTCGATATCGAGCTCGGGATGGCCAACTTTCATCAGGAATACGGCCTGTCGGACAGTGTCGGCGACGTCCTCGCCCTCGATCACGGGCTTGGGCATGCGCGCGAAGCGGGCGAACTCGTCGACCATCCGCCTGATGTCGTCGACCTGGCGCACGATGGTGTCGGTGCACTGCTCGAAGATCGATTTGTCCTTCTCTTCGGTGATGATCTTGCCGAATCTGCGGCGGATGCGCTCGGCGGAGAGCTGGATCGGCGTCAGCGGATTCTTGATCTCATGGGCGATACGGCGGGCGACGTCGCCCCACGCCGAGGTTCGTTGCGCGGACACGAGATCGGTGATGTCGTCGAGCACGATGATGTAGCTGTCGCGCGACTGGCTGGTCTGCTCGGCCGAGACCCGCACCGACAGGTTGAGCTCGTTGCCATCACGCAGGATGGTGACCTTGCCCTGCACCAGC
>Ga0210387_10000791_pt1 | contig 23223 bp, 22 predicted proteins | sample IncBWC7OmetaG_FD_160108 | JGI IMG/M metagenome (GOLD analysis project Ga0210387, IMG submission 160108) | Forest soil microbial communities from Barre Woods Harvard Forest LTER site, Petersham, Massachusetts, United States - Inc-BW-C-7-O ...
CCTCATGGAAGTGCGCAGAATTAGCAGACCAGCAGTGAATCTGCGCCTCACAATTCCCCCAAACCGTGATATAATGTCCGGTAGATTTGTATGCGCCGCTGTTTATTGGTGTTTCTCTCGGTGTTCACGCTCTTGGTAACGGGATGCAAGAAGGCGGAAAGAAGTTTCACCCAGTCTACCGCTAGCCCGACCGCATCGGCCAGCCCAACTCCGGTGGCTACCAATCGCACTGCCAAGTTTATGGTGCTTCTTTACCATCGTTTCGAGAATAGGCCTGCCGAGTTGGTGACCACACCGAACGATTTTCGCGCTCAAATGAAGGCGCTCAAAGATAATGGAATTTCTGTCATCTCGATGCAGGATCTTCTGGCTTGGCGCAAAGGGGAAAAGGCGATTCCATCAAAGAGTGCAGTCATTACGATCGACGACGAATGGAATTCCCAATATTACGTCGCCTGGCCGATCATAAAAGAATTCGGTTATCCGTTCACTCTGTTTATCTACACACAATGGGTTAATACTGGCGGTAAGGCGATGACCTGGGCGCAGCTGGGAGAGCTGCGGGATGCTGGCGTTGATATTGAGTCTCACACGGTGTCACATCACGATCTGAGGCACGCACCGAGGGGGCAGGATTATACCACCTGGTTGCATAATGAAGTTTATGGTTGCAAGGAGACTCTGGAAAGCAAACTTGGGGTTAAGATCATCGCTTTCGCATTTCCCTATGGCTTCCACAATGAGGTCGTCCGCAAGACCGCCGAGGAAGCCGGTTACGAGATGCAGTTTACAGTTTACGGACGGCACATGGATATCAACGTACCAACCGATCAGATTGGCCGGTACGCCATCGATTCTCTAAAGGGTGATGTATTCAAAGCGGCACTGGACTTTGGGACGACCGATAGCACTCAGCCCGGCGTGGAAACCAGCCAGCTCGCTTCAGCCGCGATGTTGACGCAGCCGTTGAACGATCAACACATCACCGAGCCTAAACCGACGATTAAGGCGAATTTGGCTAGCATGGGAGACGTTGATCCAAAATCGGTGGAAATGCGGATCAGTGGGTTTGGTCTCGTGCCGGCAGTCTACGACCCCAAGACCAAGTTAGTGACTTACGCATTTACTCAGAAATTGGTTCCGAAGATGTACACCGTAATTCTGACGGCGAAGGTGAACGGCGAGAAAGTGGAGACCCGGTGGGATTTCACTGTTGATCCAGCAGGACCGGTCGCGACCGATCAATAGCGACAATCGGACCCAATTTTGCAACCGTGTTTGCTCAATTATCCGACGGGCCTGCCGCGCTTTTGCGAGCTGTGGATCTTCGAATGAAACCGCCAGGTTGATTCGCGCCGGCCACACGGGCGATCCGCAGCCCGCTGAGCAGTTGCCATCGACACCCTACCTGACCGTTGCCCGTTTGGCTTGGTACTCGCATTCCGTGCTGTCAAAGAGAGGAGACTGCCTCATACCAACCGCACTCAGATGCAACAAGCCTTTAGCCGTTCGATTGCGTGCGCCTTAAACTCTTCGAGAAGACATCGGCAAGCGGCGGCTGGTAAAGTCTTGCCTCTCGAAATCTTTGAGGAAAGTCTATTCGAGTTTCTGAGCATGGTCGAATTCCGCAGCTGCTTTCTGGACCATGATAACGTCGGAATCCGACCCCCAAAATTGACCCCCTAAAAGAGGTCAAAAATTTGGGGGTTGCGGAACCGAGTTATGTGCTTCAGTCACCGGGACTTGTAGAAAACCGTGTGGGACTTTACGTACCTTGTTGGAATTTAACCATGGTGCAAAAAGCGGGCTAGACACCTTCGGTTTTCCAGCGCGACCCTTTTACGGAAAACTCGGGTATCGCGTCTTTGGAACCCCAGCACACGCACTTGAGGAGACCTGAGTGCCCCTTTGGGTGGCGCACGATATTTCGCGGACGCGATTATGGACTTCATCGCACATAATGTCGTATCATTGACGTTATCTCAATGGACGGCGAACAGCTGATAAAGGACGCTGCGGCAGCGATGGGCGTGGGACAGCTAGACGATTACAAGATCGTCCCTACGAAACATGCCGATGCGTTCGATGTGACGGCTGTCGCACTTTCGAAGATCCTAAGAGGAAGTCAGCTCGGTACAGCTGCTAGCCAGTACGAGGAAAAGGATTTAGCCGCGACCGAGGCACAAAAGGCCTTCAGAAAAGTCGCTAAGCGAGCAAATTGGGCCGTGTTTTTGACCACTTGTTTCAGCGCCGCGCTTCTGATCGTGCCCCCGTTGGTCCCTGACTCAAAGTGGCTACTCGTAACACTTGGTTGCTGCGGCATTCTTGCCGGTGCTCTTGGCTCGATGTGGCTTTTTGAAATCCGGCAGGGAAATCTTCTGGAGGCTTGGATGACTGGGAGAGCACGCGCCGAGGCAGAGCGTTTAAAGTATTTCGAACTAGTTACTCAAAGCATGGAGAACTCTGAAAGCGCGGGCATCCCGTTGCCGTTGCTGCAACTTGAATACTTCCGGCGCTACCAGCTTGATGTTCAGCGCGCCTTCTATAGAAAACGGCGTCAGGATCATAAGCAGGCCGCTGACAAATATCTGACACTGGGTGCTTATGCCGTCGGACTCGGTGCTCTAGCAACCGGTTTTGGCGGAATACTCGGTGGCGCCTTAGATTCTAAGTGGGTTTGCCTGGCAGGTTTGGCAACGGCTGCCTCGGCTCTTTCAGCGTTTGCCTCAACAAATGAGGCCTTAGGTCAGGACCGGCGTAACGAGGAACTCTACGGTAAAACGAATGACGCTCTCGCAGATCTCGCAGCGAAGCTCGACGAAGTTCGCGCGGCAGCCGCGAAGGGTGACCGGGAGTCCCTTAAGCAATTTGTCGCCGCCATTCATGAACAGTTATCTATCGAGCATAAACAGTGGGTTGATGCTTCCGTGAAAACGGCAGCTTCGCTCGCGAAGCTTGACGAAGCCTTGGCTGCGGCAAGGTCAAAGTCGACTGAATCCAACCAGCCCGCTCCAACCCCAGCAGCCCCGGCCGAATCGAAAGCTGCCTAGACTAGTTAGAGGCTCTCCGAAAAGGGTTCACGGGCTTTCGGTCTTGAGTTGGTAGCGGCGCGGAGGGCTCAGTTTTTTGTGCCGCCGCACTTTTTACCGCGACTTTCTCCAGCATCTCAGCCAGAACGTTCTCATGGCTACGCCGGGCCATCTCTCCGAATTCAAAGCCCTCCTTTAAAGTGAAGACCAGGGATTCGATCGCCCTGCGCTCGCCCGCGCCTGTCGGTAAGGCCGGCTTTTCCCTTGCTGCGCCTCGAGGAGCCTCTTGCCTTTGGCCGAACTGTTCATAGTTTCACCCGATACCCGAACTTTTCCTCATGTCCAAATATTTGACGGAAGGGCTGCATGACTGGGCTTCCTGGGCGCTGGTCACACGGTATCAATTCAGAAATTCGGATGGAGTGCATCCAGCCAATGCAACGTATTCGCGAGTGCAGCTGCGTTCTCAAGGTGAGTTTCATTTTATGAGAGACGAAAACCGGGCGTCGTCCACCCTTCGACCTTCAGGAATTCAGCGAAACGTTTCGGCAGTTCCTGTCTTTGTGTGATGAACCAAATCGCCGTTTGCCATAGTTCGCTACGATTTCTGAATTATCTGCTCCAGTGACTTGCATGTGGCCGATCCAATTCGCATCCAAGCTGAATGCTTCAGCTTCCTTTAGAAACAAAGAGCAGTAATCGTCGATCTCTTCGTTGAACAGGAATTCTGCTCCCTTGGTTGCGCTTTTGCACGCTTGCCGTTGTTCAACGAGTTACATTGCGTTCCGCAACAGTGATCACTGCAGTTGTCATCAACGCGTCGTAAACCGCAATTCGGCGCTCGAAAAGTTCGAGACGGAGTTTGTTCCTGGCCGTCTCCGCTTGCTTCTCAGCGGTCCCATTGCTTCTTTGCCGTCTCTGATTGTCTTACCGCAGTCTCCCATTGCCTCTTTGCCGTCCGGCATTGCAGCCAACTCATCAAGACCACAGTGACGGAAACAATCAGCGTGAGAAGCGCTTGCCAATTCCGTGAAATTGCATGCCAGAAATGGCTCATATTTGGGGGCGCGCCCATTCTGAATACCACCGGGCGGGAAATCGAGGGCGAAATATTGGGGAAGGAGTTGATTAAGCACTTCTCAAAAGCCTTAAGAGAGCATCGTGCAAAGAGCGTCACGAGATCGTTTTCTTCGTTTCTTAATCGCTTAGGGATTGGCTCGAAAGCGCCGTCGAGTTCTTTGCACGGACTCAAATGGTAGGCGTCACGCCCAATGGTGACCTTATTGTCGTTGCCCAGGAGTTGATAATTGGCCCTGGCAAAACGGACGGGAAGTGGATTGGATACATTTGTGCGCGCGCCGATTACGAGCGGTTGGAGCAATACCTTGAAGGCGAGAACGTCAGGATACGCAAGGAAATCGAGCAGCTTTAAGGGAAGAGCTGTATTGGACGACATTCGCGATTTCCGGCAGATCTGTGCGTTCGACAATGCAATTCTGCAACGGGCGGTTGCCGACTGGGCTGTGCGAACAAAGAGCCTCAATCAGTGAGACCGGCCAAGCTCAAGCCGATCGATGAAGTTGACCATCGTGGCGCTCGGCGGATTCTGCCAGATACTTCCAAGGACGCTCTCAGCGCCAATTCTAGGAGTTCGGAATCATTACCTCTTCGACTCACATATCTCCTCAACCGTACCGAATCTGAGACGTACAGGCTTACGCCTGCGGTGGGTTCTATGCCGCCTCTGCCTCGTGGACAAAAAAGCTGCGGAGTTTGTCGAAGAGGTGGTTAATCGATAAAGAGGTTTTTACGCTCAAGTTAAACGTTGGGCATCCGAGTTCTACGGCATGACAAAATACTTATTGATCCTGCTTTTCAGCGCAGGCACCCTCTTTGCTGCTCAATCGCCCATTGTGGAAATAGAGTATACAGATCCAAGCACTTATATCTTTCCGCCAATTAATTTTGGTTTAGGGGGTTCGGCGGTGCCGAAAAGTACGTATTCTGATGGCGTATATTCCTCCATCCTCGATGGCGTAACCTTCACTTCGGCTAGCCCCTTAGGAGGTCCTAGTTCTCCACAAAATATGCTTGGGCTTAAAGCTAACGGAATTGACATTACATTTTCATTGGGAACGGGAGCGAATGCCATTACCTTCGATGATCTGTTGTCCGGTGGCGGCGATGTTGACGTATTTTATCAAACTGGTAAAGGCCCGGTACGTGAAGTCACGGTTGCTCAGGGGAACGGGGCGAAAAATGGAGGTCCAAGTGCGGTTCTGTTTCCCAAAGCCGTGACCAACGTCTTTGTATCGGGTGCCACCTCGATTTCCGGCTTAAATATCGTGCCTGTGCACGAGCATCATCACGGACACGGCAATGTTCCCATGGTGCCTGAAGCCAATCCCGCGCCACTGCTGGGAGGGATACTTCTTTGCGCGGTTGCTTACCAAGCAAGACGCCGCTTGGTCAAAGTTTCGGCTTCTTAGCCGGATTCTTTCGACATAGCCGTTATCCAAGTGGATGATGGCGAGTGGCAGGAAGTAAAGTGCCGGGCACATGGATCTTCTACAGTTGCGGGAGTTGCACCGCCGCACGCTCCACCTCCTTCTCAACATTTCCCGAGCTCATCTTTAGCCAGCCCCAGAAGATCTCTGCCTTTGTGTCCTCACTGACCACGCCAAATCGTACAGCACTTCTGCTGTCGAATCCCCACCGACATGGGGCCTCCGGCGACGACAATCAGCCAATCAGCTGCCAAGCAGCCGTCCAGTCCTCGAGCGTTTGTGCGCGAGATCTGTGCCCGGTGTATCTGCGCCTGGAAAACCCGGCCATTTCGACCGCCGGGTCTGAGTAGGCAGCCAAAACCAGCCACTTCGATCACCGGGAAACAAACAGGCGACACACATTCAAAACCAGCCAGATTGCCGGCATTGGAGCTGGGGCAGGAGCATTGCCGACATTGAACGGATCGCCGCTATCATTTCAATCGTCGAAACTTGTCGGCGCCTGAGCTTACCGATTCGTGACTACCTGGCTTCGGTGCTCCCAGGCTTAGCCGACTTTCCGCGAAATCGAGTCGCCGAACTCACGCCCAGCGCTTGGGCCGCCAAGCCAAGGTAAAAGCGTCGAAAATCCGGCGGTGGCGGACCTGTGTTTTGTCTGACGCTTACGTTCATAGTCGCTACCCTGCGTTTGGCTTCAGCCACTCGGGAACCGAATCTGTTCGGGCCGGTGCGTCCTCACCGGGCAGCGCGAAAAGAGCCTGGACCGTTTTTTGAGCAACCGTTCGTAACGCCGCGCCCTGTTCTGGGAAGTGGATGCGGTGTTGATCGGTAAGGAATGCGTAGAGGCGGTTGTAGCCCGATTGAGAATCAACCATGAAGCAATCTCTTCCCTTCAAAAGAGTAGGAATGAAACGCCTATCCACAGGCGAGAACACTACGGGAGAGAACTTGGTCGTGTTCAGCTTCCTTTCGTAGAGCAAGGCATAGATGATATTTGCCTCCCAACATACCCCCTGTCCTTCATCCTCGGAGACCTGTTGGCGAACCTTCTTCAGGTAAAGCTCTGTGCAAACCAGAAGTACGTGGTCTGCCTCCTCTATTTTGCCCTCCATCCAGATTGGCCACGGGAGCTTTTCCTCATCAACGCCTCGCTTCTGGTCGAAGAACACCTTAAGGCCGTCTCGCCATAACGACGCTGCCAGGCCAGCGACGCGGTCTGCATGTGTCGGATCAGCCGGGTCGTGGCTGTAGCTAATGAAGACGCTGGGCATAAGAATCCTCAGGGGCCGTGTTTCTGGAGCGATACTCGAGAGCATTCTTAGCGTCCAGAGCTTTGCAGTCGGCAATGATGCTTCAGTCGATTACCTGGTGACTTAGGACATGAAATAAAGCGTAGAGAAGATGCTGGTTTTAATTGATCCGGAAAAGGCATAAAGCCCTTCGCAATAAGGTGGGTAGACGCAGTCGCTTGGAAAATACTTCAACAGCCATTTTTCTTCGGGATCAATCGGTTGTAGAATATCCAGCAGGATAAAGGATGCAGGGGCTTTGGTCTTGATTGTGACCGTATAATTGGGCTCAACAACCCAGCTTTCCTTCAAATATATTTCGAGGTTCTGGTTTCGTGCCGATACAACCGGCATAGTGATGAGTGTAGTCGGAGGAGGCGTCTCCATCGAATAAGCGGTGAGCACCCCAAAATCAAAACTTTCAAAGTCGTTTGAGAGCAGCTGCAAGAATTCAGCGAAGTTCCACCAGCCGCGAGCAAATTCACACTTTGCGCCCGGTTGATTGTCACAAATCCATTGATGCAGGTCTGCTGATCTCATTATTCGGTGGAAGGGTAGCACTCCAGATGCACTTTTGGCAATGTTGCTGGAGCTGCCCACCAAGGGATTTGGTCCGGCGGTTGGGTGTTGATAAGGCGACGGTCTGCCAAGAATTAAGCGTGATGATTTTTCCCAGTTGTCTTCCGGGCTCAGGCCTTCAATGGAGTTATTTTTGACCCAAAAAACTGCCTGGCAAGAAAAAGGACGCTAAAGCCAAGGATCTGCGTGAGACTTTTCAAACACCCTCTAAGAGACATCACGCTATCGGGGGGGCGGCTCTACCTCGCGAGCCTCAAAATCGACCGGTTTCTCAATTATGTGTGTATTGCTCAACTCGATGGGGTTAGGTCCGGAAGTTTGCACAAACTGAAATCGGAGCGGCGAATTATGCACGAGGAAATCACCAGTCTTCGGGACAATACTCAGCAGGATCGGCTCACCGATCGGAAGATCGTGAACCTCATAGGGTATAGCCATCCGGACTCCCTCTCTTTCCGCTAAGCCGATCGTGAAACCCACTCTTGCTACCTTCGGTACTTTGTTCACGAACGGGCTTGTTGAATCTTCGCTTGAGACCGCCTGCATAGTATAGGCATTGATGACCTCCGGCTCAAATTGCCGCCACTTGAATAAACCGCAAACCGAAGAGGCCAGGAGGAGCATCCGGCCAGCCTATCACGGGCTACCTGTAAAGTTGCAACACTGCCACAATAAGAGTCCCGATGCCATAGGGCAATGCATCAGTCGTCCTTTTTCAGACTCGTCTCCTTTTTTGCTGCAGTCGCTTTATCGAACTTCTCTTTCGCGCTGGACTCGTCGGCAGGCGGGATTTCCGTGATGACTTCTACGGCGGCATTTGCAGATGCGCGAACGGCCGCTATGCTCGGTGCGATTCTCGTATCCATCGGTAGTAGTTTTAGAACGTTGTCGATTTCGTCTTGAAACCTCTTATCGCCACTTAAAGGAGCGATCGTCACGATGATGCTATTACTTTTATTAGTAGCAACGAAACCCGTCCCGATGCGTAGTTGGCGGAGTTGACTATATAACTGCGTTCCGAGCGTATGCTGTATTCCTGTTGGCCCCAGCGGATTAGACCCGAGTGCGGCTATTATCTTATCAACATGGAATGTAATTTGTTTATTCGTGTCACGTGAAACCGCCATCACCTTAATCCCGGAACCAGTAGAAAGATCGCCTTCATATTCAATGGATTCTATTTTAGCATTCATCCTAAGATTTTGCGTCAAATCCATTATTTCATTATTATTACCGTTCGGGTTCGCTCCATCGAATCCAGCGGCGCTTACCCATCGGAAGTGATCAACCCCCTTTAAAGCAGCATTTTCGCTTGCCCACGCGGCGGTCGCGCTTCCTCCGTAGACCAAAATGCTCTTTCCTGCGAAATAGTCTCCGGACTTCGCGAACGATTTTATCGCTGTCGTGCTCTCGTCCAGAACAACCCTCGGCCCAATGGGCTGGTTGAGCAACTTTACGTTGGCAGCGGCCAGATCTTTTTCCGGCCCGACTCCGGTGGCAAACACCAAATGCCGGGTATATATCACCGCGCCGGTATTGAGCGCCAACGAAACGCCAGGACCTTCCTCCCAGACACCACTAACCACCCCTTCGAAATAGTCCAATTGTTCGGCCTCGAAGGATTCAACCGCCTGCACCGATTCGTTTACCTGGTTCCTTAGGAAGTCATCAATGGACATTCTCTCATTTGGAGCGTATAACTGGTCAGGCGGCATTTCCAACAGGGTTTTTTTGCTTTGGCCAAGTCGAAAGTACGGATTATTCTGCTGAATAAACTGCATCCATGGCGTGCCTGAGTCTTTGCTGACCACCGTCACCTTTCCGCGGAATTTCTTGTTACCCAATAGTTTCAGCGCACGGATTGTGGCCGGGCCAGAACCGACCAGCACCACGTCCGATGTCAATTTTTGAAATAACTTAGTCGAATAGGAACGAATCTTATCCGGCTTAGAGGCACCCCGAAGGAAATTCCTAGTTAATCTGAACATCGTCCCTCCTTTGCTGCGTCTGAGTTTGATTTGGAGCGATCTGAATGTCCACTTTATAAAATGGTTCAGCCTCCGGTTTTGCGAGAGGTTATGACGCTGAGACGCTCTCGCAATTTTGAGATTTGCGTCCGGTTTTGGCAACCGCGTTGAATGAGGCCGATCTGGAACCGTCGGAGTCAACGCCCTCAAAGCCGATCAGCGACCAGTTCGCGGAGGTTCGCTTCCTGGGTATTCGAAGAATCGCGCCGAGCAGAGAAGATAGTCTTTTCCTTGCTGACGTTTATGGGGAAGTGGGTGTATTTTTACCGGGCTGTGGACTCCACTGGTGCGACGATCGACTTCCTTCTGTCGGCTAAACGCGACGAAGCGACCGCTGAGCGCTTCCTCGAAGGTCAAGAGGCTGGTCGCAATCCAGGTCTCATCAAGGGCCAGCAGGCGGCCGAGCCAAAGCGTTGGGCGGGAAGAACCCTCCGGCGCCGCGGGTAATCAATACCGACAAGCACGCTGCTTATCCGCCAGCAGTCGCTGAGCTCAAAGCTGACGTGTTCTAGACGAGGACACTAGTTTTAAAGTCTGGAACGGATCTTGACGAGTCGACGTTGAATTGCCGATTCTATTCCCCTCCCTCTATGAAAACGGTCCCCGTTCTTCGTTCGATTGAGCGTGTGCCCGGCGGGCTAATGGTGGTGCCTTTGCTGCTCGGCGCCACTATCGCGACTTTTGCGCCCGACGCTCCGAAGTTCTTCGGCTCCTTCACACAGGCGCTCTTCACTGGCGCGCTGACTATCCTCGCGGTCTTTTACGTGTGCATGGGCACTACCATTGAACTTACCGCGACGCCTTACATCCTGAAAAAAGGCGGCGCGCTGCTGATCACCAAGATCCTCTGCGGCATTACGGCCGGGATTGTCCTTGGCCGGCTGCTCGGCGAAAAACCAATCGCAGCTGGTCCGTTTCTAGGCCTCTCGACGCTCGCGATCGTCGCTGCGCTCAACGATACAAACGGCGGACTGTACATGGCGTTAATGGGCAAGTACGGCAGAGCGCGGGACGTCGGTGCATACGCTGTGATGACCATCGAGAGCGGCCCGTTTCTGACCATGGTTACGCTCGGTGTCGCCGGCCTGTCTGCCTTTCCGTGGCAGACTCTTCTCGGCGCCATCCTGCCGATTCTGGTTGGCATTATTCTCGGCAATCTCGATCCGGCGTGCAGGACGTTTTTCGGTAAAGCGGCGCCACCGCTGATACCATTCTTCGCATTCGCACTCGGGAGTACGCTCGATCTGCACAAGGTTGTGGAGGCGGGCCTGCTTGGTGTCGGGCTCGGGCTCGCAGTGGTTGCGTTTACCGGTCTTGCTCTTTTCCTAGCCGACCGGCTAACGGGCGGCAACGGTGTTGCTGGCCTTGCGGCTGCCTCTACTGCGGGGAACGCTGCTGCCGTACCGGCCATCGTCGCTGCCGCTAACCCGGTCTATAATGACGCCGCTAAAGCCGCGACGGTATTGATCGCCGCGAGCGTCGTCGTTACGACAATCATCGTGCCTCTCGTCACGGCGTGGTGGGCTGGCAGAGTCGGTTCGCCGCGGGAGGATGAGCTAGCCTCCGAGCGCAACGCCAGCGTTTCGGCCGCGCACGCCGATATCGTTCCTCCCAAGCCGCATCCCTGAAGCAGTTGGTATGTGTCCCACTATTGCCATCGTTGCCGACGATCTGACAGGCGCCGCGGATTGCGGTATTGCCTGCACGATGGAAGGGCTGAATACGGTCGTCGTATTCGGCGACGTAGCGCGGGCAACTGGCATTGTTGCAGACGCCATCGCCTTAGATGCTGACACCCGACGCGTTTCACCGGATACCGCGGCCGCGGCTACCGAACGAGCCGTCCAAGAGCTCTGCGCCAGCGGCGGCGTACGGGTACTCTACAAGAAAATTGACTCGACCTTGCGCGGAAACTTTGCCGTGGAAATCGCCGCTGCCAGGCGCGCCGTCATTGGCCTGTTGGCGGGCAGCGATCCAGGCGTCGCACCGCTCGCCATTTTCGCGCCTGCATTTCCTGCGACGGGCCGCACCACCCATGGCGGACGGATGTTCCTCCATGATATTCCATTAGAAAAAAGTGAAGTATGGCGCACCGAAAAAATCGAGGGCGCCGCCCACATTCCTGCGATGCTAGAGAGGGCCGCTGGCCTGCGCGCACGATCAGTGGAATTGAAAACCATCCGGGCCGGTGCGAAAAGGCTCGCAGCAGCTTTCGATGAACACGCCTTCGCGAACGTAGAGACGATCGTCTGCGACGCGGAAACCGACGACGACCTACGGGTAATTGCCCAAGCTGGGGCCGGCCGACGTCAGCCGACCATTTTTGCCGGGTCTGCTGGTCTGGCGCGCCATTTGCCGCGCGCGTTCGACTTGATCCGAGCAAGTTCGCGGAAGTCCGAGACCGCTAAAACGATGGCAACTCCAACAGCGCCACTGTTGTTCATGGTAGGAAGTATGTCGGAAGTTTCGCGCGAACAGCTGCGTGCACTCGCAGGCGAACCGGGCATACGATCGGTCACTATTTCGCCTGGGGCGCTCCGCGATGGCGCGACATCATCCGGCTGGCGGCAGGCCGCGCGACTTATCAGGGAAGCGCTCGATGGCGGCGAAGACGTCGCACTTAGCCTTAGCCTTGAGGAGGGGATTTACCTGGCGGAGAGCGCTCTTCTAAGCGCCGTGTTCGCACAATTTCTTCTCCCGCTAGGTCCGCGGCTTGGTGGTCTTTTTTGCACCGGTGGCGAGACCGCGCGCGCTCTGCTTGATGCCGCTGGGGCAGCGGGCATCCGACTTCTCGGCGAAGTGGAACCTGGCGTTCCACTTGGCACGGCCATAGGCTGGCGCGATCTGCCGATTGTCACCAAGGCCGGAGCGTTTGGTACCGCGCGGACCATTGTGCACTGTCGAGCGGCGCTGCGCCGCCTTCTACGCGGAAATATCCCTCCTTCGAGGTAAGCGACTGCTATGAAAACCTGCTCATTAGCCACGATTGGGATCACGATGGGCGACGCTGCCGGCGTCGGCCCGGAGATCATTATGAAAAGCTTGGATCACGCGGACCTGTACGAACGCTGTCATCCGCTGGTCATCGGCGATGCCACCCGACTGTCCGAAGCCGGGCGAATCGTCCACAATCAGTTGGAGGTCAATGCGATTGAGGATCCCGCCGAGGCAAAGTTCACGCCGGGCACTGTGGATTGCATTGATCTCAAGCTCATCCCGGCTGGCCTCCCGTGGGGAAAACTCTCCGCTATCTGCGGCGATGCCGCCTACCAATACCTTGCTCGGGCAGTGGAGCTTGCTACCGCCGGCAAGATCGACGCAATCTGTACCGCGCCCCTGAACAAGGAAGCGCTTCATGCCGGTGGCCATCGTTTCCCGGGACACACCGAGATGCTCGCGCACCTGACCGGTACACCGGAGGTGTCGATGATGCTTTCCACCCCAAGGCTCAAGGTCATTCACGTCACTACGCATATCGGCTTGATCGACGCTATCGCCAAAGTCGAACCCGGCCTGGTGGAGCGGACAATCATCCGCGCGCACGACGCGCTCGCGCGCGCCGGGAACAAAAATCCGCGAATCGGCGTTTGCGGCATCAACCCGCACGCGGGAGAGCATGGTCTTTTCGGGTACGGCGAGGAAGAATCAAAGATCGAACCTGCTATCCAGGCCTGTCGGTCCCGAGGCTGGAATGTTGAAGGGCCTCTGCCCGCCGATACGCTTTTCTTTCGCGCCGGGCGCGGCGAGTTTGACATCGTCGTAGCCATGTATCACGACCAGGGGCACGGCCCAGTGAAGGTGCTCGGCATCGAGGCCGGAGTGAATATCACGGTCGGCCTGCCAGTTATCCGCACCTCCGTCGATCACGGCACGGCCTTCGATATCGCAGGCACGGGCAAGGCGGACGAGCGCAGCCTGCTGGTCGCAATCGAGCAGGCCATCGAACTCGCCCCGAAGTCCCAGCCGCAAGGCAAAGTTTGACCGCCATCTTCTGTAGAATGATTGCGCGCGCGATTTATCCACGGCGCGAAAATCAATGGTACCACCAATGGCCACGGGCCCAGTACCGGTGCCTCCAGTACGGTCGAGCATAATAAGTGTATCCGTACGGTCCATAATAGTAACCGGGTGGATAGTAGGCAGGGCCATAAAACACTGGCACCGGCAAAGGAATCGGGAGTCCGATGAAAATTCCAGCTTGGGACTGAGGCTGGAACAGCATCGTCACAGCAAAAACAAGCGCAAGGATCAGAAAAAATCTTCTCATAATAGATAAACTCTCAGACGAGCCAACTGATCATTGGGTTACCGAGTGCCGAGCACCTTGAGAAGAGCATGGTGCGCTTGACCAAAGTCGCCTTGAAGTGGCCGAAAAGCTGCCTTGTCTACGCGCCTAGCGGCGTCCGCAGGGATTTCCTTTTCCTTGCCGCCTTTTTCTTTGTCACTCAACTTTTCTCATCGCCTATAATCTGCGAAAGCTCGGCTAGGGGTTACCAACCCGCGTGTCCAACTCCGAAAACGAAAAGACCGCCAAGAGCCCCTTCGCTACCTTAAGGCTTTGGCTCTGCCACCTTGAGCCCTCGATCGAGGGTTTCGTCGTCCCATGAGGTCGGATCATCCAGTGATTCAAGATGTGTGAAGATGGTTGAGTCCGGCACCACATGGCGAATGTCATTTTCGATACGTTCAAGAAGTTGATGTCCGCGCTGCACCGTCCAATCACCGGGAACGAGCACGTGGAGCCATATGAATTTCCATGCTCCGGCCTGACGTGTCCACAGTGCGTGAAACTTCACTCCAGCCTGTTCGTGCCTCTTGAGAACCTCCTGGACGGCAACCCGTTCTTCAACGGGCAACGCAGCATCCATCAGTCCACTGATGGATCGTCAAATATTCCGCTTTGCCGTGGCCGTAAGGGTGATCCTCGTCGGCGGGACGCTCTGCGACTGTTAACATAGCCAAGGCCATCAACCCGCCGACCAGGTTGACAACCGACTCCATCGCGTCCGACAGGAGTCCCACGGAATCTGTAATCCACCAGGCGGTGGTCTTGAGGCCGATCGTAAGAACAGCTGCTGCAATCGACAGCCAAGCAAAACCGGTTAAAGAGGTTCCCTTCATATAAAGGTCATCAGCTGCTGTACAGCGCTTCGGAGGTTTGGATCTAGCGAATGCGACGATCAATATGAACTTTCTTTAGCCCACACGCACGTCATGAGTTTGTCGATTTGTTTGACTGAATTCATGATTTTGCTTGGCTCGCCACGTAAGCCTCGAGTTGCGCACAGAGCTGTTTGGAGTCCTCCAAGAGAATTCCCAGTCTGCGGTCAATACCAGCCCTGAGGCTGAGCTCTCGCTCGAGGTCCGTCACCTCGGAGCCTCACCAGCAAGAACACAACGAAAGCCGGCGTCCGCACCACGACGATCTGGCGTGTGAAGGCGACGAAATGAAGCGAGGATTCGCTTAGGATCGCAGTCGTACCACGATGCACCGCGCAACACACGAAAAACTTTCTCCGGATTGTACCAATCTTCACAGTATTGCCAGACGTTGCCCGCCATATCATACAATCCATACTTATTTGGCGGGAAGCTCCCCACCGGGCTCGTCCGAGGGTACCCATCGTAATAATCTTCGATCACGATCAAGCCTTCCGGTTCGTTTCCAATCTTTGCCTCCACTCCGCAGTAGTTACCAGCTCCAGGTGGCGGCGGCCACATTGTACCCCATGGATAAAGCCTTACCTTGGAGTCTTTCTCTTCCGGTGTGGTCCCTGATTCAGAATCCAATCCCACAGCTATGCTCCATTCCTGGTCGGTTGGCAGCCTGTAAGAGGCGCCGGCGGGGAGCACCCCAGAACGGCGCTCTCGCGTTGTCAACCATGCGCAAAACGCCTTTGCATCGTACCAGCTTACGCCCACGACCGGATGCGTCGGCCCTTGGCTAAAGCCAGGCTCCTTCCAAGTCGCCCCGAGCTGCTTCCAGCCATCCTGCCCGAGCGACCACATCCCTCCCGTGGTGTCGTTGCCGGTGGCGTCGACGAACGCTGAATAATCCTCCACCTGCGTATCCCAAATGCAGAAGAGCACCTGCGTCCCGGGTACCGGTACGAATGTCATCCCAAGGCTGTTCTGCCAAGGTTGCTCCCTCGTGGCTTTCTCAAGAGCTGTCGGAACCTGTTCTTGGGCGGATGGGTTAGCGATTCGGATTTCGCCGGCGGGCGCTGAGGAACCTATAAGAAGGCTCGCGAGGACTGCAACCAGGAGAACAAGCGTCTTTGTTCTGGAGTAAATGGCCCCAGGGCACTGCTGGGAGCGAAGCGGAAATACGTCTGTCTGCATTGGTTCAGGCTGTTGGGTCTTGGAATTGAAATCACGATTCAGTACTCGCTTACTTACTGATTTTCACGGATTGTCCATTCACAGAATCGCTTCATGACTCATGCGGCGTTCCTGCTGGCCTAGGGAAACGTTCGTGCCACCACGGTCCAAAGTAAACTGAAGCGCGTGACTACAAACTCAAAAATGGCGAGCGCGGCGTGACGAAAATCTGCGTTCGGAGAACATCGAGCCGGAAAATCATCTTATCCGGTCAGTATTCGCAGCTCGGCGCTGACTGGTGTCAGCGTGATCCACACGACAAACCAGCCAGCAATGGTCGAAATGACCCAGCCACCAAAATCTGCGTAAGTCGGCATTTTTCTTCCAAACAAGCCCGCACTAACTCGTTGATGGCGGGCTTGTTCGAAAGAAAAATGCCTCTCTTTTCATGAGGTCTTATGCGGGCGGTCGAGGATATCGGCAAGGCCGTGGAAATGTTCTGAGCAAAAGAGCTGGAACTGCCGCTTGGCCGAGAGGGGCACTTCGATGTGCAGTATTCTCCAGGCCTCAACTTGAGCCTGGAGGAGAGAGTCCGGAGGAAGCTGCCGGAGATGGGCTAAAGTTGGTCGGATAAAAGCCAATGCTTGTGTTAGTCGAGTGGAGGTCGGTACGGCTACGGAGGCCATTAAAAGCCTCCGGAAGCAGAAATTCGATCTCATGTTTTTGGACTGGCAATTACCTGATGATCCCAGTGATCGAGGCCGGCGAGGTGTTCACCTATTGAATTGCCCCCGTCAAGTGAGGTGGAAATCGCTTATGGAAACTGCACACGAACACTATCGAAACCACGGACCTATGACAGCGCCTGGCGCCAATGGGACGATGCTTGAGGCGATGGCTGGCGACATCGCGGCGGCGTGCGTCGCAATTCAGGGAACGCTGATCCACCGGGACATTGCACCGTGGCTGTACGGCGTTACGCTATCGGACGAAGCGAGAGATCTAGCAAATGTGCGTCCGCTAGCCGCAATGCTGTCGCAAATACGGGCGTTAAGCGATCGCCCGTTAACTGAGGCTCGCGAGCCCAAGCAAAGGATGCCTGCGGTTTGTCGGCATTTTGCGACAATGCTCTGCGGCATCCTGCGCGCGCAGGGTGTACCGGCGAGGGCCCGATGCGGGTTCGGCGCATACTTCAACCCCGGCAAATTCGAGGATCACTGGGTAGCCGAGTACTGGAACGCCCGAGAGAAGCGTTGGATTCTGGTTGACGCGCAACTCGACGCGGTGCAGCGCCAGACCTTTCGGCCAAGTTTTGATCCGCTCGACGTTCCACGCGACGGTTTCATCATTGCGGGCGACGCGTGGCAGCAGTGCCGCTGCGGCAACGCGGATCCCAACCTCTTTGGGCTCTCGACTATCAACGAGCACGGGTTGTGGTGGGTTGCGCAAAACCTCGTTCGCGATTTGGCCGCGCTCAATCGAATGGAGATGCTGCCTTGGGACGTGTGGGGCGCTATGCCAAAACCCACAACCGAGATCGCCGACCGTGAAATCACCCTGCTGGACCGCGTAAGTGAAATCACACTCGCTGGTGATCACGCGTTGCCTGAACTCCAGCAGATCTACCAAGATGATCGGTTACGCGTCTCCGAAGTGGTCTTCAATGCAAGCCGCCAAACGCAAGAGAAGATCGCGTTTTGACAAGAACGACCAGCGCCAATTTCGCAGGTTCCTCCTAATAGTCGAGCTGTGTTGTCCTCGCTTCCGGTAACCAGCCAGCGCTCATCCGGGCTAATCGCCACCCCATAAACCGGGCCCCCGTGACCTCGTAGCATTACAGGATTGGCTGCTGGATCTTTTGCGTGCAGATCCCACAGATGCGCTGTCTTGTCCTCGCCGCCGCCCATTACCAGCCAGTGGCCGTCCGCGCTGATCGCCACAACGCTTGTTGGTGATTCCGTTCTTACAAGCGATCGGCCTCCTATGGCACCAAGCGCCTCTCTTAACGATTGTTCGGCCGCCGCCACTGCTCCGTAAACAGACTGTCCTACCTTAGTGGCTTCTACCGCGAGCAATAAACTGCACTGAGGATATTTGGTAAGGACGGAGGTGGACTCCGCTGCAAGACGTCAACTTTCCGCAATCCGCGCCTGCTCTTCGGCGGCAGCACGTTGAACAGCCGCAATGCGGGCCTGCTCCTCGCAACCCCTATTTGTAGGATGAACATTCGCGGCGTGATCGTCACGCCTGCTGCGTCAGCGGCTGTTCGCCGATGCGCGAACAGACTGTGCGCATCGGCAGGTTTTCCGCTTTTTGGTCGAATGCGGAGACGTCAATGAGGAGCCAGTAGCCCGAGATCAATTGCATTGGCCATCGCTTGGTACCCAGCGCGATTGGGATGCAGATTGTCACCGGCACCGCCCACGCTGCTATTGGGCACAAACTCTGGTTGCATTCCGCCAGTGCTGGGGTCGAAAGTTGCCGCGTCAAAATCAGCGACGCTGTTGAAGAGACCCGAGGTGCGAATAAAGATATTTAACTGTTTCCGCCCGGCGTCCGCAACCGGTCCTCCGTCTGCCCCGGTGTTCAGGAGGGCGGAGGTGAGCGTGCAGCCTATAACGACTTTAATGCCGGCGTTATGCAAACGGAATACCACGTTTTGATAACCTGCGATAATATCAAGGACCGGATGGTTTGCCCCAAGATCGTTGATCCCTTCGAGCCAGACAACACTTGATAAGCCGGCCAAGCCCAGGACATCGCGGTCCAAGCGGTCCACCGCGGCGGGACCCGTTGCAATGGGATTGATGACCGTATTTCCGCCGATACCTTCATTGACAACACTTACCTTATTGCCATAAACCTCGTGCAACCGTCGCGAAAGATCATTCGACCAGCGATCGTCGCCGTTAATCGTCGTGCTCGTGCCATCGGTAATAGAGTCACCGAAGGCGCAGACAACTGCGGTATCGTTATCGGCCACGACATCTACGGCGTCTAAGAAATACCAGGAAGTGGTCGAGAACGGATATGCTGAATCATCGATATCGCCGGAATGGTCGCCGCTCCCTGGTGGGGTAATGTAAGAAGTAGTCATTCCTTTGGCGTGCCAGGTAAGCATCCCGCTCGTGCCGCGGACATAAATGCTTACTGCGAGTTTGCGACCCCGTAATCCGGGTCCGGAGCTTTCGCCCAGGATGCTATCAATGAGATTCTCAATCCGTGAGGAGAACCCCAAAACTATAGGATCGCTATAAATCTCTTGGTTTAATGGGAGAGTTACACTTTTCTGCCCTTTGAAAGTCACAGTACTGCTCGTGCCCGGCACAATGTTGCCCGCGTAATCCTGAAGACCAACCTTCACACCACCGAGCGTGACCGGTTGGCTGCCAAAGTTATTGGAGAACCGCAGCCGAACGATGCTACCCCACAAATCTGGTTTAACGATCAGCCGGAAAGTCTGCTCAACCGCGCCTTCCGTCGCGCCGTTGGGAAGCGCGAAACTAAGATCAGGTTGGGCGACAGCCGCTCCGATTGGATATGGACCCTGGGGTGACGCCGCCCACGAGGCAACCCACTTTTTCCCTTGTCCTTCAGCCGAGGCTGGAGGTGCACAGAAACTGCCGGCCGTCACGGCTAGAAAAACGACGGCTGGAAGGCAACCAACACAGGATTTGCGAGCGCGTTTGGTCAAACGCGTAATTTTGCTTAACCGGTCGATGCGGCTAGACAGACGAGACCTATCCATGTTTTCAGTTTTGGGGGTTAGACATTTGATCGATACCCACCCAATGCCCTAGTGGGTTTCCATGCCCATACTGGTTCTATCGACTCTAAGATTTAGAGTCAACAGAAACCCGTATACCCGTGCAAGCTGCTTTCCGCCGACCGCATTCATTGTCGAGCTGCCCGGAGCAGAGACCGATACGACATGAATGAGGATCGAAAAACTCCGTAATTCTGCGTGACAAAATCTTTCCGTAACTCATTTCTCTTGCCGAACGCCGAGGCTGGGGTGACAACGATGCGGGGGGCGGGCTGTACGAGTTGACCAACTAACGAGCCAAAGCATGACCAGAGAATCTCCGTTCTGCAGCGAATCCATGGAGGACTCCCGACCGGCATGATCACCGAAGTGCAACCGAACGAAACCTTGGACGGCCGCCTGCAAATCGAGGGGGTGATTAGCCGCAGCGGAATGGCATCCATCTACAAGGCAAAGGATCTTATGACCGGCCAGGCGGTTGCGGTGAAGGTGCCCCACCAACAGTTCGAATCAGATCCGGCTTCGTTCGCGCGGTTTCAGCGCGAGGCGGAGATTGGAAAAAAGCTCAACCACCCTAAGATTCTTCGACTCCTGGATGTCGGTGAACATAGCCGCCCCTACATTGTGATGGAGTATTTAGAGGGTAAGACCCTGGACCAGGTGATGAACAAAATCCGCCCGCTGCCGATTTCGGATGCAGTCCAAATCGCGAGCCAGGTCTGCGACGCACTCGCCTACATGCATCAGCATAAGATTGTGCATCGCGACCTTAAGCCCCAGAACATTATGATCTGCAACGACGGGTCGCTGCGGATCATGGACTTCGGCATTGCGAAGTCCACCGAGATGCGGCGGATTACCTTTGCCGGCTTCAGCCCGGCCATGGGCACCCCAGATTATATGGCCCCGGAACAAGTCCAAGGAAAGCGGGGTGACGAACGCACCGATATTTACAGCCTCGGCGCGATGCTTTACGAAATGGCAACAGGATCGGTCCCGTTCGAAGGCGACAATCCATTCATCGTCATGAACTCGCGGATTACGGGTGATCCAATCGCGCCGCGGAAGCTCAATCGCGAGATCCCGAAAGAAATCGAGGAAATCATCCTGCACGCCATGGAGCGTGAACCACATCGCCGCTACGCATCGGCCGCCGCCATGAAAGTGGAACTGGATAACCCTGATGCGGTGAAGCTGACTGGTCGGCATCAACACTTGCAATCGGTCCAGGGTTGGAAAACGCGTTGGCAAGGCTCCAAGCTGATTATTCTATCCGCGCTCCTTCCGGTGCTCGTGTTCTTGATAGGGTTTATTCTGGTTCGCTGCCACGGTGCTCCCCATTAATTTGTGCTTCGTGGGCTATTGCTAAGAAATTGACCGTTAACGGACAGGTCGATCTGAAGTCCAATCTAGGACGAAAGGAGGTAGTTCAGCGGAGGGCGAACAAACCCCAGTTTGTCGCTGATTGGGCTTCACTCGGATGAACGTCGGGGATGAATTGCTTCATGAAGCTCGTAGGATCGGTGGACGGCCTGTTCTGAGCTCTATCCGTTCGCTGCATCTCGGCCATTTCGATGCCAAGCCTTTCCAGTAAAGCGCATCTCAAGAGGTTGTCTCTTTCAGCGCGAGTCAGGTTTGGGTATCGCTTCGCCACCTTCACACCGGCTTCTTTGTTACTGATCTTTCGCTCGAACATTAGATTCGCGATTGGACCAGCAGCGAGTCGCTTGTCGTAATCCTGTCTGTCCAGGGCTCGGAAAGTCTCGGAAGCCAAATCGGCGTAGATCTCTTCGTCCGACTTTTGAAACTGCGGAATCTTCATACGCTCCAGCGCCCAGTTCACCATGATCGCGCCTCTGGCGATTTCTTGGGCGACCCTGTTCAGAAGGGTTAGGTAACTGCTGTTTCCACTGATCCTATAAGGAAACAGATTGTTGGCATCGGCTCTCAAGATCTCGGCTACGGCCATGGCTGCCTGGTGTGTGTTTTGTGCTTCGGGCACATACACCGTATAGATTGAATCGCGCTCTAGCCACAGGAACAGGTCAGTATCGATGGCTTTGTCCACGTCTGTGACACGGATAGAGAGTTTCTCGGAATCGAAGGGTTCGATTTGGAAACTCGTTTTCTCAAATTGAAAGGTTTCCATTTTCTTTGCGGCGTACTGCGAGGCTGTTTCCAGGTTTCGTGCTTTTTATAGCTGAATGGGCCAGCATCTGTGGTCAGGCTGATTTTGCAATCAACATCTGTTTCGATTCTAGCCTTGTGGCCCCGGTTCGAGAGTTTCGACCGACGTGTCCAGTTGTGCAAAACCGGATTGCGCCCTGCGTTTGAAAAAGCCTTTTCCCGTTACGCTGTCCAGTGCGGTAGTTGAAACGATAATCCCGTTCACTCCATGCTCCATCAGCTCCCTGGCATGAATCAGGTCCATTTCGATGCTCTCATCCGTGTTGCACACGATTACTTTATAGCCGTATTGGAGGACGGTTGATTCGATCGCCCGTACCACCGTGCTAAAGAAGGAATTACAGATGTTCCCAACGATCAGCCCAATTGTAAGACGTTTCGTGGCACCCATCCAACCGGAGAAATTACGCCAATGCGTCGTGCAGAATTTCTGCAGGATGATGGGCGATGCGCCCTACGCCGTCTTTGATTTGGTGTCGGCAGCTCGTGCCCGGCGCAGCGATGATGGTATCGGCCGGAGCCGAGCGCATCGCCGGAAAGAGTACCAGTCCGCCAATTTTCATTGAGATGTCGAAATGCTCCTTTTCATAACCGAACGATCCGGCCATACCGCAGCAGCCCGATGGAATGACTTGAACCTTATAATTTACCGGCAATTCAAGCGCCTTGACAGTGGGAGTCAGTGACGCCAGCGACTTCTGGTGGCAGTGACCATGGAGTTTGATCTTGCGACTCTCTTTTGTGAAAGCCTCGCGCCGGATACGCCCCCTGTCGGCCTCGCGCGCGATAAACTCGTCGATCAAAAGTACTTGTTTCGCCACCGCATTTGCCGCTTCAACCAGACGCTCAGGGACGAGATCCGGTACTTCGTCCCGGAAACCCAGGATCGCCGAGGGCTCGATTCCCACCATGGGAGTCTCCGAGGAAACAACGTCCTTTAGTAATTCCACATTGCGGATCGCCAATCTTTGCGCCTCGCGCAGCAGGCCCTTGGAAATTTGCGCTCGGCCGCTGTCGAAATGCTTTGGAATGACGACCTCGTAGCCAAGCCGGTTGAGCAACCGGATGGCCTTGATGCCGACATCCTCGTCATTGAAGTTCGTAAACTCATCGCAAAAGAGAAAGACGCGTCCGTTCGGAAACGGGCCATTTTTATTAGCGTGAATTTGGTGCCACCGGCGCAGCGGAATCTTGTTGAGCTTGGGCATGGAACGCCCTTGTGCAAAACCCGCGAACCTCTTAAACAGATTGGCCGTCGTCGTATTTGTTACCAAGAAGTTAAACACTCCGGGCGCAATGGAGGCCAAAGCCATCGCGCGTGAGAAGCCGCCGATCAGGCGCGCGCGCATCGGCACACCTCTCGCATCGTAGCGTTGCTGAAGCCATTCAGCCTTCAGACGAGCCACGTCGACGTTGGACGGGCACTCTGCCTTGCAACCCTTGCACGAGAGACAAAGATCCATCACAGGGCCGATCCCATCGCTGTCGAAAGGATTGGCCTTGGTTGAGTGGGTCAGA
>Ga0210387_10000793_pt1 | contig 23204 bp, 17 predicted proteins | sample IncBWC7OmetaG_FD_160108 | JGI IMG/M metagenome (GOLD analysis project Ga0210387, IMG submission 160108) | Forest soil microbial communities from Barre Woods Harvard Forest LTER site, Petersham, Massachusetts, United States - Inc-BW-C-7-O ...
TCTCAAGAAAGGTACCTCGCCCGAGGCCAAGCCTGTGACGGCGTGGAGAATGTTGCGCGCGATGATCGAGCACGAGGCACACCATCGCGGGCAGATGTATGTGTATCTGGGAATTTTGGGCGTTCCTGCACATCCGCTGTACACGCTGAACGAGCCGCAGTTGCGGGGGCTTTCGGTCTGACTGTTTTTCTCTTAATTTTGTTGCGCTTGCTTCTTTTGATTTGGATCTGTCTGCTTCTGCATTTGGGCGAGTTGATCATCCATGCGCTTTTCCGCGTCTGCAACCGTCTTCTGGATGATCGGCATGACTACTTGCATCGCTTCTTTCGTTATCGAAGGAAGTTCGTTGAGAAGTTTTTGGCCAGTGGGTGTCGAATAAAACGCCACAAGCGTGTCCATGTCGCCTTTTGTGAAGTGTTGTTGATAGATGGGAATCATCGCATCAATGATTTCATCGAAAGGAAGATTCTTGAACAAGTCGGTCTCCATCTGAACCGCGCGCTCTTGCTCCTCTGGCGTCATGCCGGGTTGTTTCTGGATCCTTTCCTTTAGTCTCTGGCGAGCCTGATTCGACATGTTGTCCATCATCGTCTTCGCCATGTCGCGGGTGCGCATAATGGCGAAGTATTTTTCGATATCCGCTTTCGACGCTGGGGCGTCCGCCGGGTTTTGCTGGGCGAAGCTGGCGGATGCAAGGAAAAGACAGGCAAGAAGTGCCAGGAGTGAGCGTTTCATCGATTCCCTCCAATGTTCAACGGGAGCGCAGAGTAATCCCAGGGTCTATATCATAGGATATTGCGAAAAGGGTTACCGGAGTGTAAGAAGAATCGCCGGATCCCTAGCCCAGGCGGCCCTGTCACAACAGCTTCGCCTTATATTCGCCTTGGACAAATCTGCTAGTATAGAGGCTCCAAGCACCCATCGAGACCTATGACTCCGAAAAGTTCGAATCAGACTTTCACGTTGAATGACGAACAACGGGCAGCCGTGGAGCACGGCGAGGGGCCGCTTCTCGTAATCGCGGGTGCGGGGACTGGCAAAACTCGCGTGATCACCGAACGGATTCGCAATCTGCTGGAAACCGATCCCGAGGTTGCGGGCGAAAATATTCTCGGGCTGACGTTCACGAATAAATCCGCGGGCGAAATGCTACACCGCGTGACGAAAGCGGTGGGCGAACGCGCCGAGGGCGTTTGGCTCAGCACGTTTCACAAATTCTGCCTCGAAAAGATTTTGCTGGCCGCGAATCCGGAGCTGAAGCCGATCGAGGAAGTGGACCACTGGATTTTGCTTCGGCGCCACATCGCGGAATTGAAGCTCGAACAATTCAAGCGGCTGGCCGATCCGGGAGAATTCCTGAACGACTTCGTGAAATTCTTTTCGCGCTGCCAGGACGAGCTTGTCAGTTGCGAGGATTACCAGAGGCACGTGGAAGGATTGCGCCGCAGCTACGCTCGGCGAAAGAATTTGCTGGAACCAGACGCGCAGAAATTGGAAGAAGAGGAGCTGGCGCGGCAAGAGGAACTGGCGCGCGCGTACGCCGTGAGCGAGCGGCTGCTGCGCGAACGAAATCTGATCACGTTCGGAGCGCAATTGATGCAGACAGTGCAGCTTCTGCGTTCGGACGCGGCGCTATTGGAGCGGCTGCGCGAACAATACCGCCACATTCTGGTGGACGAATTCCAGGACACGAACATCGCACAGTTAGAACTGTTATTTTTGCTTGCCGGCGACCGGCGAAATATTGTTGCAGTGGGCGACGACGACCAGGCGATATACCGTTTTCGCGGCGCGTCGTTTGGAAGTTTCACGATTTTTCTAAAGCGCTTCTGCGGCGTCAGCGACACGAAACTCGCCGCCGGCAAGAAAAAGCATCTCGTTTCGCTGACGCAGAATTACCGTTCGACGCAGCGGATCCTGCGCGTCGCGGGGGAAGTGATTGCGAGCAACGAGAAATCGCCGCTGCTGCCTCCGAAGAAACTGAAGACTGACAATCCCGACGGCGAGAAGATCCGCGTCGCCGAATTCGCAACGCCGGATGAGGAAGCGCACTGGGTGGCGTCCGAGATCGAGCGGCTACACTCACCTGGAAATGCATGGCGCAATTTTGCAGTGCTTTACCGCAAGCACACGCATCGCGACAAACTCCTCGAAGCGCTGCGGCGGCGCGGAATTCCTTTCGTCATCAAAAAGTTTTCGATTCTTTCGAGCACGGTGGTGCGCGATCTACTGGCTTATCTGCGATTGATCGCGATTCCTTCGGACAACGTGGCATGCGCGCGGGTGCTGGGGGCGCCGTACTGGGGACTGGAGCCGCGCGATCTGGTGCGGCTTGCTGAGCGAGCCGAGAAGAATCATCGGCGACCGCTTTCCGACGAGCTCGATAGCGCGCAGAGCGAATTGCCGTTCGCGCGCGAGGGATCGCGGCTGCCGGAACTCGTCAGCATGCTGAATCGCCTGCGGCAAACAGCGCGAAGAGTGCCGGCGACAAAGCTGCTCGACGACTTGATTGCGAGCCTGCAGCTCGCGCCGTTGCCATCGGAGGCGGATCGGTTCTATCTCGACCGGCTCGTCGAGTTCGTAAAGGGATGGGAACAAAAGAACGACGGGAAGAAGCTGCGCGATTTCATCGAGTATCTCGATTTCTTCGAGCAGGCGAACGGCGACATCTGCCTGGAAGATGAACCTTACGACGACGCCGTGCAACTGATGACGGTTCATTCCGCCAAAGGGCTCGAATTTCCGCACGTTTTTATCCTGCATCTTAATAAGCGCGACTTCCCTTCCGGCGCGCGTCCCGTGGTGTTCGAATTTCCGGCTGAATTGATGAAGGAAGAGAAGCCGACGGGCGATTTTCAGATTCAGGAAGAGCGAAGGCTTTTTTACGTAGCGCTGACGCGCGCGCGACAGCGGCTTACGCTTTCGACGATCATCAATAAGTACAAGAAGCCTTCGCAGTTTCTCGACGACTTCCTGATGAATCCGCAGATTCAGAAGTTTGACACGGTGCAATCGGCGCCAAAGGTCGTAATGCCGCCGGCTGAAGAGGTCGCCGCGCCAGCGCCCGATTCGGACGGCTCGCCACAACTTTTCGGCGGCGTCGCTGCGGGGGAAACGCGAGCATATTCACGCGTGGCGCTCTGGGCGAAGGCGTACTACCCACCTGTCGCTGAGCCGCTGCAACTAAGCGCGTCCGCGATCGAGCGTTATTTGAAGTGTCCGATGCAGTACATGTTCGAGAGCATGTGGAGAATTCGCGGCGGGCCGAGCGCGGCGATGACGTTTGGGAACGCGATGCACACGACGATCAAGGAATTTGTGTCCGAACTGCGCAAGCGACGAAAGATTTCGTTCCCCGAGGTGGCGGCGATTTACGACCGCGAGTGGTCGTCCGCAGGATTTTCTGACGATTATCACGAAGCGGAATATCGCAAGGCAGGGCGCGACCAGCTTGAGAAATTCTACGCGAGCTATTCGGCCGCGCCGCCAGACGTGATGCATCAGGAAAAACCTTTTGAGCTGCATTTCGAGCACGATGTGATCGTGAAGGGCCGTATGGACCAGGTGAATCGCATCGGCGAAAATGAAATCGAGATCGTCGATTACAAAACCGGAAAGGCAAAGGACACGAAGAAGGCTGACGACAGCTTGCAGCTCAGCGTTTACGCGATTGCGGCTGAAGAAGTGCTGGAGCTGAAGCCTTCGCGACTGGTCTTTTACAATCTGACGACGAACGAAGGTGTGGCGACGACGCGCGACGCGAAAACGCTCGCGAAGACGAAGCAGATTGTCGCTGAAGTGGCAGATCGAATTCGCGCGAAGGATTTTGCCGCGAAGCCGGGATTCAATTGTAAGTATTGCGATTTCGAGCCGCTTTGCCCGGCGCACGAGCAGTTGATCTCGATTCGGCCAGTCGCTAGCCAGACGACCAACAAGTAACGCGTGGTTGCCTCGCGCTGCGAGTTCTGCCAAATAAAAAACGGGGCGCCTTGTGAGCGCCCCGTCTCGGATTGGTTCCGCGCATAAACTACTGTGGAACTTTCTCCCCGCGAGTTCTTCGCGTCTTCGTTTCCGAATCGCGCCGTTCCCGCCTCGTTCATGTATAAGAGCGCGGCGGAATGAAGTCAAGAAAAAAACTTAATTCGGGATTGCAATCGTGGAACTTTTTTACAGCCGCAAATGCAAGGCTGCGGACCCAAAGTCGAAAATGTTTTTCCGCAAGCGCCAACGGTTTAGAAAAGCTACTGGCTCGGCTTATTGACGGCGCTCGAGTAGTAGCCTTCGCGCGCGGAAACATCGAGATCGGGGCGGCGAACGCGCACTTCGATGGTGTGATAATCCTTCGTGCGATCGGCCTCTTCCGGCGTGAAGACAAGAATGTATTGGTTGCGCGCCTGTTCTGTCACTTTTGCATACAACCGCTCAAGGTCCGGGGCACTTCCTGCAAAAAACGAGTCGCCACCCGTATCGGCGGCATATTTTTCGAGGCGAGCGGTTTCGTGCTGGAGCAATGCGTGTCCAACCGAGATTGAATATACCGAGACGTCGCCCGTCAGCAAAAGCTGAATGGTTTGATTGAAGGTGTGGTCGTTGTGCCGGGAATTGTTTCCGTCGGAAATCAGAAAAACCGTTTTGCGGCGGTCGCGCCCGCGTCCTTTCAGCATTTCACCGGCAGCATAGACAGCATCGTCGAGATTCTTCGACTCGGGAGCGAGCTTCGCGCCCAGCGGCGTGGGCGCGCCGTTCTCAAGCGAGTGCCCGTTTGCAGTCGGTCCGGCGGACATGGGGCCGCCGTCGAAACCCGCGCCGGGAAAATGCGAACCCAGATCGAGTCGCTTGAGAGTGGTGAAGAGCTGATCGTTATTGAAAGAAAAATCGGCGACGGTTTTCGGGAATTGATCGTAAGTTACGAGCGCCACTTCATCGGCGGGACCAAAGCCGGCGGCAATCGCAACCAGACTCTTCTGAACTTGCGCGGATTGTTTTTGAGAAAGATTGTTATCAATCACGACGACCGCAGAAAGCGGGTACGGATCGGAAGAAAACCGTATAATCTTCTGCTCCACGCCGTCCTGGAGGATGCGGAATTCGTCGCTGCGAAGATCGCCGACCAGCTGGCCGTCGCGATTCTTCACCGTTACGGGCACGAGGACGGCATCCGTGCGGCTTATGATGTAAGCGCGAGTATCGTTTCCGCCCGACTTGCCTTGTTGCGCGACGGGCGGGGCGTTTGGCGCGTTTGGTGCTTTCTGGCCTGGCTGCTGATTTTGCGGGGGCTGCTGAGCGGTGCCCGGAGCTGCGGCGGGTGGCTTTAGAGCCGGAGGTTGCGACCCTGGCTGCTGGCTTCCCTGCTGCTGAGGCCGGGCAAGTGCAGGAATACTAATGACGAATAAAATGCCGAGCGCTGAAACTGTCTGGGTTCGCGTCATCGCGGTGTCTCACTTCCTGGCTGCGGGCGCCGTCCCGGAAACTCCAGATTCCAGCTCGACTTCGGATTTTTTCGAAACATCCGGCGGCGCGCGCTTTGCATCGTACCAGTCAGCATCCACTTTCAGGGAGATTATATAATGCGTTTGACCAACTTCGCGGCGCCCATTTTCACCGTCGGGCTCACGCTCGCTCTCACATTCGGACCAAGTCTCGGCGTGCCCGGAATCGCCGCAACGACGGCTGCCGCCCAATCCGTCGGGAACGCGCAGAACCCGGGCAATGCCCAGGGACAGCAGTCCCAGCAAAATAAACAGCCGCAATCGCAGCAGCCGCTGAAAGTGGAAGTAAACCTCGTCAACGTATTTGCGACGGTGCGCGACAAGCACAAGGGCATCGTTTCCGACCTGAAACAAGACGACTTCAAAATCCTGGAAGACGGCCAGGAGCAAAAAGTTGCCTACTTCTCGAAGGACGTCGATCTCCCAATTACGCTGGGCCTGCTGATCGATACGAGCGGGAGCATGGATCGCGTGCTGCCTGCCGAGCAGGACGCGGCTACCCGGTTTTTGCGCGAAGTAATGCGGCCGAAGGATTTGACGATGGTGATTAACTTCGACCTCGACGCCAACCTGATCGCCGATTTCACTCAGGACTTGTCTGTACTCGAACGCGCGATTCGGAGCACGGTAATGAACGCTCCGGCGGCCGGGATAGGCGGGACTGCGGGCACTATTCCGAATAGTGGCGGCGGCACAGTTCTGTACGACGCGATCTATGTGGCCTGCCACGACGAGCTGGCCACGCAAGCGGGACGCAAAGCAGTGATCGTGCTGACGGACGCCGTCGACGAAGGCAGCAAACTCAGGGTTCAGGACGCGATTGAAGCCGCTCAACGCGCCGATTCCGTGATCCACGTGCTTCTCATCTCAGATCCGCGAGTGTACGGGTTCGGCGGGTTTGGCGGCGGGATGGGCAATCCGGGGCCGAGCGTCGCAAGAAAGATGGCCGATGAAACGGGCGGACGCGTGATCGATGTCCACAGCCAAAAATCGATCGAGCAAGCGTTCGATCAAATTTCCGAAGAATTGCGCTCGCAATACGTTCTCGGCTACTACCCTACCAACATAAAACGCGACGGCACATTCCGCAAAATTCAAGTGGAAGTGAAGGAACCGGACATGAAAGTGCTGGCGCGGAAGGGCTATTACGCGCCCGGACGTTCGAGAGATAACTAGCGAGCCGCGCGGCGCAGTACGCTGACTTCTGGAGTGCTGCTATTTGTTGTTTGCCGGCAGAGGCGAGCTTGGCGCGCTAGCGTAATATCCCTTGCGGGTACGAACGGTGAGATTCTTCCGGTCTGTGTCGACCTCGATCTTGCGGTACTGACCGTTGACCAGCGCTGCAGTGGGTGAATAAGCGATGAAATATTGGCTGCGAAGTTCCGAGCCGATATCCACGAAAGACTGTTCCAGATCATCAACGCGATAAGGGAAGAACACGCGCCCACCGCTTTGCTCTGCGAACTGCTGCAACACTTTGTCGCCGCCTTCTACATGCATTTTCTTCGGAGCGTCTTTGTCGGAAAGCGAAAGCCAGTCGGTGTTCGTGCTGATCGCGTAGATCGAAGCCTCGGCGCGAATTGCGGCTTCGATTGCATCGCTGAGGGCTCGATCGCTCAAGTTGTCGTCACCGTCGCTGATCACCACGAGGACTCGACGTACTTCCGGGTTCGCGCCCGGCGGCAGAGGCGGGTTCGAGAGTTTCTCAGCGGCCCGGTAGATTGCGTCATTGAGCGCGGTGCCGCCACCAGCACGCTGTTTGCGAATCGCTTTTGTCAGAAGGGCGAGATCGCCGGTGTAATCCTGAATTACTTCCGGCTCGTTATCAAACGTCATCAGAAATGCCATGTCTTTGTCGCGCCGGATCACGCTGTTGAGAAAATCGACCGCTGCGTCCTGCTCGAATTCCAGACGAGGACGGATGCTGTTGGAAGTATCAAGAAGTAACGCGATTCTGAGTGGAAGATCGGTTTCGCGACCGAAGAAGCGAATCTCCTGAGGAGTTCCGTTCTCGAAGACTTTGAAATCACTCTGGTCGAGTGTAGTAACGAAATTGTGGCGCCGGTCCGTAACCGTCGCGACGAGGTGGACGAGGCCGGTGGTCACTTGAATTGGCGGCGGCGCTTGCTGGTTTTGTAAGGGTGCGGCCTGTCCCGGCACGGATTGTGGCGCTGGAGTCGGTGCTGCAGCGGAAGGAGCCGGCGCAGGCTGCTGTGCGTTTATACATGGCGCAAACGCGCCGAGAACAAGTAAGAGTAAAAGCGCCGGCAGAAATATCGCTCGCGTCTTCTTCACGTTGGGAATTATAGGAACTCCTTCAGCGCAAGGTCAATCGACGCAGGACTCGCCTTCGTGGCCTTCCCGAGCAGATGCAAATAATCAACGAGCTCGGGTGCGATCGGCGCACGGAATCGCATCCGCTCCCCGGTGCGAGGGTGCGTGAACGCGATTCGCGCGGAGTGCAGAAAATTTCGTTCGAGTGGCGGCAACAGTGCGCCAGCGACTCTCTCTTGCTTGGGCGCACCGTACAGTGTGTCTCCCACCACGGGGCAGCCGAACGTTGAAAAGTGAACGCGAATTTGATGCGTACGCCCGGTGTGCAGGCCGGCTTCGATCAGCGTGAATCCGTCGAGATGTAGGCGCGTTTTCCAATCGGTGCGCGCCTCGCGTCCTTCGCGCCTTCGCGACGTCATTCGAGCGCGGCGATTCAAATCGCGCGCGACCGGCAGATCGATGCTGCCGGATTCGCCTTTCATTTTTCCGTGAAGGAGCGCGATGTATGTCTTATCGACGGTGCGTGCTTGAAATTCCTCCACGAGTTTTTCGTGCGCGGCATCGTTTCGCGCGATCACAATCACGCCGGACGTTTCTTTGTCGAGGCGATGGACAATTCCCGGACGCAACACCCCACCGATTGTTGAAAGGTCGTCTGCTCCACCGAAGTGATGTAGCAGCGCGGCAACCAATGTTCCCGTGTCTTCGCCAGCCCCTGGATGCACAATCATTCCTGCTGGCTTGTTGATTACGGCGATGTCCGCGTCTTCGTAGAGAACATCGAGCGGAATATTTTCTGCCTGCACGCCCGGCACACTCGCCGGCGGAACGTCGATTACAACGATCGAGCCTTCTTCCACCTTGTGCGAAGGCTTCATCGCCGCGCCGTCGACGAGCACGCGCCCCACTTCCATGAGTGTCTGGATATGCGTGCGGCTCATTTCGGGCAGTTGCGTTGCAAGAAATCGATCGAGACGCACGCCTGCGCCTTCGGCGGCAACGACCAGTTCGATTCGTTCCGCGGAAGCGTGTGTGAGGGGCTTTGATTCAGTCATGGATACTCATCGGGTAGTAAAACCGGGAGGTTCGTTCGGCAAGATTGGGCGCGGAGCGCATCTTACTGGCCGCCAGCAGGAGAAACGGCGGTGGGGGCCGGGGCCATCGGAGCTTCGCCGCGCAGACCACGCCACCATAGGAAGCCGCCGGTGAGAATCAGCGCGACGCTCGTCAGCTGCATGAGCGAAACGCTGTTGTGGAACATTAATGTGCGGCCGGGATCGCCGCGGAAGAATTCGATCGTGCCACGCTCGAAACCGTAAAGCAGAAAATATGTCCCTACGAGTTGCCCGGTGAACCGCTGCCTTTTTGCAAGCCAAACGATAATCAGGAAATTTAGAAATTCCACCGTTGATTCGTAGATCTGGGTTGGATGGAGGGGCACGCCCAGAGGAGTTCCGGCGAGATGTTCGGCTAGTTCACTCTTGAACGTCACGGCCCAGGGCACCGTAGTTGGTTTCCCGTAGCAGCAGCCAGCCGCAAGACATCCGAGCCGGCCGATCGAGTGGCCAAGCGGAACAGCAAACGCGAATGTGTCGAGGAGTGGCAGGATTGAAATCTTTTTGACATAGGTGTAAATGATGATCGTCAGCATTGCGCCGACTACGCCGCCATAAAAAGTGCCGCCCGACTGGAGAACCTGCATAAACATTGCTCTCAGGTTCCCCATCTGCTGAGAGAATGTGGAGTGGTTAGCAGCGACGGTGCCAAATATTTCGTGGAGACTGGCTTCGTAGTAGTCCCACGACGAAAGCACGAGCCAAATCTTCGCGACGACCAGCGCGACCAGCACCATGTAAATCCCAAGATTCCAAACGTAATCGGGATTGAGGCCGAGGCGCGGTGCCTCGCGGCGCGCGTACCATAAGCCGAGCAGCACACCCAGCGCGACGAGCACGCCGTAGCTGTAAACCGTTATTCCGCCGATTTGGAAGAGTACCGGATGCATCAGGAAACTCGCTCTTGAGTAGGATGCCGCCAGTCGAGAAACAGTTCCAGCACTACGAGCCCTGCGCCGATAACGATTGCGGAGTCAGCAATATTAAACGTGTACCAGTGGTAGTTGCGAATGTGGAAGTCGATGAAGTCGGTCACGCTGTGCCGCACCACGCGGTCGAGAACATTTCCCGCCGCGCCGCCCAGAATCAGCGCGAGTCCCAACTGGGCGAGCCTTCCTCCGGCGCGCCCTGATGCAAGAAGCCACAGGAGCAGCGCGATCACAGCAGTCGAAAAGAGAATTAACACCGAAGCGAGCCAGGGTGTCTGGGAATCAGCGAGCAATCCGAAAGCAACGCCAGGATTACTCGTGTGAACGAAATTAATCACGCCTGGAATCATGACGCGCTGCGATCCAGGCTGCGTGAATTTCTGCACCGCGAATTTCGAAGCTTGATCCGCCACCAGCACGACGAACGCGAGAAATGCGAGACCGTACCAACTAGAGCGCGTTGGTTCGGCAGGCATCAGGGCTTCGGCCCTTGCGAGGGAGCGTCTCGATCGATTTCGGCCAGGGCGGCGGCGCAACGTTCACAGATTCTCGGATCGTCCGCGAATTCGCCAACGTGTGTCGAATAGTTCCAGCAACGCTGGCATTTCGTGCCGTGCGCGCGCTCCACGCGAATTCGAAGACCTTCAACGCCGGCAGCTGGCACTCCTTCATCGGCGTTTCCGGCGTCTGGAACTCCAACCTGCGAGACGATAAAGAAGCCCGGAAGGCTCGCGGCATGTTGCTTGAGCAAAGCTGCGAGGTCTGGCTTCGCGCTCAGGGTGATCCGAGCTTCCAGGCCGCTCGAAATTGTTTTCGCCGCGCGCGCCGGCTCAAGAACTTTCAAGACTTCCTCGCGAACCGCCAGCAAATGATCCCAGTCCGCAGAGCGTTTCTCGTCGAGCGCGTTCGTGAGATCATTTGCCGCGGGAAAGACGGTCATGTGAATGCTTTCCGGCTCGCCCGCGCGCTTGGGCATATGCTTCCAGACTTCTTCGGCGGTGAACACCGTCGTTGGGGCGATCAATCGCAAGAGGGTGCTGGCAATGCGATAGATGGCAGTCTGCGCCGAGCGCCGTCCGCGATTGTTCGGAGCAAACGTGTAGAGACGATCCTTCAGGATGTCGAAATAAAGCGAGCTCAGGTCTACCGTGCAGAAATCGTGCAGCCGGTGATAGACGCGGTGGAATTCGAATGCGTCGTACCACTCGCGGCACTCTTTCACGAGTTCGCCGGTGCGACGGAGCATCCAGGCGTCCATTTCCCAGAGATCCACATCTGCCACGGAATCGCGCGTCGGGTCGAAATCGAACAGGTTTGAGAGCGCGAATCGAAACGTATTGCGGATTTTGCGATAGGCTTCGGAAAGCTGCGTCATCATCGCGACGGACATGCGCATATCCGCAGCGGAATCCTGTGACACTACCCAGATTCGCAGGAGGTCGGCTCCCCATTTCTCACACACTTCACCGGGCGAAATCACATTGCCGAGCGACTTCGACATCGGCGCGCCCTTTTCGTCGAGCGCCCAGCCGTACGTCATCACTTGCCGGTAAGGCGCGCGATTGCGGATGCCGACGGCGATCAGCAATGAACTTTGGAACCAGCCGCGAAACTGGTCCGGGCCTTCAAGATAGATGTCGGCAGGCCACGTCCCGTCTTTTTCGCTGAGCACCGAGAGGTGGGTGCAACCGGAATCAAACCAGACGTCGAGGATGTCAGTTTCCTTGCGCCACTTTGTTGCGCCGCAACCTGCGCACTTCGTTCCCGGCGGAAGAAGCTCTTCGGCGGAATGCGTGAACCAGGCGTCCGCGCCTTCGCGCTCGAAAAACGGCAGCACGTTGCGCAGCGCTTTGAAATCCTGAAGTTGCTTGCCGCAGCTGTCGCAATAGAAAACGACGAGCGGCACGCCCCAGAATCTTTGGCGCGAGATGCACCAATCGGGGCGCTCCGCGACCATTTCGTGCATGCGGCCTTCGCCCCATTGCGGCTTCCACTTCACTTTTTTTACTTCCGCGAGCGCGTTTTGGCGAAGATCGTCGCGATCGAGGCCGATGAACCATTGCTCGGTGGCGCGGAAGATTACGGGATTGTGGCAACGCCAGCAATGCGGATAGCTGTGCGTGAATTTTCGTTCGCCTACGAGCATGCCACGTCGCTTTAGTAAATCAACGATCGGAGCGTTCGCTTCGAAGACGGTTTTGCCTTTGTACTCTGGAAGACCTTCGGTGAAGCGGCCTTCGCTATCCTGCGGCGCGTAGGCTTCGAGGCCATATTTCTGGCCGGTGTAGAAGTCTTCGGCGCCATGCCCGGGCGCGGTATGAACGATTCCACTGCCTTGATCGAGCGTCACGTAATCTGCGAGAACGGCCGGGCCGGTACGATCGAGGAATGGATGGCGGAATTGAATTCCTTCGATTTCGCTTCCCTTCCAGCCGCCGGTGATGTTTGCCGCCTCGAGGCCTAGTTCGGCAAGCGCGGCATTTACACGATCTCTTGCTAGCAGCAATTTACCGGCCGATGTCTCAGCTACCACGTATTCGTAATCCGGATGAAATGCGAGCGCGCGATTCGCCGGAAGGGTCCACGGAGTAGTGGTCCATGCGAGGGCATTCACGTCAGCACCAAGCATTTTCGATTTTTCGTCGACGACAACTGGAAATTTTACCCACACCGACAGGCTTGTGTGGTCTTCGTACTCCACTTCGGCTTCGGCGAGAGCCGTGCGGTCGTAAATGCACCAGTACACGGGCTTGAGGCCGCGATAGACATTCCCTTTTTCTAGAAACGTGAGAAACGCGCCGGCAATCGCCGCCTCGTTCACCGGATTCATCGTGAGGTACGGGCGATCCCACTGACCAAATACACCGAGCCGCTTGAAATCGCGCTTGTGCGCCTCGATGAAACCGGCCGCAAATTCGCGGCACATCTTCCGAAATTCGCCGGCACTCACTTTTTCTTTGCCGCCGAGCTTTTTTTCCACCTGCGTCTCGATGGGCAGCCCGTGGCAATCCCATCCCGGAATGTAGGGCGAACGGAAACCCGACATGGTCTTCGACTTCACGACCATGTCTTTCAGAATCTTGTTCAGGCCTGTGCCGAGATGGATTTCGCCCGTGGGATATGGAGGCCCATCATGGAGCACGTACAAGGGCGCGTCCTTGCGCGATTCGAGGATCCGGTAATACAAGCTTTCCTGCTCCCACGCGGCCACCTGTTCAGGCTCGCGCTCGGGCAATTTCGCTTTCATTGGGAAATCAGTTTTGGGAAGGTTTAGAGTGCTCTTCAGGTCGTCGTGTTTTGCCATCTTGAGGAACTTGGGAGCCCTTTCTTGAGCCGAGCTGCATTTCGTGCGGAGGAAACCCGCGGCGCGGTAGCAACATCGTATGTTACAATGATTTCCGAAGCATGTCAGCCGGGCTTGGCAGCAGTATTGGCCAGACATCCTTTTCCCCACCAAAGCGTCTAACTGGTAGGGATAGAATGTCGGGCGCTCAGGGGGCTTGAGCACAGCAAATGTCAGACGTAAGTCTCAGACTCGATCGCGGACAACGACCTGCTGCTGGTAAAGGCACCGAGCCAGTGGGCGAGGGCGACCGTTACATCGGCCGTTTTGCTTCGCCGGTTCGCGAACCCCTCTTCAAGAATTTCATCGCCAACGTAAAAGACTTCCTCACCGAGCGCCCCGTGAAGTTTCGCGACGGTGGCGCGAGCGCTTTTTCAGAGCCGGCTTTCGGCGGCAGCCTGAAGGAAAACTGGACGGAGTTTTTCAAGCCGGGCGTACGCGGCAATGTGAAATCCGATCTACTCGTGAACTGGGAAGGTGGTCTGGGCGGGTTCTGGCAGAACATCCGCGACATGATTTCGCCACCGAAGCTTCCGCCGCTGCAAGTTTCAAGCAAACCAGTAGCTGTAAAGGAAATCTGGACGAAAGACACGCAATTCACGCGCGTGCAGATGCTTTCTATCGCATTTCACGTCGTCGTGCTGGTGCTGATCATCGTTCCGCTTTTGCCGGAGCTGATGTCGCCCCCGACCACGCAAGCCAAGACCTACACCGTAACCCAGCTCGATTCGCCGTTCTTGCCGAAGCTTCCTCCGGGACCGAAAAAAGCAGGTGGCGGTGGTGGTGGCGGCGAACACAACACAATCGTCGCGAGCAAGGGTCAAGTTCCTAAGTTTTCATGGACACAGTTCACTCCGCCAAAGGTGAAAACGGATCCCAATGCCCGTCTTCAGATGACGCCGACAGTTCTCGGCCCTCCGGAACTAAAGCTTCCTAGCCCGCAAACCGGAAACTGGGGAGATCCGCTTGGTAAAGTAATCAACGATTCGAGCGGCACGGGCAGCGGAAACGGAATTGGGTCTGGCAGCGGCACCGGAGTCGGCAGCGGAAACGGCGCGGGCGTGGGACCCGGAAATGAATGGGGCACCGGCGGCGGATTCCCCAGCGCGGGCTCGGGTGGTTACGGCATCCCAGCATGTCTCTATTGCCCCAATCCGCAATTTTCCGATGACGCTGTGAAAGCTAAGTATCAAGGCACGGTTGTGCTGATGGCCGTGATCACGAATGATGGCCGCGCAACAAACATTCGCGTCGCAAAAGGTCTTGGCATGGGTCTCGATGAAAAGGCTATTGAAGCTGTTCGCAGTTGGCGCTTCCGTCCTGCGGTCGGTCCCGATGGCAAGGCCGCGTCGGTTTCAACGCCAATCGAAGTTACTTTCCGTCTCTACTAATTTCCCTGATTTTTCCGTGACATTGGCCGGCTTCAGCTCTCGCATACCCCGTTTACCAACTGAGCGAATCTCCGTGCCTAGCCGCCGCCTAAGCCTTGCCATTCTGCTAGCATCAGCATCATGAAAAACGCAGCCCGCACTACTGTTCTCATTTTGCTTGTGGCGATGATATCTGGAGCACCTCGCGCTGGGGCGCAGGATGGCTCGATTCAATTCGTCGCGCGGGCAACTCCGTCCAGCGGCGTGGAAGAACCTGTCCGCGGCTTCCCTTTCTATCTTCTGAGCCGGAGCTTCGAAGAGATCGAAAAAGAAGTCGCCGTCAACTATCCGAAGCCGGACATGGATGGATTCATAGACTCGATGACGGGCGCCTCAAAACAGCTGCGCGCGTGGATGAAGAAAAACCACTGGGTACAACTCTCGGGTGAAGATTTCGTGAAGAAGCTCGACGTGGACGACGTGATGAACGTCCCCGAATTCTTCGATGCGTACGTGGAGCGCATGTCGGGCGATCAAACAACCAATTTTCCCGAACCAAAGTACAAGCCCGCTCAACAGAAAAAAGATCCTGCGAAGTACGACCAGTTGAAGGCCGAGTATCGCGAACAGGTTAGGCAATTCCTGGTCAAGAATCCGAAGAGCACGGATGGAATGGACCTGAACCTGGAAGACATCGACCCGTTCAATCGATGGACGCAGGTGCAAGCCAAGAGTCTTCCCGACATTCAACGGCGAATGGAAGAGCTGGCACAATCAAAGTATCTGGTCGCTCACACGCAAACGGATGTAGAAGGTCAGGGTGTTCTAGCCCATATTCCACCCGGGAAATACTGGATCAGCTCGCTCGAACTTGCGGCTTCCGTGGGTGACACACACCTACGCTGGGACACTCCGATTTCGGTGCGCCCGGGTCAGCCTACCTATGTGACACTTTCGAACGCGAACGCGGTTCAACCTTCTCAGACTTCCACTTTCGTCAAGTAACGAAATTCCAGAAATGGCTCATGTGGACGAACCTGATGACGTGCCAAGCCTCGTTCTCGGGCTTGGCGCGCCCGACGTTGCGACTCGTGGATACGCCGCCGCGGAACTTTTCCGCCGTGGCCGCATATTGGCTCGGGCCGTAGCCGGACGATGGCTTGCCGACTCGGAATTCTCGAAACATTTCACGCTCGACGACCTGCGATCTCCGCGAACGACTGTGGGCATCGCTGTTGAGCCGGAACGTTTCGAACAAATTCGCGCAGCGAACGGTTCGCCACGCCTTGCCGATGTGCCTCCCGACCAGGATGCGAAGGAATTCGAGCTACATTTCCCGCAAGATGTACGCCTCGACATTCTGACGACGCGAGACCCGGCTGGAACGGGTGCGATTGCGCGCTACCTGGCGAAATTTGGCGAAGGCATACAGCAGATTGAATTGGAAACGCGCGATGTTGATGCGGCCACTAAAATTCTGAGATTACATTTCAACGTCTTGCCAATCTATCCCGCAACGCGCCCGGGCGCGGATGGAACGCGCGTGAATTTCTTCCTCGCAGCGCTACCAGACGGAACGAAGGTCCTTATTGAGCTGGTTGAAGTCCCCGCTTTGCGTCGATAATTACAAGATTGCACGGACAACTCCGCCATCCGCCCGGATGGCTGCTCCGTTTGTGGCCGACGCCAGCGGGCTGCACAGATACACAATCGTGGAAGCCACTTCGTCGATCGTCGCAAACCTCTTCAAGAGAGAGGCGGGGCGAATTGACTTGAAGAACTCTGCTTCGAACGCGGCAGCGTCGCCGCCGCCGCCCATTTGCGCGACGAATGTTTCAAATCCTTCGGAACGCGTAGGCCCGGGCAGCACGCTATTCACAGTAATTCCGGTTCCCGCGACGGTTTCGGCAATTCCTCGACCGATAGCGACTTGCGCCGTCTTCGTCATGCCGTAGTGAATCATCTCCGCGGGAATTTGCACGGCGGACTCACTTGAAACGAATATGATCCTTCCCCAATTTTTCTTGCGCATGCCGCCGAGGTAATGACGCGAGAGCCTCACTCCGCTCATCACGTTCGCCTCGAAAAATCTCAGCCAGTCTGCGTCCGGTATCTGTTCGAAAGGCTTCGGCTCAAAAATGCCCATGTTGTTGACGAGGACGTCCACCTCGGGCAAAGCCTCGATTAACTTCGCGCAGCCCGCTGCATTCGAGACGTCGCTCGCAACTCCTGACACGTTCGCACTTCGCTGAACCCTTTGAATTTCGGCAATCGCAGCGTCAACGCGCTCCTGCTTGCGACCGTTGATGATCACCGCTGCGCCTTCCGCCGCAAACGTGCGCGCCGCCGCAAAACCAATTCCGGCGGTAGAACCCGTCACGAGTACCGTTTTGCCTTTGAGTTCTAAGTCCATGCGCCCTCCTACAACCCCTTCCATTCGCGATACGGGGCGTCGCTAGCAAAATATCATGGGGCCTCGCATTCTGCGCAGTTCGTTTCGGGAGCCTATGGTTGTCACAAATTCGCGATGCAGGTAAAATCGCTGCTTCTTTGCCCCGCATCCTTATTCAGGAGCAACCCCATGTCATACGTGAACGAGATCGAAGCATCGCAGGCGAACCCTCAGCTCCGCGGACTCTACGGAACTATCGAACAACGTATGGGCTTCCTTCCCCACTATTTCAAGGCGTTGGGGCCAATGCCGCAAGCAATTGAAGGGCAACTCCAGCTGAGCGCAGGCGTACTCAGCGACGGAGCGCTCTCAAAAATCGAAAAGGAACAGATCGGTGTGGTGGTGAGCGGGATCAACTCTTCCTCCTATTGCATCGTGACCCACATGGAATTGTTGCAACGATTGGGCGTGGACAAATCGCTCGCCCGAAAGCTCGTGAACGACTACGAAAACGCTGCCGTGCCGGATAAGCTCAAGGCGTTATTCCGATTCGCAGAAAAGTTGACGCTGAAGCCCGTTGAAATCGAAGACGAAGATATTGCGCTGCTGAAAAATGCAGAGTGGGACGAAGCGGCGATTCGCGAAACCGTTCTCACGGTCGCGTATTTCAATTTCGTGAACCGCGTTTCGCTGGGACTTGGCCTGGTTGAGGATTAGTGGCGCGCCGCTTAACCAGAACTTATTCCCCGCTTTGTTCGATTAACTTCGCAACCAATGCTGTCCAGCCTGTCTGATGGTTCGCGCCGAGTCCCGCGCCCGTGTCAGCGTTAAAGTATTCGAAGAACATAATTAAATCGCGCCAGTGAGGATCATTCTGGAAGATCGCGGTATCCCCGTAAACCGGCCGGCGGCCATCACGCCTGAGGAAAATCCGCGACAGTCTCTTCGACACCTCCGCGCCGGCTTGCCACAGCGTCTTTTTCTGCCCTGATCCCGTGGGATATTCCACTTTGAATTCCGAGCCGTAGTAATAGTGAACGCGCTGCAGCGACTCGATCAGCAGGAAATTCACTGGAAACCAGATCGGCCCGCGCCAATTGGAATTTCCTCCGAATAAGTCTGTCGTTGACTCTGCCGGCTCGTAATCCACCGAGTGCGTTTGTCCTTCAAGGTCGTGGACCGCGAATGGATGCTCCTTATGGTATTTCGAGAGCGCGCGAACTCCATTCGGCGACAGGAACTCATTCTCATCAAAAACGTAGCGATAAATCCGCTCCAGCTTCGGACGATTCGCAATCGAGAGCAAAATACGTGGGCCTCGGTCAGTTTTCTGGCTCATGTCGACGTGGTCGTGCACGTCCGGATGATGATCCAGGAACCATTGCATGCGGCGGCGGAACCCTGGCATGCGCTCCAGGTCTTCCGGCTCGTAAGCTTCGACGGCGAACAGAGGAATCAGTCCCACCATCGACCGAACTTTCAACGGCACAATCGCCGATTCGCCGAGATGCAACATGTCGTAATAAAATCCGTCCTTTTCGTCCCAGAGGCCGATTCCCTGTCCACCCATGTCGTTCATCGCAGAGGCGATGTAAACGAAGTGCTCGAAGAATTTACTCGCGACGTCTTCGTATGCGGGATCGTCTTTTGCGAGCTCGATTGACATCGAGAGCATATCGAGGCAGAACATTGCCATCCAGCTGGTGCCATCCGATTGATCGATAAAATTACCGGGGCCGAGCGGCCGGGAGCGGTCGAAGACTCCGATATTATCGAGGCCCAGGAACCCGCCTTCGAAAACGTTCTTTCCTCCCGGGTCTTTGCGATTGACCCACCACGTGAAATTCAGGAGCAACTTGTGGAACACGCGGACCAGAAAATTCCGGTCGGGTTTGCCGCTTATGCGTCCGCCAATCTTATAAATTCGCCACGCAGCCCACGCATGAACGGGAGGGTTCACATCCGAGAAATTCCACTCGTAGGCAGGTAGCTGCCCGTTCGGGTGCATATACCATTCGCGTAGAAATAGAATCAACTGCTCTTTCGCGAAATCGGGATCGATCACTGACATCGCAACGCAATGAAAGGCCAGATCCCAAGCCGCATACCACGGGTACTCCCACTTGTCTGGCATCGATATGACATCCGAATTGTGCAAATGCATCCAGTCGTGGTTTCGGCCAAGTTTCCGGATCGGATCGGGTGGCGGCTGAGTAGGATCCCCTTTCAACCAGCGATCCACATCGTAGTGGTAGCACTGTTTTCCCCAGATCAATCCTGCGAACGCCTGCCGCTGGACCATGGCGCCATCCGAACTGACGCCCGGGGGGACACGCGTCGCGTAGAATTCATCGGCCTCTTTTTTGCGTTCAGCGAAGCATGCTTCAAACGATGGCCCAAAATAATCTTTTGCGGTGGCTTTCCCGTTGCCAGGCTTTTGGTCCGTTAGTCGCAAGCGAATCGTCCAGCTCTTGCCGGGTGCAATTTCGGATGCAAAGTGTGCAGCGGCTTTCGTTCCGGCCATTTTCGGATTCACGGCGCCGCGCTCGCCGTTGATCAGATAGCGATGGAAAGCGTCCTTCACGTACGGCGTCTTGTTCGGCACCCCGAAAAGGCGCTCGTTATTCGTCTCGTTTTCTGTGAAAAGAAGCTCCGGAGGATTTTCTATCAGCAGCCAGCGAGATCCGTAATGAAATTCATTCAATCCAAGAATGGCCATACCTGCAGGCCCGTCAATCCGCTCGACGACCGGCTTTTCGTAGGGATCGCCCCAGTCCCAGCGATTTCGAAACCACAAGGTGGGCAGAAGATGCAGGCGCGCAGGATCGGGCCCGCGATTCCATGCTGTGATACTGACTAGAGTGTCTTCCGAGGAGACTTTAGCGTATTCGACAAACACGTCGAAGTATCGATTCTCGTTGAATACACCTGTGTCGATCAGTTCGTACTCGGGTTCGAGACGCGTTCGCTTTCTGTTTTCTTCGCGGAGCTGGTCGTACGGATAGGCTGCTTGCGGATACTTGTAAAGGTATTTCAGATAGCAATTCGTCGGGAGCGCGTCGAGGTAGTAGTAATACTCCTTTACGTCCTCGCCGTGATTGCCCTCGGAATTTGTCAGTCCGAAGAGTCTTTCTTTCAGTATCGGGTCTTTTTCGTTCCAAAGTGCGAGCCCGAAACAGATGTGCTGATGCCGATCGGAAAAACCCGCGATGCCGTCTTCGCCCCAGCGGTACGCGCGCGATCTTGCCTGATCGTGCGAGAGATAGTTCCAGGCGTCGCCGTTCGCGCTGTAGTCTTCGCGCACGGTGCCCCAATGGCGTTCCGATAGGTAGGGCCCCCATCTTTTCCAGTGAATGGCGCGCTCGGCGCTAGCGAGTAATCGCTCTTCTTCGGCTGTCATGTAGGTTCCTGATGAGGCGGCGCGCAGCACTGTACCTTTCCTCGTGTCTGATTGGCAAGCTCCGCGCAGTCTTCAATTCCGACTCGTTGCTCGATGAGGGCACAGACTGTATTCTCAACGCTTCGCTCTTCGGGGACGAAACGGTCACACATCGACATGAAAAGTGGTTTGAATTCAATGAGCGCCGCGCCGCGAGATTTCGCGGCTAGTTCCGCGGTTATTCCGCCCGGGAAGTCGAGCGAGAAAAATAGCTCGTCGAATCCGGGATTTGCATACCTGCTCATCGTGATCGCTGCGACCGCTGTCGTCGCACCGATGTTTTTCTTAGGTAACGCTTCGGGGCACGATTTCGGATTCCATCTCGCTTCGTGGATGGATGTAGCCGGGCAGTGGCGCGAGGGCATCTTGTACCCACGCTGGGCCGAATGGGCGAACTGGGGTTTTGGTGAGCCTCGCTTTATTTTTTATCCTCCCGCGTCTTGGACGCTCGGGGCAGCGCTCGGGTCCGTGCTTCCGTGGAGGATGGTTCCGGGCGCATTTATCTGGCTCGCTCTCATATTATCTGGCGTCAGTATGTGGCGACTCGCGCGCGAATGGCTGCCGTCTTTGCCGGCGACTGCGGCCGCCGTGATTTACGTAGTCAATCCTTACCAGCTCGTCGTGGTGTACTACCGAAGCGATTTCGCCGAACTTATTGCCAGCGCACTCTTTCCGCTGCTGGTCCTTGGAGCGCTTCGCGTGATTCGCGACGGCTGGGGCCGGAGTTGGCGCGGAATTCCATTTCTTGCGGTCGCATTCGCCGGAATCTGGCTATCGAACGCGCCTGCGGCCGTAATCGCGACATATTCTTTAGCGCTGTTACTCGTGGTGGGTTGCGCGCTTCGGAGGAATATCCGTCCGCTCATAGACGGCGGCACGGCTATGGTATTCGGCTTTGGCCTTTCTGCGTTTTATATTTTGCCGGCTGCCTTCGAACAGCGCTGGGTGCAAATCGCTCAAGTGATGAGTGAAAATCTTAGCTACGCGCAAAATTTTATCTTTACTCATTCGATCGATCCGGAATTTGCGCTCTTCAATTGGAAAGTCTCGGGCGTAGCACTTGGGATGATGTTGCTCGGAAGTGTCGCCGCGGTTTTCAGCGCACGATACCGGCGGCAATATTCGCTGCTGTGGTGGACTATGTTGGCCCTCACTGCCGCTTCGATCGTTCTGATGTTCCCGGCGGGCGTCTGGCTCTGGCGCTATCTTCCGAAGCTGCAATACGTGCAATTTCCGTGGCGATGGCTCATTCCGCTCGGAGTTCCGTATTCATTTTTTCTGGCGTCCGCGATTGGCCGTTCGCGCCGCCCGTGGATTTGGTACCTGGCACTGAGCATCGCGATTGCCGCCGCAGCGACGGCGTTTGTCAACGATGCATGGTGGGATAGCGCGGACGTCCCCGTTCTTGCCGCAGCGATCCGTTCTAGCCACGGATACGAGGGCACCGACGAGTACGCGCCTGTGGGCTGCGACCGCTACAACTTGCCGGGCGCGATCCTGAACCCCGATTCGCCCAGTGTTTTTGATGAGAATCCGGCTCCGCCACTCGTCAAGCAATTCAACACGGATTCAGACGAAATCGTACCGTCGAGCGCCGTAAAGGCCCGTATAGAGCGCTGGCGCGCCGATGAGAAACTGTTTTACGCGGAGACCGCCGAAGAAACAACGTTTTCGCTGCGCCTCTTGAATTACCCGGCATGGCAGGTTCTTGTCGACGGTGCTCCTTCCAGAGCGATTTCGGCACCAGAGACGGCACAAATTCTCGTGCGGATCCCAGCCGGAAGGCATCGCGTCGAAGCTCGGTTTCGTCGCACTTCTGATCGAGCCACAGGAGCCACCGTTTCGGGACTAACAGCGATCCTTCTGCTCGTATCGACAATTATCATCAGACGCCGCGGGCACTTGCTATAACGCAGGGACGTAAAACACCAGTGGAAGCCAAGCTCGACTCCACACTACCCTTAGGGCACATACTCGTCGTGCTTTCCTCCGCCCAGAATCGGCGTCAAATAGACTCGAAGCTCCGTTACGCAAGAGATCGTGTGTCCAGGTGTGAGAACCGAGCCTCTTGGAGCAATCGCGAGCATCCCTTACAATAGTTGCTTCCACATTTGGAGCCGAGCACTCTGATGAACGTGTCTTTTCAAATCTATCGCCAACTTGTGTCACGTCGGAACCCGTCATCCCGCGGACGCGTTGGCCCTCGCGCCATCCGGCGCCTCGGCTTCGCTGCCATATTGTGCGTCGCTGCATTCCTAACAGGTTGCGGACAGAAACAAGCTGCTGGGAACGAAGATATACCTGCAGTTCAGGTGAAAACGGCGATCATCGAGCCCGTTCCAATCTCGGACACTTCGGAGTACCTCGGCACGCTCAAATCACGCCATTCGATGGTCCTGAACCCTCAAGTTGAAGGTCAGATTATAAATATCTTTGTAAAATCTGGCGACCACGCGAAAGCCGGCACCGCGTTGATGCAGATCGACCCCATAAAACAGCAAGCCACTCTCGGTAGCCAAGAAGCCTCGCGAGCCGCGCAGGAAGCCAATGTCCACTTCGCTCAGATTCAATGGGAGCGCGCGCAAAAACTATTCGATGCGGGCGTCATCAGCAAACAAGATTACGATCAGGCGCATACGAATCTCGATACCGCTCAGCACCAACTCAAATCGCTTGATTCTCAGGTTCAGGAACAGCAAGCCGAACTGCACTACTATCGCGTGATTTCACCAACCGACGGAATCGTCGGCGATATACCGGTTCGCGTGGGCGATCGCGTAACGACGACGACCCTGCTCACCACCGTCGATCAGCCGGGGCCTCTCGAGGTTTATATCAACATCCCCGTCGAGC
>Ga0210387_10000794_pt1 | contig 23197 bp, 17 predicted proteins | sample IncBWC7OmetaG_FD_160108 | JGI IMG/M metagenome (GOLD analysis project Ga0210387, IMG submission 160108) | Forest soil microbial communities from Barre Woods Harvard Forest LTER site, Petersham, Massachusetts, United States - Inc-BW-C-7-O ...
CTGTCCAATAACGATTCCTTCACCCTACTTACAAGGCTTTTCAAGGGCCACCCGCGTCTTGTAAGTTGTTGAAAATACTAGTCTTCTTGGACTCATAACCTAAAGGTCCTTAGAATTCCTTGGCGTTCCTTGGGCATCCTTATTAATCGCTCTTGCAAATTGGCGTCCCGCGCAGCAATGTACCGGAGATCACTCGTCAAAGTGAGTGGAACCTTTATGCGTGAGCGATAGGAAAATACCGAACCAAGCCCCCGGAATGCTGGGAGAAAGAGACGGGCTGGCGAGCATCCCTGGGGGATGAAGATACAGTCCGACTCTCATCTAGAGTGCAGCCCAAGTCGCATTCAAATCGATTCAAAGAAGTGGGCGACTTTCTTGCCTGCGTCTTCGGTGTAGTAAACCGCGACTTTTGAGCCTTTGGCGGTTGCTTTCGCGACGTCTTTTCCGGCGTCTTCGCTTGCGTGCCCGGTCAGTTCGAATGTTTCCTTCGCCCCTGATCCGGTGTCGACAACCAGCTTTCTTCCTCCCCGATCAATTTCTCTAACGGTGCCTTTTGCGGCCTTCAATCCGTCTTCACCCACCTTGTCAATTTCGACCGCCGTATCCTCGCTCCCGCGCTTTGTGTAGTGAGCAACCACCTCTCCTCCTTCGCTCAGGCCATGCCAAGAATCCTTCGACGCCGCGGCCGAAAGGTCTGCGCCATGAACTGCTGTCCGATCGAGCAGGTGCAGCGAGCGGCGAGTGCCATCGGCTGTTTTAACGACCACGATTTTTGTTCCTGAATCAATCTTGTCGATAGTCCCGTGTACGGCGCTTACAACGTCTTGTGCGCCATATGCCGCGGTGCCGAGCATTAGCGCGACGACAATATTTGCTATTGGCTTCATTCGAATTCTCCTTCGGGCTTCCGGATTTCCAAGCTTTTTACAATTCTGACACTGCACGTTTTCTTCCAAGAACAAGCGCCAGCAACCGTAAGGTAGCGGAACGTTTTTGGTGGAATCAGCATGCGCGGCCAGGCGGTTGAGCGCTGCGAAGCGTCCACTGGTCGACACGATGACGCCACTCGGACATCCAGAAGTGCCACACCTTTGCTGACCAGAACACCAAATGTGTCAGGCGGTTGATGCCAGAGCGATGCCGTCCTTCACCACAAACGGAAGCCAACATGAACGGACGAGGAGGCATCCTTGGTGCGCGAAATGAATAAAAGGCAGAGGACGACTGCACTTAGGACGGCAAGGCCGAAGTAAATATCGATGTAGGAGAGCAACCGGCTCTGAGTTATGACGTTCGATTGGAAGATTTCGACAGCACCCAAGCTCGGATTAGCGGCTGCCCCACCATTGCGCGCGATCAGACCGGTATATTGCGACAGCGTTGACTGAAGCGTTGGGTCGAAGCGGTTAGCCACGTCTATGAGGCGCGCGGAATGCAAGGTCTGGCGATGGTCGAACATCACCGTAGCTGCGGTGACGCCAAACGTGTTTCCCAGTTGGCGAACGAAGAAATAACTCGTAGAAACATCGTTCTGGTTGGCGAGTGTCGCCTGGCCCGTGGAGATATTGGAGGCGCCCAATAATAATGGCGCGAGCGACAATCCCTGCAAGAAGGTCGACAGCGCGAGGAGCCATGTGGGAGTGGTCGGCGTCCAGATGTAAATGAAGTTGATGCAGACAGCGCACATCATCAACGCGCCCAGAGCGGCCAGCCCAATGCCACCTAGCCGAGGCAGGACATAACGCAATGCAATGATCATCCCGATTCCCAGACCCGCGGTGTAGGCTCCAACGAAGCCACCCGTTTGAGCGGCGCTGTAATCCTGCACGTTTCGCAGATATTGGGGTAGGACAAAGAGGCTTGCTCCCAGCATTGCGCCAACGACGGTGATGATCAAAAGGGAGGCGCGCAACGGACCTTGCCTCCAGATGGTGCGCAGATGCAAGACGGGCGCAGGATTTTCAGGACGCCAGTCCCACCACAGAAAAGTCGCGAAGCAGACTAATGCGAGGAGGAGGAAACACACGATAAAGGGGGACTGGAGCCATAGATCCCGTTCCCCCCTGCTGAGAGCGATCTGCATAGATCCCAGCGCGGCGATCAGGAGCCCTGCGCCCCATACGTCGACGTACGACTTCTCGCTCCGCAAATAGTGATGCCGCCGGGGGACGAACTTCCAGATCAGGAATGCTCCGATAGCGAGAAAGGGAAAATCCAGGAGAAAGGCGTAGTTCCAATGAAACGTGTCGGAGATCCAACCCATGGCAGGGGGATAGACGACGGCGAATGAGTAGAGCTCCACGTAGAGCCACGATGCGGCGAAAACGCGATCCTTGCCGGGGAACATGACGCGGACAAGGATAACGGCGCGAACCAGAAACGCACCGCCGCCAAAACCCATGATGACTCGCGAAATGAGCAACCATCTGAGGCTGTGTGCGCTGCAAAAACATCCGATTGCTCCCGTCGCGTACAACGCGATGCTGTAAAGCAGGTGACGGCGCGAGCCGATGACGCGCGTCATCCAATAGCTGATAGCCAGGGAACATAGAAACCCGAGGTTGTACAGAATGATGACCCAACTGACTTCATCCGAACTGCCGGCGACGTTACCTTGCAGGTCGGGAAGCAAAACATTGATGGAGAGGCGGTTGGAGATCTCGATTGCGGTAATCAGGCCGACACTGAATAAGATGATAAGCCTGCGTTTCCGCGACACCTCAGCGAGTGATCGACTGAAATCTTGAGCATATTCTTCCTGCCATGCTTCGAGGCCGCCGGGACTGGCGAAATAGCTCATGCTCTTTCTCCTCGCACATCGCGCCGCCTCAACGGGTGTAAATGGTAGCTTCCACGTTCATTCCGGGCCGCAGGACAAAACGCGAATCATTGCCTTGCTTGACTAAAATCTTTACGGGGATGCGCTGCACCACTTTGATGAAGTTCCCAGTGGCATTTTGCGGAGGCAAAAGGGCCTGCCTCGAGCCGGCCGCACCGGCGATGGAATCGACGACGCCATCGAAATCGCGATCATAGGTATCGACGTGAATGTTCGCGCGCTGTCCGGTGCGCACACCATCCAATTGCGTTTCCTTGAAGTTCGCGGTTACGTATACCTCGTTGAGTGGAACCAGCGTGAAGAGCAGGTTACCCGGCACAACGTACTGTCCGAGGTGTACGGTCAACTGCGTCACCTGACCGGAGATGGGCGCTTGAATCGTTGTATAGCCCAAGTTGAGTCGCGCCTGGTCCCGTGCGGCTTTGGCGCGTTCGACGGCTGCCAGCGCCGATTTGTACGTTGCTTCAGTGATCGGGACTTGTTGCTCGCGAGCCTTTGTTTCAAGCAGAAGAGATTGCGAGCGCTCTACTCGCGCCTTAGAAGAGTTCGTTGTGGCTCGCGCGATCTCCACATTTTGTTGTGCGGCGGAGAGTTGCTGTTCTGCGGCTGCAAGATCGTTTTGGGCGACACGGGCTGCAGCATCGACGGCGTCGAATTGAAATTTTGAGACATCGCCCGTTCCGAGAAGCGGCTGGTAGCGTTCGAGATCAGCTTGAGCGCGATCGCTGGTTGCCCGTTTCACTGCAACTTCAGCCTTCGCCTGGAGCAGATTCGCAGTGGCGCTGCGCTCCAATTGCGCCTCGGACATAGCGAAGTCGGCGGAATCGGATTCATGCTGCGCCGCCGCGCCCTCCGTGCCGTGCGTCGTGGTGGCTCGCGTCAGGCCAATTTGCAGTTTGGCAGAGTTAGCCTCGGCCTCCGCAAGATCCAGAGAAGCCTTCGCCTGGTCTGCCTCCGCCCGGTATTCGCGCGGATCGATCTGCAGCAGCACATCCTCTCTCTTAACATTTACGTTATCGTCGATTGCTAACCTCACCACGTAGCCGGACACCTGCGATGCAACCGCTGTGATGTGGGCGTCGACTTCCGCATCGTCGGTGGAAACACGTCCCGTCCAGAAGTAAACAACCACAAGTAGGAAAGGTAGGAGCACGATCAAGGCGAACTTGACCGCGCGGGGAAGTTCGCGCACCGTCTTGACGACCGTCGGCAAGAAAGAAATCCCTGCCTCTGTTTCCGGAGCCAACGGAGCCGGAGACAGTAACGGTGAAGCAGTCGGTATGGGTACCGAGTTCATCGAAGCCCCTGGGTGTTTCCGTTATTTCGCATAGGTGTTCTGGACCTCGCCCATGGCATGGGCCAGATTCACTCTGGACTGATTGAAACGGTAAAGGGCTTCAATCTGGTTGGAGTTAGCCCGCGCCAGGGCATCCTGCGCGGTGACAACTTCGACGTTTGTCGTAACCCCGGCTGCGAAGCGGCGTCCGGCCTGCGCAACCTCGTCGTTCGCGAGTTCAAGGCCCAGGTTGGCGACCTCAACGTTCTTATGTGCAGCGCTCAGTTCGTCGATCGCCGACTTCACTTCGCGAACAATGCGCGCCTCCAGAAGCTGGCGATCCTGCTCGATACGCTTTTGTTCCAGATCAGCGCGGGCGATCTCCGCGTGAATCCTCCCGCCTGTAAACAGCGCAAAGTTGAAACCGATTTGATACGTATAAGCGGGAATCCCATTATTGAAACGCGATCCCTGATAAAGCCAGTCTCCGGAAAACTCGATCTGCGGCGCGCGTTCTTCCGACGCAGATTTGCGTTCCAGTCGTGTGATGTGCTCCCTCGCCGCCTGCGCTCGCATCTCCGGACGATTCGCGAGAGCGCTATCAATGGCTGTCGTTGTTTCAACGTCAGACAAGTCGAAGAATTGCAGTTCATCGGTAACGGTCGGTTCTCGGTCAGGCGGAAGATCGAGGAGTTCGGCCAGAATGTAGTTCGTTGTGTGAGTTAGAGTCTCCGCATCGATCAGGTTCTGGCGTTCGTTCTGCAACTCGACTTGCGCGCGAGTGGTGTCGATCTTCAAACCGATTCCTGTTTTCTGTAAACTTGCCGCTTGCTCGTAGAGGCGTTCGGCCAAAGCGACGCGAGACTGTGCGGCGTCGTAGATCGCAAAAGCGCGAAGGATAAGAAGGTATTGGGCTACGACGGTCGCAACGACATCTTCACGGGTTACGCTTTCCACCGCGACTGATTCACGAACTCCCTCGCGAGCGATCTGATAGCTGCGAAGTAAGGGCAGATCGAAAAGCGATTGCGAATAGGACGGACCTGCTTGGATCATTTGATAAGGGCCACCTGTGGTCCGTTTGGCTGTGCGTTCTTCCGATGCCACATTAAATTGACCGAGCAGACCTGTCGCTGTGAGGCTGCCTTGTGGCAGCAGGGTGGAGCGCGAGATTTGGCGCTCGCGGTCGCTCTCCAGAGAGAGCAGCCGCGATGCCATAACCCGAGGGTTTTGCTTCAATGCCAATTGCACAGCGTCCCTCAGTGAGAGCCGAATTGACTGCATAGGCGGAACAGGATTTGTTTGTGCGAGACCGTCTTCACAGAGAAAAACGGACGGGAGCGCGCAAACGATCACCACCGGGATCGCTGCCAAAATGCCCACCAAGACAGAGGCGTTCGCCCTACGGCCGGCAGAGTGCGTGATAAAACTGAACACGTCGTGATCCAATCTGCTGATTTCACAACTTTTCCATCCTTATTAATCGGTCATTCCTCGGGCTCTACACCGGCTGATGACCGACCGCTAGCGCCTAACTGCGATCGCCGCAATTTCAATCTTCGCTCCACCGATCAACCCTGCGACCTGAAGAGCAACTCGCGCTGGCTTAGGATCCGGAATCAGCTTTCTGTACACCTCGTTCATCTTCGGCACATCGTTGAGGTCGGTGATATACACCGTCACAGAGACGATGTCAGTCAGCTCGAAACCCGCCTCTTCTGCAACTTGTTTTATCGCCATGATGGCGTTCGTCGTTTGTAGTGTGATATCCGTACCTGTTACTTTGCCGTTGGAATCGGGCCCTTGTTGCCCCGCGACGTAAAGCGTATTGCCTGCGACATAACCGTTACTGAACAGCATGCCGGCGGTGAAACCGATAGCCTGCTCTTGGGTCTTCATCGATTGATCTCCTTATTTCTCAGTGGTGTTTCCTTGCTAACTTCCGTAACCTGCCGACGCTCGTAATGCTTTCGCCCTCGTTTTACTTGCCTGTCGCCTCGCGAATCACGCGCAGAGTGTTCTCGCCCAGGATCTTCTTCACATCCCGTTCCTTGTATCCCCGTTCCAACAACACGGCGATCAGCGCCGGCATCTTGGAAACGTCGTCCAGGCCATTCGGCGGCCCTGAGACTCCGTCGAAATCGCTCCCGATTCCCACGTGATCGATGCCCGCGATCTTCACCGCGTGGTCGATGTGGTCGGCTACGTCTTCCACCTTTGCCGCCACTTTTACCCGGGTGCCGAACAACTTGCGGACATCCTCCGCTGCATAGTCATCCAGCGTCCTTCCGCTCAACAACGGCGCATTTGTCTCAATCTTGATGTCAGCTCGCAACAGTTCCGCATCCTTCGGATTGACGAAGCCCTCACCGAAAGTAATGCCGATCACGCCACCGTTCTTGGCGAGCGCCCACAGCATTTCGTCCGTCACATTTCGCGGAACATCGGAAAGTGCCCGCATCGAGGAATGCGTGCACATCACCGGCTTGGTGGTGACCTCGAGCGCGTCGAAGAACGTCTTGTCGGCCACGTGCGAAACGTCGACTATCATTCCCAGCCGGTTCATCTCCCGCACTACTTCCTTGCCGAAGTCGGTGAGTCCATTGTGCGCTGGCTCGTCGGTTGAGGAATCCGCCCAGTTGTTGTTGTGGGAATGTGTCAGGGTCATCGACCGTATTCCTAGTTGGTAGTACATCCTCAGCACGCGCAGATCGTCATCGATCGTGTGGCCGCCTTCGACGGTGAGAAACGCCGCAATCTTGCCGGCCTTCACGATCCGCTCGATGTCGGCCGCCGTGGTCGCGTGCTCAATCTGATCTCTGTGCTGGTCGAACAGAGATTGCATTGCGTCTCGCAGATCCAGCGTTCTGCGTACTGCCTCCGAACCTGGAAAATAGGTGGGAACCCACAACGCGAAGAATGGCGCATGCGTGCCACCCTCGTGTAGCCTCGGGATATCCACGTGACCGACGTCCCACCGTTTGGCAAGGTCTTCCCCCATCACCAAAACCCGCTGAACCGTATCGATATGACTGTCGATTCCAATCGCTTCCGCCGCCAGCTTGCGTGCTCGTGCTGGAGTGTCACTGAGACTCCGTGTGTTGGACTTGCGTGGAGCATCCAGTACCGCTGTAGTGCCTGAACTCTTTTTGTGTGTCACGCTCATATCATCCCTTCCTGCTGCAATAAAGTTTGTTGAGAAACAATCTGTTCGCTAGAGCACGACTGCCAAGTCACACTATGCTGCCCTCGTGGACCTGCTCAAAGAGCTTCACGCTGTCGCGATAATCGACATGCACTCCGATCAGGACAGGCCCTGGCGTATCGAAGGCTTTATGCAGCGTTGGGGCTATTTCGTCCGGATGCTGAATTTGCAGGCCGGTTGCGCCGAATGCTTCCGCATATTTCACCGGATCGACCGGGCCGAGTTTTATCCCTGAAGTGCGGTTGTACTTGATTTGTTCTTGCGCGGCGACCATGTCGTAGCTTCCATCGATCCAGATCATGTGAACGATATGCGCGTGCAACCGGACGGCGGTCTCAAGTTCACTTGCTGAGAATAAAAAGCCACCATCGCCTGAGATGGAGAGCACTTTCTCATGCGGGCGAACCAGCGATGCCGCAATGGCCCAGGGCAACGCCACGCCAAGTGTCTGTTGGCCGTTGGTAATCAGGAACTGTCGCGCGCGAAAGCTGAAGAGATAACGGCAGAGATACATGCTGACTGTTCCCATGTCTGAGCAGACAGTGACATCGGGCGTGAGGATTTTCTGCAGCTCGCTGATCAGGCGCATCGGATGTAGAGGAATTCCGGACTTCGAAGCGGCCTCAGCCAGCAACCTCTCTCGGTCGTTGGCGATCAGGTGAAGCAAGTCGGCGGAAACGGCGGCTAGCTGTGGGCGATAGAGGAGTGCCGACAACGCTGTGAGGGTCTCTTCGATGCTTCCGATAAGCTCAACAGCTGGGGAATAATCGTTTTCGATGTTGGCTGGAACCACGTCGATGTGGACGATCGGGCGCTTCTTGTTTTTATTCCAAAGCGCCGGCCAGTACTCAACCGCGTCATAACCGATGGTGATGACGACATCACCTGAATCCAGCAAGGCGTCGGCGGGCTGATTGGCCAGTTGTCCGACGCGTCCGCCGAAGAGAGGAAATTCTTCGCGGGAAATGGCCCCGGCTGCCTGAAATGTTCCTACGACCGGCAACGTCGTCGTGCTCAGCAAAGTGCGAATAGCATCGGCAGACTTTGGTTTACTCGCCATCAACCCCAGGAAGATCACAGGAGATTTTGCCGAGTTGATGAGACGCGCAGCCTCTTGGAGAGATTTGCCGGCGGCTGGGCCCTGCTCGGCAAATGCAGAAAGCCGAATCGGACTGCACTTTGCCTCTCCGGTCACTACGTCCATGGGAAGACTGACAAACGCTGCGCCGGGACGGTCGGACTCAGAGGCACGAAACGCTGCCGAGAGCACTTCCGCGATGGCCGCGGGAGAATCGACTTCCGCGGAATACTTCGTGACCGGCTTGCACACGCCTACCGAATCCAAGCTTTGATGCAAAGACTTGAGACGGTCGGCAACCGCCACAGCGCCGCCCAAAGCGACCACGGGATCGCCTTCCGTATTCGCGGTGGCCAGTCCGGTAACGAGATTGGAGACACCTGGCCCTGACGTGACGAGCGCAACTCCTGCTTTTCCAGTCATACGGCCGATGCCGCCTGCTATGAATGCAGCATTTTGCTCGTGCCGGCACACCACGGTCTGAATGCTGGAATCGCGGAGCCGGTCGAAAACCTTATCGATCTTCGCCCCAGACACGCCAAAGACATGCTCTGTGCCTCGCGCTTCCAGTGTTTCTACAATCACGTCGGCACCGGTCTTTGATCTGTCAGTCGCTATTCGTTGTGCTTCGGATGGTTCGACAAGCACACCACCGCCAGTCACAATTCCTGTATTCGCGTTAGTCATCGATTCACTCCTCTCACATTTGGCTTATTCGGCCTTTGCAAGTTCGGCGGCCGGATCTTTGCTAAGGTCGGCTGACAAAAACGTTCCCTCACTGGGCAAGCGCACGTCGTATTCGCAAAGCATCTGAAGTCCCACTCGCAAAGTTCTTGCCCGGCATTGCAAAACATGACCACCTTTTGTGCGATCTTTCGAGATGAAGTGGAAGTGATATCCCGGCACGTTGAATGCGCTGGAATAGACCGGAGACCACAGCCCGACGAGTGTGCCTTCGATATTGCTGAAATAAAACTCCTTTTGTTCTTTCGCAGCGTCAATAAGCGTGGTTCCGGGTGCAATGCTGCTTACCGCGCGAGCATGCACTGCTTCGAAAACACCCTCCACTTTCAAGGCGTAGAAAAGATTGCTCGACTCGCGATGCGGGTCACAAGCCAGTTCGAGGTCTTTCAAACAGCCGATGCCGTTTGCTTCAAAGTTCTCCTCTTCCTGGAAGCGAGCCACAACAGCAAATGGAATTGTGAAGTCGTCTTCCCTACGCTTCACGCTTCCGTCACCTCTGACCTGATAGATTGCGCCATCGAGAATGACCATTTCGCCATCAAGATTTTCAAAAGTACCCAGGCCGAAGTCGCCGTGTTCCAGCAGCGTCTGAGCTGAGACAGCGCCCTGAGCAACGCCATCGACGAGAGCAGTTGACGTAGAAATCTGATACAGACGATGCCGGTCTGACTCCAGGTATTCGCCCAGCGCCGCGCCGACAAGATTGTCGAGCGACGTCCTGCGATTGGCCGCGCTGTCTCGCGCCGCAATATCCAGCGATGAAGGGATTACAACTGTGAGAGTCGGCATGCAAGCTCCGTGTGTGTACCTTCACTGAGCAGTAAGGCAAGCACGATGCCAAATGAATCGCCGCGTTTTCTTCAGCATTCCGTTGGCGTTGGAAGGGTCTGTCCACATTGCGGTGTCGATGGCACGACCCGGTGTCGTGGTGCGGACTTGTCCCGGTAGACACCGACGGGTGATGACTGGCAATTCTCAGCCCTGCTCCACGGCTGGCGCCAAAGCGCGCTACAATCTTCACAACGAGAGAAAACTGGGGGCGGATCGAGGAGGACGCATACAGTGCGGAACCTTGACCTGCTGGGCGCACGAGGGTAAGACAGACCATGACGACTCTGCGCACATCGTTGCTCTCGTCCTTTTTTCCCCGCAGGAAGCTAAGCATCGCGCGCTGCCTGTTACTTTTTCCTGTCTTCTATTTTGTCTTCGTGGGCAGGCTTGCCGCACTCGATCCAGCCCGACCCATCGCCCAATACGGGCATACGGCATGGCGAATCCAAGACGGCAGTGTCGACGCTGCAGGCGAAATCACTCAGACAGCGGACGGTTACTTGTGGCTCGCGACGTCCAACGGCCTTCTGCGTTTCGATGGCGTCAAATTCGTTCGGTATAACCCACCCGGGCTCAACCTTCCTACTCGTGGTTTTACTTTTCTTCTGGGCTCGCGCGATGGCAGCCTTTGGATCGGAACGACAACCGGTCTACGCCGGTTGAAGGATGGCAGATTGCAGAACTACGCCGGGCCGAATGAGACCAGCGGCATCAGCACAATCATCGAGGACGACGAGGGGGCCGTATGGGTAACGCGCTATCGCGTCCCACCAGGCCAGGGTCCCTTGTGCCGCGTTGAGGGAAATGGTCTTCACTGTTTTGGAAAAGCGGATGGAATCCCTGTGACGTACGGCCTTGGCCTGACAAAAGACAAGTCCGGAAATCTATGGTTTGGATCCGAAGTGCTTTGTCGATGGCGCCCGGATTCTGGCAGCACTTATTTGAATTATCTACAGAATCGCCAGGATGCGGGGCATGGTGTCATCGACGTCGCAGCCGGCACGTCCGGAGAAATTTGGGCAGCAATCGATGGAGCTGGGCCTGACCTCGGTATCCGCCATTTTTCCGGCGGAAAGTGGACACCGTATATCATTTCGGGTCTTGATGGGCCAACGGTCCTTGCCAGTGGACTGTTCGTAGACCGCAACCAATCGCTTTGGATCACTACTGATAAGGGGCTTTATCGCGTTCACGATGGCATCGCAGACCATTATGGAAGTGCCGACGGCCTCTCGGGCGATGTCGTGGCAGGCGTCTACGAAGATCACGAGGGCAATATTTGGGCCCTGACAGATGGCGGACTCGACATGTTCCGTGATACCGCAGTCCTCAGTTATTCGTCGCGTCAAGGTCTATCCGGATCGCCCTACTCGATTTTGGCCTTGCGGGACGGTTCAGTTTGGACTGGCGAGGGCGGTATCCTGGATGTTCTAGAAGGAAACCACCATTCAGTTCTGACTGGAAAAGAGATGTCGGGACGTCCGGTCAGAGCACTGTTCCAAGACCACGGCGGTGTGGTTTGGATCGGAGCGGGTAGCAATCTGCTGACCTACGAACATGGTCGATTTGAGAAAGCCCTGACGGTCGAAGGGGCCTTGTCCGCAATTGGCGAAGACGCGAACCAGAATATCTGGGCGTTGACTGACCACAACGATATCTTTCGTATAAGGAATCGAATCGTCCAAAAAATAATATTGGAGATGGGCAAATCCCAATTGCGGGGCCTTCTTCCGGATCCAGCGGGAGGTGTCTGGATCGCTTCAGGAAACGGCGACCTCACGCATTATCTCGACGGTAGCGTCCGCACAATTGCACTGAACCGAGGCGATAGCTCGCCATTGGTTGAAGGAATAATCGCCGACAGTGACAATTCAGTGTTGGAGTTCACGTCCCACGGCCTATTTCGATGGGATAACCATTCTTGGCAAGTACTCGACGGTCATAACGGCCTTCCGTGCGATGTGATTTACTCGGTGCTCAAAGACATCGATGGTGCATTGTGGCTTTACTCGCAATGCGGTCTGCTGAAGATCGAGCGGGCAGAAGTTGAGCGGTGGTATCAAGGGAGTAAGAGCAAACTGGCAATAGAGGTATTCGATAAATTCGATGGCGTACGCACTCGGGGTATTGCTTATTGGGCCCAACCTCTCGCTGGCAAAACTCCAGACGGCAAACTCTGGTTCATAAATATCGTTTCGGTGGAAACGGTTGATCCGACGCGGGTCTTCAAGAACTCTACTTCGCCACCAGTTTATGTAGAAAAGATTATTGCGGACCGCAAAGACTATGCGTTCCAGGATGGGCTACGTCTACCCGCACTGAGCCGCGACGTTGAAATCGACTATACGGCGCTGAGTCTGACCGTGCCGCAGAAGGTTCGCTTTCGTTACCAACTTGAGGGCCGCGATACGAGCTGGCAGGAACCGGGGACGCGGCGTCAGGCTTACTACACTGATCTTCGTCCGGGGAAATACCGTTTTCGTGTGATCGCCTGCAACAATAGTGGCGTCTGGAATGAAGAGGGCGCGAGCCTTGACTTCAGCATTGCGCCCGCATGGTATCAAACAAATTGGTTCCGAATGGCGTGCGGAGCGACTTTGCTGCTATTGCTTTGGTTTATTTATCAGCTTCGGCTTCAGCAGCTGCGCCATCAGTTCAGCATCGCACTGGACGCACGAGTCAACGAGCGGACGCGCATCGCACGGGACCTGCATGACACGCTCCTGCAAAGCTTTCACGGGTTGTTGCTCCGCCTTCAGACAGCGGCGCATCTTCTGCCAACACGTCCGGACGAGGCCAAAGTGACCCTTGACAGTACCATCGAGCAGGCAAGTCAAGCGATCGCAGAGGGACGGGATGCGGTACAAAGCCTGCGATCCTCTACCGTAATCACCAACGATCTCGCCGTCGCAATTCGGACGGTCGCTGAAGATCTTGCTGCCGCCGAAACCAGCCGACCCGCTCCCGTTGTGCAAGTGGCAGTGGAAGGAACACCGCGGGAGCTCCACCCCATTGTGCACGACGAAGCGTACCGAATTGTGACGGAGGTGTTGCGCAATGCATTTCATCACGCACAAGCGAATCGAATTGAAGTGGAAATTCGATATGACGCGCACCAGTTGCGTTTGAGAGTCCGTGATGACGGAAAAGGTATGGACGCGCAACTGCTGGAGGGCGAAGGGCGTGCCGGCCACTTTGGTTTGCCTGGAATCCGCGAACGAGCGCAACTCATAGGAGGCAACGTGGAGCTTTGGAGCAACGTCGGGTCGGGCACGGAAGTTGAACTGACCGTTCCTGCTTCCGCCGCTTATGATGCAGGACGCTCTGGCCGAACTTCGTCGATTTCCGGCAAGGGAGCCTGAGACCGCTCCCCGGCAGCGAATCAAATTACTATCTCCAGAGCGAGATAATTGAAGGGTCAAAGAGCGGACACATGATGCGGATCCTTGATCTTCTGGACGCACAGGCCGGGACAGAATGATGAGAACTCGGCGGACCGCTTTTTTCTTTCCCTCGCTTATTCGTTCAGCGCTTTTCTCTATTTCGCGGAAGAATTCAAACATCGCTCGCTACTTTTTATTTTTTTGGGTCGTCTATTTTTCTTCCGTGACTTGGCTTGCCGCACTTGATCCAACGCGCCAGATCTCACAATATGGGCATACTGCATGGCGAGTTCAGGACGGCACCGTCGACGTTGTAGGCTCAATCACTCAGACGGCCGACGGATACTTGTGGCTGGCAACATCCAACGGCCTTCTGCGTTTCGATGGCGTCAAGTTCGTTCCGTATGCCTCTCCCGGGCTTGACCTCCCCACTCATGGTCTGATGTTTCTGCTGGGCGCTCGCGATGGCAGCCTCTGGATCGCTCTGACAAATGGGTTACTCCGGTTGAAAGATGGCAGGTTGCAGAGTTACACCGAGCAGAATGCCGGCAGCGGGATCCTGGACCTGCTAGAGGACGATGAAGGGACCATTTGGTTCACGCGCTATCACGTCCCGCCGGGAAAGGGGGGGCCCTTGTGCCGGGTCGAGGGGGATGGTCTTCATTGTTTCGGGAAAGCGGATGGAATTCCAGTCACGTACGGCGAAGGACTGACCAAAGACAAGTCGGGAAACTTATGGTTTGGATCAGAAGTACTCTGTCGGTGGCGACCGGGTTCCGCCAGCACTTACCTGAATTACCTACCGAATCATACTGGCAAAGTAGAGGGTGTAATCGATGTCGCAGCCGGGGCGTCGGGAGAAGTTTGGGCCACCATCGATGGAGTCGGACCTGACCTCGGCATTCGTCATTTCTCCAACGGAAAGTGGACGCCCTATATCATCCCAGGTCTTGATGGAACAAAAGTCCTTTCTAGTGCATTATTCGTTGACCGCAACCAGTCGCTCTGGATCGGAACCGATAATAAAGGTCTTTATCGAGTTCACGATGGTATAGCCGACCATTATGGAAGTTCCGACGGCCTCTCCGGCGATTCCGTGCGTTACCTTTATGAGGACCACGAGGGCAATCTTTGGGTCTCGACGGATGGCGGACTCGACATGTTTCGAAACACCGCGGCCATCACGTATTCGTCGTCTCAGGGTTTATCCGGAAATACGTACTCGATTTTGGCTTTGCCGGACGATTCGGTTTGGATTGGCGAGCACGGTGTCGTAGACATCATCAGAGACGGCCGTCATTCAGTACTGCCTGGGAAAGGGCTGTTAGGGTCTAATGTGACAGCGTTGTTCCAAGACCATAGCGGCGTGGTTTGGCTCGCAGCGGGCGGCAAACTGCTGACATACGAACACGATCGAATTAAGAGAATTCTGACAGCTGACGGCCCCGCTATTTCAGCCATTGGCGAAGACACGAACCAGAATATATGGGCGATCAATCCGAAGCGCCGTCTGTTTCGCATAAAGAATCGAATCGTCCAGGAAATTACCTCGGAGAGTAGCGCTCCTCTATGGCGGGGTCTTCTGCCAGATCCCGCAGGAGGTGTCTGGGTCGCTGCGCGTAACGGCGACCTCACCCATTATGCCGAGGGAAGTGTCCGCACGATTACATTGAATCGCCCTGAAGGGTCACCTGCGGTTCAGGGAATAATCGCCGACAGTGATAATTCTGTGTTGGAGTTCACCTTTAACGGCTTATTTCGATGGGATAACCATGAATGGAAGGTGCTCGACAGCCGTAATGGCCTTCCGTGCGACGCGATTTACTCGGCGATCAAAGACAGCGATGGGGCTTTGTGGCTTTATTCGCAGTGTGGCCTGGTGAAAATTGAGCGGTCGGAAGTTGAAAAGTGGCACCGAGAGAGTAACAGCAAACTATTGGTTGAGATATTCGATAAGTTTGATGGCGTACACCCGCGACCATTCGGTCTTGAAGGCCAGCCTCTCGCCGCCAGAGCGTCGGATGGGAGACTCTGGTTCATCAACGTAGTTTCGGCTCAAACGATTGATCCTAAACAGGTCTACAAAAATTCGATTCCGCCGCCAGTTTATATAGAAAAGATTGTTGCCGACCGTAAAGACTTTGCAGTCAACAATGGCTTGCGCCTGCCGGCACTCAGCCATAACGTTGAAATTGACTATACGGCGCTGAGTTTTGCGGTGCCGCAGAAGGTTCGCTTTCGCTACAAACTTGAGGGTCGCGATACGAGCTGGCAGGAGCCGGAAACGCGCCGTCAGGCCTTCTACACCGATCTTCATCCCGGGAAATACCGGTTTCGTGTGATCGCCTGCAACAATAGTGACGTCTGGAACGAGGAAGGCGCGAGCCTGGACTTCAACATTGCGCCCGCCTGGTACCAAACAAATTGGTTCCGAGTGGCGTGCGGAGCGACTTTGCTGCTGTTGCTTTGGTTTATTTATCAGCTTCGGCTTCAGCAGCTGCGCCATCAGTTCAGCATCGCACTGGACGCACGAGTCAACGAGCGGACACGCATCGCGCGAGATCTGCATGACACCCTCCTGCAGAGCTTTCACGGATTGTTGCTCCGTTTTCAAACGGTCTATGCTTTGCTCCCATCGCGGCCGGAAGAGGCGAAACAGAGCCTTGGGGGTGTCATTGATCAAGCCGCTCAGGCCATCACCGAGAGCCGGGATGCGGTACAAGGATTGCGCTCATCCACGATCGAAAGCAACAACCTTGCTGTTGCCATAAGGTCTTTCGGAGAAGAACTCTCTTCCGATGAAACCAACCACAATTCCGCTGTCTTCCAGGTGCAGTTAGAAGGTACGGCGCGGAATCTGAATCCGATCCTGCGTGACGAAGTTTACCGGATTGCGTGCGAAGCGCTGCGGAATTCATTCCAGCACGCTCAGGCGCAACACATCGAAGTGGAAATTCATTATGACCCAGGGCAGATACGGCTGCGCGTGCGGGATGACGGAAAGGGTATCGATCCAAAGGTTCTAGCTGGAGACGGTCGACAAGGACATTACGGATTGCACGGTATGCGCGAACGCGCCGAAGTCGTGGGTGGTAAGCTGACGGTCTGGAGTGATCTCGATTCCGGTACTGAGGTTGAGTTGAGCATTCCTGCCGCCGCGGCTTATGCGACGTCTCCCAGCCGGTCATGGTTATTTGGAAAGTCCTCTGGAAGAGCGTCGCGGACAGAGAAGGAGTCATGAACACCGATACCAGCTCGATTCGGATCCTCGCGGTAGACGACCATCCCCTGGTACGACAAGGGATCGCCGGTTTGGTTGCCATTCAACCAGATATGACTTTAGTCGGGGAAGCATCGAATGGGCGCGACGCAATTCAGCAGTTCCGTGAACACCGTCCGGACGTCACTCTCATGGACTTGCAGATGCCGGAGATGGACGGAATCGATGCGATCATCGCAATTCGCAATGAGTTTCCCGAGGCACGAATCATCGTACTTACGACTTATGTCGGCGATGTGCAAATTTTGCGCGCCCTCAAAGCTGGTGCTCGGGCTTACTTGCTAAAGAATCTCCTGCACAAGGAATTGCTGGATACGATCCGCGCCGTCCATGCCGGGAAAAAGACTTTATCCCCAGATGCTTCCTATCAGCTTGCCGAACACGCCACCGATGACGCCTTAACCCCGGCGGAGATCAGTGTCTTGCGTCTAATTGCAGCCGGGAATGCCAACAAACAGATTGCGGATCAGCTCTCGATTACCGAGGAAACAGTCAAGGGACGAGTCAAGAACATCCTCTCCAAATTGGGCGCGAACGATCGAACCCACGCCGCCATGATCGGAATGAAACGCGGCATCATCGAATTTTAGTCACTCGAAAGAGTGTCCGTTCCTGCTCCATTTGGGGTTCCCGAATCACGCCAGTATTTCCTAATCTAGATTGTTGTAAACAAGGTCTCTTTTGCGACGGTTATTTTCTACATTCGCGCACGGCTGGCCCGGCGCCGCCCTACTCCTTCTGCGTCTGGTCACCGGCATTGCGCTGATTGATCGTGGCGTCGCGGGACTATGGAATTGGCCTCCCGTCCACCTAGCCGTACCGTGCGCGGTTGCGGCTGCGGCAGGAATACTTCTAATTGCCGGTTTGTGGACTCCCATCGCCGGAACGCTCGTTGCGGCTGTCGAGGCATGGAAGGTATTCTCGCAACCCGGAGATCCGTGGATTTACATCTTATTGGGAACACTCGGTGCCGCCCTCGCCCTCCTCGGCCCTGGCGCTTGGTCAGTCGATGCCCGCCTTTTTGGATGGAAGCGCCTCGACATTCGATCTCGCAAGAATTAGCTCGCACTCGTTTGAGTTAGTTTCCCCCTCTTAAGAGGCTCCTGCTTATCCCAACAAGGCATGTTCCCCAACTCATGATAGGTCGCCTGTCGTCCCGATGTAGTCAGTAGACGACTCCATCTGGGGTTGTTCGCTTTGTGGGATCGTTCCACAATGGGCCATCGTGATGACAAAACTTCCACTCTCTTGAGATCTTCCCGCTCTATGGAGCGGCTCGCGAGGAGTAAAGCAATGGCTAGTTTCGATTTGATTGGATCCAGCATGAAATTCCAGACTGTACTCGAGCAGATCAATAAGGTGGCGCCCGTAGATTCCGCCGTGCTGGTGCAGGGCGAAACCGGCACCGGTAAAGAAGTAATTGCACAAGCTATTCATGAGGCCAGCCCTCGCCGCCAGAACCGCTTTGTGGCCCTCAACTGCGCGGCGATCCCCAGCGCCTTGCTAGAGAGCGAACTCTTCGGCCACGAACGCGGCGCGTTCACCGGTGCCGTGGCTCAGACTATCGGACGCTTTCAATCAGCGGACCGCGGAACACTGTTTCTTGATGAAATCGGCGATCTGCCTCTCGAGCTGCAACCGAAACTTCTCCGTGCTCTTCAGGAAAAGCAGTTCGAGCGCCTGGGCGGGGGCCACACCTTCCAAGTCGACGTGCGGGTCGTCGCGGCTACGAACCAGGACTTGTGGCAGATGGTGCAGGAAAGGAAGTTTCGTGCGGATCTTTACTATCGGCTGAATGTCTTTCCGATCACGCTGCCGCCGTTGCGTGAACGAGAAGACGATCTCCCGCTTCTGATCGAACACTTCGTTCAAAAGTTCGCCAAGAAACAAGGCAAGTCGATCAATCGCATTCCCGAGGCGGCGGTGGAAGTGCTGAAACGTCATAATTGGCCTGGCAATATCCGAGAATTACAGAATGTAATTGAGCGCGCTGTGATCATGACGACGGGATCCGTTTTAGAACTGCAGGCGACAGAGCTTATGACCCAGAATGTCGAGTCCTCGACAAGTTGGACACTAGAGGACTTCGAGCGGGCCCACATCACACGGACTCTCTACGCGACCAACTGGGTGGTCGGAGGACGGCGGGGAGCTGCAGCCAAGCTGGGGCTGGCAAGGACGACTCTCATAGCCATGATGCAGCGGCTTGGCATTCGTCGCGAGGCGGTAGAACAGACCGCGGGTCATACAAATCAACCGTTGCTATCAGGACCACGCGGGCCACATCCGTCGTACGAGACGCCACGAGAAATTGCGTATAGACCAATTCCCATTTGAACAAAAATTCAGTAGCCTATTTCTGCCTGCGGACCTGTCTCATATAGAGGAAAGACTGCTGTGCCACGATTCGGGAATGAGGAGCGGTCTGGCATGCGTCGCAGCCAGCAAATGCCTCCCGCCCTAGTTGAGATCCAATCTGCGGGCTCGTACGACGAACCTTCCTGGAGCGGCCCCCACAAAGTGAAACGGGTAACAGGTGATCAGCGTGAGGGTTTCCCCGGTTGCGGATTGTAGAACCCACGTTTCATCAGGCTTGACGATGTCAGTGAAGGTAACGCGGTAGCTGTACTGCGAGCGGGGATCAGTTATCTTGATCACATCGCCGGGTTTGAGTTCACCCAATAGGCGAAAAAAAGTATCGCGGTGAGCAGCGAGCGCTATATTTCCAACCTGGCCCGGCAACGCCGTCCCAGGCAAATGTCCTACTGCACGGTCTAGAACTCGCGCACTGGCACCTTCAGCAATCATCGCGGAGAGGTGAATATGGGGAATATCCACCTTGCCCACAAATGCAACGTCATGGCCCCGGTGCAAAGCTGCATGTCTCGAGATCTCGGCGGGATTTGATGGCTTCCCGAGAGCATCAGGATCAGAGCTGGAGCTTTGCAATTGCTCGCGCGCCCAGGTCTGATAGCGCCTCGCCTCCATGGTTACGATTACGCAATATGTAAGTGCGGACAATCCCGCGACGAAAAACAGGTAGTGGCCACAGAGAAGAATTCTCTTGGTTCGAAGTGTCATCGCCAGTCCCTCTTCTGTGCTGTGCCGAACATCGAACTGTCATGGCGTAAACAATTGCCAGACGCCGTCAAGACAGCGCCTGGCCGTGGAAACACGAGGGTCCTTATCCGATTCTTAGTGCAGCCACCCGAAGTGCAACAGCTACTGCAAGTACCATCAACCCGGCAGCCTCCAGAAAAGGCAGAGAACTGCCTGTCTTGGGCAAAGAATTCGCGGGCGCTTCTACTGGGACGACCAAGGGCTCCGTGGCGACGATCTCCGTGATCTCAATCTCCTCGCCGCTCGGGTTGATCGCTTTCACAGGAGTTTGCTTGATCCGACTCGTATCCGCAGGCAGTTCATCCGGCATCGCCAGCACTGGCCGGCTGGTTTGTTTGGCGAACCGCGCCGCTTTAGTTTTCGGGTAGACAAACTCCTCGCCGTAGTTGGCGCCGGGGTAATACCACGAATGAATAGCTTCCGGGGAATCCGAAGGGCGCTCTTCGAAATGGATAACAGTCTTTCCCGTCGGTTGCAGTCGGTAGTCGGGAATCGCGAGAATGGTCGTTATCAGATGCATCCGATCAGCGTCCCAGACTTGAACGATGTTGCGATCGGAATCGCCGTCCGCAAGCGTGAACCAATAAGTGCCGGCAGACAAAACCAGGCCCGGCACTTCGACTGGTTCACTGAATGTGAGTTTGGTTGCCTTATCCCATTCATCGGCCATGACTGCGCTCGGCATTGCTCCCACAAACAACAAAGCCAAGCAGAAAGTGAATACGAACGGCTTGTTCCTGTACACGTTGTTGCTCCTTTTCGATTCTGTGCCAATTAGGCACGTCGATTTTCGTTGCTGTACTCAAGCGAACGCCGAATCTTGCCGGTTTGCGCTCTCCCGACGTTCTTCTGCTTAATGTCTTCCGGAGCCGGGAGGAAATCCCTTAAACATTTTTGCTACGCCTTTGTCGAGATTCTTTTCATTGTTCGTTGCCTTGTCGGACAGCATGTCTTCGAGGCTTCCTCGCCAAATCAGTTGCTTGGTTTTCGCGTCGTACATGTCGACGACCAATGTTCCTTCCTTGTAGTAGTGCTCCGTCGTTGTTGCATCGCCGAAGCCTCCAAATCCGCGCCACCTCCAACCGCCACCGAAGCCATCGTAAAAAGTGTCCAGAGTTTTCTGCGTTTGGGTCGTTTCTATCGCCATGATGGCAACGTCAGCGCCTTGCTCGGCCCGACTCCAGCCCTTCGCCGCCAACTGATTGTCCACGGCATTTTTTATGCGCGATGTCCAGAGAGAGTTGGCAGGCTTGATTTGCTCCCAAGAGTAGGTCTTGTATTGAGAGAAATCTGCTCGGTGATCAAAATCGGTTTGGACCTGCTGCGCGAATGATGTAGCGAGTCCGGCCAGTGAGAGTGCCGTGTACATTGCGATGCGTCGTAGAAGTTTCATAATTGTCTCCTCCTTAACGCATAGCAAAGCATGCTTGGTGCCAAACAACACAGCAGAGAAAAAAGCGGGCTTTCCGATATGGCTCCCTGCGTTGCGCTCGTGCTTACGAGTCCCAGATCGATGCCAGTCGTTTCTGGCGCGTCCACACGCCGACTGACTGTCGTGCCACAGACACGTTTTACCGCCGGAGCAAACCGATCGTGAAGAAGAACCTGCATGTGAGAGATCACACGTTTGGAGAGCCGAATGCAATGAATGGCCCCGCAGATGAAGCTCCCTGATCGAAAGACTAAAGACGAAATCTGAATAGGAGGAAATTGCAAATGGCAAATCGAGAGAGGACTAAGTGCGCGCACATGCCTTGTCTTTGTGACGTTTCACCAGGCGAGGAATATTGCAGCGATGTTTGTCAGGATGCGGGGAGCGAAGACGTCGAGGTCGCATGCCAATGTGGCCACGCAAGCTGCCCACTGACAGTGTAGAGGTCGGAGCATTGGCATTTGTAAAATCAGCAGCGATAGGAGGCCACTAAACCAATGGGAACGACAATCGCAACAATTGATCGCGAACAAATTCCTGAGTGCAGCCCTTTCGATAACCGGGAGCGAGAAATGGCGGCGACTTTGTCTCGTTACTTGCCTTCCTTCCACCGGCGCGCGTTTCGATACTTGGGGAATGCTGCCGACGCGGAGGACGCAGTCCAGGACACATTGTTGTCCGCCTACAAGCATGTTGGCCAATTCAGGGCTGAGGCGCGGATGTCGACGTGGCTGATGGCAATCGTAATCAACTCCGCGCGGATGCAATTGCGCAGGCGCCCGCGCCAGCCGCATGTCTCTTTAGACGAGCATCCAGACCCTGAGAGTTACGCGCTTTCGGAACTGTTGGCCGACCACAGGCCCGGCCCCGCAGAACTATGTCTCACGTCAGATCTTGCGGAAAATGTTTTGCAACTAGCGCGACAACTCACACCTATTCTGCGCAGCGCTCTTCAACTCCGCTACCTGGATGGCCTAAGCATCCGCGAAATGACCGATGTCTTAGGAGTTGCTGAAGGCACAGTGAAAGCCCGCATCGCGCGAGCGCGGGCTAAATTGCGAAGTCTCATGCGTCAAACGGCCAATAACCAGCGCAGGCGTATTTCCAAAATCACGATGCCCGAGCGTTGACAAGGCAGCTCATGTAAGGAGCCGGCCCGGATCAGATTGAAACGATCACCGTTTAGTGAGGCATTTTCTGGACTTTGTCATGGCGCATCTCTGGTTCGTCGCGCTGGGCGTCGAACGCCAAGAATCAGAGTAAATACAGAATGTCCTAACGCTCCATCGTCTCGACCAGAATTCCGTCCAGTGATACAAACGTTCGTCGCGCAACAAAGAACAAGGCCTCTTCATACTGCATTCTCAGCGACGAGCACTCCTCGCAATGCGTCTTCTGGTTGACTGCCGAACTCAACGGCATTTTTGCCGAGCAGAGGCAGGTCCGCGCGGCCCCATAGCTTTCTCTTTGAGGACGAGTCATCCCTTGCTGTTTGGGGCACGCGCGCCCAAGCGCGTCGGCGATCGCCACGAAAGCGCGCGTTCCGGTGCGGACGCAAATCTTAGCGAATTCCGCATCTTTAGTTTCAGTGGACGAGGCTGCAAGATCGGCGGCGTCAAGCACTGCTGCCGCTGCCAAAACCCAAGACTGCCCACTCTGCACGGAAGGCGACAGGGCGAGCATCGGTAGCACGGAGTGCGTATCAGCAAGCATTCGGAACCAGTCTTCCCAGTCTTCCCATACGTCTTTCATATCGCCGGCGATGCCTGCTCGCTGGCACCATTCGCGGAATGCAACCCCGGTAGGTTGATCACCGATACGCGTATACAGCCAGGAAGTCTTGTCCTCGCGCGACCGGATTACCGCTTGATATCCGGGAATGAATGTGAAGAGGAACACTACGATGCCAAGCCCCAGCGCGCCTTCTGGAACCGCAAGCCATTGGCCCGCAATACTCGTAGGCGTTGCAAAGCCAAGCGTGTTCAAGGCTGACCCAGAAGCAAGCAAAG
>Ga0210387_10000795_pt1 | contig 23171 bp, 20 predicted proteins | sample IncBWC7OmetaG_FD_160108 | JGI IMG/M metagenome (GOLD analysis project Ga0210387, IMG submission 160108) | Forest soil microbial communities from Barre Woods Harvard Forest LTER site, Petersham, Massachusetts, United States - Inc-BW-C-7-O ...
AATCCACGGCGGGAGAAGCGCATTGACTGAGCAGCTTCATGCGATGACGCCTCACCATTTGCCGTTCTACATCGCCAAGCCGGGCGAGACGGATGTCCTCATGATCGTGATGGGCGTCTTCCTGGTACTTGCCGTGCTTGGCATCGGCAACGTCTACCTGCGTCTGCATTCGCTTCCGGAGCGGATGGCGCACAAGGGTCAAAAACTGCAATTCGAAATCGTGGCCGTGCTCGGACTGCTCTCGCTATTCACCCACATCCACCTCTTCTGGATCGCCGGGCTACTGCTCGCCCTGGTCGATCTGCCGGATTTCACGACCCCGCTTTCGAGCATCGCGGGATCTGTAGAGAGGATCGCGGATAACGAAGACCCTCCGACCATGTCGATGGAACGTGCTGCGCTCGCTGCTTCAAAACCGGCGAGTGCGCCTGCGAAGGAGGCTCGCGGCCATGTTTGAGTTGATGCTCTGCTCATTATTTACCCTGGTGCCGGATTATCTGTATCGCCGCTACGGGCAGGGCAAGCGGATCGGCAAAGAGATCACATTGTTCTCGATGTGGTACGAGCTTCGGTGGGGAATTACCGGATGCGTGATGCTGACGGTGTTGCTCATCACCATGATCTTTTACTATCACCCGTCAACCAGCTCCGCGGCGCTGTTTTTCAGGACCGTGCCGGTCGTACCAGAAACGCCGGGACGTGTTGCGGAAGTCAATGTCGATTTCTCCGCTCCGGTCAAGAAAGGAACCGTGCTGTTCAGGCTCGACAGCTCGAAGCAGGAGGCCGCGGTCGAAACTGCCAAACGGAAGATCGCCGAGGTAGATGCTCAGATGGTTGCCGCGAAAGTCGACGTGATCAAAGCAGCGGCCCAGCTCCAGCAGGCGAACAGCGACTACAAGCAGGCCAAGGACGAACTCGACGTGAAGACCGAATTGCAGCGGCGCAGCCCTGGAATTGTGCCGCAGCGTGATATCGAGAAGCTGCAGGTGCTCGCCGACGGCCGGCAGGCTGCAATAGACGCCGCTTCGGCCACCAAACAATCTGCGGAAGTGCAACTGTCGACGCTTCTTCCCGCGACCAGGGCAAGCGCGGAAGCCGCGCTGGATCAGGCACAAGTCGAATTGGACAAGACCATCATCCGCGCCGGTGTCGACGGGCGGGTCGAGCAGTTTCTGCTTCGTCCCGGCGATATCGTGAATCCGTTGATACGGCCCGCGGGTATTTTAATTCCGGAGGGGGCGGGCCAGCGTGGCCTGCAGGCGGGGTTCGGCCAGATCGAGGCGCAGGTCTTGAAGCCCGGCATGATTGCCGAAGCGGCGTGCACCTCGCTGCCCTGGACGATTATTCCAATGGTCGTGACCAGCGTGCAGGACTATATTGCGGCCGGTCAATTTCGCGGCGGCGAGCAGCTCATCGACGCGAGTGCGGCCAAGCCGGGCACCATCCTGGTGTTCCTCGAGCCCCTTGACAAGAATGGTCTTGCCGACGTGACGGCAGGCAGCAGTTGCATCGTCAATGCCTACACCAGCAATCACGAAGCGATCTCCTCGAAGGACACCGGCGCTTTCAAGCGATTTGGGTTGCATGCGATCGACACCGTTGGCCTGGTCCACGCCTTGTTATTGCGGATCCAGGCGCTGGTGCTGCCGGTAAAGACACTGGTCTTGAGCGGGCATTGATGGGTGATGAACAGACGACGCGCGGAGCTGCTTGGCTTCGCTGCCGATTACTACAACTTGCAGCGGGAATATCTGATGCTCATTCCGGGGATTTCCTCGAATTCCCGGGAGAGGTTGTCCTCGTCGAGGAACTTGACGTTGAATTTCATGTTTTGGTTCATGATCGAGGTGGCGCATGCCGCTGATATCGTCAGGCTGTTGCCGTCCTGCTTTTTTGACTCGATGGTGCAGCGCGCGGCCTTACCCATGATGCGGTTTCCGTCGATGACGAAGCCGGAACCGTAGAGGTCCGACAGTTCCGCGAATATCACCTCGCCGCCCTTTTTGATGAAGACGAGGTTACACAAATCGCTCTGCGAGGCCCAGGCGCCCGAAAGCTCGAAGGCGCTTGCCTGTGCGGTCGGAACGAGCAGGGCACAGGTCAACGCGAGGCCCGAAAGGTCGGCTCGACAGAAACGAAGCATCGCTTTCTCCTTGGATGAAGTTCTTGAAAAAATTCCATTCTTCGGAGGAGATATCCTTGATCTACGTCAACAGCTGCGCGCACGAGATTCTGCCGGCGCACGACGAGGAGTCTTGCCGTTCATCCAGCAAAAACGACGACCATGACCGAGCCCCATGTCGTCAGCAGAATGTTCGAGATCGGATAGGCCGGCGTATAGCCCAAGACAACCACGGAGCTTCCGGAGCGTTCCTGGAGCGCGGCCATCGCTGATGTTACCGTTTGCGCTCCGGTCAAGGCTCCGAGCAGGAGGATCGGGTTCATCTGCAAAACGAAGTGGCCAACGCAGAACCCGACGATCTGCGGCAACAGCGTCACCACCATGCCGCCCAGCAGCAGGCCGATGCCGGCCTCGCGCAGGGCGGAAAGGAAGATCGGCCCGGCATGAATCCCGGTAAGCCCGACGAAAGCTGCCAGTCCGAGCGAAGTCATCAGATTGACGGCGCCGTCGGGAATCCGGCCGAAGTGTGGGAGACGGGTGCGGAGGTAACCGACCAGAAGTCCGGCGAGTAGTGTACCGACACTCGTGCTCAGCGCGATCCTGATGCCGCCGACGGAAAAGCTCACGAGAACGCCAACGAGGCCGCCGATGAAAATCGCAAGCCCCAGCACCACGAAATCGATGCTGGTGCTCGGCGCAACGATGACCCCGATGTTCCCAGCTGCATCCTCCACCATCCGCTCCGGGCCGACGACGCGAAGCAGGTCGCCGCGCTGCAGGACAATGCCGGCGGCGATGGGAATCTCCTGGCCCCCGCGGCTCAGCGAGCGCAAGTAGAGACCGCGCGTCCAGCTCTGCTGTGAGGTCTCCAGGAGGCTCTTGCCCGCGAGATCGGGATTGATCAGGAAGATTTCGGCGGCGTTCAAGGGGATGTCGAGGAGTTCCCGGTCCTCTACCTCCTCGGCGCGAGACCCCATCCATTCCACGATGATCTGGCGCGGCGCGGATAGCGCGATCACATCGCCAGCTACGAGCCTCACTCCGGGTTCGGCAGCCAGAATGCGTTCTCCGCGACGAATCCGGTGAATGAACGCGCGGTGCTCGGGAATACGAGCTTCAACGGCCGCGACGGTCAGTCCGACGAGCGGCGTGTTATCCTCCAGTCGATAGGCGCGCAGCTCGAATTTGCGCCAGGCGGAAACCAGGCCTGGTGTGGCGCGGTTGATGCCCAGTGCCTGCTCCAGCTTGAGCGCCTCCTTCTGAAGATCGATCTGCAGCAGCGCTGGCGCGATTGAAGTGCAAAACACGATCACACCGGCATAGCCGAAGATGTAACAGACCGCGTCCGCCACCGCGATGTGCGACGCAAACAGCGCGCGCTGCGCCTCGGGAATGGCGAGCCCGTTGACCGCGTCAGTCGCGGTTCCCATCGCGGCACTTTGGCTGAGGGCCCCAGACAGAAGTCCCGCTGCAAATCCCGGATCGAGCCGCAACACGGTCGAGACAGCGATGGCCGCTCCAAGGCCGGTGAAGCTCACGATAATGGCCAGCAGCACCGGCTTCAGTCCATCACGCTTCATGGCCAGCACGAATTGCGGACCAACCGAATAGCCGACACCGAACAGGAACAGCAGGAACAGAAAGGATTTGGTCATGCCAGAGACCGGCACATGTGCGAAGTTGCCGACCAATAGTCCGGCGAAGAGTGCGCCCGTCACCGGGCCGAGGCTGAATGCTCCGATCTTGAAGCTTCCGATCCAGTAACCCGCGGCGATCACCAGGAACAGCGCGAGCTCCGGATAACGTACGAGAAACTGCTCCAGCCAGATCAGCATCGCAATCGACCGGCGGCTACGTCATCAGCATGACCAGCACCATTCCCCAGATCGTCAGCAACGTGTTTCCGACCGCGTAGGTGACGGTATACCCTAGGCCGGGAATCTGGCTTTTGGCGCGGTCGTTGATCATGCCGAGCGAAGCGGTCGTGGTGCGTGCACCGGAGCAGCAACCCAGCACGATGGCGTCGTGGAAGTGGAACACGTATTTACCTAGGTACATTGCGAGGATCAGCGGCACAGTCGTTACTGCGATCCCCCAGAGGAACAGGCTGAAGCCGAGCTGCTGGAGCCCGGCGACGAAGCCCGGCCCGGAGGAGATGCCGACCACCGCGATGAACATGTTCAACCCTACCGAGTTCATGAACCACACCGTAGGTGACGGAATCCGTCCGAACGTCGGACGCACTGAGCGCAGCCAGCCGAAGAACAGACCGGAGATCAACGCGCCGCCCGAGGTGGACAGCGTCAACGGCACGCTGCCGATCTTGTAAACGATCGCGCCGACCAGCGCGCCGATTGCAATCGCCGCACCGATGAAGGCGACGTCGGCGACATCGGTGACGCGATCCGGCCTGCCGAGCAGTTTTGTCGCGGCCGCGACATCCGGCGTCCGTCCGACGATGGTGACGATGTCGCCGCGGTTCAGCTTGGTGTTTGGCAAGATCGGGATATCGACTGCGATGGCGCCCCGGGTGATCTTGCGCAGAAATACGCCGCGCGCGCCCGGCGCCTTGGCCAGTTCCTCCAGCGTCTTTCCGTCGACATCCTTGCTGGTCACGTAGACGTCGGTACCTTCGATCGGAACGGCCAGCAGCTCGCGGTCATCGACCTCCTCTGCCTGCTCGCCGATCAGATTGACGAGCACATCGCGCCGACCCGCCACGGCCACGACATCGCCAGCATGAATCACGGTGTCAGCGGTGGCATCCATGATTTTCCCACCTTGCCTGATCCGCAGCACAAAAACCCGCTGATCGGGGATCAGCGCCTCGGCTTCATTCACGGTTTTCCCTACCACCGGCCCCCTTTCGCGGACCCGAAATGCGCGCAAATCGAACTGGTGCCAGGCCGTGCCGGGACCGCCCGTCTGCTTCTTTCCACCGTGCTCTTCTTCATATCTCTTGCAGGCCTCTTCGAGATTGATGCCAAGCAGCGCAGGGCCGAACAACGCCAGCACGATCGCGGACCCGACCGTGCCGAAGATGTAGGTGACGGCGTAGGCGACCGGCATCGCGTCGAGCAACTTCTTGGTCTCATCGGCCGGAAGACCGGCGCGATTGATGGCGTCGGTCGCAAGACCCATCGAAGCCGAGATCGTCTGCGAGCCGGCATAGAGTCCGGCGGCAGATCCGACGTCGTAGCCGGCTATCTTGGCGCCGACATAGCCGGCCGCGAGGCAGAACACGCAAACCACCGCGGCAAACAGCGCCTGCGGCACGCCATCTTGCGCGATGCCGCGCACGAATTGCGGTCCGACGCCGTAGCCGATGGCGAACAGGAACATCAGGAAGAAGGTCGGCTTGAGCGGGCCTGTAATCGTGATCCCGATCTGGCCGATAATGACGGCGGCAATCAGTGTCGCGGTGACGGCGCCAAGGCCGAGCCCTTTGTAGGTAAAGGAGCCAAAGTAGTAGCCGAAGGCCAACGACAGGAAGATCGCGATTTCCGGATAGCTTTTGAGCGTCTGGAAGAGCCAATTGATCATGATTTCACCTGTTCATGCTGTTCCTGAGCGTCGGCGCGTCCGCCCCAACAACACGCTTGGGCGGATCGAGACCCTGAGTAAGCAAGATGAGACGATGATCCGCGGGAGGTACGTTGATCTAGGTCAAGCTAGGTGAGGCGCGCTCCAGTCACCCGCTCCAAGCGTTCGTATCCGGCGAAAGCCACTCGGTGCATTGCATTGCACTGTTGGTCGTCTGACAGCGTGATCGTGAAATCGATCGCCGGAGCCTTGAGATAAATCAAGGCTTGGCGCTGACCGGCCGTCACGCTGCACGCGATTGCATGGGCGAATGTTGCCTCCGTTCCAACCGATCACACAGTTCGGGAGTATCAAATGGCCGATATCATGACTTTAAAGAAGTTCGAGGCGCTGAGCCCCTTCGAGATCAAGGACGAACTGATCAATCTTGCCAAGGCGAACTCGAAGCGAACGCAGACGGCATTTCTGAACGCCGGACGAGGCAATCCAAATTGGGTCGCCACGACGCCGCGCGAAGGCTTTTTCCTGCTGGGGCAATTCGCCATTACTGAGAGCAAGCGAGTGATGGACCTTCCTGCAGGAGTCGGTGGCATGCCCGAGGCGAAAGGCATTGCCGGACGATTTGAGGCCTGGCTTGCCAAGCATGGCGACATGCCGGGCGCCGACTTCCTTTCCAAGATGCTGCCATTTGCCGTCAAGAAATTCGGCTTCGACCCGGACGCCTTCGTCCACGAGCTTGTCGATTCCATTATCGGCGACAACTATCCGGTGCCGGATCGCATGCTGGTCCACAATGAGAAGATCGTGCACGAATACCTGATGTGGGCCATGTGCGGCGATCCCCGGCCAGCCGGCAAGTTCGACATCTATGCGGTCGAAGGCGGCACGGCGGCGATGTGCTATATCTTCAAGTCGCTGAAGGCCAATCGGCTCTTGCTGCCGGGCGACACTATCGCGCTGGGGACGCCAATCTTTACGCCCTACACCGAAATGACGCATCTGGAAGACTACGATCTCAAGGTCGTTCAGATCAAGGCGCCGCAGGAAAACCGCTTTCAGTTCACCGACGAAGAAATCAAGAAGCTCGAGGATCCAAAGATCAAGGCCTTCTTTGTCGTCAATCCGGCCAATCCCTCGGGTATGGGCCTGAGCGGCGAGACAATCAAAAAGCTGACCAATCTCGTCAAGACCAAGCGTCCGGACCTGATGCTGTTGACCGACGACGTCTACGGGACGTTCGTGCATGGTTTCCGGTCACTGCTCGGCGAACTCCCGCACAACACGATTGGCGTCTATTCCTATTCGAAGTATTTCGGCTGCACCGGATGGCGGCTTGGCACGATCGCTATCCACGAAGACAACATCTTCGACAAGATGATCGCCAAGCTTCCAGACAACGTCGTGAAGGCGCTCGACAAGCGCTATGGACCGCTGACACTTGAGCCGCGCAAGCTCAAGCTTATCGACCGCATCGTCGCCGATAGCCGCGACGTCGCATTAAACCACACTGCCGGTTTATCGCTGCCGCAGCAGGTGATGATGAGCCTGTTTTCGCTTTCGGAGATGATGGACGACAAGAAAGCCTATCAGGCCGCCTGCATGGAAATCGTCCACAAGCGCTTGGGGTTACTGCTCGATGGTCTCGGTCTTGCCGACAAACTGAATCCGAATCCCAACTACGACGCCTATTACGGGCTTGTCGATTTCGAATTTTGGGCCCGGAAGAACATCGGAGACAAAGCGGTCGATTATCTGAAGAAGAACGTTCATCCGCTCGATCTGGCGTTCCGTCTGGCTGAAACTCACGGGATCGTGCTGCTGAACGGCGGAGGTTTTGACGCACCCGAATGGTCTCTCCGCGTCTCGTTGGCAAACCTCCCGGACGATGTTTACGACGATATCGGACGAGGCGTCCGAACGATCGCGCGGGGGTATCGGGACGCCTACGAGGCTGCAACAAAGGGCGGCAGGTGATGCTCCCAAGACCCGGCCCAATCGTTGGCCGGGTCTTCCTTTCGAACGGAGGCGTCCGACTCCTTGATCCTGATCAAAGCCTAGTTCTCCCAACGGTGTCGGCTGTCTTGGCTCTGCTTTGGAGGAGATACGCATGACACGTTGCGCGAGCTTGCTAGTGGCACTGACGGTCATGGCCGCAGCTTCTGTGCCTGCGGCCGCCCAACAGCCCGCGCCAACGCAGACGTCCCCGCCGTCACAGACCGACCAGACGCTCTTGAAGCCCGAGCAGCTCGAGGCGCTGGTGGCGCCAATTGCACTTTATCCCGATGCGCTGCTCGCCAACATGTTGGCGGCCGCGACCTATCCGTTGGAAGTGGTTGAGGCCGATCGCTGGATCAAGGAGAACAAGAATCTCAAGGGCGATGCACTCAAGACGGCGGTCGACAAGAAAGCCTGGGACGACAGCGTCAAGGCGCTGACCGCGATGTCCTCGGTACTCGACATGATGAGCGACAAGCTGGATTGGACCAAGGATCTGGGCGACGCCATGCTTGCCCAGCAAGCCGATCTGATGGACGCGATCCAGCGCCTGCGCGAGAAGGCGCGAAGCAACAACAAGCTTTCGACCACGAAGCAGCAGAAGGTCACGGTCAAGCAACAGGAGGGCAAGCAGGCGATCGTGATCGAGCCGACGGATCCGGACGCGATGTATGTTCCGTACTACGAGCCCGCGACAGTCTATGGTACGTGGCCCTATGCGGACTATCCGCCCTATTACTTCGGTTATCCGTCTTATATCGGCGCCGGGGTCGTCGCGGCCGGCATCGCCTTCGGGACCGCTTGGGCGATCGGACGTTGGGGAAATTACTGGGGCGGCGGCTGCAACTGGGGCAATCGCAACGTCTACGTCAACCACCGCACGACAAACGTTTGGCAACACAATTCGGCACATCGCCAGGGCGTTCGCTATAACAACGTGAACGTCCAGCAGCGGTTCGGTAACAACAACATACGCGCCGGCGCCAACGACCGCATGGATTTCCGCGGCAAGGGTGGCCAGCAGGTGCTCAACCCCGGAAGCAACCGCCCGAGTGCTGGCGACCGCGCTGCAAATATCGGTGATCGCACGCGCGACGGTGCGGCTAATCGCGAAAACCGGGCGAGCGATCGTGCTGCCAATCGCGGTGGTCGAGACGGTGGCAATCGGGCCAACAAAGCCGGTGCGGGCAATCGATCCGCTGCGGTAAATCGAGCGCGAAGTGGCGGTGGTCTCAACGTGTCATCGGGCCGGGCGGCGAGCGCTGCGTCCGTGCGTGGCCGGGCGAGCTTCGCTTCGGCCGGCGGCGGCGGTTTTCGTGGAGGAGGAGGTGGCGGAGGTTTCCACGGTGGCGGTGGCGGAGGTGGCTTTCGTGGTGGTGGAGGAGGTGGCTTTCGCGGTGGTGGAGGCGGTGGTGGTCGCGGCGGCGGCGGCCGGCGCTCCGACCTCGCGCTGAAGCACGACGTTGTTCTGCTGGGTTATCTCGAGAGCGGTCTCGGCTACTATCGGTTCAGTTATCTCGGAAGCGACAAGGCCTATGTTGGTGTGATCGCGCAAGAGGTGCAGGCGGTGATGCCGGACGCCGTGAGGCGCGGCGGTGACGGGTATCTGCGGGTCTACTACGAAAAGCTCGGTCTGAAATTTGGCAGCTATCACGATTGGCTTGCGAGCGGCGCGCGGATTCCGACGCAGCTGGGGAGGTGAGCGGGCCTCTTAGCGACGGCGGCCGGCAGAACAGCATCTGCGGAGTGGAAATTGCAGGCTGAAGAACTCATCGACCGCAGCCCCATCGAAGCGGTCAGCCGACCCCGTATTTCTCGAACAGGTCGGGCGCGAATTTCAGTCCCAGTCCGGGTCCAGTCGGCACGGTCAGTTCGCCTTCGGCCGGTATTGGCGGATTATCGAACAGGCGCCAGGTCCACGGCATGTATTCGACGACCAGCCCGTTCGGGATGGCGGCGATGAGATGAACGTGGATCTCGGGGAGCAAGTGACTGGCCACGGGCTTGTTGAAGGCCTCCGCCACGCCTGCCACCTTCATCCATTGCGTGACGCCGCCGACCCGCAGCAAGTCGATCATGGTGATGTCGACGGCGTGGTGCGACATCGCCTGCCGGTGCGGCTCGATGCCCCAGAGATATTCGCCGGCGCAGATCGGCGTCGTCAGCGCGTCGGCGATCTTCGCGTGCCCCTGGTGGTCGTCGCAGGTCGTCGGATCCTCGAACCATCCGAGGCCCAGTTCTTCGACGCGGCGGCCGATCGAGATCGCTTCCGCGACGCTCCAGCGCTGATTGATATCCACCATCAGATTGACGTCGGGACCGACCGCGTCACGGATCAGGCGAATGCGCTCGATTTCCTGGTCCGGCGTGAATCCTTCCACCGCCATCTGGGTCTTGATCTGCCGATAACCCTTCTCGACCAGTGCGGAGGCCGCGCGTTGCAGCTTGTCGTTTGGCGTGGTGCGCGTCAGCGCGCCGCTGGCATAGGCCGGCACCTTGTCGCGCAGTCCGCCCAACAAACGCGCCAGCGGAACGCCGAACGCCTTGCCGCGGATATCCCACAACGCCGTGTCGATCGCCGAAATCGCCAGCATCGCAATACCGGAACCACATGAGGCCGACGCGGCGCGCAGCTTGGCGGTGACTTGTTCGGTGCGCAGCGGATCGTCGCCTTTGATCAGCTCGCCGAAATCCTCGATCGCGGCCCGCAACGCGCGCACCAGTTTGCCGCCGAAGGTGGTGACGCCGATTCCCTCGATGCCCTGGTCGGTCTGAATCTGTACCGTGAAGAATTCACGCAGCATTCCCGGCATATAGGGCGCGCCGACCAGCGGCTCTTCCAGCGGCAGACGGACGAAGTTGACCTTGATCTGTTGAATCTTCATTTTTCTTCTCCGTTCACGCGATGGTTAGTTTGTCCAGGATGGCAGGATCGGGATCGATGCCCAGGCCTGGCCCCTGCGGGACGGCCAGTTGGCCGGCCACCGGTTCGTACCAGTCTCCGAACGGACTTTCCGTCAGGTCACAGAACAGCCGTTCGACCACAGGCGCACGCGAGAGCGCCGCGCTGACATGCGCCGTCGCGATCAGTCCCGCACCGAAATAAGCGGAGTGCGGCGCGACCTTCACGTCAGCCGCGTTGGCCGCAAGGATGATGTCGCGCATGATGGAGATGCCGCCGATCTTGGCGACGCTCGGCTGGATGTAGTCGACCGCACGGCCGTCGATCAGCCGCGCAAAATCAGTCGGCGTCAGGACGTTCTCGCCAATGGCGACGGGAACCCCAGTGGCGCTGACTTGTCGTGCGGCCTCGAAATCTTCCAGCGGCCAAACCGGCTCCTCGATCCATTTCAGACCAAGGTCGCGCATCGGCGCGACCGCCGACAATGCTTCTGTCGGCGTCCATGGTGCGTTGACGTCCACCATCAGGGAGCCGCCGTTGTGTTGCCGTAGCACGCGCGCCGCGGCGGCAATTTCGGACTGCCCGGTTTCATGAACCTTGAGTTCGCCATAACCGCGTTCCAGCGCCTCTTCGCTGGTGCGCACCACGACGTCGGTTTCGTTGTATTTCAGAAGGCTGGCATAGGCCGGGAGCCTTTCGCGTGGCGCACCGCCGAGCAGCTTGTAGATCGGCATGTCGCTGGATTTGCCGAGAATGTCCCACAGCGCGATATCGAGCCCCGACAGCGCATACATCGCAGGTCCAGCGCGCCCGACGCCGTGCACGTGGTAGATCAGTTTTTTCATCAGCGCCGGAATATCGAGGGGATCGGCGCCGATACAGACCGGTGCGATCAGGTTCTCCAGTAGTGATTTGACGGCCGGCCAGATCCGATGCGGGAACGCTTCGCCCCATCCGGTGAGCCCGCTATCGGTCTCGACCTTGACCAGCACGGTCTCGAATGCCTGACGTTTCTCGCCGGCAAACTTTGGTGTCGAACCGCCGCCTTTAAGCTGTTGCCGATAAACGACAGCGGACACCCGTGTGATTTTCATGATGGCCCCGCGCTTCACTCCCACCGCTCTGGTTATTGTCCTTGACGCTCACTATCATGGGTCAAAGCTTGTCGGCGGCCGCAGCGATAAGAGCCGTGACCGGATTGGGAGGTCAAGATGCCTGAGAACATGGGTGACCGGCTTTTGAGTCGGCGGGCTGCCGTCGCCACACTTGCGGGCGGCGCAAGCCTTCTCGGCGCGCCCGCGATCGTTACCGCGCAAACGCCGCTCGCGGTCACCATTGTCCAGCAGCGCGGCTTGATGTACCTGCCGGTGGACATGATGGTCACCGGCGGCGTGCTGCAGCAGGAGGCCACCAAGCTCGGTCTCGGCAAGGTCGAGGCCACCGCGAGAGCATTGAGCGGTCCGGCGGCGATCACGGATGCCTTGTTGTCGGGTTCGGCTCAGTATGGCGCTGCCGCGCTGCCATCGTTGCTGACGCTCTGGGACAAGACACATGGCACGCCCAACGAGGTCAGGGCCGTCGGCACGATGTCGAACGGCGCGATGGTGCTTTACACCATCAATCCCAACGTCAAGACGATCGCCGATTTCACCGAGAAGGATCGCATCGCGGTGCCGTCGGTGCGCATCTCCTTCAACGCCATGATGCTGGAAATGGCGGCGGAGAAATTATGGAACGACCCGCATCGGCTCGACCATCTGACGGTCGGGCTCGGCCACGCGGACGCGGTCGCCGCATTGTCGGCGGGTTACGGTTCGGCGACGGTGACGGCGCATATCGCGGTGCAGCCTTTCACCGACCGCGGCCTGAAGTTGCCGGGCGCGCATGTCGTTGCCGACAGCCGCGAGGTGTTCGGCGGTCCGTTGACGCAAGTCAGTTTGCTTGCCACGAAGCAGACGAGGGACAAGAATCCGGCTCTGTTCAAGGCCGTCGGCAATGCACTGGAGACCTCGATCAAAATGTGCAACGCGGACAAGGATGCTGCCGCCGTACTCTGGAAGAAGGCCCAGAACGCGTCGGAGAATATCGACGAATTACGCGCTCTTCTTGACGATCCCGGCTTCGAGTTCACCTCGCAGCCGCATCGCATTGCCTATTTCGCCGCGTTTCTCAATCGCATCGGCACCATGAAGTCAAAGGTCGGCGACTGGAAGGAACTGTTCTGGGAAACCGCTTACGATCAGCAGGGCGATTGATCCAGAGCTGCTCCATTATGGCAATGGAAACGCCGTGCAGCCCTCGGCGTCGATCGATATCCCGACCTCCGTGCCGGGCGGCCAGTGCGTCATTGCCAGATCGCCGGCTGAGCGCACCATCAGGAGATTGTCACTACAGGCGCGGCACGCGATCTGAAGATCGACGTGCCCGCCTTGATAGGTTTGCGTCACGATCTGGCCAATCATCGAGCCGGGCTCGCCTGGCGCACTGATGCGAAGGCGCTCCGGCCGGACAAACAGGTCAACGAGGCTCGAAGCGCGTGTGTCCAACAGGTGCGTGGCCAACGCCTTGATTTGCGCACCGCCCAACGCGATCACGGCCTCAAGGCCGGCAACACTGAGGAGTTCGCCGCGCAGGCAATTGGTGTCGCCGACAAAGGACGCGACGAAGCGATCGCCAGGCCGGCGATAGATCTCGAGCGGCGTGCCGAGCTGGCGGATTTTTCCTTCCGACATCACGGCCATCCGGTCGGAAAGGCTCAGCGCCTCGCTCTGGTCGTGGGTGACGAAGATCGTGGTCAGGGCGAGCTTGCGTTGAATCTCGCGGAGTTCGATCTGCATCGACGCGCGCAGATTCTTGTCGAGTGCGGAAAAGGGTTCATCGAGCAGCAGGACGGTAGGGTTGATGACGAGCGCGCGTGCCAACGCCACGCGCTGCTGCTGGCCGCCCGACAACTGGCGCGGTTTGCGATCCTCCATGCCTGTCAGCTTGACGAGATCAAGCGCCTCCGCCACGCGCCGGCGGATGTCATGCCGCGGCACATGGCGTGTCTTCAGGCCATAGGCGATGTTCTCGGCGACGCTCATGTGCGGAAACAGCGCGTAGTTCTGAAACATCATGCCGATTTCGCGTTTGTAGGTCGGCACGTCATTGACGCATTTGCCGTCGATGGCAACGGTGCCGCTATCGGGCGCGAGAAAGCCCGCGGCGAGCTTGAGTAGCGTGGTCTTGCCGCAGCCGGATGGGCCGAGCAACGTCATGAATTCGCCGCGCCCGATCGCCAGTGACACGTGGTCGAGCGCCTTTACGTCACCGAAATTCTTGCTGACGCCGTCGAACGTGACTGCCGCATCCTCGCTCGTGGTTCGGGTCGCCATGGTGCTCCGTCAGTAGCTTTGTTCGATGTTAAGCACCTTGCCGAGACCGAGGAAGCGGTTGGCGAAGGCGATCAGGACGGCGGTGGCCACGATATACATCACCGACAGCGCGGCCATCGAAGGATCGGCGAACTCGCGGACATAGTTGTACATCGCGACCGGCAGGGTCTGCGTCCGCTGCGAGGTCACAAACAGCGACGCCGTGAATTCGTTGAACGAGAGGATCGCGGCAAACAGCCAGCCGCTGACCAGGCCCGGCAGCAGCAGCGGCACGGTGATCGTCAACAGCACGCGGAGCGGCGTTGCACCAAGGCTGGCGGCGGCCAGTTCGTAACTGGAATCGAGATTCCTGAGCGACACGTAGACGCTGCGCAGCACGAACGGCAGCACCAGCACGACATGGCAGGCGACGACGACCGCAAAGCCGCGGCTCCATCCGATTTGCGCGGCAAGGATCAGAAAGCCGAGGCCGACGGTGAAATGCGGGATAACCAGCGGTGACACCAAGATGCCCTCGATTGCCCGTTTGAGAGCGAATTGATAGCGATCGATCACGAAGGCAAACATCGCGCCGATGACAAGTGCGATCGAGGAACTCCAGGCCGTGACGATAAGACCGTTCTGAAATCCGGTGCGGAAATCCGGGTAGGCCAGCGCACGCTCGAACCAACGCCACGACCATGCCTGCGGCGGAAACGACAGGATGGCTTTATCATTGAAAGCGGCGATGGTGACGACGGCAGCCGGCAGGATCAGAAAAGCCAGGATGAGAATGACGACGAACCAGCCAGCGTAGCCGAGCAGGCGCTGATAGGTCGAGCGAGGCGTCATTCTCATCCTAATGCGCCCCGATGTTTTTGAACGGGCGCGATGCCAGGCCCAGCAGCGACAGCACCGCGATGGTCAGCGCCAAACCCGCAACGCAGAGCGAGGCCGCGAACGGAAAATTGAAGCTGGACAGGCCAAGCTGATAGACCAGATTGGAGACCATGTTGACGCGGCCGCCGCCGATCATCTGCGGCGTGGCGAAGGCCGAGAACGTCCAGGCAAACGCCGTGGTGACGCCGGCAATGACGCCCGGCATCGACAGCGGCAGGGTCACCGTCAGAAAGGCGCGGATCGGCCCGGCGCCGAGGCTTTCCGCCGCCCGCTGATAGTCGCGGTCGATATGCGACAGGCCGGCGGCGAGCATGATGACCATCACCGGCAGCGTCACATGCACCAGCGCGACCACGACGCCAAAGGTCGTGAACATGAACTGGATCGGCTGTTCGATCAGGCCGAGCCCGCGCAGCAACGAATTGATGAAGCCGTTATTTCCGAGCACGATGATCCACGAATAGGTTCGCACCACCTCGCCGAGAAACAGCGGCGTGACGACGATGACGAGCATCGCCGATTTGATCCATCGGCGCTCGATGTGCACCAGCGCATAGGCGAGGGGATAGCCGACCAGCAGCGTGACGATGGCCGTCAACGCGCAGATCAGAACCGTATCCAGGAACACGCGGGCGTAAAGCGGCTTGAGCAGGTCCAGAAAATTGACGAGCGTGAAGCCGCCGGGGTCCAGCGAGCCCGGAATGTAGGCGCGGAGGCTGTATTGCAGCACAGCCGCCATGGCCGCAACGAAGCCGAGCGCGCAAAGCGCGGCCGGCATCGTGAAGATGCGAAGGAAAGGCCGCTGGTTCATGATGGCTTTAGGTTTGTGCAGGTCAGTTCATGATGTTTTCGGCAAACCACTTGCGCCATTCGGCGGTCTTCTCGGCCCGCAATTTGGCGTCGATATTGATTTGCTGCTTCCACTGCTCGGCGGTGGTGAAGACGCCCGGCAGCTTCGCGATCTCCGGATCGAGCTTGGCGTTGAGCACGGCCGGACTGCCTTTTTTCAGCTTGGCGATCTCGGCCTGGATTTCCGGATCGTACAGCGTGTTGATGAACTTGTAGGCGAGATCGGCCTTCTTCGATCCCTTCATGATCGCGACCGTATCGACCCCGAGCACGGCGCCTTCCTTCGGGATCGCAAGCGTGATCGGTACGCCTTGCCCGATCATGTAATAGGCGTTCATCGAAAGCACGATCTGTAGCGGCGGCTCGCCACTCGCCAGCAGTTGCTGGCTATTGGCGTCGTTGGTGTAGAAGGCCTTGAAGTTCGGCTTCAGCGCCTTGAGCTTGTCTTCGCCCTTTTCCCAATGCGCGGGGTCCGCGCCCGACAGCATGGCCGCGACCACGATGATATGGCTCGGGTCGAAGTCGGGGGCTGCGAGCTTGGCCTTCAGTTCCGGCTTCCAGAGATCGTTCCAGCTCTCAAACTTGACGTCCTTCAGCAAATCCGCGCGATAGCCGATGGTGTAGACATAAGCCCATGCGCCGAGATGATAGGGGCTGATCCGGGCTTCATCGGCCAGGTTCTTGGCGTTGGGAATCTTGGACGTGTCGAGCGTCTCGAACAGGCCGTCATTGGCATAGAGCCATCCGACGTGTGAGGTCGTGAAGGTGATGTCGCTCTCGGGATTGCCCTTGGCGAGTTTTTCCTTGTTGAGCCGGTCGATCGTGCCGCCGGTGACGAAATCGACCGGCACGCCGGTCTCGGCCGTGAACTTCTTGGCCACCGTCTCGGCGATCAGGTCGCGCCAGCTGCCGCCCCAGATGCTGACGACGAGCTTGTCCTGCGCCTGAGCGGGAACGGAAAGAAGCAGGGTAAAGACGGCTAGCCAGAAACGACGCATGTCAAATTCCTCTCGCGACGCACTTTAAAGCGTCGTCAGATACGTCCCGGCACCGGCAATTCTGCACCATTGCGCGGTTACCTACAACGACGCTGGCACGGCTTGTTGTCGACAAGCAAGGCTGCCGCCGTTAAGTTCGCCGCAAGGCGGTTCAGCTCGTTTACCGGGTAGGAGACATGGTTTGAGCGGTGTGCTTGCAACACAGGCCGATGCGCATCGGCCTTCGGATGTGCTGAACACCCTGAAACGGCTCGGTTTCGGCGCCGTGGTGTCGGTGCCGGATGGCTGGCTTGGCAAGATACTGGTTCGCATCGAGCATGAGCCGACGATGCGGCTGGTCCGGGCCACCCATGAAGAGGAAGCGCTGGCGATCGCCTGCGGCATCCGGCTTGGCGGTATCCGCACCGCGCTTCTGGTGCAAAATGCCGGTGTACTCAGCATGGGCGCCGGCATGGTCTCGCTGGCCCAACGCTATCAGTTTCCGTTGCTGATGCTGGTGTCCTACCGAGGCACGCCGGATGATCCGGTGTTTTATCATGTGCCAAAAGGCCGGGCGACCGAGCCGGTCCTTCGCGGCATCGGGCTCAATTATACCGTCGTCGACCGCCATCGGCCAATCGGCCCTCAGGTCGAGCACGCCGCGACCTATGCGGAAGAGGCCTCCTGTCCGTTTGCGCTGTTGCTGTCGCGGGAAGATATTCAATGGTGAGCGCTGCGATCACGCGTCCGACCCGGGCCGACTATTACCGGGCATTGGCCGACAATCTGCCGCCACAGGCGCTGGTCGTGACCTCGCTCGGCAACGCTTCCTATCTCTGGGCCAAGCTGCATGAGGCGCCGGAAAACTTCTATTTCGAAGACGCGATGGGCCTCGCGCTGCCGCTTGCGCTGGGCCTGTCGATTGCCCAGCCCAGCCGCCCGGTGATCGTTGTCGAGGGCGATGGTGCGCTATTGATGCATATGGGCGCGCTGGTCACGGTCGGCGCCGTCAATCCCGCCAATCTCACGGTGCTCATTATTCAAAACGGCGTCCACGCCGCCTCGGGCGGTCAGGCGTTGACTAATGCGGGACTCGATCTGGCACAACTCGCCCGCGCCTCCGGCATTGCGTCGAGCGAGAACATCGAAAAGCCGCAGGCGCTCGCCGACAAGCTGCGCGCCGGCACCGCGCGTAATGGCGCCGAATGCCTTGTGCTTGCGACCGAACCCGACCTCGACGTCGTCCGCCCGCCGGTCGCGCTCAATCCGGTGGTGACCAAGCAGCGGTTTCAGACCGCCATCGGCGCGCCGCGTTATGTCCACGCCCTGTTCGGCGGCGGCAAGCTCGAAGGCGGTTAGCGCGCACTTGATTTGTGAATAGCTACTTTTCAACGCGCCCTCGTCAAAAAGCTGCGAGTACGCCGAATGAACAGCACGCCCCCTGCAATCCCGGTTCTGCCCGTGCCACTTGCATACAGGGTGCCTAATCTTGCGGAGAGTCTGGCGGGCGACGAAGTCACCAAGATCGTCGCGCTCGGTTCCTCCAGCACGGCAGGCGAAGGAAACATCGTTCCCTATCCCCACCGTCTTGAGTTGGGATTGCGGGACAGCTACTCCAAAAGGGACGGCCGCCCCTATCACATGATCGATGTTATCAATCGAGGCATCGGCGGCGAGGAAGCGCCCAAAGAACGAGATCGCCTGCAAGATGTCTTGAAAGAAGCGCCCTGTCTGGTCATCTGGCAGATCGGCACCAATTCAGTTTGGCAAAGCGCTGCCGATGATCCGCCACCTCTTGAGGAGACAATAAAGCAACTTCGGTTAGGCATCGAACAGCTCAAGGAAGCCGGTACGATCGATATCATCCTGATGGATTTGCAATATACGCCGGCCCTCTTGACGCCGGCCACGCTGGCTGCGACGAACAAAATGGTGCTCGCCATTGCCGACGTCGCACAGTCGATGCAGGTGAACCTGTTTCAGCGCTTCAAGCTCATGAAGGGCTGGTGCGATCTCGCCAGGATTCCCCTGGACCAGATGGTCGACGCAGGTGACGGGAGCAGATTGCACCAAAGTGAGTGGGCGACGCAGCAAATTTCAGAAAAGCTGCACGATGTGATCTGCGACGCGGTCAAACGTGAGGCCGCTGAATTTGGAAGGACTTAAAACAATGGCCATGACCGATCGCAGGACCTTTATTCAAGCTGCAGCCGCGCTTCCAATGACGGCCGCAGCCGGTGCCGCTTTCGCGCAAGCCCCGGGCGCGCCTCCGGCGGCGCAAGCCAAGCCGCCTGTGAAGGACGTGACGCGTGAGCTGGCCCATTACATCGTCACCGCCAATTACGATGATCTTCCCGCCAATGTCCGGAAAGAGGGCGTGCGGACGCTTCTGAACTGGGTCGGTGTCGCCATCGGCGGCTCGCATCATCAGACGGTCGATATCGCGGTGGCCGCGCTCACGCCGTTCTCCGGCCCGGCGCAGGCCTCGCTGTTCGGCCGGCGCGAACGGTTCGATATCATGAACGCAGCCTTCCTCAACGGCGTCTCCAGCCACATCTTCGACTATGACGATACACACCTGAAGACGATCATTCACCCTGCCGGTCCGGTGGCCTCGGCCATTATCGCGCTCTCGGAAATGCAGCCGGTGTCGGGCAAGGAGTTTCTCAACGCACTGGTGCTCGGTGTGGAAACCGAATGCCGGATCGGAAACGCGGTCTATCCGAATCACTACGACGTCGGTTGGCACATCACCGGCACAGCCGGTGTGTTTGGCTCAGCCGCCGCGGTCGGCAAATTGCTGAAGCTCAACGAGCAGCAGATGGTTTGGGCGTTGGGTCTTGCCGCGTCGCAGCCGGTGGGCCTGCGCGAATCCTTTGGCTCGATGAACAAGAGCTTCAATCCCGGACGCGCTGCCTCCAACGGCATCTTCGCGGCGATGCTGGCGTCGAAGAATTTCACGTCCTCCGACGGCATGATCGAAGCCAAGCGCGGCTGGGCCAATGCGATCAGCACCAAGCAGGATTACAACGAGATCCTTGGCGATCTCGGCAAGCGCTACGAGGCGGCGCTGAACACCTATAAGCCGTTCGCCTGCGGAATCGTGATGCATCCGGCGATCGATGCGGCAATTCAGTTGCGCGACGAGAACAAACTGACCGCGGACCAGGTCGAGCGCGTGGATCTGAAGGTCCATCCGCTGGTGCTTGAGCTCACCGGCAAGAAGAACATTCACGAGGGGCTGGAAGGCAAGTTCAGTATCTATCACGCCGTTGCGGTCGCGCTGGTCGAGGGCGCGGGCGGCGAAAAACAATTCAGCGATCGGGCCGTCAACGATCCGACCATCACAGCGTTGCGGGCTAAGGTGAATCCGGTGGTCACGCCGGGCATTGACGCCGCGCAGGTCGACATGACGATCGTGCTGAAGGACGGACGTCAGTTGCATCGCTATATCGAGCATGCGATCGGCAGCGTCGAGAAGCCGATGACCGACCAGCAGCTCGAAACGAAATTCACCGATCTCGCCGAAGGCATCATTCCGCAACCGATGATCCGGCGCGTGATGGATGCGTGCTGGAATGTCGAGAGCCTGCCAAACGCGGCCGAGATCGCGAAGATGTCCGTTTCCGCTTAAGCCGAGCAGAAGGCGGCCATCGCGGACCGGGGAATCGCCGTCAGTGCGCGATGCCCTGCCGGCCGGTGATGGCCATCAGCGTACCCGTCATCGTTGCGATGAGCTTCTCTTTCGAACCCTCCAGTGCCAGCGCGCGGGCTTCACAGATGGTCAGCGTTCGGCCGGGCTTGATGACATGGGCGCGGAAGACGAACCGGTTGCCTTTGGCCGGCGCCAGCAGGTTGGTCTTGAACTCGACGGTCAGCACCGCGGCATCGGGCGGCATCAGCGTGAAGGCCGCATAGCCGCAGGCGCTGTCCAGCGCCGTGGTGATGATGCCCGCATGCATGAATCCGTGTTGTTGCGTGTAAGCGGGATTGGGAAGCATGGTCAGGTGGACTTCGCCCGGCTCGAGATCGACCATCTCGATGCCGAGCGTCGCCATGACCTGCTGCCGCGCAAAGCTGGCGCGCACGCGCTCGCGAAAATTGGGATCCTGCGGCTCAAACACGTGAGAATCTTTCCTGTGAAATGCAGTCGCTTTGCATACTGACAGATCACGAGAACCAGCAATAAGCCATATGAGAAGTCTAAGCGTCCGCACGGCCTAAGTCATTGGCAGTCATGATACGCGTTTGGGCAGTTCGGAAATTTTATTTCACAAAAATCAAGTCATATCAGATAATTAGATAATATTGCATGCAGCATACAAAATCTCGTTGCTGCGTCCGTTGCCTTACAGCAGACTTGATGGCGGCCGCGGGCAGCGGGGAAGGGCCGTCAATGCCGACGGTCGCGCAACGGGGTTGCCGGCGTTTGGGGGCAAGCATGAGTGGTCAGGTTATCGCTGCGGCAAGCGCCGCAAGACCGAGCGGTGTGCGCTGGAAAATCTTTTTCCTGATGCTGTTTCTGGTGTCCGTGAACTACATCGACCGCGCCTCGCTCTCGGTTGCGATGCCGCTGATCTCGAAGGAATTCAGCATCGATCCCGCCTGGCAGGGCGTGATCCTGAGCTCGTTCTTCTGGACCTACGCGTTCATGCAGGTGCCAGGCGGCATGCTGGCCGACCGTTTCAAGCCGCGAATCGTAATCGCGCTGGCGACCGTGTTTTGGGGCGCGTTTCAGGCGATCGCCGCGCTCGCAACCAACTCGTTCGTCCTGCTGTTGAGCCGGCTCGGGTTGGGTGCTTCGGAAGCGCCGATCTATCCCGCAGGCGGCAAACTCAACGGCATCTGGATGACGCAGACCGAACGCGGGCGTGGCGCAACGCTGCTCGACGGCGGCGCGCCGCTCGGCGCCGCGCTCGGTTCGTTCGTGATCACGTGGCTGATCGCCGCGTTCAATTCCTGGCGCATGGCGTTCGTCATCGCCGGTGTCGGCACCATGCTGTGCGGTCTGTGGGCATGGTATTACATCCGCAACGCGCCCCGAGAACATCCGTCAGTCAATGAAGCGGAAGCGCGCTACATCGAACAGGCGCATGCGCTGGAAGACGCAGCCACGCCGCCATCATCGGGCGGAAGCTGGATTGGATATTTCAAATTCCGTTCGGTCTGGTGCATGTGCCTCGGCTGGATGTTCTTCAACGTGACATTCTACGGTCTCCTGACGTGGATGCCGACCTACCTGTTCAACGTCCACAATCTCGATATCAAGTCGCTCGGCGGCGCATCCTTTATCATTTTCTTTTCGGGTTTCGTCGGCGAACTGATCGGCGGCTGGATCGGCGACCGCTGGCGTTCCAGCGGCGGCTCGCCAAATCTCGTGTACCGCACGCTGTTCGCCATCGCAGCCATCATGGTGACCATCTCGATCTTCCTCGTCGCCTATACGTCCAGTGCGGTCCTCGTGGTTGTCCTGCTATCCTCGACGCTGTTCTTTCTGCGCTGGTGCGGGATGTATTGGGTTATCCCTGCCGCGCTGGCAGGCCGGGAAAAGGCGGGCTTCCTTGGCGGCTGCATGAATCTCGGCGGCAATATCGCCGGCATCACGACGCCGATCATTATCGGGTTCATCGTTCAAGCTACCGGCTCCTACTTCCTGGCGCTGATGTATTTCGCTTTTGCTGGCGTCGCGCTGTTGATTTGTTCGACCCTGATCGACTATAGCCGCCGCCTGCCGGTGTGAACGGAACTGAGCTAAGGATAGGACATGACACGGCTCGGCATGCTGACGCCCTCGTCGAACACCGCGCTGGAGCCGATCACCTATGCGATGCTGGCCGGCGTCGAGGGCGTCTCCGTGCATTTCTCGCGTTTCAAGGTGACGGAAATCACGCTGTCGGAAGCAGCAAACCGTCAGTTCGACCACAGCGAGATTTTACGCGCGGCTGAACTGCTCGCGCACGCCAAGGTCGACGTCATCGCCTGGAACGGCACCTCGGCGAGTTGGCTCGGCTTCGATCGCGACGAACGGTTGTGCGAGCGCATCACGGAGGCGACCGGCATTCGCGCTTGCACCACGGTGCTTGGTTATCGCGACCTGTTCCAACGCCTCCCGGCCGTGCGCATCGGACTGGTGACGCCCTACACCGCGGATGTGCAAAGCCGAATCATGACGAATTGGGGTTCGCAGGGGTTGAATTGCGTCGCCGAGCGGCATCTGTCACTGGCGGACAATTTTTCCTTTGCTGAGGTGCCGGAAGCGGAAGTCGCGCGCTTGTGTGAGGAAGTCGTGCGCGAGGGCGCCGATGCGGTTGTCGTGCTGTGCACCAATATGCGCGGGGCCGGCGTGGCGGCGCGGCTGGAGCAAAAGCTTGGCGCCGGCGTTTTCGATTCGATCGCCGTGACGCTCTGGGCGTGCCTGATCGCAGCCGGCGTCGATCCGTCTGTTATTCGTGGCTGGGGCGGCTTATTTGCCAATCGGCAGCTCCTGCCGCCCGCCGCCTCCATGTCTGTCCGATAGCGTTCGTGCGGTC
>Ga0210387_10000797_pt1 | contig 23141 bp, 20 predicted proteins | sample IncBWC7OmetaG_FD_160108 | JGI IMG/M metagenome (GOLD analysis project Ga0210387, IMG submission 160108) | Forest soil microbial communities from Barre Woods Harvard Forest LTER site, Petersham, Massachusetts, United States - Inc-BW-C-7-O ...
GGCGCTGGCCGCGGCGATCGTACTGTTTGCCGCCTCGCGCACCATGGAAAAGGACGTGCGCAAACAGCGTCAGGAAGGGTAAGCAGGGTCGCGGCACGAAAGAGCAGTGCCGCGACCCTGCTTGCCCAGATCGATGGTAGCCATTCGAAACTCACCCTCCAGCACGGTGAGATTGAGCCTCGGCCGTCATTGGCCTAGGTGATAGGAAGTGACTGGGCACTGCTCTTCCGTGCCCAGTCACTCCCTATCACCCAGGCCTACGCGCCGCTCGATTTCACCGTGCCGAAGGTCTGAGCGTCTCGCTGAAACTCGCAAGATGATAGTCCGCATCACCCAGGCTTAAATCAATCATCGTCAGCCGCTTGAAATAGTGGCTCACGATGAGCTCGTCCACTACGCCCATGCCGCCGTGCATCTGCACGGCATGCTGTCCGACCAACCGCCCCGCTTGCCCGATGTAGGCCTTGGCAGCCGATACCGCGCGATGCCGGTCCGCCGTGTCTTCCGAGTCGGCATGAACGGCCGCGATAATGGCCATGGAGCGCGCTTGCTCCGCGGCGATGAGCATGTCGGCCATCTTGTGCTTCAGCGCCTGGAATGTGCCGATGGCCACGCCAAATTGCTTGCGCGTCTTAAGATAATTCAGCGTTGCTTGATTCAATGCGTTGATGATGCCGACGGCCTCGGCGCAAAGCGCGGCGATGGCCCGATCCACCGCCCGCTCGATGATGGGGAGCGCTCGGCCCGGCTCGCCGATCAGCGCCTCGGCGCCCACCGCGACATTCTCCAACAGCAGGTCCGCGGCGCGCGCACCCGATTGTGTCGGATACGCGGCGATGGTCAGTCCCTTCGCATCACGCGGCACCAGAAACAACGAAATGCCGTCGCGATCGCCGGCCTTGCCGCCGCTGCGCGCGGAGACGAGGAAATAGTCGGCGGACGCGCCGTCCAGCACGACGGTTTTTCGGCCCGAGAGGCGCCAGGTGCCGCCGCTCTCCTGTACAGCGCATGCGACGAAAGACAGATCGTAGCGCCCCGCCGCCTCGTAGGCCGCGAGCGAGAGTTTCAACTTACCCTCCGCAATTTGCGGCACGAGTTTTTGCTTCAGCGCCGGCGAGGCAGCGTCGCGCAGCAACCCGCCGCAAGTCACGACCGTGCTCAAGAACGGCTCCAGCAGCAATCCCTGACCGAACTGTTCCATCACGACCATGATGTCGACGGCGTTCCCGCCCAGGCCGCCGAGTTCCTCCGGAAAAGGCAGCGCCAGCAGCCCGAGTTCCGCGTACTGACCCCAAGCCTCGGCGGAATAGCCCAACGGCGAGGTCGAGAAGCCGCGCCGCTTGTCGAAATCGTAGTCCCGGGAAATAAAGCGCTGCAGCGTGTCCTGTAGCGCCAATTGCTCTTCGCTGTAATTGAATTCCATAGTTGCTCTTACAAACCGAGAATCATCTGCGAGATGATGTTTTTCTGTATTTCGGTGGATCCGGCGTAGATCGTCGTTTTGCGCTGATTGAAATATTGGCCGGAAATCGGCGGTGCATAGGAGCGGTAGTGCGCGCCGAGCAGGGGATTGCCGACCCAATCCATGTCGAGCGCCTCGCGCACGTAGGGGAGCGCATCATGCCCCAGTGCATGCATCTTGAGCTCCGCGAGCTGCTGAATGATTTCCGAGCCCTTGATCTTGAGCACCGAGACTTCCGGGCCCAGCGCGCGCTGTTCCTTCGCTGTGGCCGACAGCACCCGCAAATTGGTGATCTCCAGCGCCATCAGCTCCATTTCAACCTGGGCGATGCGATCGCGGAAACGCGAGTCCTCGATGAGGGGGCGGCCGTTCGACATCTGCTCCGCGGCGATCTCCTTGAGCTTCTTCAGCGCGCGCTTGCAAATGCCGACGCCGGCGTTGCCGCTGCGCTCGTGGGTGAGCAAGAATTTCGCGTAGGTCCAGCCCTTGTTCTCCTCGCCGATCAGGTTCTGCACCGGGACTTTCACATTGTCGAAAAAAATGTCGTTAATCTCATGCTCGCCGTCGAGCATGATGATCGGCCGCACCGTGATGCCCGGCGATTTCATGTCGATCAGCAAGAACGAAATGCCTTGTTGTTGACGGCCTTCGCTGCTGGTGCGCACCAGACAAAAAATCCAGTCCGCGAACTGGCCCAAGGTGTTCCAGGTTTTCTGGCCGTTGACGATGTAGTGATCTCCCTGGCGCACTGCGCTGGTGCGCAGCGAGGCCAGGTCGGAACCCGAACCTGGTTCCGAATACCCCTGGCACCACCAGTCCTCGCCCGAAAGTATCCGCGGCAGAAAGTATTCCTGCTGCGCGGCATTGCCGAAAGTTTGCATCACCGGCGCGAGCATTTTCAAAGAGAAAGGATTTTGTCCCGGTGCGCAAGCATCGGCGCGTTCCTCCTCGAAAATATGCTGTTGCACGATATCCCAGCCCGTACCGCCGAAGGACTTGGGCCAATTCGGAGCGCCCCAGCCTTTGCGGAATAGAATTTTCTGCCAACGCACCATGTCGTCCTTGGAGATGCGCCTTCCCAGCTGCAGCTTGGTGCGAATGTCCGTGGGCAGCTCGGCATCGAAAAATGCGCGCACTTCGGCGCGAAATTTCTGCTCTTCCGAATTGTATTTAAGATCCATGTTGCTTCCTCATCAAAGGCGCTTCAAACCGTGACGACGATTTTGCCGCGAGCCGACCGCGAACCCAGGCGTGCAATCGCTTCGCCGCCGCGCGCCAGCGGAAATCGCTCGGTCACGGCCGGCTTGATTTTACCATCCAGATACAGCGCCATGAGCGCTGCAACATTGGCGGCATGCAGCGCAGGATTGCGCTGGGTGAACTCGCCCCAGAACACGCCGACAATTTCGCAACCCTTGAGCAGGGGCAGATTGAGCGGCAACTTCGGGATGCCTGCGGTGAAGCCCACCACCAAGTGCCGGCCCTGCCAGGCGATGGCGCGCAATGCCGCTTCGCTGTAATCGCCGCCGATCGCATCGTAAATGACATGTGCGCCCTGCGCGCCGCAGGCTGCCTTGAAACTATCGGTGAGCGCGCGCGCAGCATTCTTGTCCAGCGGGCCTTTGGGATACTGCACGCCCTGGTCCGCGCCGTGCTCGCTCGCCAAAGCCAGCTTTTCCGGGCTCGAGGCCGCGGCGATGACACGTGCGCCCGTCGCCTTGCCGAGTTCCACGGCAGCAAGTCCCACGCCGCCGCCGGCGCCGAGTACCAGCAGGGTTTCGCCGGCGCGCAGACGCGCGCGATCCTGCAAGGCATGTTGCGAGGTGCCATAGGTCATGAGCAGCGCCGCGGCTTGGTCGAACGGCATGGCATCGGGAATCTTCCAGCAGTTGCCGGCTTGCGCGATGGCCATTTCCGCCATGGCGCTGCGCACTGGGCTGACGAGAACCCGATCGCCCGTCTTGAGAGTGGTCACGCCCTCGCCCAACGCTTCGACCACACCGGCAAGTTCGCCGCCGGGCGAAAACGGCCTCGGCGGCTTGATCTGATATAGGTCTTGGATGATCAGCAGATCCGGGAAGTTGACGCCGACGGCGCGGACACGGATGCGTACTTCACCCCGGCCGGGCTGCGGATCCGGGACATCTTCCAGCGTGAGCGTGTCAGGACCACCGGCTTGGCGGCTGAGTAATGCTTTCATGATGGTGTTGCCATGGTAGTTGTCGATTTTGCATTTTCGCGCTCTTGCAGCTCGCGCCACATGATCTTGCCTGAACCCGACTTCGGCAACGCATCGACAAACTCGATGAGGCGCGGCACCTTGTAGGCTGCCATGTGTTCCCGGCACCAGTCGATGATGGCCTGCGCCTCGACGCGATCGCGCCACTCGGCGCGCGGCACGATCACGGCCTTGACCGTCTCGCCTCGATGCGCGTCCTTGGAGCCGATGATGCAGGCTTCCTGGACCGCCGGGTGCTGGTACATGAGCGACTCGACTTCGGTCGGCCACACTTTGTAACCGGACGCGTTGATCATGCGCTTCAGGCGATCGACGATGAAGAAATAGCCGTCTTCATCCATTCTGCCGAGATCGCCGCTGCGAAAAAAGCGCTTGCCGTCGAGTTCGATGAAAACCTGTGCGGTATCTTCGGGCTTGTTCCAGTAGCCTAGAAAAACCTGCGGCCCGTGCATGATGATCTCGCCGACTTCTCCGGGCGGCAGTTCACGCAAGGTCAAAGGATCGATCACGCGCGAATCCGTATCGAAGATTGGAATTCCCAGGCATTGCTGCTTCGCATGTTCCGCAGGATTGATGTGCGTCGCGCCGATGGTCTCGGTCAATCCATATCCTTCAACATAGGTGATGCCGACGTTGGCAAGGCGCTGCGCCACCGCCGCCGGCATGGCCGCCCCGCCGCCGCTGAGACGGCGAATGGACGACAAATCATATTTTTCGATATTGGGGTTCAGGAAAAAATCCTGAATCATGGTGGGAATGGCGGTCCAGCTCGCGACCTTGTAGCGCTGCACGCACTGCGCGGCGACATCACGGTCCCAGCGAGGCAAAAGCACCATGGTATTGCCCGTGAAGAGCGGCCCGTTCAAGCCGCCTTGCATGCCGGTGACATGAAACATCGGCGCGACGGCCAATAAAGTCAGTTCGGGCTGGAGCGCGAACCACTGCATGCCGCCTACGGTGGTGTGCATCACCGACCGGTGGGTATGCATGCAGCCCTTGGGCTGTCCGGTCGTGCCGGACGTGTACGGCATCACGCACAAATCGTCCGGACCCGCGGTCAGCGGCCCGGGCTTCAAGTCGGCGGCAAGCACGTCTTTCCACAACGCCAATGCGGGCGCCTTGTGATCGATGCGCGGGGCCGTGATGAACTCAGGCACCGCCAAAGTGGTCGCCTCTTTCAAGTAATCGGAATACGCCGCGACGATCACATGTTTGAGGTCCTGGGCTTTGAGGAGCGCCTCGACGCGTGGATACAGCTCCTGCGACACCAGCAGCGTGTTCGCGCCGGCATCCTGGGCGTAGCGCAGGATCTCCTGCGTCAGATTCATGGGGTTCAGGGGCACGACCACGGCGTTTGCGCGCAAGATGCCGTAGTAGCCGATCATGAACTGCGGGCTGTTCTGCATGAGCAGCAGCACCCGATCGCCTTTGCGAACTCCGCAACGCTGCTCCAGGTATCCGGCGACGCGTTCCGCTTCGTTGTGGAATTCCGCGAAGGTCACCTTGGTGTCGTAGTACACCAGGAACGGCTTGTTGGGGAAGCGCCGCGCCGACACTTCGGCGTTGTAGAACATATTGGTAGCCGGCGCGATCAGATTATGCATCGCCTGACTTGGCCAAAATTTGAAATGCGCGTTTGGCATCCGCTTAAGCCTTGGGCCGATAACGCGACAGCTCCAGCTTGCCGATCTGCTCGCGATGCACCTCGTCCGGGCCATCTGCGAGGCGCAGAGTCCGCGCGCCCGCCCAGAGAGCGGCCAGCGGAAAGTCATCGCTGACGCCGCCGCCGCCGTGCATTTGAATGGCCCAGTCGAGCACTTTGAGCGTCATGGTCGGCGCGGCGACCTTGATCATGGCGATTTCCGCCTTGGCCGCGCGATTCCCGACCGTATCCATCATGTAGGCCGCATTCAGCACCAGCCAGCGGGTCTGATCGATCATGATGCGTGCTTCGGCAATACGCTCCAGCGTCACGCCCTGCTCCGATAATTTCTTGCCGAACGCGACCCGCGATTGCGCGCGCTTGCACATGAGTTCCAAGGCCCTCTCGGCGACGCCGATGGTCCGCATGCAATGGTGAATGCGGCCGGGACCCAGGCGTCCTTGCGCGATTTCGAAACCGCGGCCTTCGCCGAGCAGCAGGTTCTCCGCCGGCACGCGCACGTTCTCAAAATCGACTTCAGCGTGCCCGTGCGGCGCATGGTCGTAGCCGAACACCGTCAGGGTGCGCAGCACCTTGACGCCGGGCGTCTTCATCGGCACCAGAATCATGGATTGCTGACTATGCCGTCCAGCCTCAGGATTGGTCTTGCCCATGAAAATCAAAATTTCACAGCGTGGATCCCCGGCGCCCGAGGTCCACCACTTACGGCCATTGATCACATAGCTATCGCCGTCGCGGACGATCGAGGACTCGATATTGGTGGCATCGCTCGATGCGACTCGCGGCTCGGTCATGGCGAAAGCGGAACGGATCTTGCCGTCGAGCAACGGTACGAGCCAGCGCTGCTGCTGCGCCTTGGTGGCATAACGCGCCAGCACTTCCATGTTGCCGGTGTCCGGCGCGGAACAATTGAACGCCTCGGGAGCGATATGCGAGCGCCCCATGATTTCGCACAGCGGCGCGTATTCAAGATTCGTCAAGCCCGCGCCATGTTCGGAATGCGGCAGGAACAAGTTCCAAAGATCCGCGGCCTTGGCTTTCTTTTTCAGATCCTCCAGAACCTTGGTTACCTGCCACGGATTGCCGGCGCGCCGATTCTCCTCCAGCTCCTCGTGATACAGGGCTTCCGCCGGATAAACATGGTTTTCCATGAATTGGGTGATGCGCTCCTGCAGATCGCGAACTTTCTCACTGTGCGAAAAATCCATGGGAGTCCTTTAAATTAATTCATACGTCGAACGATTGTTGTACGCGCTTCCAGCCCAGCTCGGCTAACGGGCGGGCTCTGCGGCCCGCCTGCAATGCTGTGTCGCTCGAAGCGTTTCCCTGCAGGGCGCGCGCCAGAACCCCCTGCAGAATTCCAGCCAAGCGGAACATGCAAAAAGCCTGGTAGTAGGCCCAATCCTGCGCCGGCACCGGCGGAATGCCGCGCAAGCGGCAGTACTGCGCCACCGACTCCGCTTCGGTGGGAAGCGAGTGGCTCTCTGGATCCACACCGCCGAGACCGCGAAATTCCGCGACCGGCAGGTGAAAGCGCAGGCAGTAGTAAGCGAAATCGACCAGAGGATGACCGAGTGTGGACAGTTCCCAGTCGAGCACCGCCAGTATCCGCGGCTCCGTCGGATGAAATATGGTGTTGTCGAGGCGAAAGTCGCCGTGCACGATGGAGGTTTGTTCACTGGCGGGAATGTGCTTGGGGAGCCACTCGATCAGTCGTTCCATGGATTCGAGCGGTTCTGTTTCCGAGGCTCGATATTGCTGCGTCCAGCGCGAGACCTGCCGCTCAATATACTGACCCGGCTTGCCGTAATCGCCAAGACCCACGGCCGCATAGTCCACCGAATGCAATGCGGCCAGAACGCGCACCATCTCGCTGTAGACGTCGCGACGCTGCGCGGCCGCCACCTCGGGCAGCAAGGCGTCCCAAAAGATGCGGCCGTCGACATAGTCCATGACATAGAACGCGCTGCCGATCACGTCGGGGTCTTCGCACAGTGCGTGAACGTGCGCCACCGGCACGGCGGTATCTTTGAGCGCCGCAAGCACGCGAAACTCGCGATCGACGGCGTGCGCGGAGGGCAGAAGCTTGCCCGGCGGCTTGCGCCGCAGCACGTAGCGGCGCGTGGGCGACTGTACCAAAAAAGTGGGATTGGACTGGCCGCCGGCAAATTGCTGCACCTCGATCGGGCCCGAGAATCCAGCGATATGCGTCTGCATCCACGCATTGAGCCGCTGCGTATCGAAGCTGTGCTGCGCCGGGGTCTGCCGCAGTCCCGCCGCGGGATTGTTCATCGTCATGTGCTTGAGGCGCCGCCATCCACGGCGATGTATTGCCCCGTGACGTGCCGCGATGCGTCCGACGCCAGATAGACCGCCGCACCCTGCAAGTCGGTGTCGCCGCCGATCCGGCCCAACGGCGTACGCGCGATCACGTCCATCAGCATCGCGTCGAGCAATCCGCTGGCCATTTTTGACGGGAAGAATCCCGGACAAATCGCGTTGACGCGAATGTTGTATTGGCCCCATTCAGCCGCGAGCGCGCGTGTCAGATGCAGCGCCGCGGCTTTTGACGAATAGTATGCAACCGCCTTCATCTGCATGCCGGCGCGCAGTGCCGCAGTCGAGGCGATGATAATGATGTTTCCCGAGTGCTGCGGGATGAAGCAGCGATTGGCGACCGCCTGGCTCAGCGCGAAGACGCTCGAAGCATTCAGCGTCATGACCTTGTTCCAGGCTTCGAGGGGATGTTCCTCGGCTTTCGCGCCCCAAGTCGCGCCGGCGTTGTTGACCAAAATATGGATCCCGCCATAGTGCTTGACCACGGCCTCGACCAGCGCCGGAATTTGCTCGGGCTTCGACAAGTCATTGGTCACTGTAAGCGCATCGATGCCGTGTTTCTTGAGATCGGCTTTGGCCTCCTCGAGTTCGCCGGCCTTGCGCGCGCTGATCGCGATCTTGGCGCCCATCTCGCCCAAACCCTTGGCGATTTGCAGGCCGAGTCCGCGCGAGCCGCCGGTGATCAACGCGACACGGCCCTTGAGCTCGAAGAGATCCCGCAAACCCATCAGGCTACCTCGAACAGACCCGCCGCCCCCTGACCGCCCCCGATGCACATGGTGACGACCACCAACTTGGCGCCGCGGCGCTTGCCTTCAATCAACGCGTGACCCGTGAGGCGGGCGCCGCTGACCCCGTAGGGATGGCCCACCGCGATCGCGCCGCCGTTGACGTTCAGGCGCTCGTCCGGAATCCCGAGCTTGTCGCGGCAATAAATCACCTGGCAGGCAAAGGCTTCGTTCAGCTCCCACAGATCGATATCCTCGACCTTGAGGCCGGCGCGCTTCAGCAGGCGCGGCACCGCAAATACGGGGCCGATGCCCATTTCGTCGGGCTCGCATCCGGCCACCGCGAAGCCGCGAAAAATCCCCAACGGTTTCAGACCGCGCTTCTCCGCAAGCTTCAAGTCCATGACGACGCAGGCGCTGCTGCCGTCGGAGAACTGACTGGCGTTGCCGGCGGTGATCACCCCACCCGGCATGGCGGAACGAATCTTCGAAACACCCTCCAGCGTCGTGTCCGGGCGGATGCCCTCGTCGCTCGATATGGTCACCTCGCGGGTGCCGATGGCGCCGGTATTCTTATCGACCACGCCCATGGTGGTGGTCATGGGCGCAATTTCATCCTTGAACTTGCCGGCGGCCTGGCCGGCGGCGGCGCGCAATTGGCTGCGCACGCCGTATTCGTCCTGCGCCTCCTTGGAAATGTTGTAGCGCTTGGCCACGGTTTCCGCGGTCTGCAGCATGCTCCAGAACAGGGTCGGCTTGTGCTCATCGATCCAAGGGTCGCGGCGCATGTGCATATTGGTTTCATTCTGCACGCAGGAAATGCTTTCAAGACCTCCGGCGACGATGACCTCGGCACCCTCGGTCATGACGCGCTGCGCCGCCAGAGCAATGGATTGCAATCCAGAGCTGCAGAATCGATTGATGCTCAAGCCCGCGGTCGTGATCGGCAGACCCGCGCGCAGCGCGATCTGGCGCGCGATGTTGCCGCCCGTCGTGCCCTCGCCGAAAGTCGATCCCATGATCACGTCCTCGACTTCTGCCGGGTCGATGCCGGCACGCGCTACCGCGTGCTGCACGGAATGCGCACCCAGCGTTGCGCCGTAGGTCATATTGAATGCGCCCTTCCAGCTCTTGCCGAGCCCGGTGCGCGCGGTGGATACGATGGCAGCTTCTGTCACTTGTCTGATCCTTTATATGCGCTGAATGTTTTGCCGTCCTGTGCGAGCCGCGCGAGCAGCGGCGCCGGCGTCCAGAAAGCCTTGTCGGCGCGCGGTTGCTCGGCGATGGCCTTGAGAGAGCGCGCCACTTCGCTCAATCCCACTTGATCGGCATAGAACATGGGTCCGCCGCGCCAGGGGGGAAAGCCGTAGCCATTGAGATACACGATATCGATATCGGAACTGCGCTGTGCGATCCCGTCCTCGACGATGCGCGCACCTTCGTTGATCAACGCGTAGATGCAGCGCTCCACGATCTCCTCGTTCGATACTTTGCGCGGCGTGATGCCCTTCTGCTGCCGGTACTTCTCGATGATCGCCGTGACGGTGGGATCGGGAATGGCGTTGCGAGAACCGGCCTCGTAACGGTAGAACCCGGCCCCGGTTTTCTGCCCGAACCTTCCGGCCTCGCACAGCTCATCGGCGACATTCGAGAGATCTCGATCCGGATTTTCGGCCCGACGGCGCTTGCGCGCGGCCCAGCCGATATCGAGCCCGGCCAGATCGCTCATGCGAAACGGCCCCATCGCCATTCCAAAATCTTCCAGAGCCTTGTCGACCTGGTTGGGCAACGCGCCCGCCATGATGAGATCGTGCGCCGCGGCGCCGTACCGGGCCACCATGCGATTGCCGATGAATCCATCGCAGACCAAGGATACGACCGCGACCTTGCCGATCTTCTTGGCCAATTGCATTGCGGTGGCCAGGACATCCTTCGCCGTCTGCGCGCCGCGCACGATTTCCAGCAAGCGCATGACGTTGGCGGGGCTGAAAAAATGCAGGCCGATGACGTCTTGCGGGCGCTTGGTGAACTTCGCGATCTGGTCCAGGTTCAAAGCAGAGGTATTGGAGGCGAGAATGGCGCCCTGCCGCACGACTTGATCGAGCTTCTCGAAAACCTCCTTCTTCACTTCCATGCTCTCGAACACTGCTTCGATGACCAGATCGACGTCCTTCAGTTGCGCATAGTCGAGGGTTGGAGTGACCAGCGCCATGCGTTGATCGAGCGCGGCCTCTGTCAATGTGCCCTTCTTCAAGGCGCCGCCGTAATTGCGCCGCATGGTGGCAAGTCCCTTGTCGAGGGCCTCCTGCTTCATTTCCAAGAGCACCACCGGAATTCCGGCATTGATGAAAGTCATGCTGATTCCGCCGCCCATCGTCCCCGCACCGATGATGCCGACTTTGCGGATGGGGCGCGTCGGCGTGTCGCTTGGCACGTCGAGAATGTGCGAGGCCGCGCGTTCCGCTTGGAACACGTGACGCAGCGCCGCGGATTCCGGCGATAGCATCAGCGTCGTGAACAATTCGCGTTCCCGCTTTATGCCTGCATCGAAAGGCCGGTCGAACGCCGCGGCCACTGCTTCCACGCAAGCCACCGGTGCAGGATAGTGGCCGGCGACGGCCTTGGCGGTGTTGCGCGCGAATTGGAAAAAGGCCTCGTGATTCGGCATGTTGACTTTCAAGTCGCGCACGCGCCGCACGCCCAATTTCTCCGTCACGACCTTGCGCGCAAAGCGAAAAGCCGCATCCAGTAAATCACCTTCGGCAAATGCATCGAACAAGGGCGTGCCGCGAAGCTTTTCCGAAGGCACCGTGGCGCCCGAGACAATCATGTTCAGCGCGGCCTCGGCGCCTAGCAATCGGGGCAAGCGCTGAGTTCCGCCTGCACCGGGCAAGAGGCCCAACTTCACTTCCGGCAGCGCTATCTTGGCGCCGGCGGACGCCACGCGATAGTGACACCCGAGAGCCAGCTCGAGTCCGCCGCCCATGCACACGCCGCCGATTGCGGCGACGACGGGTTTGGCGCTGCCCTCGACGGTGCTGATGACCGTCATCAAGTGAGGTTGAGTGGAAGCACGCGGTGTTCCAAACTCGCGGATGTCGGCGCCGCCGGAAAATCCGGAACCGGAACCGATAAGTACGATGGCTTCGACCTTGGGATCGGAATTGGCGCGCTCGATGCCCTCGACGATCGCCTGACGCAATTCCAGACCCAGGCTATTGACGGGCGGATTGTCGAATTTCAGGACCGCGATGCCGTCTTTGATCTCCAAGCCAGCCTTACTCGTACTCATTCGTTATTCCACTCTGCGGAACTAGATTCCGTGGTTTTTGGCCGACTAATGTAACAGCGCAGAGTGCAGTTTGAGAAGTTAACAAGCGGCCGGGTGGGCGGGATTTTAAGCCGTCGGCCCGCTTAAAAGGGGGCGGCGGGCGCCTTGCGCCCGGCCGCCTCACTTGAAGCGCTTAGACGAGTGCGCGCTTGTACAGGACGATCAATTCGCCCCAGGCTTTTTCAGCGCCGGCCTCATTGTAGAGCGGCTTGCCGTCGGGCCCATTTGGCATGTCTTTGACGCACCAACCGTGATTGCAGCCGTCGTAAACCTCCTGCTTCTCTGGAAGGTTCGCGGCCTTGTAGGCTTCCGCAAGCTTGGTCTTCGCGTCGGGTTGCCGCTGATCATCGTTCGCTGCAATGGCAAAATAAAATTGCGCCTTCATCTGCGGCACTTTCAGATGCGGGCTGTCGGGCTTATCCGTCACCAAGCCGCCGCCATGAAAGGAAGCACCCGCACCCACGCGCGACGGGCTCGCGGCCGCCGCTTGCATGGTCATCGGACCCCCCATGCAATAGCCGAATACGCCCATTTTTGCTTTTTTGCTGACCATCGGCTGCGCGTCCAGGAATTTTACGTACGCCGTCGCGTCGGACATGACCGCAGCGTCGGTCATGGGCTCGCGTACCTTGGCGATTTTTGCGCGATCATCCGCGCTGGTGAAATCCAGGGTGCTCGGCAGGCCCGGTGCCTTGGTGGTGCGATAATAGGGATTCGGGACGAGTACGGTGTAGCCGTTCGCTGCCAGGCGCTTCGCCATGTCGCGCATCGTCGGCCGCAATCCAAATATGTCGACGAACAAAATGACGCCCGGCCATTGTCCCTTGCCCTTCGGATGGATCAGCGCGGCCTCGCACGTGCCGTCGGTGGTTTTCACTTCGACGTCGGTGTCCACCGTCTCGGCGGCGGCGGCCGAGGCGCCGGCCGCAGCAGTGACGCCAGCTGCGAGCGACAGCGCCGTGAATTCCCGGCGAGAAATCTTGTTTGCATCATCGGTCATGTAGCTACCCTCGAGAGCAAGAAATTGTGGTGAATGGGGCGTTGAAGTATAGGCCGAACCCATGGCGCTTGAAACGCGAGGCGAGCGCCGCGCTGCGGTCACGAATTGCTATTGGCGCGCGGCGGCGCGCACGATCAATGCGTCCACCGCCGTCAATGTCGGCCCGGCGCAGATGACGGGATTGATGTCGAGTTCCGCAATCAAGCCCCGCTGGTCCGCCGCAAACTCGGACACGCGGACCAACAAGTCGGCGAGGCGATCCAGGTCAACGGCGGGGCCGCCGCGAAAACCGCCGAATAGTGCGGCGCCCTTCAACCTTTGCAGCATACGCATGGCCTCGTCCGCATTGATCGGCGCGAGTTCCACGGTCGAATCCCGCAGCAGTTCCACCAACACGCCGCCGAATCCGGCCACAATCAAGGGGCCGAACAATGGATCGATGCGCGCCCCCACGACCACTTCAACGCCGGCCGGCGCCATGCGCTGAAGCAACACGCCGGCGATGCTCGCCGCAGGCGAGAAATTCCGGGCATTGTCAAGAACACGCTCATAGGCCGCGCGAACCTCGTCCATGGACCGGAGATTCAATGCAACCCCGCCCGCCTCGGTCTTGTGCGCGATATCGCGCGACTCGATTTTCAAGGCCAGCGGAAATCCAAGCTCCGTCGCCGCGAGCAGCACGGTATCCACGGAGTCGGCGGCGAGTTCTCGCACGGTTGGGATTCCGTACAGCTCGAGAACGGACTTCGATTCCCGCTCCGTCAGCCGATCGTTCGCGGCCTCCGCAATCAAGCGCGCCGCCCGCGCCGCCGCCCTGAAGTCCGATACGCGTTTCCCATCGCGCTCACCACGCTGCGTCAAGTCCGCGCGATGGTGCCAGGCCGCGATGGCGCGGAAACATCGATCCATGGATCGAAATAGCGCCACGTGCGCATTTCTTTCAGCCTCGAAGGTACCCGGGCCCTGCAGCCAGTTGGAAATCAATACGCTGCAGGTGATTTTTCCGTGGTGTTCGGATTGCATCCCCAATGAATCCAAGCGCGACTTGTACATCTCGAACGCCAATGTCTGCGGCACGACGAGCGCGCCGTATGCGGCGTCCGACAGCAGGGCATCGCTGCACGCGGGCATCGACAGCGGATTGTTGACCACCTGTCCTGTCACATCACAAGGATTTCGCGCCGAACCGAAATCAGGAATGTTCGCTTCCAGAATGCGGCGCACCGCATCGCCCGGTTGCGGCAACGTGATGCCGTAGGCTTCCGCCTTGTCGGCGGCCATGATGGCGGCGCCGCCGGAAGCGGCAAGTACGGCGATGCCTCGCGCCTTCGGCGGCGGCGCCTTGGCGAAAAACTCAGCCGCCTCCATCAACCCCTCGAACTCTTCCACCACGATGGCGCCGCCGCGCTCGAACGCGGCGCGATAGGCGCTGTCCGACCCAGCGAGGCTGCCGGTGTGCGAAATTGCCGCTTCGGCGCCCAGCGCTCCCGTGGCCGTCTTGTGAATCAATAGTGGTTTTCCATTGCGCCATGCGATCTGCGCGGCCTCGAGCAGACGCTGCGGATGCGCCATTCCCTCGAACACACAGGCAATGGCATGACAGGAAGGTTCGTCCGCCAGATAGGCGACGAAATCTGCGACATCGACATCGGCCTGGTTGCCGGCGGAGAAGGCGTGACTGACTGACACGCCGCACTCGAAGGCTTGAGCCAGGGATTGCGACAGCGCGCCTGATTGGCTGGCAATGCCGATGGACTTGCCGAGCATGTCTCGCGGCGCGGGATAATCGGAAAAGGAGATGCGCGCGCGGCGCAGATAATTGGCTATCCCCAGGCAATTGGGACCTAAAATCTTCAGTCCGGAATCGAGCCCGATACTTTCAAGCCTTAGCTGCAGTTCGATCCGCTCGGGCAACCGCGTCTCGGCGTAGCCCGACGCGTACAAAATCACGCCGCCGACGCGAAGATGCGCAGCTTCGCGCACGATGTCCTCGACGGCATCTCGCGGCGCGACCACCGCCACGCAGTCTGGATTCTCAGGCAGCGCCGCCATCGACGGGTAGCAGCGTCGATCACCGATGCTGTCGTACTTGGAATTCACCAAGTAGATGTTGCCGCCGAAGCCTGCAAGATTCGTCAGCACCCTCTCGCCGAAGGATCCGGCCTTGGGCGAGGCGCCGACGATGCAGACATGCGCAGGGTTGAGAACCCGGTCCAGTTCGGCGTGCCGATAAACCGGTCGCATCAATGCGGAAGATTTCACCGGCTCGAGCCTATAGTAAGCAAACCAGACGGGTCAATTTGGGTGCGCCGCATTGGTTGCCGGCCGAGAGACATCCGGCGATACTGCCGACGGCGCGTCGCTGCAAATACACTGGAGAATGCATGGACATCTTGAAAGGCAAAACAGCCATCGTCACCGGTGCCGCAAGCGGCATTGGCCGCGCGAGCGCAATGCTGTTTGCCGCGGAAGGGGCGGCGGTGGTCGCGCTGGACCGCGCGGCCGAAGTTGAAGCCACAGCGGCGGCGATTCGCGCCGCGGGCGGACGTGCCATTGCCTTGATCAAGGATTCCTCCGCCGAGGCTGATGTCGCCGGCGCGGTGGCCACGGCGCTTAAGGAATTCGGCAGCCTCGATGCCTGCTACGCAAATGCCGGCATCAGCGGCGGCCTGGTGCCTTTTTTTGAGGAAACGGTGGATCACTGGATGGAAGTGCTCAAGATCAATCTGATCGGCACGTTTCTGCTGGCAAAGTATGCGGCGAAGGAAATGGTCAAGCAGAAACGCGGCTCGATCATTTGCACCGCATCGGTTGCCGGCCTGCGCTCCGGCGCGGGTGGTGTGCCATACAGCGCCAGCAAAGCCGGTGTGATTAGTCTGGTGCAGACGGTCGCCTACCAACTCACGGGCACCGGCGTGCGGATCAATGCCATCTGCCCCGGTCTGATTGAGACCGGCATGACGCGGCCTATGTTCGAACGCGCACGCGAGCGCGGCACCGAGCGCAAGATCGGGCAACTCAATCCCTTGCAACGTTACGGCCTGCCCCAGGAAATTGCCCAAGCCGCACTATTTCTCGCTTCCGATGCGGCCTCGTATGTCAACGGGCAAGCCATTGCAGTGGATGGCGGCTTGTCCAGCTCGCACCCCATCGTCAGCACGCGCCATCAGTCTTAAAAAAATGCCGCACCCGAGGGAGCGGCATTTTTAACTTCCTGGTATTTTCGAGGACTACTGCTTTTTCGTACCGGTCGGCGCCGGCGACGCCGCTGCCGTCTTGTTGGCCGCTGCTGCCTTGGCCTTCTCCGCGGCAGCCGCCTCGTCGGCGCGAGCACCGGAGAGAATTCCCTCCAGCGCATAGTTGCCTTCGTGGCAGGCGTACTCGAAGATTCGTCCCTTGGAGGGCGTAAATTCGTATTCACCGCTCCACGGCCGATCCCACACGGTCGGATCCTCAGCCTTGAACTGATAGAGAATGCGATTCGCGCCGACCCGGGTGAAGCGCTCCGTGACCTTCAGTTCCTTCCACGCGCCGCGCAATGCAGTTGCCTCCGGAAAATTCGTGGTTTCAACTACGAGGGTCGGACCCTCATACCAGCCGATGGAATCGCCCATCCACGGCCGTTCGCCGTCGGTGCGATGCTTGCCGCCGATGTGAATCATGCGCACGTCATGGACCATTTCAACCACGATGGCGACAGTGTCCTTGCTCTGCGCGATTTCATAATTGTTGTTGTAAAGCAGCGGCAACATCACGGGACCCGCGCTGTAGCCAAACGAAGTCAGACAGCGTTCTGCCAGCGTTTGATTTTCGGGGTTCTCGCCATAGTGCGGACGCATATACATATTGGGAACGGTGACACCGGCCTTATAGGGCGGCAGACGTCCGTCCGCGGGATCCGTGATGAACGATGTTCGCGGCTCGCCGTTAACCCGCATGATGGTGTTGCCCGGATCGATCCACGCCGCGTTGTAGCCGCAGCCCGCGCCACTGAAGCCCTTGCCGCACTCGTGCGGCAAATCGGTGGTCTTTACCTTGGGATCACGCGGCGCGGCATCGGCTGCGTACATTTTTGCATCATCGCCCTCGACCTTCTTGACCTCTTCCGGAGTCATGGCCTTGCGGGCGCCGTATTCTTTCGGGCGTTCGAGCTGGGTCAGGGTCGCGTTGGTCCAAGTGCCCTCGAGATCAGGCTGGCCATACGCATTGAGCGGGGCCTTATACCCAGCATCCGCCGGCGCGGCGCCGGCCGACGCCGCCAGTGCCGAGATCGCCGCGCCCAGAATCATCGCGCTGAATTTCTTGCTCATTTAAGGGGCTCCTTACGCAAGTCGCCATACATTAGTTCTTCAACGAACTCGACGCATTTGAACTGCTGCAGCCGCGCGTCATCACCGAGGCGCCGATACATGAGCATGCTCATTTTCCAGGGCCTGGTGAAAGTCGCGGGATCCGTGATCTCCGCTTCATAGCGAATGGTGTTCTCATTCATCAAGCTCCAGCGCTCGACCACCTTCATATCGCCGGAATGAAAGTTTCCGGCGCGGTCGAACCAGGTGCTGTCGTTTTGTCCCGTAACGGTGACCACCAACGTGTCGCCGTCCCATTTCCCGACCGACTGACCCATCCAGCTATCGATCGGCGCCGGACCTGGGTCATTAAATAGAATGTCGCGCACTGCGCCGTCGTACTCGTACGAAATCAGCAGAGTCTTCGCGGACTGCACGATCTGGAACGGAAAGGGCATGTAGTTGGCGCGCGGCACTCCGGGCAGGTCGCATTTCACTTCCGGATCCCGCTCCAGATAGTGCTTTTGATTCTCCTGCCTCTGAGTCAGCGCCTCGGGCGTGTAGGGAAGGTTTCCTCCCACGACCACACCCATGCCCGCGGGTACCGAACCCACGGCGCCCAACGCCACGACCGCTTTGGCAGGCACGGGAACCACCGGCCCCGGGCGCAATTCCAGCGCTGCGCTCGCGAGATGCGGCTCAATGTTCCAGTTGGCCGTGTTCATGACCGACCAGATCCCGCTGAAGTTGGGGTGTCCGCCGACGCGCTCGATCGCGCCGCCGGCGGGTGTTTTGTGCGCGGCAGCTGTCGGCGCCGCATAGCTCTGGCTCAGTGCCGCCACCGAGCCGGTTAATGTCACCAGAGCCCATAGCTTCATCTTCTTATTCAGAACGCCCCCTCATTTTGCAACGCCACTCAGTCGTTCACTGATTCTCTATTTTTCGTTTGGATCCGCACCGTCTTTCGGCGCGCCCGTGCCGCTCGATCCCATGAACACCTTACGGCCATCCGTAAATGTGACATCGCGCCCGTTGGCCTTGCAGGCCGGACGGCAGCGGGCATCCTTGGCCCGGTAGCCGCGAACGATGATTTGCTCGCCCGGTTTCAGCGAATCGCGCGTCAGGCCCTCGCGCAGCAGCGTATTGGGCGTGCCCGCCTCCACCATCCATTCTTGCGGCGTGCCGTCGGTCACGACGATCATGTGTACCCAGGTGTGCGGATTGATCCATTCGACCTTGGTGACTTTGCCTTGAAGCATGATGGGCTGATTGCCGTCGAATTCTGCCTGGAATGCGTGATGCGCCAATGCCGGCGCGCCGATGGCGACTGCGGCAATCAAGGCGGCTGCCGCTCGCGCAGCTTTATCGGTGCGTACATTCAATTTAGATCTCCTTGTCTAATTCTCGGTTTCGACGTCGCGCATTGCTGGACGGCGCGAAAAGGCCCCGTATAATCACCGCTTATAATCGCTTTAGATAGCTGTTATTGCAATACAATTTCCTTTGCACCCTTAGATTTCCGGCGTTTGTTAAGGGTAAGCATGGCAGATATATAACAAGCGGGGAATCGATGCTCGAGGAACTCGTCACCAAGCTGGCCGACACACCTTGGAGCATTGCACTGCACGAGTCGCTGTACATGTATGCGATTACGGAGTCCACCCATGTCATGTCCATTATGTTATTTGTCGGCACCATCGCGATGGTGGACTTTCGGCTGTTAGGCATTTCTTATACTAAGGTGCCGGTCTCGCAGATGCTCTCGAAGATTTTGCCGTGGACGATCGCCGGGTTTGTGCTGCTGGTGATCACGGGTTCGATGTTGTTTCTCGCCATTCCGATCCGCACCTATCACAGCATTTGGTTCCGGCTGAAATGCGTCATGATTCTCATCGCCGCAATCAACATCGCTGTTTTCACTTTCAAGGTGGAGCGCGACAAGGCGGCCTGGGACCTGGGACCGGTGCCTGGAAAATCCAAGATTTGCGCGGTCATATCCTTGAGCGCCTGGGCATGCGTCATCGTCTTTGGCCGCCTCATCGCCTACAACTGGTTCGACTGCGACAGCATCACCTCGGCGACCATGGCTGAGCTCACCGGCTGCCCGCTGGATCCGGGCTGAGCCATGACCCTGTACCACACCGCTCAAAACATCGAGGCCTCGGCGCTGGGCCAGACCATTCGCGAATCAACCTGGCTGTTCCCCGCGATTGAGTCGACTCACTTGCTGGCCTTGGCCCTGCTCGGCGGCTCCATTCTGATCATGTCTTTGTCGATATTGGGTTGGGGATTGAGTACCCCGGTAGCGGAGCTTTACAAGAGCGCGCATCGCTATCTGAATACGGCGGTCGTCGCGCTGCTCGTCACCGGCGTGCTCTTGGGTATTTCCGAGCCGGTGAAGCTCTACGGACGTGAGGCTTTCTGGGTAAAAATGATTGCGCTCGCCATGGCGCTGGTGATTACCTACTTTGCGTTCAATCCCCTCGTCAGGCGCGGCGCTTCTGGATTGAGGCTGCGCGGCGTAACGGTAGTGACCATCGCGGCGTGGCTGGTGGTCGCCATGGCGGGACGCTGGATAGGTTTTTCATAATTAGATTCGGATCCTGGGAGATGTAGTCCATGAGTAGATTTAGTCCATGAGCAACTATCGGGTCTGGATCGGCGCCGGCGTCATTACGCTGGCCTTGGGCGCGCCGGGGTTGGCGCAAGAAGCGGCGCAACGGCCGAGCGGCGAGGCCGTGTTCAATTCGCGTTGCAAGACATGTCACGAACCGGCCGTGGAGCGCGCGCCCACCCGGGCCGAGTTGGCATTTCGCTCTCCCGCGGACATTGTGACAGCGCTGACAAGCGGTGTGATGGCGCCCATGGCCAAGGGCTTGTCGCGGCCCGAGATCGAGGCGGTGGCGCTGTTCCTCGCGCCGGGACAGCAGTTGGGATCCGCAGGTTCCGACCAAATGTGTGCAACCAACGGCCCGATCAAGGCGAGTGCCTCCGATTGGCCCGCACTGGGACCGGATGAAAATTCCACCCGGTTTCAGCCGAATCCGGGGATCCGCGCGGCCGATGTTGCGAAGCTCAAGGTGAAATGGGCTTTTTCCATGCCCGGCGGCGGTCAGCCGGTCGTCGTCGGCGATTGGCTGTTCATAACCAACCGCAACGGCAAATTCTATGCATTGGACGCCAAGACCGGATGCGTGCACTGGGCCGTTGAGGACGCCGCGTCGCGCACCACACCGATGGTGATCCGCTCGTCGATCTCTCCCAGCGGCTGGGCGACTTTCATCGGAGTCGGCAAGCGCGTGGTGCGGGCATTCGACGCGCAGACCGGCAAGGAAATATGGCATAGCGAATCGCTGGAAAATCACATCGCCTCGAACATCACCGGCACGCCCGTGATCTCGGGGGATCAGATCTTCGTGCCGCTCTCCTCAGGCGAAGAAGTGTTCGCGATGCAGCCGAACTATTCCTGCTGCACGTTTCGCGGCAGCCTGGCCGCACTGGACCTCAAGACGGGTCAGAAGCAGTGGCAGACCTATATGATCACGGATCCGCTGCAGCCGACACGCAAAAACGCCAATGGCATTCAAATGCAAGGTCCCGCCGGTGCGCCGGTCTGGGCGTCGCCCACGGTCGACGCGAAGCGCGGCTTGGTCTATGTGGTCACGGGCGATAGCTATACTGATGCAACAACCGACGGCGATGATGCCATTGTCGCGGTCGAAATGAAGACCGGCAAGGTGCGCTGGAGAAATCAGGTCACCACCAACGACAACTTCATCGTGGGTTGCAGCGGCCCTGTCAAGGTAGCCAATTGCCCGTCGCCGACCGGCCCGGACTTCGATTTCGGCGCGACACCGATCCTATTCAAACACGGCAGCAAGCAAATCCTGATCGCAGGACAAAAGTCCGGCATAGTTTATGGTGTGGATCCGGACACCGGCCGCACGCTCTGGAAGACTGCGGTGGGCGCCGGCTCACCGCTCGGCGGCATCGAATGGGGAATTGGCGCGGATTCCAAGTACGTGTTCGTTCCGAATTCGGACATCGGCGAGATATTCAACGAAATGGCCCGGGCCGCCGGAGCGTCATCGCCCGCACCCGAAAACACCGCTCCGGGCAAGCCGGGCTTGTTCGCGCTGGACCCTTTCACCGGCAAAATCGTCTGGAACACGCCGGCCCCGATCGCGCCCTGTCACTACGCGGGAGACCGGTCCAAAGACTACACGAAGGGCGCTTGCGTGCGCGCTCAGTCCGCCGCTCCCGCCGTCATGCCCGGAATTGTCTTCTCGGGAACACTGGATGGTTGGCTTCGCGGCTATGATGCGGCGACTGGAAAAATTGCTTGGGAATTCAGCACCACCGCGCAAACCTACAACACGGTCAACGGCAACGCAGCTCAGCCCGGCGGCGGAATAGACGGCATGGGACCCACCATTGCGGGAGGCATGGTGTACACCATGTCCGGATTCAATGGCGCGGCGCGCACCGGCGGCAACGGAGTCAATGTTCTGCTGGCGTTTTCGGTCGACGGAAAATGAAGCCGCGCGACGCTCTCGAGGGTTACTCGAGGCAGACCACCAGTTTGGCGGAGTGCGTGCGCCAGTTGATGGGGATCACGAAGGATCGCGCGTAGGGCGTCGTAACCTTTTCCAAATCGTGCGCAATGACAATCGGCACAGAGATGTTGAAATTCTTGCCGAAGTCGCGGCGCGCGTTGCCGGAAATTGTATTGGCTACTTCGCCGACCAAATCCTTGATGTTTTCGTCGCTGGTGTCGGTTTCCTGCATGCGCATCAACAATACCGTGAGCATTCCGCGGGGCGCAGTGAAATACACGATGCCCTTGCGCGCGCCCGTAATGCCGATGACGCCCGTGTATTCGTAGGCCCCGGGTTTGCCGTCGGTCACAAGATAAGGCGAGCCGACGGTTGCCGACTGCTGCGCCGAGGTCTCGAAATAGTTGGTCGTTCCCTCGATGAATGTGCGAATTTCTGCTTCTTTGAACATCTCAAGCCTCCGACAGCAGCTCTTCCAACGCGTCGTTGAGCTGCCGATCGGTGAATGGCTTGCAAAGAAATCCGTTCGCCCCTTTTTCGATCGCCTCCACCGCCGTCGCCTTGTCGGCAAGCGCGGAGACCACCAAAATCAGCACGTTGGAATTGATGGCGACCAATTCTTCCACGCATTCGATGCCGTCCATCTCGGGCATGGTCAGATCCATCGTCACGACATCAGGCTTTGTTCGCCGGAACATCTCCACGGCGGCGCGGCCATTGCTTGCGGCGCCGACCACTTCCAGCCGCGCGATTTGCTGCGAACGCTCGATACGACGTCGGATGATATTGGAGTCATCGACGATCATCAGCTTCAATGTAGCTTTGGGAACAACCGCACTGTCCATTACGCCGCTTCCGTGTTCCCCGCGCGTTTGACGGGCGGCAGACTCAAGGTGAGGCGCGTAAATTTCCCAGGCACCGTGGCCACGGAGACCTTTCCGCCGATCTGCTGCATGAGTCCAGCCATCAGATTCATGCCGACGCCGCGGCCCGCATCCTTGGTGGCATTCTCAACCGTGGAAAATCCGGGCTGAAACAGCAGGGAGAATACTTGCTTGGCATCCAAGGTCGCCGCCTTTTCAGGCGTAACGAAGCCCTTCTTCAGCGCGGCCTGCTTGATCTTTTCGGTCGATAGGCCCTGGCCGTCATCTTCCGCAATGAGCTTGTAGCCCGCATCGCCGAGTTCCTGGAATATGAGCTTAAGCTGACCCTGGGTCGGCTTGCCGGTGCCCAGACGATCCGTGGTGGATTCGATGCCGTGTACGATGGAATTGCGCACTGCCTGCACCGCGATGTCCTTGACGATGCGCCGGTATTCATCCGGCACCGTGTCGAATCCCATGCATTGCAACGCCGCTTCCTTGTGATTTTCGCTCGCCACCCGCAGCGTAAGCTGCTGCAGCATGCCCGTCACGCTGGCATCGGCCTTGGGGGTGTGGACCACCTCAGGGCTCGCCGCGCTCTCGATGACGGCCGTATCCGTGTGCGACGACGGCTCGTTGGTCGCGGCGACGTGTAGACGCGCCAGTCGGGACA
>Ga0210387_10000798_pt1 | contig 23139 bp, 26 predicted proteins | sample IncBWC7OmetaG_FD_160108 | JGI IMG/M metagenome (GOLD analysis project Ga0210387, IMG submission 160108) | Forest soil microbial communities from Barre Woods Harvard Forest LTER site, Petersham, Massachusetts, United States - Inc-BW-C-7-O ...
ACAGGATCGTGATGGGCACAGTGGAGTTCGAGAAAGTCACCACACCCGAACCCGACCAGCAAACGATCCTCGACTATCTCAAAGTGCGCTTGTAGCCATATTCCTGAAATCTGAAATCTGTTTAAAGCCTTCTTAAACAGTCAGTTGCATGGCAAACAAAAAAGAAAATGCGTTTAATGCCGACCGTGTTGTTTGCCTTCGGGCTACTGCCCGACATTTGCTTGCGCCACCGGGGCGAGTTGACGTGCTTCCGCGAAGTCGATCACCTTTCCGGTGTGAGATTCAGCCCAGTTTTCAGCCTTGGACCTTTCGAGAAATGCGGCCAGTTCTTCGCCGTTACGGACATAGCAAACTTTATCTGCGAACAGTTTCAGTCCGCTTTCCGCATCTGGACCGGCCCGCCCGCTGCGCAGTTGATCGTCGTATCCTGCGTGCCAATACCAACCTGGATCACTTTCTTCGTTCGCCCGTGAGCGGTACTCAGGTATAAAAAGATTAAGAATAATGCACTGATCTTCGGCATCTGAAAGTAGAGTTACGGAGCGAGGAGAATGGCGATGGGTTTAAACCATATCAAAACAGTATTGTCAAGAAAAAAAATCTTCCTTCGCGCCGCCTTCCAGTCGGTCCTTCTTTGCCCCCAAGGGCCGCCTGGCAACTGGGGTTTCTCGACCGGAAAATGGAAGAGCGAATCGCGCTTTAAGAACTCACTGCCTTTGGCGAAAACGACGAGAAATTTCCAACTCGCCGCCGGACTCCAGCCAGTTTTGCAGACCACCCTGTAGCGAGCGCACGTAGCGGTAGCCCATTTTAATGAGATTTTCCGCCGCCAGTGCGGCACGCTCGCCACCATCGCAATACAAGACAATCGGAGTCGAAAAGTCCGGGACCACTTCGGCGATCTTTTGTTCCAGTACGCCTCGACTGACGTGTTTCGCTCTCGCGACATAGCCCTCCGCGTACTCCTCGGATTCCCGCACGTCGATAATCACAGTCGACGGCTTGACCCGGGCGAGTTCATCTGGGCTAATTTCCTCGATCCGGCGGCGGGCCTGATCGGCCAGCCGTGCAAATGCCGTCCTGCTCTGGTTCATGTTGCCGGCCTCATTTTTTCTTTTCTCTCGAAGTCTCTTGCTCGGTGAGAAGAGTTTTTGCCGCCATTTAACACTACTAGAATAGTCATCTTTTAAAACTCGTCAAGCCGATCGCCGCCGCCGAGGCCACTTTTGTCGGACGAGCATCGGAAAAGGTGGTGACGAAGTCGCAGTTCGTTGGCCCTCTTCCGCCACGCCAAGCCCCTCGGCACATTTTACGATCCTTCGCAGTCAAAAGCGCGCGATGATGAGAGATCCAGCCGTGGGCGGTCATTGTTTGGACCGCAACCCGACAGGAGCGGGTCGATCTAGCCACGCGAACGCTCTGTCAAATATTATTCGCCTGTGCCAAATAAGATCGATATTGCTCGACTGCGGTGTGAAGCGCGATTCGGAGTCCGATGGAGTACAGGCCGTTCCAGCCTGATCGCGGGATGCGCAAGGCAAGCTCAAACGGTCTTTGTTTCAGAACCGTATCGGCGGTGAGAGAGAAGGAAGAGTCAAGAGCGGGAATCTCAGTCGTCGGGAAGAGCGGCCGAAGAGAGGAAAGAATAGGAGAAACCAGAGCCTCATGCAAATTGGCGCCATAGACGGCCGCCTGTAAACCTTCAGGCTCGTCCGTCGTATGAATGACTACTAGTCCATGGAATTGAACGACAAATATCTCGCGCTCGATCAGGTAAGCTTGCGGAAACTTTGCCTTGCCTCCAGCCTCATTAACGACGCTGCGATCCGTTTGTTTGCGCGGCGCCCCGGTCGTGTAACTCAGCGGATTCACCGTTGGGTAAGCATAGATCCGAAAGGCGCTTCCCAGGGAAGGCATAGCGACCAGGTCATCAATGAACTCGACAATCGCTTTAGCACCAACATGATCTTCTCCACGCAGTCCGGCGAAGATCCCGAGGCGAATTTCTGATTCGCCTGGCTGATCGCCGACAAAGATGTAGCGCGGGATCTCCGGCATCGTGTAGTGGGGAGGTGTTGAGATCGGAGAGCTGTAGAGACGTGCTCTTGGCTGGGATAGCTGATCCAGATGACCAAGCAGCTTTGCCGCCGGCGAATCCTTGCGGATGGCTGATCCTGACAGCAACGGCGGAGCGTACCCATTGAGTGGCGCCTCCAACCGCTTCTTACGCGGGCGTGCCGGAGCGTGGAGTTTAAATTTTGTACGCGGCAACACAGATTTCATAGCGATTCCTTTATTCGCTTCGTGCGAAGGAGAGAGACAGTTGATTTGATCCAAGCCCTTCCGGCAACGCCGGAAAAGTCTTGATCGGGTTAATTCATGGGCAACCAACCAGAGATCGACAACAGGAAAATCGAAAAATGGAGATCAAATGAAACACGCAATACCCTATCGAATAGATATCATTTCACCACCACTAATTTTCGCTTTTGTTTTTCGGGCGATAAGGGCCAACGGTTGGGCGCGTGGTATTGAAATCGTACTGCAGGCGCATCCACGTACCCGCCTCGAATCGCCACGGCGCAGCGTAGCATAGGCTTCCAGCCTGTAATTTGTTCGCGCCATCGAGCGATGCTTTTCAGGTATCCGCCGTTCCTCCGAATTTTCTATAATGCTCAGGGTTGAATGGCGCGAAGTTAAGGGCTGTTTGGGATGTTTTTTGCCCGGAAGGGGTTGGAGAACTCAGCCCAAAGGTTTCAACCCGGGAAGGTAAGGCGGGACGCCTTACTTACTCAGATAGGCGGGAAATACTGGGTTAGAAGGGGTAATCAAACGGCCGGTTCGTCCGCAGAAGTAAGTAAGGCGTCTCGCCTTACCCTCTTGAGCTGCAACGGCCCGCAGAGCAAGCCGGGACGGCTTGCCTACCAGTAATAGGAAGAGGTGAAAACTGGAAAACTGAGCCAGCTTTTGCCCCGAAACCGAAAGAACTGGACGACAAAGCCATCGGTTTCAAACCCGGGAGGGTAAGGCGAGACGCCTTACTTACTTAGGGAGTGCGCTAACAATTTCGCCTCCCAAGTCCCCGTCTCACGTTTGGAACCGCCGCCCGAGAAAGCTAGCGGCCAATACGGTGACCGTAGAAGAGGCCGGATGCGAGCCTTCAATTCGTTTGATCGGGCGTAGCATCATGCCGACCAGGGAGTGAGCAGCATTTCCCAAAACCACCCGCGAGACACTGTTCAGCCCAGCGATGTCGGTCACCGGATTGATCATCTATCTTTACCGTCTCCATGGATTGTACAGACGCGACCCCTATTACTTCCTCCCGGGTGCGAACCGAGTGATATCGATCGAGTTTGCCTCGGCCTGATAGCCAGCGCGATTCGGATGCAGGTAGTCACCGGTGGTTCCCCCGGTAGTGCTGTTTGGAACAAATTGCGGCCAAATTCCGCCGGTCGCCGGATCATAGGTCGCGGCGTCAAAGTCTTCCACACCGTCGAACAGATGGCTCGTGCGGATGAAGGTATTGATCACCACCCGATTCGCCAATCCTGCTGGAGTACCATACCCGCCGCTTGGATCTCCTTTTGGCGAAGAAAGTGTAGCCCCGTAGATCTTCAGGCTGCATGCACACGAATGATAATCGCCTGGTAGGCGTCGGTCGTTGCCTGAGCCAGAATTCCGTAGGAGCCGTAGTCGTTTGGCCCGTCGTACAGAATAACATCCGTTGCTCCGGCAACGTTAATCACGTCCCGATTGAGTCGCTGCTGAAAGTATTGCGCCAAACCGCCCGTTCCCGCGGGCGGCAGCGCCGCGGTATCACCGGAGAGGCCAGTGTTGACGACCGAGACATTTCGCCCGTAGGCCTCATGCACCCGCCGAGACAGATCATCCGACCAGCGGTCATTGCCGTTCAAGCTCGACAGGGTGCCATCCACCACGGAAGCACCAGTCGCGACAATAACCTTCGTCTGAGCCGGTGCCTTTACTTCCAGGGCGCCGAGAAAGAACCAGCTCGTCGTAGTATAGGGCAGGTTATTGTCATCTGTGTCGCGTGTTCGATCCCCGGCGTTCGGCGCCGATAGATAGGAAGTCTGCAATGCTTCCGCGTGATACGTGATAGGCCCACTCGTTCCTTTGATATACAGGTTGACCGCCAATTTCTGGCCGTTCAGGTACGGGTCGGTCGGATTCGGTCCGGAATGGCCTTGATCATTCAAGGGCAGCGAATTGCCGCCTTCGGCAGGGGCGACCAATTCAAAGGGGTCGCTATAAAGCTCCTGGCCGGCTGGAATCGTTACGCTGGTGCGACCACTGAATGTCACGGTCCGAAGGGATCTCGGAATAATGTTGCCCGGACTGCTTTGCCAGGCAACCGTGACCGAGCCGAACGTGACCGGTTGGGTGCCAAACAGGTTGGTTAAGCGGAGACGCGCTTCGTTCTCCCACAGATCTGGTTTGATGATAATTCGAAACGTCTGTTCCTGCGCTCCGACAGTATAATTAGGAAATGCGAACTCGAGATCGGGGGAGGGACTGCCCGGGTGACGGCTGAGGACACCTTGCGCGGCCGTGGTCCAAGAAGCCACCCATTTCCAGGCCGTCGAGGCGTCGGAAGCGCTGGCTTGAACAACCGTTGCCCCGGCAAACGCGGCGGCGAGAATAATACTCTTTGGCCAGACCGCTCCGGCGAGTTTGGACCGTATGTTAAGAAGAGGTTGAAATGACATAGAAATATTCTGGTTACAATGGACGATCCCAGCATTTGACTGGGCCTAAATCTATAATCTATACTAAATCAGTCTACTAAAGTTTTGATTTTTTTTTCGCCTTTGTACTCCCTCCCCCTTCGCCAGGGAAAGTGCCTGAGATTTGGCGGATATCCTCATGAGGAGGCAATTTCCAGATTGGTTTTGTCCCGGAGGGACAGCACGATAGTAGCCAGGCACGAAGTGCCTGGAATCACGAGGAAAATGGCCCGTCCCAGCGGGACGATTGAACCGATTCTGCTGACACTGGGACTGACAATGACTTCGACCGTCCCTCCGGGACGGAGCCGCTTTACGTCGATACCCAGGCACTTCGTGCCTGGCTACTATCAGCCTGTCCCTCCGGGACAAAAGCCATTCAGTTCCTAACTTCGCGCCATTCGGCACTCGTGCTATGCTTGCTGTGGATGGTCACCCATCATGAATCACTTCCCGGCTTGCCGGCCAGGGCTACTCAAGGCGTGGCTGCTTCCCGGATGTGTTTCAGGAAGATACGGGCCTTGGCGAAACAGCTTTTCTCGCAAAGTGCCCGGCCGATACTCTTTCTTATAAACGCCCCGACGTTGAAGTTCAGGAATGAGCAGGTCGACGATGTCCTGATAGGTTTCCGGCATCACGACGTAAGCCAAGTTGAATCCGTCGACATCCGTCTCCTCGATCCACCGTTGAAGTTCATCCGCGACCGTTCCGGGAGAACCGACGGCTACCGGGCCTCGTCCTCCGATGCCAACGAATTCGGCTATCTCCCGGATCGTCCAATGGCGGTTCGGATCGCTTACCGTGAACGATTCCAGCGCCGACTGGTTGGCGTTGGTCTCCATCGCACGGAGTTCCTGGTCAGGCCTGTATTGGCTCAGGTCAACACCTGTCCATCCGGACATCAGGGCCAGAGCGCCTTCGTAGTCGACGTAAGATCGGTATTCGTCGAATTTTGCGGCTGCCTCATCGTCCGACGGCGCCACGATAATGGTGAACATCACGAATATTAAAATGGATCCACGCCGGCGTTCCGCGGCGCTTCTTCGCAGATCCCGGACGTAGCTTTTGACAATGGCTTTCGACGGGGCGGAAACAAAGACGCACTCCGCATGTTTGGCGGCAAATTCTTTTCCGCGACGCGAAGCGCCCGCTTGATACAAAACCGGTGTGCGCTGTGGCGAGGGCTCACAGAGATGAAACCCTGGTACTCTAAAATATTTGCCCGTGTGAGCAATCCCATGGACCTGGGCAGGATTAGCGAAAATACCCTTCTTCCGATCTCGCTTAACTGCGTCTCGATCCCAACTCCGTTCCCAAAGCTTATAACAGACTTCCATGTATTCTTCGGCTAACTCATAGCGATCGTCATGTTGAGTCTGCTGATCGAAGCCGAAGTTTCGGGCGGCGCTCTCCAGATAGCCGGAGACCACGTTCCAGCCAAAGCGGCCTTTGGTCAGGTGATCGAGCGTGGAGGCTCTCCGAGCAAAAGAATAGGGGTGCTCGTAGGTCAATGCGCAGGTCACCCCGAACCCAAGGTGTTCCGTCACCTGAGCCATCGCCGAAACGATCAGGAGCGGATCATTGACTGGGGTCTGGATCCCCTGGCGGATCGCCGCGTCCGCCTTTCCCTGGTAGACATCATACGTCCCTAACACGTCCGCCAGGAATAACCCGTCGACTTTTCCTTGTTCCAACAATGCCGCCAAGTCGGTCCAATGCTGCAAATCCAGATAGCGATCGGAACGGTCTCTTGGATGACGCCAAACGCCTGGCGCCATGTGGCCAGTGCAATTCATGGCGAATGCGTTGAAGCGAATCTCTCTGTTCATAGCCAGGCATGACGCGGTAAGTGCGCATACAGGGCGCCGGTACAGTAGAATTTTTCCCCGGTCAGCAGATACCCTGCTCCGTTGGGAACCAGCCGGGTTTGATTCTCCAAGACGGTTTTGCCAGAACGCTCAACTGCGGCGTTTCCCAAACGGTCACCTTTTCTCCCAAAAAAGAAGGATTTTTGGGCTTCGGTACCCACTAGCCGGACCTCCTCGATATTCGCATAATGGTTTTGGGGCATTTGTCCGAGAGATGCGTCCGCGGAGGAAATCAGAGCAACCGCCTTGACAAACGTAACCGTAGAAACCCCGGGACCCCCGTATGATTTCGGGACGGTCATACCCAAGAGCCCACTTTCAGAGAAGAGTTCCATCTCGGGGTCGGCAGATTCCGCCTCGATCTGCCGTGCAAAGCGATCGGCGATCTCGAGCGCTTCCTGATCGTTGCTGATGAGATGTGTTTCTCCCATGCCGACTAAACAACACTATCTAGCAACCCGGATTTGGATCAAGGATAGAAACGCATTCCATACCTCAATGCCAAAGTACTCCTGTATCACTATTCAATTGCTAGAGTATCTACGTGGAATTGACGCCCCGTCAATGCCGCCTCCAAATAAAATCCGGAAAAAATGCACCTTCGAGCGATTGAGTTTCGCGCCGTTCGGCGTCGTTGACAGGTTTCAAGAAAACACGTTATCACTACGCAAGGAGTAGGGGATTGCCAATCGTTTTCGGGTTCCGAGAAGAAAATTCCCCCCGCCAAGGTTGATCACTGATACCATGTCTGTCAAAAAAGAAGGCCAGGCAGGGCTCAGCTTTTTCCGGCTACGACTGCTGGACTGGTTGCTCTTGGCGGTGCCGCTGGCTTTTTTCGTCCATTTCGTTCCCGCTTGGAAGAACGAAACTTTGCTATTCTTTCTCTCCGGAGTTGCGCTCATTCCGCTGGCTGCCTGGCTTGGCCGGGCTACCGAGCATCTCAGTGCACGCGCCGGCCCCGGGATCGGAGGATTGCTCAACGCCACGTTGGGCAACGCTCCCGAGTTAATCCTTTCCTTGGCTGCTTTATCCAAGGGATTGATTGTGGTGGTGAAGGCCTCGATCTCTGGCGCGATCCTCGGCAACATTCTCCTCGTCCTGGGTACTGCGATTTTGGTCGGCGGAACGCGATTCCCACATCAGAGATTCAACCAAACCGCAACCCGGGTTGCCGCGACCTCGCTCAGCCTTGCCATGATCGGGCTGATCATTCCGACGATTTTTCACGTCGCGACTGAGCGGCAGCCGGGCGATTGGTCTTCCCACGCGAGACAAGACCTTTCTCTGGCGGTCGCCGTGGTGCTCTTTGTCACTTACCTCCTTTGGCTTGTTTTCTCGTTGATCACGCACCGAGACCTCTTCATGGGAACAGATCTCGGCGATGTTGCGATAAGCGAACCCAAAAAATCTGACTGGTCCGTTCCCAAAGCCTTCATGGTGCTCGGACTGGCAGCCATTTTCATCGCGGTGATGAGCGAGTTTCTTGCCGGTTCGGTGGAGGCCGCCTGCCAAGCTCTGGGTCTCACGGAGGTTTTCGCTGGGGTGATCATTGTCGCGATCATCGGCAATGCGAGTGAGTTCACAGCAGTGGTGGCTGCATTCAAAAATCAAATGGATTTGAGTTTGAGTATCGCCGTCGGTTCAAGCCTGCAGATCGCATTATTCATCACTCCTGTTCTCCTTTTTAGCTCCTATTTTTTCGGGCTGCCGATGACGCTCGAATTTTCGCTGCCGGAGGTCGCCGCTCTCTCGCTGGCCGTTGGGATTGTCGTCTTAATCAGCGGAGACGGCGAATGCAATTGGTTCGAAGGCGCCCAACTTCTAGCCGTTTACCTCATTATCGCGGTCCTCTTCTTTTTCCTCCCAGCACGGTAGAGGAAAGCGGTTCGTGGTGAATTTGTCAGCGTTGCCAGGTTGCGCGGACCCGGATGAGCCCCCAGATGCCGGCCAGAATCAGGCTTAACCGCCGTTCACCGCAAACCGCCCCCCAGTCAAAAGGGGTCTTGACGGCCTCGGGCCAGCCCGTGATCCTTGGAATCAGACGGGGGACATTCCGGAAATATACCGTGTACTGATCTTGAAATTTCTGGCTGTGGTGTTGGTTGGCTGGTGAGTGGTTTGAGGAACGCCAGCGCCCGTTAAATAAATATGAATATTGTCCATTAGCTGGGTCTTAAGCCGTTGAGCTTGTTCGTGGCCGACTCCCAGCTCCAATTGCTGCACGGCAGCGTAAGGAGGTGTCTTATGAAATCGATTCGAGTGGAAAAACAAGGCGGACCCGAAGTGCTGAAACTCCTGGATATCCCGGCCATCGAGGCGCCGGGTCCAGGTCAAGCGGTGGTGCGCATCATCGCTGCGGGCGTGAATTTCGTCGACGTCGGTCAGCGGCGCGGCACTTATCCGCGCGAGGTGCCTTTCACCCCGGGCCTTGAAGGCGCGGGCGTAGTGGAATCCGTGGGCGAAGGCGTCCGGAATGTCAAGCCAACGGATCGAGTGGCGTTTACGGGTCTGCCTGGCGCCTATGCAGAAGCCATGCTTGCCGATGCTGAGCGCCTGATTCCTCTACCGGAGGAATTTACATTCGAGCAAGGCGCAGCTTTCCCGCTGCAGGGCATGACGGCACACTACTTGATCCACGAATTCCGTCAGCTTGTGCCCGGCAGTTTCGTGTTGATTCACGCGGCTGCGGGAGGGATGGGCGGCCTGCTGGTGCAGTGGGCAAAGCACCTTGGCGCGAACGTGATCGGCACAGTCTCGACCGAGGAGAAAGCACGGACGGCGCGCACGTCCGGCGCTGACCACGTCATCCTCTACACAGAGCAGGACTTTGCGGCTGAAGCCAGGCGGATCACTAAGGGACAGGGCGTAGATTTGATAATCGACGGCGTGGGCAGCACCACCTTTAAGGGCGATCTGGAAGCGGCGGCGGTACGCGGCCATGTCGTGATCTTCGGCGCAGCCAGCGGACCTGCCGATCCGGTTTCACCGAACGCCTTAATGCCGAACGCACTGACGGTTTCGGGCGGAAGTCTACAGAATTATCTACGCACCAGCGAGGAGTTGATCCAGCGCGCGAACGACGTCATCGCGGGAATACGAGCGGGTTGGCTGAAATTGAACATCGGCCGCGTGCTGCCGCTGGCTCAAGCTGCACAAGCCCACGAGCTCCTGGAAAATCGAAAGACAGAGGGCAAGCTCTTGTTGTCCGTCGAATATTAATCAGAACGAATGAGCTCGATACGTTACACAGGGGTGGAAAACCACGGGACCTTCCGGAATTGGAGATTGATCGAGTGCTAGTTGGCTGACGTGAAGATTTCAATTGTTGCTCATCTTTTATGGCCAAGACGCGCGAGCGGTCCGGTTTTTAATCAAAATTTTGCCGGAGATAAAATAGGAGTTGCCCATCAATGACGAGGCCCCTAATCTCCAGCCGAACATGAGTTTACGCATCAATGACGTAGCCCCAGATTTTTCCGCGGAGACCACCGAAGGACCCATCAGCTTCCACGAATGGATCGGCGATGGCTGGGCAATCTTGTTTTCGCACCCGAAAAACTTTACCCCCGTTTGCACCACCGAACTCGGCTACATGGCCGGGCTGCAGCCCGAATTCACGAAGCGAAACTGCAAGATTATCGGGCTGAGCGTCGACCCGGTAAGCAGTCACGGAAAGTGGGCAGTGGACATAGAAGAGACTCAAGGCCACAGAGTGAACTACCCGTTGATCGGCGACCCGGAACTCAAAGTCGCAAAACTCTATGACATGCTGCCGACCGATGCGGGAACCACTTCCGAGGGTCGTACGGCCGTGAACAACGCCACGGTACGCACCGTGTTCCTGATCGGCCCGGACAAGAAGATCAAACTGATGCTCGTTTACCCGATGAGCACAGGCCGTAACTTTGACGAAGTTTTGCGGGTCCTCGATTCGATACAGCTCACGGCGACCCACAAGGTCGCAACTCCGGTGAACTGGAAGCATGGCGAGGATGTGATCATCGTGCCGGCCGTGTCGGACGAAGAAGCCAAACAGAAATACCCTGATGGCTGGAAGGCACCCAAGCCTTACCTTCGGATCGTCCCCCAGCCGAAGTAGCCGCCAACTGCCTGCATCGGACTCATTTGACCGATCGCCCTGCGCTGGCACATCCTGGGACCGGCCGAGTTCACGCAAAGATCGCAGCTTAAGCCTGAATCGGTACCAATTCTCTCAGGATTTGTCAGGCATGCAGGTTACCAGGTCGGCATAGCTTTCGAGGTATTTGTTACCCGCTCCCGTGTTAAATATGACTGCGGATTCGCCCGCACGAACCCACCCGGATTGTCGGAGTTTCTTGAGGGCAACGCAACAAGCCGCCCCCTCCGGAGCGACGAACAAACCCTCAGCAGAACCTACGGCTCTGGCCGCCGCAATCATCTCCTGGTCGCTCACTGAGAGGGCGATTCCCTGCGAGTCGCGAATGGCGTCCAAGATGAGAAAATCTCCGATCGCTTTTGGAACTCGGAGACCAGCTGCTTTGGTCGCCGCGTTGAGGTGCTCCTCCGCGAAGCGTTCATTACGGGTAAAAGCTCTGACGATAGGATCACAACCCGCAGCTTGAACTGATACCATTCGCGGCCGGTCCGAAGAGATCCAGCCTAGTTGTTCCATTTCCGCAAACGCCTTCCACATCCCGATCAGGCCGGTGCCGCCACCTGTCGGATAGACGACCACGTCGGGCAGTTCCCAGCGCAGTTGTTCAGCTAATTCGAAACCGAGTGTTTTTTTACCCTCGAGCCGGTACGGCTCTTTAAGCGTAGAAAAATCAAACCAGCCTTCCTGCCCCTTCCGTCTGGTGACTTCTTTTCCGCAGTCGGTAATCAAACCGTCGACGAGCGTCACGTGAGCGCCCATGGCGACGCACTCAATGATATTTGCTTTCGGGGTGTCTCTGGGCATAAAAAGGTAGGCCTCCATTCCTGCCCGGGCGGCGTAAGCGGCTAACGCTCCGCCGGCGTTTCCGGCTGACGGCGCGGCTATGGCTTTCAGACCGAACCGCCGAGCCATGCTAACTGCCATGGTCATGCCTCGTGCCTTGAAACTTCCGGTTGGGTTCTGAGATTCATCTTTGATCCAGAGACGCTCCAGGCCGAGCTGCTGAGCCAACCGTGGCGCCGGAAGCAGAGGGGTCCACCCCTCACCGAGAGTGACCGGTTGTGCCTCGGTCCCCAACGGCAGCAATTCTCGGTACCGCCAAAGCGAGGACTCCCGTCCGGCGAGCTGTTCTTTCTGCAGCGCTGCCGAAGCCGCCAGAAGATCATACCGGGCGAGGAGTGGGCGACCGCAGTCCCGGCAAACCGATTGGACCTCATCCTTCGAATGCAGCTTGCCGCACAGCCCACAAACCAACTCAGTCAAAAACATTGGGAATAAACCAGAAAACTTTCATAGGCCGGGAACCGGTCCGTTGTATACGTCGTCCGAAACCCGGCCAGGAAGGCGAGCGTTATGCTAAGCAGCTTCATGACTTAATTTGCAGATGCGAAACGGCCGGACCCACCAAGTTCCGAACACGGCGAGGCAAGAAGTGCGAAGGGAGCGGGCCTGGCAAAGTATTTTCAGAAATTTGATCACCGTACAGCAACGTCTCAAAAAATCACGGCTGCAGAAAGCGATGTTGCGCGATTGACGATGTCGTCCTGTACTAACCGAATCCGTTCAAAGCGCTTTGTTCCTCACGCAGGAATTCCTCGAAAGTCTTGGGTTTTCTGCCACCGAGGGTCTCAATCGTGGCGGTCGGCTCCCATGTCGCCGAACTGGCGGGTGTGGTGCGGATCGACCGCCAGAGCTGTGACAGATGCTCGAGCGCGTGTTGATTGAGGCCCCGCTGTAGAGCCCCGGCGTACCACAACTCGTCCGGGATTTGGTGGTAACGCACCTCCCGACCGAGAACCCGGCTGAACGTTGCGACAATGTCCCGAAGGGCGAGCACCTCGCCGATCACCGGGTAAGAGCCGCCAGGAGGCACCGACGAGGCAGTCAGCAGACCGGCGGCGACGCGCGCGACGTCCTCGCCCGAGACCATCGGAATCACCGTGTTGTCGCTGCCCCAAGGCAGCAGGATCGTCCCGTCGTTAACGAGGCTCGAGCCGGTCAGGGAGCGGACGTTCTCATAAAACACCGTGGCCCTGACGTGCGCCGCGCCTACCCGGGCCCACTCGAAGATTTGTTCAGACAGGTAGTTCTGCCGCATGCGGGGTGTCGGTGCGTCCGGAGACGATATCAGCATCACCATATCGATAAGGCGGGTGACTCCGGCCTTCTGCGCGGCGTCAGCCATGATCGCGGTCGCCTCGAGCAACCCGGCCTGGACTGGATAAGCGAAATAGACGGATGAGACGCCCCGCACGGCCCGCTCGACGGAATGGTAGTCGAGGAAATCGCCCTCGACCACCTCAGCGCCGAGGGCGCTCAGGCGATCCGAGCGTTCGTCGGTCTGGTGGACGAAGGCGCGGACCGGAACTCCGTGTGCGAGCAGTAATTCGGTGACGTGCCGGCCGGTTTTACCTTGCCGGCCTCCGGCCGCTCCAGTGACGAGAATCAATTTATCCGACATAACGATAGCTCCTTTACAAGTGACTTCGATGAAGGTACCCTCCGGTACCGGGTGCGCTCAACATAGGTACTGAGCGGTACCGTGTCAAGGAGATGATGTGGATACCACTCCGTTAGTCAAACAGCATCCCCAAGGTGCCGAGGAAAACCCGGTGCGGATGCGCATCGTCGGCGCGGCCTTCTCGGTGTTCATCGAGCGGGGATACGCGGGAACGAACACGCTCGAAATCGCCACCCGCGCCAAGGTCTCCAAGCGTGAACTTTATGCGTTGGTGGGCAACAAACAGGCGATGCTCTTGGCGTGCATTAGCGAGCGCGCTAAGCGGCTACGGATGCCGAAGGACTTGCCCCCGGTTCGCGACCGCGAGACCCTCGCCCGGCTGCTGGTGAGTTTCGGAGCGCAGCTCCTCCGCGAGGTGAGCGATCCGGCAGTCGTTGCTGTATTCCGACTCGCGATCGCTGAAGCCGAACGCACCCCGAAGGTTGCCCAGGCGCTCGATACGATCGGACGCGAGACAAGCCGAGTCGCCTTGACCGAAGTGCTGACGCAGGCTCGGGCTTCTGGACTCCTCGACGGTAACGCCGCCGAAATGTCTGAGCAATTTGCCGGGCTGCTTTGGGGCAATTTGATCGTGAGCCTGCTGCTCGGTGTCGCCGATCCACCGAACTCCGGCGAGATTGAGCGGCGTGCCGGCAACGCTGCGACAGCCTTTCTGCGACTCTATCCGCCACCGGCCAAGCCACGATGACCCGCCCCGCCCAGTCGCCATCAAAGGGTCGCCCCGCTCGGGCCTGAAACCCGCTCTTGACAACTCGACTGGAAAGACACCCTCCATCGGATTGATTCGGAGGCATTGGTTAGTGCCGGAAGAGCTTTAAAACCAGATTAAATTGATAGACTTTGGTGAATTTGGCCAGACTTATAGTTCGCGCGGCGATGGCCTCAGCCCTTCGGGACGCGGACGACGGTGCGTGTTCTTGCGGTAACTGATCACTGGTGGGATACAGACCCCAATACCCCAATACCAATACCGCAATACTTCAGTACTCCGGTTGACAGGGTCATTTCGCATCTCCTGTGGCTACGTCCCGCCGGAAGCTCTGCACCATGAACTCGATGAGCTCTTCTAGTTTGATCTCGCTTAGGCTCTTGTCCACCGTCACCTGACCGTGCTGTATCACGTTGATGCGATCGCAGATTTCGAAGAGATGTGTGTAGTTATGGTCTATGACGATGATCGAGATGTTCGCCTTCTTGGATAGACTATTGATCAGCCCAATGATCAGGGACGTTTCCTTCGCGCCCATGGCCGCCAATGGCTCGTCGAGCAGCAGGACCTTGATGTTCTCCCGCCGGACCGCGCGAGCGACGGCGATCGCTTGCCGCTGTCCACCGGACAGCTTCGCCACCGGGGTATCGACGGAAGGAATGTCGACTCCGATTTCGTCCAAAAACCGCCTCGCGGCGGTGCGCATCGCCCGGTTGCGGAGAAACCGGAACCAGCCGCCGCGGGTATCTTCGCGGTTGAGAAACAGATTGTGGTACACGCTGAGCTCGCCAACCAGCGCCAGATCTTGGAACACAGTCTCAATGCCGTGCTGGCGTGCGTGCTGGACAGAACGGAACCTAACCCTCTCGCCCTCAAGAAAGATGCGGCCGCCGTCCGGCCTATATAGGCCCGACAAGATCTTGACCAGCGTAGACTTGCCGGCGCCGTTATCGCCGACCAGCCCCAGAATCTCGCCGCGCTGTAGATGCAAATCCACATTCTGCAACGCGACCACGGGACCAAAGCTCATCGAGATCTGCTCGGTCCGCAACACGTCCTGGACGCCGGCCAGTCCGTTGGTCCCGTCATTCGGCGTCATGAGCGCCTTCCCTTTCTGCGTTGAGCAAAGATCGAGAAGACCGAGCTGACGGCATGGCCGAACGACCCACGCCGCCCTCGCATGGAAGTCGCCCGCTCGATCTGGACATTGAGGATCATGGCGAGCAGGATCGTTAGGCCGGTGACCAGGTCGAGTGCAAAGGAACTGGTGCCGAGGATGAGGAACCCGTCCTTGATCATACCCAACACGCACGCTCCAATGCAGGCACCGACCATGGTGCCGCGTCCCCCGGTGAGCGCGGTGCCGCCAATCACAGCGGAGGTCACGCCGTAGAACGTGAAGGTCAAGCCATCGGTGGCGGGATCGAGGCTGCCAAGGTGATAGCCGTCCAGGATGCCCATCAACCCGCCCAGCAGTGCGCACAGCACGAAGCACCAGATCTTGATATAGTCGACGCTGATTCCCGATTCCCGGGCGGACTCCGTGTTCCCCCCCACGGCCACGATGTGCAGGCCGAAGGTCGTCCCTCGCAGCATCACATGCAGCAATGCGGCGACGCCCAGCGCCCAGAAGGCCTCGGACCAGGGCCATCCGCCCAGGATGTTAACCAACGTGTCCGAGCCGATCGGATTCGTCGGCGCCCCGTTCGAATAGATAAGGACGATACCCCTGAGGGCGAAGGCCATTCCCAGGGTGGCGATGAACGACGGCACGCGAAGCTTGACTGTCACCAGGCCGTTGATCCACCCAAGCCCACAGCATACCAACAGCGCGAGGATGATGGATGGCAACACGGGGACACCGGCATGATTAAAGTACGTCACGAAAAAGGGCGATACGATGTACATCTGGCCCACGGACAGATCGATCTCGCCCAGGATGAGGACCGGCACTTCGGCGAGCGCAAAGATGGCGAAAGGTGCGATGAACTGGGACAGCACCAAGGCGTTGTCGAATGTAAAGAAGTTTGGGGACCCGATCGTGAAGAAGATGGCCAACGCCACCGCGACCAGGATGCCGACCAACTCGCTCAGGTGCTGACCGATGAGCTGCCGCAGACCAGATGCGGGGATGTGGCGGCTCACCTCGCGCGGCACCGAGGCGTTCGAGTTCATATCCTAGATACCCCGGTCGCCAACTTGTCCAGACCGCGAATGACCTGACTAGAAGCTGATCGACTTTGGCCGGGGGAATACGACCGGCGACGGGCTCGAGCCTTCCCAGGTATCCTTGTTTTGCAGATAGGCGTTGACAGTGTCTTTGGTCACATACTTGAAGCCGGTGTTGTAATCAGTGGGCGTGATCAGTCCGCCCGAGATATTGTAGAGGAACAGCTGGTAGATCGACATGGAACCCTGTAGGTAGGCCTGCTGGTCGACCGTGAACGCCAGGTTACCAGCAGCGATATTCTCCAAAACGGGAAGGCCGACGTCAAAGGCGGCGCCGCCGATACCCTTGGGTGCCAAGCCTAGCTTCTGGATCGTCTTCGCGACGGCAACGCCGTTACTTCCACCGCTCGAGAACATGAACTTGACCTTCTGATGCCCTTGATACCAAGCCTCGATCGAGGCAAGCGCGGGTCCCTCGGTGGCGCCGACGCCGACCTGGACGAAATCGATTCCGGCCGGCTTGAACACGCTCGCGGCTCCGTCCATCCGCGGCTGCTCATTGAGAGAGCCCGGGACGCTGATCATGCCGCCGACCAGGTCGCCTTGCTTGACGTAGGTGAGAATGCGCTTGCCGACCGCAACCCCGGCCTTGAAGAGATCCTGACCGATGTAGGACAATACGTGGCTGCCGGCGTCGGCCGGAGCTTGGGCATTATAGGCTACGACAGGGATTCCCTTGCCCAACGCCTCATCCGTCACGGAGTTGAAGGCCTTGGGATCGACCACAGCGACTGCGATTCCGTCGACCTTGTTGGTAATCGCGACCTTAAACGCATTGACCATCTCGGGGACGATGTCGTTTTCGGAGCCAGTCCAAGTGTAGGAAGCACCCAGGAGCGCGCACATGTCACTCGCCCCGGCTCGGACCGCATTGAAGAATACGTCGGCGGTCACGTGACAGACAAAGGCAAACTTGTAGGCCGGGTAGCTGGGCCACGGATTCTTGGTAGGGGTGGACGACTCCGCGGCCGCGGTATCAGCAAGAGACCCGAGGAATGGAAGGCTGACTGCCCCGATCCCGGCATTGCGCAGGAATCGACGCCTGGATTGCCTGTACCTCTGCGGGTCGACTTCGCGCTGCGTATTTTTGGTCATGGTAGGTCCTTTTTCGAAGGTTCTGGAACAAAAGTTTATACTTCCTTGGCCTCCCCAGCCCTCCGAGAGGCGGCACGAGCGCGCCGGGCATCTGTCCCCAGGCTCATGCCTTTAGAATGTTTTCATATCTGGTCACCACGGGGCACGTCAAGCCTCTGGGCCTACTTCGAATACATGGAACTTGAATCGGCCGATTCAGGTTCGATTTTTCTCCGCGGCTGCGAAGTTACCCATCTCGCTGCCGGGGTCCGAAATTTTGGGTATGTTCCCCAGTCTTTTGCCCTTTATCCTCACTATCGTGTCTTTGAAAACATTGTTTTGGCCTTTGCGCGGGCGGTGGCGCGGCAATCGAGCATTATCCTTTTTGATGAACCGATCACCAATGTGGATGCCAGAGCGAAATTTCAACTCAAACAGGATCTAAAAATACTTACAGACCGGTTGAAACAGACCATTATCTATGTCACCCACGACCAGAAACGAAGCGATGACGCTGGCGGACCAGATCGTCTTGCTCAAGGACGGTCATGTCTTGCGGCAGGCGTCTCCGCGGCAATTGTACAACCATCCGGCACAACGTTTTGGTGGCTGGTTTTTGGGGAGCCCCGGAATGAGTTTCTTAAATCACACCTTCGATCCGTCTGGCGGAGGGGAGTTAAAATCGGCCCTCTTTCCTTTTCCCGTTCGGCTTGAGAAACCCGAAGCCTTTGGCGGCCAAAGATCGACACCGCTTGTCGTTGGCATTCGGCCCGAGCACGCCCGGGTATCCTGGTGACGGTTTTCGACGAGACAGAAAAAGCGATTTCCACAGGATTGGCGAGGGCGTAGCCAAATAATTCGCTAAAGAATGCGTCGACACATCCGAACGATAGAGTTGAAGCAGAACTGCCCGCCGGGTGTTTTCATTCCCCAATCAAGGTGAGCCTCCGGCGGGCGGCGAAGCTGCTCACTCTTGCGCTCGCAGCGTCAAAATACCTTTCCGGAAGGTGTTCTGCCCTCCTACCGCCAGTTCGGCTCGGACCGCCTTGCCGGCGGCCCATTTTGATCGCAACAAAACACCTCGTATTTCGGGAACAGGACACTATAGCTTTGAGGCACCGATCTGAACACTGGCTTCAAATCCAATTTTGAGTCCGAAGTGGAAGCTCTTTGTTTAGCCTCAATCCCATCCTTCAAATACCCGCCGTGAGATACTTTTTCAAAAATTCCGATGAAGCCGTCGAAATGGCGCTGCAAGGTCTTCTATCGCTGACCGAGGTTCCGCTAGAAAGAGTGGGCGACCATCTTGGCGTCGTTTATCGGGGTAACGTGAAGCGCCGGGTCAAACTGGTTGTCGGTGGCGGAAGTGGCCATGAGCCCTTGTTTTTAGGAGTAGCCGGACCGGGAATGGCAGACGGCGCAGTGAACGGATTGGTGTTTGCCGCCCCTAATCCTGATTCAATCTTGGCGGTCATCGAAGAGACAGGGGCATCCGATGGAACTGTATTGGTTTATGGGAACTATTCCGGGGACGTCTTGAACTTTGGCGTTGCGGCTGAAGAAGCGAATGAGAAAGGAATAAAGCTGGCCGAAATTCGCGTTCACGACGACATCGCATCGGCGCCACCCGGCAAAATCGAAGATCGTCGCGGAATAGCCGGTGACCTTTTCGTGTTTAAGGCAGTGGCGGCTGCTGCGGATCAACAGCTGGCTTTTGAGGAAGTCGTTCGAATCGGTGAAAAGGCGAATTTGCACACCCGGTCTTTAGGCGTCGCCTCCAAAGCAGCGACTACTATTGACACTGGAGAGCCGATGTTTTCGCTCCCGGAGGGCGAGATTGAAGTGGGGATGGGTTTGCACGGCGAAATGGGTGTACGCCGGTCGGGATACGAGCCTGCCGAAGTTTTGGTTCCTCGAATGATGGGAATGTTGTTCGACGACTATGCCGCATCAGGATTGCCGCTGCGCAGAGTAGGGGCGATGATTAACGGGCTTGGGAGTACCACTGTTCTCGAACTTCCGCTGATCGCTGGTCACGTTAAAGAAGCGCTCGCCAAGGGATCAATTGACGCGCCATTTCTGGTCGCTGGTCAGTTTGCTACTTCTCTCAACATGACCGGTTTTTCAATTTCATTAATCGCCTTGGAGGAGGAATTGGAGCCTATGATAACTGCGCCGGCCGCTTCCTTTGGCTTTGTTAAACTCTAAGAAAATGCCCATTGGTCGCATCCAAAAGCTGGACCTGAAGCTGGGGGAACACAAGTTGGACATTGAACAAACCCGCATCTTGCTGACGAAGGCTCTACGATATCTGGCGGATGGAGCCGATTATTTGAACGAGTTGGATCGTGCCATTGGAGACGGGGACCATGGTACTACTATTGCGCGTGGAGCTAAATTTGTCATTCGCGATCTGGAGACAGCCCAACCGTCAAACGTTAACGAGGTATTCGTCCTTGTCGGCAAAGGTATGATGAAGAGCATGGGCGGCGCGTCTGGAATCTTATATGGTGTCTTTTTTCGTGCTGCGCAGGACGCGCCGGCAATCACCCAGCTGGATTGTCGAACTTTGACGGAATTATTCACTTTTGGGCTGAGAGATTTGAAGCTGAAGACCAAGGCCGAAGTGGGAGATAAGACAATGGTCGATGCGCTGGTCCCGGCGTTAAGCGCGCTCGACCAGGCGGCCACGGATTCGCTTTCTGCCGCTCTTAATGTCGCGGCGGCCGCGGCCGATAAGGGGCACGAGCAACCGTTGGTCTGGTACCAAAATTTGGGCGGGCGAAGACCCTGGGTGAACGGGCAATCGCTGCCCAGGATCCGGGCGCGACCTCCATAGCGTTGCTTTTTCGTGGATTGGCCGGAGCCGTCACTGAAACGGACTATTGAATCGTATAACCGCCATCGATGACAAGATTGGAACCGGTTATCATGTTGGCCGCTTGGCTCGCCAGAAACAATGCGCAAGCCGCGATCTCGTCGGGGTCGGCAAATCGGCCCGCAGGCAACTTCCGTTTGAATTCCTCTCCGACTTCACCTGCCCATGCTTTCTTTCCGAGTTCAGTCAAGGTGACAGTCGGGGAGATCGCATTGACTTGCACATTATGTTTCGCCCACTCCACGGCGAGCACTTTGGTGATTCCGATAATCGCTGCTTTGCTTGCCATGTACGCGACATGGCGCTCCAGAGCAATCATGCCCGCTTGAGAACCGATATTGACGATTTTGCCGCCGCCGGTGCGAATCATTTCCTTCGCAACCAGTTGCGACAAGAAAAAGGCAGCCTTCAGATTCAGGTCGAGTGTTTTGTCCCAATTCAATTCCGAAACGTCGAGCGCCGGTTCGAGAAGCGCCACCCCGGCATTGTTGACGAGAATATCGATTTTACCGAATTTTTTTAAACCGGCTTGGACGATTCTCTCGCGGTCGCCTCCGATGGTAATATCGCCGATCACTGCTTCGATTCTGGCCGGGTCATGAATGATTTGCTTGGCGGCGTCGTGCACACCCGGGCTGAGATCCGCTAGGATCAGACTCGCACCTTTAAGGGCGTAAAGGGTCGCGATGGCCTTGCCGATGCCGGCTGCACCGCCGGTAATAAGGGCAACTTTGTTGGTCAAGTTGAAGTCTCGGTCGTAACCTTGATATTCCATAACTCTAATAAAAAGCGGGGGGGTAACTGAGAGCGTTCCTTCGTTGGACAAGTTCGGCTTGCAGAGTGCCCAGACTGGAAAGCTCCAGTTCGGGATGCAAGACAAAAGTCGCCGGCGCCGCTGGAAAAGCGACGCTGCTCCGAACGGTGCCAGTTAAGGTCTACGTGTCTGTTGTTAGCACTAGCACAATAAAAATCAATTTAGCTTTTATGAACGACCTCGATATCGTGGCCGTCAGGATCGAGCACCCATGTCGCATAATAGCCGGGATAGTATTCGGGCCGAGCTTGCGGTGCTTCCTTGCTCTTGCCTCCGGCGTCCACAGCCGCTTTGTAGAATGCTTCTACCTCCGCATGGTCTTTCGCTCCAAATCCAACATGCACCGCCTGGGGATCGGGCTTTCCTTCTTTGAGCCAGAAAAAAGCTCTTTTGCCGTCACCAAAACCCTTCAAATCGGGGTGTCCGTCTTGGCCCTCGTAATCTATAAAGTTTGTCATCCCAAGTGGCTTCAGGGCCTTGGCGTAAAAAGCGACTGAACGCTCGAAATCACTGACTGTGAGAATAATGTGGTCTATCATATTTTTCCCCGCATGGCTTCTTGGCCCAAAGGTCCCAGCAAGCAGGCGGTTTCGGAACACCGCAGACTCTCGACGGCCAATTGCCTCAGGCAGGATTCTCAAAAGTTCCTGGACTGTTTGCCGTTCCGCGCCACTCTGTTTTTCGTTCTTTACTCGCCTGGGACAGCGCACGTCGTACACCCTCCGCGTCGAAGTCTTTGCAGTAAACCGGAGTAGCGGGCTGTTGACGCCAGGACTCATCCAGGGCGCCAGCATCTACCCCATCGAATCCGAGTTCATCGACAAGCTTAAGGACGGTGGCTTTGGCCGCGGGGTCATCGCCCGCTACAGGCAGCGCGATTCGCCCCGGTGTGCCTTTGGGCTTGCCCATCCTTAGCAGGTGTTCAGCATAGATATTATTGAACGCCTTAATCACCTGACGGTTCAATTGCTCCGCAACCCAACGGCTCTCTGTTAGGCCGGCTTCAATCCCATCGATGCGGCCGTCGCGCTGCCGTGGGTAGTAGTTGCCGGTATCTACGACAACGACAGTGTCAGGTGTTCTCGCGAACAAATCGCGAGGCAAATTCAGAATATTCTTCTCCGGGATAGTTACAACAACAACTTCTCCGAATCTAGCCGCCTCTTCAACTGACACTGCCTTTGCGCCGGTTTCCGCTGCCATGTCAGCAAGCGATTTCGGGCCTCGCGAGTTGGCCACTGAAACCTGATGACCGAGAGCGGTGAGGCGTCGCGTTAGCGTGCCGCCGATTTCTCCTGCGCCAATAATGCCGATTTTCATACTGGATCAACTTTAGTGCCATTCGGCCGAGGTACAAGACAGCGAATGGAGGTAACTGCACGGGAGGCACGTTTATCGGATGGAGGGTCCTGGTGTTCAGGTGTGTAAAGACTAACCGAGCAACCTCGGGCACCAAAAGCGAAGAGTCGCGAATGCCGGGCGTCATAAGATTGACAGTCGACGTGCCTTGCGAGAGAAAAGTTCTCATGAAACTTGCAGCATTTGTGTTCCTCTCCACAGTCGCTTGCGCAATGCGCAAGGCGAGTCTTGGCACAGTTCAGAGCTCAAATTCGGGGACCTAGGGGACTTCAAGTTGGAAAATGGTGCGGTCATTCGGGACTGCCGCATCGCCTATCACACGTCGGGGAAGTTAAACGACGATAAGTCCAACGTTGTGCTGTGGCCCACGTGGTTCACCGGCAGCTCAAAGCAACTTATTCCGCTGGCAGGTTCTGACGGCTACGTCGATCCTTCACGCTACTTCGTCATCTTCGTTGACGCACTGGGCAATGGAATCTCTTCCTCGCCTTCTAACAGTTCTGTCCAGCCTCGCATGGAGTTTCCGGTCTTCACGATCCGCGACATGGTCAATTCGCAGTATCGCCTTCTAACCGAGAATCTCGGGATCAATCATATTCACGCTGTCATGGGCATTTCCATGGGGGGTATGCAAACGTTCCAGTGGATCGTCTCCTACCCCGAATTTATGGACAAAGCTGTCGCCATCGTCGGTTCTCCGCGGCTGACGGCCTACGATATGCTTCTGTGGCGCGCTGAGGAGAGCGCAATTAGAGAAGACAAAGACTGGAACGGAGGGGTCGACGATGTCGCGCCGCGCTT
>Ga0210387_10000799_pt1 | contig 23118 bp, 28 predicted proteins | sample IncBWC7OmetaG_FD_160108 | JGI IMG/M metagenome (GOLD analysis project Ga0210387, IMG submission 160108) | Forest soil microbial communities from Barre Woods Harvard Forest LTER site, Petersham, Massachusetts, United States - Inc-BW-C-7-O ...
CTCTCATATTTTCTGTTTCCCTAGATGACGGACTCATATGCTTCCTCCCGCAATGGCGAAATATCCCCAAATGGCATGGCCAATGGTTCCAACCCGTCTTTGCTTCCAACTGGACACAACTCCGCCATTTCCTCCGTCATTCGTAAAAAATTGATGGGCTACGTTGGTTTCGCCAACCTTCCGAACCAAGTTCATAGGAAAAGTGTCAGGAAGGGGTTCCAATTCACTGCGATGGTCGTTGGTGCGTCGTCTGTCTTTTGACCATTTAGGCTTTGGCACCTAATCGGTTGCTTCTTATCATATTTTTAATGGTGCAGGGGAGTCGGGTTTGGGCAAATCCACTCTTATCAATACCTTGTTCAACACCACCCTCTACCCGCCTAAGGAACCTTTACCTCCAGCGGCAGAGAGACCTAAGACAGTCGCTATCGAGAGTATTGGCGCTGGTACGTTTGCCCTTATCCTAACTGCGGAATCACGTATTTAAACTCGCATTCTTCTTTACGTATAGATATTGAGGAAAATGGTGTCCGACTTCATTTGACAGTTGTCGATACCCCTGGTTTTGGTGACTTTGTCAACAATGACGACAGGTGTGTCTCTTGTCGTCCACCTTTGTCAACGCGGTTGCTTATTTTACTTATCCTGTAGTTGGAAGCCGATCGTGGAGAACATCGAGTCCCGGTTCGATGCATACTTGGAGCAAGAAAATCGTGTCAATCGCCTAAAAGTTGTCGACAATCGCGTCCACGCTTGCCTATACTTCATCCAGCCAACAGGTCACTCGTAAGATGTGACCGCATACAGTTCCCTGCGAATTTCTCTGACCATTTTACCCAGTTTAAAACAAATTGACATCGAGTTCATGCGCAGACTTCATACCAAAGTCAACTTGATCCCTGTTATTGCTAAGGCCGACACTATGACAGACGAAGAAATTATGGAGTTCAAAGAGAGGGTAAGAATAGCTGTCATTTCTACCTCGTTTCTACGCCTTTATCCTGACTTCGACCAGATCCTCTCCGACATTGCTCACCATAATATCCACATCTTTCAAGCACCCACTTATGATAACGAGGACGAGGAGACCATCGCGGAAGCTGAAGAGATTGCCAGTAAAATTCCGTTTGCTGTTGTTGGCTCAGACAAAGTTGTGCATACCCCTGATGGCCGTGAAGTCCGTGGACGAGCATACCCATGGGGTGTTGTTGAGGTGGATAACGAGGAGCATTGTGACTTCGTCAAACTCCGACAGATGCTTGTCCGAACGTACATGGAAGAACTCAGGGAATATACCAATGACGTTCTTTACGAGAACTGGCGAACTGAAAAGCTCCTCACCATGGGTGTTGCTCAAGATTCAAGTGTCTTCAAGGAGATCAAGTACGTGGTTCTGAGCTATTATCCGACTTCGCCGTCTTGACGTTCGTACATCTAAGCCCTGCCGCGAGGATGCAAGAAGAACGGGTCTTGCATGAGGCGAAGCTAGCCAAGATGGAGGCCGAGATGAAGATGGTTTTCCAGCAAAAAGTGCAAGAGAAGGAGGCCAAGCTCAAGCAGTCCGAGGAGGAACTTTATGCCAGACACAAAGAAATGAAGGACGCTCTAGAAAAGCAACGTGCGGATCTCGAGGACAAGAAGAGAAAAATCGAAAGTGGCAGACCGTTGACTCCGGAAAAGACCAACGTACGTTATTTTCACAGCTATTCCTCATATGCTGACGATTTCCTCCAGACTGGCAGGAAGAAGGGTTTCCTCCGCGCGTAGAACCCTTACTGATGCGTGAAGACATTATATCTTTCTCCAGGTTCCTTGGATCTTCACTGTTGACATTTTTCGCTACCTTGCCATTTAGTATTTGTATATTTCTTATCAAAAACCCCTCTTTCCTCCTTGTCTTGGTTCGTTGCGAACTCCACACACTCTTTTGCACGGATATCCCGATTGCTGCTCCCTCTCACCTTTAGTACAATTCTTCTTATGATCTCTTGTTTTACGTGGAGTTTCACAGGTCGTTGAGTCGACACGGATTCCTTTGATGACAATATACCATGGTTTTTTAACCAATTAATATATTCTGTCAACAAGCCTAAACTTGAGTTTCGTATTATTTATTCTTCAACTTCAAGTTCCTAAAACAACTTGAACGCAGACGAAGACGTTTTGAAATGGCTGATATTCAGGCTCTACTTTCTGCGCTCGACATATTCAGCCGCACTCCGGACAAGACGTCGCTAGAGAGAGCAAATTCGTGGCTCCAGGATTTCCAACACTCTGTAAATTGTCTTTCGCCTGTGGCCAGTCTCGCAACCTACCTCTCTGACTGTGTCCCAATCCGCTCCTTGTCTTAGCCTGAGGCATGGTCGACCTGCAATGTCCTCCTCCTCTCACCAGATGCACCCCCTGCAGCTAAACTTTTCGCCGCACAAACATTCAGATCAAAAGTCAGTTGCTTGAGAGGCTCACTTGCTTTATCGGTTGTTGATTAAATTGATCATACAGGTCACTTACGATCTTCATCAAGTGGATCCTTCGAATCTTCCTCCGCTCCGGGACACACTCCTTGCAGCATTAGAAAGATATCACACCGGACCACGGACGATAATCGTCCAATTGTGTCTAGCGATTGCCGGGATTGCGCTCCAACTTCCTTCCTGGGACAATGCCGTCCAAACTATGATTGATTCCTTTGGGAGGAACCCTGCCACAGTCCCTACGTTGCTGCAATTTCTGACTCTTCTTCCTGAAGAGCTCAATAGCAATACCAAAATCCCGGTAACGGTGAGTGTTTGAACGGTCGCGCGTGTGTCCTGTGCGACTCAGCTGTCCCATGCGTATAGGACGATGAATATAGGGAGAGAGCCGCACGGCTTCTTACATCGAACTCCAAAAAGGTACTGGAGCTGTTGTCGATGTACATCCAAGCCACTGGTATGTAACTGTTGATTTGAATTCTTCTGTTTATCGACTCAGTGGATGGTCAGGTGTTACACATTCTGTCCAAGCTCAGGTTTTCAATTGTCTGCGAAGCTGGTTGGTTGCTGGTGAAGTAAATACCATCGACTTGGCCGAGACTCCCCTTTTCGCGTACGCATTTCAAGCCCTAGCCTTGGACGACCTGTTCGATGCTGCCGTCGACGTTATCTGCGAATTGATACACGAGACCCAAGAAATAGACGACAACATGCCTGTCATTCAGCTTATAGTACCTAGGGTCATAGCCCTAAAACCGTATCTGCTGGAACATAGCGACGATCCTGATAGGATCCGAGGGTATGCTCGCATTTTTGCCGAAGCGGGAGAGACATATCGTCTTCTGCTCCTGCAACACACCGAAACCTTTTTCCCCATAGTTGAAGCCATTGGAGATTGCTCCGCATATCCAGACCTTGATATTGTCCCCATCACCTTCCCTTTTTGGATGCGGCTTGCGCAGAACATTGGGAAGAAGTCTTCAGTATCTCCATTATTTTTGGACGCGTACAAGGCACTCATGGCAGTGATCATTCGTCATCTGCACTTCCCTGCAGATTCCAACGCTATGCTTGGACAGGAGGCCGATAATTTCCGTTCTTTCCGACATGTTATGGGCGACACGCTCAAGGACTGTTGCTTTGTCCTTCGAACGGACACTTGCTTGCTTGCCACATACCAAATGATTACTACTGCGCTCTCCCGAGGTCCCGATACTATTTCTTGGCAAGAAATCGAAGCTCCTCTATTTGCTATGAGATCTATGGGAGCAGAAGTAGATTCCACGGATGATAACGCAGTCCCCAAAATAATGGATCTCATCCCGTCCCTTCCCAACCATCCTCGCGTCCGTTATGCAGCGCTTCTCATTATATCACGGTATACGGAATGGATCAACATGCACCCTGACTACATTCGCTACCAGCTTCAGTATATATCCACCGGTTTCGAGGACTCTGATACTGAGGTCTGTGCAGCTGCAGGCCAGGCTTTGAAGTATCTGTGTCAAGACTGCAAACAGGTAACGTCGTTTCAAATGCCAATTGTATTCCTGCAACTCACCGTCTGTCAGCATCTTGTGGATTTCTTGCCGACACTTCATACGTTTCTCAGCACCACTGGTTCCAAGCTGATGCAGGACGATAGGCGTCAAGTCTATGAGGCTATCGCTTATGTCATATCCGCTATGCCTATGGAACGGGCGGCAGAATCTCTTCGAACCTTCTCATTAGATATCCTTGCGCAGGTCCATTCGATAGCAAGCAAGTCGACAGTGGCAACCAGACAAGAACTCTTGGATGTCGGCAGTAAGTCACACAAAATGCTTTCTGGCCGCATCGCTGAGGTTGTAATTTCACAGACGGACTTGAGAATGTAGAGGTTATGCTGCATGTCATCCATAGCTTTGGTGAAGAACTACCAGCAGCGTGTCAGAACAGCTGCGAGGAAGCATGGTCTGTTTTCGACAGCTTCATCGCGAAATACGGATCGGACTACGACATAGCTGAGAGAACCACTCGAGTTCTTCGACACGGCGTGAACCTCTTTGGCAACGCAGCACTTCCCGTTGCACCTTCCGTGGTAGCGAGGATGTCGTTTGCCTTCGAAACTACTGGATTTCCTAGTTATTTATGGATCGCCGGGAAGATCATCGGCAGGTTTGGTAACGAAGAGAATGAAACTCTTCGCTTGTCCTTCCAGGAAATATATGAACGATCGACAAACAAAGTGGTATCTTTGCTGCAGCTAAAATCGCCTAGAGATATACCCGATGGTATGTTAGCTATTTGACCTTGTATCACCACATGTTCACTGCTTGTTCTCGCAGTGTTGGAAGACTACTTGCAGATGCTGTTGCAAATGGTGGACCTAGCACCAGATATATTTTTCCAATCCCCTGCTTTTCCAATAGCTTTTCGTGCTTCTATGGCCGCCCTCACCCTTGTTCACACTGATATCATATTCGCTTCTCTAGATCTCTTCCGCGTTGTTTTGACCCATGACTGTCTCGTGCCCAGCCCATCTGCTTCTCCTCCCCCCAAATTCCCGATTTTCGCATCTGCTATCCGAACGGTTGTCGAGAAGGAAGGGTTTGAGTTCGTCGGCTACCTGCTGAATGGATTGGTAGGAGACTTCCCAGAGGACTCCACTTCAGTTGTGGTGTCCATCTTCCGAATCATAGCATTCGTGTGGACTTCGCAACTGCTTTCTTGGTTACCTCTCATTCTGCAGCAATTGCCCACGACAAGTGCGCCGAACCAGGCTAAAACACAGTTCTTGTCGGAAGTGACCAGGTTTGCAATTGCATCTTCTATCACTACTTTTACCTAATCATACATTCTCCGCTTCTAGCGCGGTCAATGACAGACAGTTTGACAAGGTTAAATACGCAATCATATCCCTCAACAGGGCTTCCCGCAAGGCTCGCGAAAGGCGACGAGTGGGAGCGTTGGATCGCTGAATACTATTGGGTGAAGAAATTTAACATTTGTATCCAGCCCCATTCACATATACATAATATCGTATCGTTTCAAGCATGTTACACACAAGAAGTTGTATCTGATATAGCGTCCCGGACAGTTACCAAACATCCGAAAATGAGCATGATTGTTTTACCCAGTTACTAGTAGCTAGCACTGAATCCACAATGATGTGTAACTTTGAAAGCGTCCCGACTACAGTCTTTCCATCATCCGAGACTGACCAGCATGCATTGCAGACAACAGCCTGAGCAATATCTGTTTTTCGAAGCCGGGCACCATCAGGACGAACAAGAGCAAAGATACACCCCCTGGGACTTACATATATAATACCCTTCGTTGGGATGAGGTAAGACTAACATGCGAGGTGCGTCCAAGCTACACTAGTGACGAGTCCAGTGACAGAAATGATCATTTCATCAAGTTATCTTAGTGATGACACATCCCTAGGCTCGTTCCCAGCCGGCTTGACATCATCCATCAAAAATCTATTTTTGTTTCGCAGATCAAGCCATCAATATATCAATCTGCTTAATTTGGTCATCTTAGTAAGCCGTGCTTGCGAGCGGACTGGTTTACGAGTCTAACACATCAGGACCCCCGAAAGCTCCCCCAGAGGTATGTTCCAGAGGCCTGGACCTGTCCGGATGAAAATTTCGCCCCCGACCCGATTGTGTCCGGATTTTGGCACTGACCTCAGGTCTGTACCCCATTGGTGTCCGGATGGTGACACATACGTCGAAAAAGGCCAAAAAAACCCAAATTTCCTAAATTCTGCTGTAAATAGATTGTTTTCGCTTGCTGTGGATGCATAGCTTGAAAAATCCCAGCGAAGGACTATGAATCCACCATCCCAATGGCTTGGTGTCGCAATTTACAGTATATTGGCCTGGAGGGCCATGGCAAACTTCTGATGACTTTGAAATTTACCATCAGTGTGAGGTTGTTTAGAGCGAAGAAAATACAGAAATCGGCTCAAAATGGACCATTAGCGGGACAAAATGGCAGGTGATGTCATGGTCGGCGTCCGGATGGAGGAACATACCCCGTACCAGACGCCATGGATGTCCGGATTATTAACCATACATAGGTCTCAAAATCTCAAAATCTACCCAAATCCGTCCGGATGAGAACAGACATACAAAATTTTCAGCCCAAATTTCCGAGTCGGGGGTCCTAACAACATCCCAGTCGATGAAACCAATCGCCAAATAGGGGAAGATTCTTGCCATTGCTATCGTGAGTGCGGCAGCCTAAAATCCTTGTGGGAATTAGGGTCTTGGGTTTGGCGGACGTGGGTGTGGTGGGAGGGGAAGTCGGCAACTTGAAGGCTCAGAGGGACAACTTGAATTAATAATTCGTATCATGTCTAACTCGGCTAAACTGGATGCGGATTGACGCTCCAGTACAATCCTTAATGACCTCTTTCTGTTCAGCCATGGGAATTATACCCTTCGAGATTCTTGACAATGAAGCAAGGAAAGATGGGGCCTTCGTGCTTTCCGCGTACACTATTGCGAAGACAGGTGCTTGAATGTATATCGATCTGAGTTCTAGAAATATTTCTGCTCTTTTGCCTCTTAAATTTGGTTTCAGAAAGCCACATGAACCCATGTGTGAAGTATCGACGGTGTCGATGTCAGAGCTGAAAGGGAAGGGTAGAATATCCATTGGCCTAGAACTTGAAGATAGGAAGGAAGTGAGGAGGACGGAAGGAATTTGTGCCAGAGCCACGTGATATTGTCCCGAAAGTAACCCAAAACCACTGGAAACATAGTAATAGGTTCCAAAGTGCCTGTAGATGCAATTGAACAATGTCAAAATGACGAATTCCTGCAAAATGAAGTAGACAACTTACTGTCTGCGGATATTTATCTGGGATTTCGAGGAGGCAGCGAAGTTGGGTTCAGACAGTGTGATAAGCGGGACCGAGTTCTGTACGAACTCAAGCTTTCCGAATGTCGCTTTATAGATAACGCCTGACTGTGGTGGAATCAGCATAGAAGTGTAGCGATTAACATGGTGAATCCATGCCAGACGTTGTACCTCGGTTGATGCAGGTCAATCATAGGTCCTAAGGGCTCATTGTGCGAGCATTCCCACAAGAAAAAATCTATTTCTGCCACTCCCAGCAGGACAAATAGTATGGAATCCATGCTAACTTGAAGACGGGGTTAGAAGGCAAACAAGATGCAACTTGACTGATATTAATGATAACTGTGCCGGTTTTACTGGTAAGTCTGGATGACTGGGTAGAGTCGGAGTGACATTTTGCATCAAAAAAAGTGTTTTAATGAGAAACGAAGATGGTAGAAAGAGAAGTTCTGAGCAGTAGAAACTTGAAGTATTTGGGACGAACATCACGGTATGTCACGCGTTTCTTGGTCACGGCGGCTAGTCACGTCTGAGGGTCGCACCGTTTCTTCCTCCTGCCAACCACTTTCATTGTCCGTGCCACTCGATAGAACACTTCAGCAACAATGGATAACGGTGTCGAGTCTCGTACCATGAAGGCTCGCAGGGAGGGTTCGTCTGTCTCACCTTCCCATCAAGCGTTAACCCTAACGCGCACTCCCCGTAGCCTACAAGAGCAAGGGTGGTCTCAAGCAAGATGACCTCAGACGTCGCCGCGAGGAACAACAAGTAGAGATCAGAAGGCAGAAGCGAGAAGAAAATATTTCAAAGAGGAGGAATTTCCTTCCTTCTACTGGTCCGGACTCCGATGAAGAAGTTGGTGGAGGCAACTGGGACCCTCCCGTAAGTTTTCGTATTTCATTCAATATCTATCTATCTTTTTGACATGTTTGAATCCAGTTGGCCGATGAGATGATCTCTGGTGTTTTTTCCGAAGACCCTGATCGTCAGTTGGACGCGACAACCAAATTCCGCAAACTCCTTTCAAAAGAGAAAAACCCCCCAATCGAGCGCGTCATCGAATGTGGTGTGGTCCCCCGCTTCGTAGAATTTCTCCAGCGTGGCCACTCTATGCTCCAGGTGAATCTTTTACCCTTTCATCTTCTTTGTCGATTCAGATCTGATTCTGACCATCGCACACTGTTGCTCAGTTTGAAGCTGCTTGGGCTCTTACAAACATTGCTTCCGGCACTGCTGAGCATACCCAGGTCGTCATCAATGCACAGGCCGTTCCCGAGTTCATCAACCTTTTGTCATCTTCAGTCCTTGATGTCCGAGAGCAGGCGGTTTGGGCCCTCGGAAACATCGCTGGTGATAGTCCTCAATGTAGGGACTATGTTCTTCGACAGGGTGCATTGAGACCCTTGTTGACCCTTCTGAGCGAGCACCACAAGCTGAGCATGCTTAGGAATGCCACATGGACTTTGAGCAACTTCTGCCGAGGAAAGTCGCCTCAGCCGGACTGGGAACTGGTACACTCCTTCTGTTCTTTTAAAAAAATCGTCACTGATTGACTCCTCTGTCTCCCACAGATCTCACCAGCACTGACAGTCTTGACGAAATTGATCTATTCCCTTGACGATGAGATCTTGATCGATGCCTGTTGGGCCATCTCTTATCTTTCAGACGGCTCAAATGATAAAATTCAAGCGGTTATTGAGTCCGGGGTGTGCAGACGGCTCGTCGACCTGCTCATGCACAACTCTACATCCGTCCAGACTCCTGCACTGCGCTCCGTTGGGAACATCGTGACTGGTGACGACCTCCAGACGCAAGTCGTCATCGCATCTGGTGCACTCCCCGCCCTCCTTTCTTTGCTCTCGTCTCCCAAGGACGGTATCAGGAAGGAGGCATGCTGGACCATTTCCAACGTCACCGCCGGCTCTCCTCCTCAGATCCAAGCTGTCATCGACGCCAACATCATTCCACCCCTTATCAACATCCTCCAGAACGCGGATTTCAAAACGAGGAAAGAGGCTTGCTGGGCAATCTCGAATGCCACTTCTGGTGGCCTTCAGGAGCCAGCACAGATCCGCTACCTCGTCACTCAGGGTTGCATCAAACCACTCTGCGATTTGCTTACGATGATGGACAATAAGATCATCCAGGTGGCTCTCGATGGATTGGACAATATCCTGAAAATTGGTGAGATCGATAAAGTAGCCGCGGGGCCTGGTGCGGTGAATCAGTACGCCCTGTATGTCGAAGAAGCGGGTGGTATGATTACTATCCATAATCTCCAACAACACGACAATTTGGAGATTTACAAGAAGGCATTTAATATCATGGACAAGTACTTTCCTGACGAGGAAGAGGTGGATGCTGCCATCAGTTCACCCAATGTCGATGCAACGGGGGCATTTGCAGTGAGGATTCCTTTTTTTCGCCTTTCTTGGGCCCCACTCATGCCAATCTGTTATCTAGTTCCATTCGGATGTCAGTGCTCCTCAAGGAGGATTCAGCTTTGGGCAGTAGTGGTTTCCGGTTGTTCAGCGATTTCCGTATCCCTTTAACGTTTCTCCTTACCTTTTGCTATTCCGATACATTTTGTGTTCATACGGAGTGCTTTCTTCCCGTTTTGCCGTACAATTGATCTTGGCTTTAAGCGATGAGCTTGATCGTTCTCCTTGTCTACATACAAGCCGACTACACAATGATATTTACATGTGTATCCAGGGACGCATTTCAAATTTCAGAACAAAAATGACATAAGGCTGGTTGCTTTCATTTTCACTTCTATCCACTACAACCTGTTGACACCGTACGCGTACGAGGTTCATGGCTTCCCAGATCCTACCGCTAGGTTGGACACGACTTTCTCCTCTCGGCCATCCAGTCTGATGAGACCACAGAATTAATCGACAGATGTATTGGGTCACGGATTTGGGTGATCATGAAAAGTGAACGAGAATTTACGGGAACACTCTTGGGATTTGATGATTTTGTCAGTGAGTTTTGCGATCTTTTCTCTTTTCAGCTTGTGAAGTTGCTAAGGTTGATTTTCTTGCTATCATAGACATGGTCCTCGAGGATGTTACAGAATAGTGAGTGCACTGGAGCATATTCTTGGGCTCGTCGTCTCATGTACATTTACGCCGCAGCGAGACTACACCACAAGGCAAGAAGAAGACAAAACTTTCTCAGACACTTTTGAACGGGAATAACATTTGCATGGTGTGTTGAACTGCTGTTGTATCACCTAGACGGTGCTGATGAGCTGGTTCATGTCCAGTTGATTCCTGGTAGTGCGGGTCCGGAAGAAACATAATGGCCAACCCGTAGACTGTTCAGATAGTAGTGGCGAGGTGTAACGCAGTCTTGGCAGGCGGTGACGTGAAGGGTTGCACAATCGGTGTGGTATAGACCCAGAGTGATGAACGGATTCGTGGCTTCAATTCAGAATAAATTAAATTAAAGTAATCACAGGGATGGTTATGCTGTGGACAAAGAGCTGGGCGAAACGTTCTGGACTACAAGGTAGATGTGAAGTCGAGAGCTACAGGCCAGTGGTCTGACAAATTTGTGTCCTTCAGGTCATGTCTGATGTCGCAAAGAACCGCCTTGTCCAAAATGCATTCAGATATCTGAATGTCCATTGTCAACATGCATTTGTGGATGCTAATGAATACCACTGACAATGAATGAGTCTAACCGCCATTTTACCCCAAACTTTTTGGGCTTGAGTGTCTGTCACAGTGCCTTAGGTGGTGTTGCCAGAACTTTGACTTGCGTAAATTCCTCATGACCTCAGGCCCTGTTCGGGATCCCGGTTAGCACTCGGTTAGGTTACATTTTGATCACGGTTTGCCTGCCAAAAAGCATAATCCTAACCCTAAGGCTCGGTTAGCCAGACAAATTCCCTGCCAAATTTCCTAACCTAACCGACCTGGTTAGCGCTAACTGGGATCCCGTACAGGGCCTCAGGGCCTGATCGGCTGCATTGGTTAGCTAGTCACCACCTGCCAAAATCCTTGGAAAACCTTCGATTTTGACAGGTAGCTACCTTGCTTCGCTTTGTGAAGCTTGGCAGCCGATCAGGCCCTCAGCTTCTGGGTGAAGATGTTGGGTGGGAGATGGAAATGGGACATAGTTTATCTGATGCATTCAAAATGGCATTCCACCCCGTTCGTTCAACTTCGGAGACTCCGGTCATTCTGTTCCAGTACCTTGTGTTTAGACTGGTAACTTTCTGTCCTAGAAGACGAGGGGAAGCCTATCGAAGAGCTTGCCTCGTCATAGAAGGAATGGTTACAAGTCTACTTTGCGCTGTACGGTCTATGTCTGATACTGAGTAGAATATGAATATAAGCAGTGGTGTTTAGTGCATGATGCGCATCAGAAGCAACGACAAACCTTTCTTGCTCGAGATACAATTGAAATCGCCCGCCCAGATCATAGCTTTCTTCGAATCGAGGTCTCGCAATGTGTCATGAACGCCGCGTTTCATTTTTGTTTTACATCCATCGACTGTGAGAAAAATATGAGGTTGTCTATGAAGCGGAAACGAACCTTGAAGTTATCGCCAGAGTTTGGTACATATGTGCCCACGGTGTAAACATTTTCAAACTCAAGCTTCCACATACCTGACATGGTTGAATCGCTGTGAGGACTGTGACACTGTGTTGGGCTGTAGGACTCATGTCCCGCGGTCTCCGCTGATGGGTTTGGACACGACGGCAAACCAATGACAGTGTTTAAAGGTTTCCGCTTTGTCAAAACTGCGGTACCCGCTGCAGCGACAAATTTCAGTCATATATATAGGTCGAGAGATGTTATGGAAAATACCTTGCCCCGGTCGAGGATCCGTCCCCCAAAACTGATACTGCAGATCAAGTGTCATTGTAATATTCAAGACGCGCTCGATCTTGAAGCTTGCCTTCAAGCATAAAGTGTCGTTTCTGTCCGGGTCCTCGGCTTCGACGCATTCTTTTGAGAATCTAGAGCCCAATAAACATGTATCACGATATATACACGCCGCTTTACTTTCTCCGAGTCGTCCAATGATTTGATGTCGTTGACGTTCCAAGTGATGAGCCGAGCGGTGTTTGGCGCCTTAGGATTGAATTTAAACGAAGGTGCTGATCAGCTCGTCGACGTCCGGGGTAGGAAGAAATGAAACTTTGCTTTCTTTTGCGCGCGATTCAGCGACTTTCAAGTTGCACTCCACCACGTGACTCGGAGTGAAAAGTGAAAACTCGCCATACCCGTGTGCACATACAACACTGTTAGTCTACACATGCCCATTCGCCTTCGACTTGCCATGCATGGCACTCGCCATAATCGTATATTCCACCTTGTCGCCATTGACAAGCGACAGCGTCGGGATGCGAAGCCTACCGAAACACTAGGCATATACAATCCCCACCTGCAACCTAGGCAGGAACAAAAAACCATCGAGTGGAGTGTGGACAGGATACGCTACTGGCTGCATGTTGGAGCTATACCTAGTAAATCGGCCGTAAGGCTTCTGGAGATGGCAAGTCTTCTTGGTTTACCTCCTTAATTCCTCCTCTTACCTGCAATATCGGTGGTTCAGGGGAATATCCTCATGCCTAATTCTCAGTATCATCCAAAGGCTACAGGCCCGCGATTCCTTCCCACGAAGAATCCGTCTATACCCACGTCCAAACTATCAACCGACTCTGACTATGCATGAAAACAGGAGTCCTCGAACAAAACGCCAGTCGATCTGTGGCACTGTGCACACGAGGACAAGGAATACTTCCACCTATTTGGCGACCCGTGAGCACAGGGAGGAGGGGGTCCTCTGTGTCTTTGGAGAGAAAAGAAGTCCATACACAGGGCAACGATGGGAGCAGCATTACAAATATCATGTTGTGTATGATACGCGTCGCGAAAAGACTGTCCTCTTATTATACTGTAGACATGGCGTATTACAAATTAAATCAAGTCGGCAGAGGCAGAATTACCCCGACCTCGTCATAGCCTGCGATACGGGCTAGTTCAGATGCAGAGAGGTCATCAGGATCCTGAATAGTTGGCAGATAGTATGAGCGTTGCTGTTTTGGATCAACAGATATTTCTTACCTTGATGGTAGAGTCGGCTCCTTTACTCAGCAAAACCTTGACAGCAGCGAGGTTCCCTCTATCAGAAGCCAGATGGAGGGGTGTATAACCCTAATGATCATGACACAAGTCAGTGAAGGGTCAGATAATTCCGCGACTTGTACGCTACGCACAAACTCATCGCGTTCATTCAGATCAGCATCGGGATATTTTTCAAGAAACGAGGTGATCCCAACAGCATCATTCGATACGGCTAGTCCATGTATACTGCCATCGATTTCCTCTGGTGGAGGAGCCATAGTGCTGACAGTGTTACCCATTCCTCCGCCCCCCCCACTACCGTTCGATCCACCGTCTTCGTCCTTGTCCCAAATGTCCTCTCCATCGCGCTGCTCATTTTCCTGCTTCTCCGTAATGACCAGAGCAGTCCCCTCGGACCATCCCAAATCTCGTGCAATGTCCAAATATCTGATCTCCGCGTCCGTACCACTCACATATGTCTTGCCCGCCATGCTCCAGGCGTCCCACTTGGCTCGCCCTGTCATATCGAATATAGACGGACGAGACGTGGGCGGGTTCGTCGAGACCGTAACATATTTGAACAAGCCATATAGCTGTTTGAAACAACAAAGTGTGCAAATGCACATAGTCAGGACCTTGAATACTCTTGATAGCTCGGGGATTCAGGGACCTCGAGTTTAATTGTGGACGAAACCCTAGAGAATGACGACGCACTCGACAGATACGAGGCTGCGTCGTGGAAGCTCGAAGACGGATTGTGGGCGGACATGATATTATAAGTCGTCACAAGGAGCCTCAGGCTCAGGCTCGGAGACGCCACAAACGCTGTCTATTATGTAATGTAACTTATGTAAAGCCTCGGCCTGAGACTGCGGTGAAACAGTATACTACATCAGGCCAGCTGCTTTCATGGACTGGAAAGATAATTCATGTCGGGCACACGAAAAAGGCAGTTTACTAACGGACCTTCAACATTTGTGTGCCAATCTTGGCCGGACTATCAGTGACGATTGCGCCAGCTTTTTCAAGCGCAGCGACCTTGTCCGATGCAGCCCCTGTGAATAGAGGTTAGCGACTCGAGGGAAGGGAGTTCCATTAAAATATACCTTTGCCTCCCGATATGATCGCACCCGCATGTCCCATGCGCCTTCCGGGGGGAGCAGTACGTCCCGCAATGAACCCGACAACAGGCTTGGGGTGACTGCGCGGCTTATTGTATTTTTCAAGATACTCGGCCGCCTCTTCTTCCATTGTACCACCGATTTCTCCGATGATGACAATTCCTAGAGGCAAGACGCCAATGAGATAACTAAGGAAAGACATAGGTATCGTTACCTTCGGTATTAGGGTCTTCAAGGAATATCTTGATAACATCGACGTGCTGCGTCCCGGGGAAGGGATCTCCTCCAATACCAACACATAGTGATTGACCGAGGCCGGCATCCGTGGTTTGGGCGACGGCCTCATATGTCAAAGTGCCCGATCGAGACACAATGCCTGAATCCCGTGTAAACATATCTCTGCAGCAAAGAAAGTGGCAAAGGTAAATCCATACCAATTTTGCCAGGTCTATGGATGTGACCAGGTTGGATACCCATTTTACAGCCCAGAGGGTTGATAATTCCCGGACAGTTCGGGCCCACGAGTCGAGATTTCGACTGGCTCTTGAGGACATTCACGATCTAAGGGAAAGTTATATACGATGCCCCGATAGAAGGTAATAAATAGGAAGGGATGAACCTTAATCTCATCGGCTTGGGGAATGCCTTCCGTAATGCAAACAATCAACGCAATCTCATTCTCAATCGCTTCAATGATAGCATCGGCAGCGGTAGGAGGTGGGACGTAGAGAACAGTGGCGTCAGGTTTGGTCGCTCTCACTGCCTGGAAGTGAAGTATGCAATATAACTTTCATGTCAGATGAATTGAAAGCACACCCACGTCTCTGACGGTACCGAAAACGGGAAGACCAAGATGCATCTGACCCGCTTTTTTGGGAGATACCCCTCCAACCATGTTAGTGCCATAAGCCAGGGCTTCCTTCACATGAAAAGTACCCTAGAAAGCAAAAGTTTCATTTCCTTGATCGTGGCTCCCGCTCTACATCGATCTCACCGTCTTCCCAGTGAAACCCTGGCATATAACCTTTGTATCTTTATGAATGAGGAGGTTTTGGATGGTATCTGCATAACTCTTGCGAGTCGTAGACTGGGAGAACGTCCTGGGTCTGGCTGAGAGGTGTCAGTTGATGGGAAAATACTCCCTACTTCAAGACTCTCACTGTTGCACACCAGGGACTGCCCAGCACGACGAAACATTATGAGAAAATGTGGATTCCTGGTCAGTCAACTTGAATGAGTTTGGATGTGTTTCAATTATCCCGATCTGTCACGAACCAATATCCCTCAAAAATGCTTTGAATGTTATCTATTATGTAACTGGGCGCATTTCTCACTCGTTTGGTGTATGAAAACTCGCCTCGTGATTTGGGTCATTCACATAGTACCAACTAAGTATGCGGGATTAGAGCAAGTTTCTTCAACTTTTGCAATCCTCGACATCGATTAGGAAAAGCCAACAAGAGTAAAGAGTGACTGTAATACGCATACAAAGACCTATCCCATATTTTAGGTGTCATTATCAAATGGATACTGATGTACGATAGATAAGTTATCGATAACGCGAAAGATTAGGACAAGAACATACCTCAAAGGATTCTGGAGGGTCCGCCTCAGGCGAACTCTCATCTAACGCGATGTGAGGGCCAGATAGCAAAGCACCAACCGCGTGACCATTCCCAACAGGAACGGTTGCAGGTTCGGCTGGTAGTGGTTCAACAGCTGGTTCGAATTCGATGAATTCCGCCTCTTCTTCCGGACGTAGATCGGCAAGGATCAGGATGCCGCCTCCACCAGCAGATTTCTCGGACGCCAAACCCAATGGAGATTTGCTAGCTGCAGGGGTGACGATCATTCCATTTCTTGAGGGAGGCTGCGTCGACACCGCTCGCACTGGCTGGTACCTGCCTTCACTTGGGAATGTAATGTGGGCAAGTTGCGCAGGCGTCACACGCGATAGGTTAGGCAACATCTCGAAAGAAGGCTCGGCTTTCCTTGTTGGCTTGGGCGCAGATGTAGATGTCTTTGTGTCCTCGGCGAGGTTGGAGATCGAACCATTGATGGGGGAGATGTCGCCATGTTTTGAAGGCGATGAAGGCTCTTCGGTTTTCATTTCCACATCACCGTCTGCTTCTTTCTTTGTCTCTGGCTTGTCATCCTGAATCGTGATATCGTCAGAACCACTCCGGAAATGGAATGTGGGTCAGACTTGCTGTCTCTATAGGATCTCCTTCCGCAGCGGCCTTCTTCTTCTCCCTCGCTTTGACTTTGGCAGTGGTGGATAGAACAGCAGTCGCTACTTTGGTAACTGCTTCCTTCTTCGGAGGCTTCGTTGAGGCTGGATAGGCGAAGAGGCTTGGCTTTGCGTTGGACACGTAGTCGAACTTGGGAGCCTATGAGGAGACGAAGGTCAGTTTCATGGAGGAATAATGATCAACTGGACGCACCTTCAGATCGGCATTCAGACCAATGATGCCTGTAGGTTCGAAAGCCAAACATGCGCAGTGGGCTAAAGGGTACCAGTACCAAAACTGACAGAACATGACCATGCCAACGATCGCGTTTGTATTTCTACTCCCTGCTCGACTTTGCAGACTAATGGTGACGTTTCTACCTCCGGCATCAATGAAGCCTTGTCCAATAGCGGCACCGAAACGAGCCATAGGATCTTCATGCTTGTCCGAAACAACCTTTGTGTACAGTGCACGAGTAGAAGCGAGCGACGAAGATGATGCCTCAGATTGCTGGACAAGAATCATGCCCAAAGCAACGAATGCGCCCTGGCGAACGAAATCCACGCTGTCTTTCGTCATAGGCTCTAAAATCTCCACGGCATCCTGCAAACGGGAAACCATAAACGCTTATAAAAAGAAAATATGGGACTTTGAACGAATTACCTGAAGACCGGTGCCTGCGCAGGCTATGCCCAAAGCAAGCGTGGCACCACAGCGGACATGAGGATTGTAGCTCTCACTCAAAAGCTGCACAATTCTGGGTACTTGGCCAGGGTTTTTGAATAGCAAAAATGCGAGGGAGGTGACAGCTGCACGTCGCACGTCGTCCGAGGTGTCTGACACAGCGATGTGGAGGAGCTGTCGGATGGCGTCATTATTAGAGGTGCCAGCATACGCTAATGCCAGGGTGTAAACTCCTCCGTATCGAAGAATTGGATCCTACAGTTTGCATCGTCAGAATGAACGGGAAGCTGACAAGATGTTCTGACATACCTTTTCACCAAGAAGTAACTTAACTGTCTCATCGCCTTCCTCTTGCCGACCATAATAAATGAAAGCGACACCAACTGCGAGCCCACGAATGATCTTCTCATGCTGCGTTTCTCGTGCATATACAAGCATCTCTCGTACAGGCTCTGCTGCTGCCGTTCCGAGCATGATGAGCCCCATAGCATACCCTGAAGCCTCACCAGCAACAGCAGAATCCATAAAGAGCACGTTTTTCAGATCCTCAAATGCTTCAGCACTTCTTGAACCCATTGCGGCGACACCCAGTCCAAGAGCGGCTCCGTGCTGCACAACTTCACCTTGCGCGGACTTAAGTGTGTCCCGCAAATACCCTGCTACCGAGCTCCCGCAACCTGCATTAATCAAACCCAAAGCATACAAAGCGCCTCCCTCGGAGTATGCCGCACCTTGGATACCGCTCTCACCACCACTTTGGGGTAGATAAGGTCCAAGGATAGTCATTCCCTGATCGAAGTAGCCCTTGTGAATAACTCCGAGGCCAGCAGTGGCAGAAAACTTGGACCAGTTGGACGCTAGACCAAGCCACTCAAGATTTTCTCGCAAAAAAACATCGGAGGTTGTCCCGGAGTGCATGAAGGCATTTTGCAACGTAAGAGCAGTATGGTAAATAGATGATCGAGGCTCAAGCACGTCCTAATGGTGACGATAAATTCAGTGAAATGACAGGCTAAAGACAAAGCTTCAACCCACCTTGGTATGCTTGAGAACAAGTAGGTCAACTTGGTTGTTCCGCTTAAGGAACTCCAGGTATAATTTGACAGATTCCTGGCCAGTAAGTATGTTTCGCAATTTGTCGTAAGTTTCTTTTGTATCCTGTGTGCAAGATATACAAAGATGGTCAAGGAAGCAGTGATGATCAAGAAGAACTACGCTTGCCTCTTCACCCTCCGGAAGGTCATTCCGAACACTCTCCAGAAAATCCTGGGCACCACCTTCAACCAGATCAAACGCAAATTGGTACGCTAGAAGCTTCTCTTTCGGTATTAGGGAAGTTAACAGTGGTACTGTCAGGGCAGGACTGCTAAGCGTCACGAGCAAGCGAGTAAGGGCATGTACGTGAGGTGAACCATCGCCTGTTGTGGGTTGGGGAAAGAGGGGGAACAAGAAATGGAGGACTTGGTCACGATATGAGAGTGAAAACCCAGTGTCAAGGACGGCTTCCATGGCATAAGACAGTAACGACGTGTCTTGGGTGTGTGCGTAGATTTGAGAAATAATATCAAACCGACGTGACTCAAGAGCAATTCCAATGGCCTATAAGGGTGGATGAGCGGTAGAGAAATGGAATTTGTAATTATATACCTGTTTGTACTCGACCTCTTCAATGCATCGCGCGAATATGCCCTCAATGATAATTTGCAGGCGGGGATCAATCTTCTCTTGCTTTCCCGTATGTTCCTCAGACCGCAAGTAAATATATCTGTCAATGGCTTTCGCTGTACAAAGCCTGAGGATTAATGTTCTTTTCGGGAAGACTGGGAAGAAATCGCTCACACACTACAGTCTCGACGTATTCTTCAGAACCATAGGCGCGAGTTTCGGCTTCAAACGCGTTTCCTGCCCCCAAAGCAAAAGAGAGCGCTTCGTCATACTCTCCCAAAAAATAATAGACCTTGCTTGCGAGGAGGGCAGCAGAATCGCGGGATTCCTTGGCAAGTTCGTCGCTCTCATACAGAGATTCTCTGAGAACAAAAAACTGGTTTAGATAGACAAACACGAGTGAACTAATTTAATGACAAACATTAGCGCAATATGTTCGGAAATTTCAGCCCAAAATTGGGGAACCAAGGGATTGAGAGCCTTGAGCGCATGTTGCTTAAATACAGCTTCTGGTTCGGAAAGCAGGGCGAGCACGCCAGCGGAGGAGGATTGAGAACGGGCGACCATAAGTGAACAAGCAAAAGTGTCGAGGTGACGCGTCCTCAAGCCAGCAAGTACTTGCGTTCCAAACAAAGGCAAACACCTGATATCCGAAATAGCCCTGGTGAACCATCTGCTAACAACTCCCATGTCTTTCCTTGCCCGTAGCGCATTGCGCACAGTCGTGCGCTCATCTCCTAAGATTCGCGGCTATTCTACTACAGCCCCTGGACCTAGTGGCTATCTTGCTGAGCACAGTGCCTTGCAGCACCACGCTATTGGTATGAGCTATTATACTGGTCAGTCATACATCATCCTAACTTGACACCAGAAACCACCGACCTCTGGCGTAAAATTAGGTATGCGATTTGCGATGAATTCTGAGGAAATTAATTGAAGTCTGGTCCTTACCTGATGGTAGTTTCTACGTTTGCTTTCCTGCGGGTTCGTCCTTAATTTTCCTTTACCGTGTCTCACCGTGTCTCACCGTAGCCGTCATGTCTCAGTTGCCGTCTGTGTGGCATGGGTCTATAATGCTGAGGCCGCACACGCGGAACATCAGGAGCACTTAAAGGCTGAGAATGACGGACATCTGCCTGAAATTCCAGCCTATGACTACATGAACAGACGATCGAAGCCTTACCCTTGGGGGATGAACTGCCTGTTCTTTAACCCGCACGTACGTGTTTGTGTTGTCCTGTCAGAGCATTCATCTGATATTTGTTTGTTGTAGGTCAACAAAGACCTTAGCGAGTCCGAGTAGTGTTGTTATTATTTCAAACTGTCGAATGAAATAGAATAACCAGATTGAGGCGTACTTTACCCTACCCTAGATCATCAACACGGCAATTCCGTCTGTCTAGGCAAGACTTTCTTCTCCTCCATATATCATTGTAACCCATGTCATCGACCCCTTCTTGAGGTTTAACGGGCCAATCTCAGCGAAACTCTAGGTTTCAGATCCTCTTCACCGCTGCTACAGTTCCCGTGAAGACATGTTATTGTAGAGTACCTCTTCATCTCAACCTGTAAGATCTTACTTAACGTCATGCTCCTTGCAGAGAAGGGCCTGGCCCCACAGCACCACCTGCCGAACTACCGTCTTCCTATCTGTCTTGAAAAATCTCTAACTTTGCCTCCTGCGTAGCTCCGCGACCAATGCCCCCTCATCCGTGTCTTCCATCTCCTCTAACTGTGGTGCCGACCATCTAAGCACTGGTCGCAAATTTTACATGGCCGGCACCATGACGTGATCACTTCACAGTGACCACAAGTTTTTGCAAGTTGCTCATCCACGTCAGTGAGCCGCTTCAGATACCCTTCATATCTTACTCTCAACTTGCTCGACCGAAGCCGCAGTCTAGCAGAGGTCTCAACGCCTTACAAGCAAGCTAAAGTGACCGAACTTCAAGTTTGGTATCCTTTCAGTCACAATTTTCAGTTTTGCAGAACGATCTTCCTCAAAAAAAAATCTTAGACACCCAATATTTATTATACTATCCTCTGGATGTCTTCAAAGTTCAAGGATAAATCTTGCTCTCTGGGCGTTACGAGCAAGGGACCCGGTATTCGAACCCGTACCCGAGGTTGGGGTCCCCCTGAGTTATAATACTTGTCATCCGTGAAACTGCTCAGTTTATTCTGCTGGGACTGTCTGCAAGGATCTATTACCAAGTTGGACGGATTTCAAGTTCGTAGACTCGTATTAGACTCGTATTAGTAACTTAACAAGCGGTAACTTGACGAGATCACATGACCATCACTCACTACAATTTCCGCGTCTAGCCTGAGTAACTCATAACTTGGACTTCAAATCATGCCGCCTATGGCCTTTAGGGGGCTTGTCACGAAAGTGGGTTTCATGAAAAAGACTGCTACTGTGACAGTGTCGCGGTGGGTAACTCACAAAATAACCGGAAAGGTGAAGCTCGGCGCTGTTTCTTGTATTGTTTGCTTAACTTCTGTTCAGCGTATAGAACGGAGCAAAAAATTCTTGATACATGATGAAAAGAACCGTATGTTTGTTATTCACCCCCCTTTATAGCCCTTGTTCGATGACTCAAGATAACAATGCCTTGTAGAACTGCGGAAGGATGATGTGGTGGTCATTCGTAATTGTCCACCTGTCTCTGCCTTGAAACGATTCAAGCTGGAAGGAATACTGAAGAGTCCAGAAGCTGAACGAGATCTGTCTCATGCGCAGAAGGCTCAAGACGCCAATACGGCCACATCAGCTCTAGCGCTGTCCACGAAACCAGCTAGTATACACCCTTAATATCTGTAGTCAACCATAGAAAAAGGGAACTTCAAGCAGAGATTGGATTTGCCGAAAGTCAACATAGAGTGTAACCTAAACTGCGAGAGAGATGGGCGGAGATTTGGATGGCGCTATCTGTTGGGCTTGCTGCTGGAGAGTGGTCTGAATATCTACGAGCTAATGAGTTTATATATTAGCCGATCAGTATACAGGATAAAATGTCAATCAGACAGACTTCATCCTTCTTCATTTCTGACTTTGCTTCAATATCCTTTAGTTGAGCTTCTACTCGTTTTCTAAGACGACGGTCAATAGCGGTCAAGGAAAACGGTCAAGACGAACATTTCTCCCCGAATGAAATCTAGACGTGTTTCGACGTTGTTCTTTGCCTCTGTCTGGTCTTGTTTCACAAGGACAGGCCCAATCTGCTTGAAGACAGCATTCTCGGAGGTCAACTGAGCAAATTCCTGGAGACAGCGGAAGGATCAGGATCAGCCAAGTGGATGTCACGGTAAACTTGTCATATACCTTTTTCACTAACTCGTTTTCGGAGAGCTGAGCATCCAGTCTCTGTCTTGAATCGACGACATTTGATAGGTCTGTCTGCAGCTTTTGATATTCCATCGACGCGGTCTGCAATCGGACTTGCAACGACATTTTGGATCCTTTCCGAGTCGGAAGTTCAAGAGATACGGAGTACTATTCTATAATCTTATCTTATCTTTATCGATTTCATCACTCGATTGTGACGGCCCGTAGCGAAACTCATCTTGTAAAAATTCAACTATGCCTTTCCCAATCCAAATTGACTGGAGCAAAGTTGACCAGCCTGAGCTGGTCCTGACACGCTTCCCCAGCCGTCGATCAGTGGTCTATGGAACCAAGGGCATTGTGTCTTCGTCGCAGCCTCTGGCCACCGAGGCAGGATTAGAGATTCTGAGGAAAGGAGGAAATGCTGGTCCGCCTTCACTTCGCCCAGACAATACCGCCAGAGCTGACGAAATGATTGTCAATCCATTAGCTGACGCAGCAGTCGCAACGTCTGCTGCTTTGAACGTTACCGAACCGAGTTGCTGTGGGATTGGTGGGTGAGTAACTGTGCTTCGAGCGAGATCAAGCATTAGACTGAATGGTTACGGCAGAGATGCCTTTTGTCTCTTCTACGATGCTAAGACCAAGGCTGTCAAAGCATTGAACGGATCGGG
>Ga0210387_10000800_pt1 | contig 23099 bp, 16 predicted proteins | sample IncBWC7OmetaG_FD_160108 | JGI IMG/M metagenome (GOLD analysis project Ga0210387, IMG submission 160108) | Forest soil microbial communities from Barre Woods Harvard Forest LTER site, Petersham, Massachusetts, United States - Inc-BW-C-7-O ...
CCCGCAGGCGGCGGCCCAGAGGAGTTCGAGCACATCGGTGGCCAGGCGCGGGAGCACGACCTGCGTTTCGGGGTCGCCGAAGCGGGCGTTGTACTCAATCACGCTCGGGCCGTCCGGCGTGAGCATGAGGCCGATGAAAAGCGTGCCGCGGAAATCGATGCCTTCGGCGGCGATCGCCTTGACCGATGGCTGGACGATTTCCTTCTCGATGCGAGCGAGCAAATCCGGTGTGACGACCTCGGCCGGCGAATAGGCGCCCATGCCGCCGGTATTCGGGCCGGTGTCGCCGTCGCCGATCCGCTTGTGATCCTGGGCGGCGGGGAGGATGACGTAGTCGCGGCCGGAGACGACGACGAGCAGGGAGGTCTCTTCGCCGAACAAACAGTCCTCGATCAAAATCTGCCGACCGCTCGCGCCGAATTTTCCGCCCTCGATCATGTCGCGCACGGCCGCCTCGGCCTCGGCGAGGGTCTGCGCGACGACGACGCCTTTGCCGGCGGCGAGGCCATCGGCCTTGATGACGATGGGAATCTTGCGCGGTCGCAGGTAGGCGAGGGCGGGCGCGGATTCGCTGAAGAATCCAGCGGGCGCGGTGGGGATTTTGTATTTCAACAAAATCTGCTTCGTGAAAATCTTCGAGGCTTCGAGGCGGGCGCCGTCCTTTTTCGGCCCGTAGGCGGGGATGCCGGCGGCGGTGAGTTCGTCCACCAGGCCGAGGGCGAGCGGTATTTCGGGGCCGACCACGACAAATTCGATTTTTTCGCGCCGGGCGAGGGCGACGAGGGCGGGGACATGATCGGCTGCGACGGGAAAGCACGGCACATCGAGGGCGATGCCGGCGTTGCCGGGCGCGGCGATGACGCGCGGGCGCGCGGGTGAGGCGAGCAGCGCCTGAACCAGTGCGTGTTCGCGTCCGCCGGAGCCGACGACGAGGACGGATTGAGGCAGTGACATCGGCATGGCGGCGTAAGTCAGAGTACGTTCAGGGTGCGGCGATAGAAGGCGACGACCTCGTCGGGATCGTCGGTGAAGAGGATGTAGTCCATCATCCAGGAGGGGGCGCGTTTGGTGCGGATCATTTCACGGAGTTGCCGGCGCAGGTCGCTGAAGTATTTCGCATCGTAGAAGACGTAGGGGATGCGGGGGCGGATGCCGAGCTTGAGATTGCAAAGTTCGATGCCGATTTCCTCGAGCGTGCCGACACCGCCGACGTTGAAGATGCAAAAATCGGCGACTTCGAACCATTTTTGGCGGAAGTGGCGCGAGTTTTCCTGGAAGGTGTTGAAGAAATCCACGCCGATCTCGGGTCGCTGGGCCTCGATCTCGAGAAAACATGCGCCGGTGAGCGCGCCCTGGTGGCGGGCGGTCTCGGTGGCCAGGCGCATGACGCCGCCGCCGCCGCCGGTGAGCACGCCGATGTTGGAACCGATGAAGCCGGTGAGTTTTTCCATGAGCCCGGCAATGCGCCCGGTCTGCGCCCGGTCGAGGCCGATGGCGGAGCCGTAGAAGGCGAGGATGGTGGACTCGTCGAATTTCCTGACCAGCTCCTCGCGGATGAAAAACCCGTGGTCCTTCTTGTAGGTGTGCAGGAACAGGTCGTTCAGATCCGGGCTGAGCCAGTAAACGTCGAGGTCGATGGCGAAGTAATTCTCGAGGCGGATGTGGGCGTTGTCGGAGAAGAAAAAGCCGTGGGTGCGCGAGGGCTGGCGGAAAATGATGCGCCGGAGGTTGCCCCGCTGGATGCGGGTGAGGAGTTCGATGTGTTCGAGCAGATTGGGAAAATAATCGATGAGCAGCGTGTCGGCGTTGTCGGGCGCGACATCGAGGGCCTGGATGAGCGTGTGGTGGCCGCAATGCCGGCCGGCGGCGGCGACGATGGATTTGAAATCCTGGCCGGCCTTGAAAAAGAGCGAGTGGTTTTCCATCGTGGCGCTCTGGCCCTTGACGGAAATCTTGGTCTTGGGGCGGGCCGGGCCGTTGTGGTCGGGCGGCGGATTTTCGTCGAGGCAGCGGTAGAGCTGCGTGGCGGCGGCCGACAGCCGGGTGCGCTTTTTGAGCAGGGTTTTAAACTCCGGGTCGGAGGCCGGCTCCGGCGCGCGGAAAATATCGACGGACACAAAGGGATTCACCACGGGCTGGTCGCCGGTGTTGTAAATCTCGAGCATGATGTTGGTGCCGAAGGTCTTCACCGGGTCGAGGAGGACGGCGCCGGTATGGATGCCGAAGTTGCCCTCGCCGCGGTTGAGCACGACGTAGTGCTCTTTCAAATACATTGAGCAGCTGGTGAGGACGCCGGAGCGGGGCGGGATGGAAAGCAGGTCGGTCTCGTGGCGCACCTGGACCTTGTCGAGGTAGCCGCGGCCGGCCTCACCGCTGACGAGGCGCTCGAATTCCGGGCGCTGGAGCCGGGGGCTGAGGGTGTAGCGCACCTGGTGCGGCGTGAGGAAGACGCGGCCAAAGCGATCGATGGAGATGGTGTTGGGGAGCTTGAGGCGGTTGTCCTTGACGGCCTCCCAGATCATGGCGGTGGAGAGCTTGGCCGCATCGGGCGCATAGAAGAGCCGGCCGGCCGGCACGCCGGGCCGCAGGAGTTTTTTGAAAAAGGCCGCGGTGGAAAAATGCGGGTCGAACATGAACGCATCGACCTCCAGCACGAGGCGGTTGCCCTCAACCAGGGGTGCGCCGTGAGGCATCATTTCGATGCCGATGCGCGCGAGCGTGCTGCGCTCGGTGAAATGCAGGTGGGCCAGGTGGGAGCGGAGGAACTCCAGTTCGCCACCGTTGCGCGGCCGGAAGGCCAGGGTGAGCGCGACGGTGTGGGCGTCCTTGTTTTTGATATGCAAAATCTGGCCGTCGGGGCTGGTCCAGAATTGATCGGGATTCATGGGAGGGCGGAGCGTGGCGGGTGGAGACCCGGCTGGCAAGGGCGGTAAAACCACGGATGAAGGTTTTTCCAACCGCAGATAGACGCGGATGAACGCGGATACAATCAAGGCCGGGACAACAAAAAGCAGGATATTCATGGGGGCGGAGGCCTCTTGCTTCCAGCTTTTCGACCACGGCATCTGCGTTCATCCGTGTCCATCTGCGGTTAAATATCGTTTGCAATTCGCGGTTGCTTTTCCCGGGGTGAATTGGCAGGTTTAAAAATTCACGGCACAAACTTCCTTCCGCCGTTTCTCATCCCTACACACCCGCATGAAACCCACCCTTCGTCTCCCTGTTTTCCTGCTCGGACTCTGCTGCAGCGCTATTGCGCTCCAGGCGGCCGACGACCTAAAACTTAATCTGCCTGGCACCGATAGCCAGCCCGCCGCGGAGCCGGCCAAGCCCGCGGAGCCACAGTTCACCGAGAAGCAATTGCTCGAAATGTATGGCTGGTATCTTGGCAAACAGGCCGGTTTGTCCGAGCTCGGTTTCACCCCGGCGCAGACCGATGTCATCGTGCATGGCATCCAGCTTGCGGCCAGTGGGGGCGAGGCACCTTACGACATCAAGGTCATCGGCCCGGCGCTCAGCAAATACATGCAGGAGAAAAACCAAGTGTATGCCGACAAGCTCAAGCAGGCAAACGCGGCCGAGAGCACGGCGTTTTTTGCAAAATTAAAGGAAAACAAAAATGTCGTCGTGCTCCCCGACGGCCTGTGTTACGAAATTATCAAACCCGGCACCGGCGACTATCCCAAGCCAACCCAAATCGTTAAGGTCAACTATACGGGGAAGTTCCTCAATGGCACCGTTTTTGACAGCACGACGAAGCACACCCCGCCCGGCCCCGTCGATATCGGGCTTGACCAGGTGATTCCTGGCTGGACGGAAGGCATCCAAAAAATCAACGCAGGCGGCCAGATCCGTCTCTATATCCCCGGCAACCTTGCTTATGGAGAGAACCCTCCGCGTGGCATGGCACCGGACGCCACCCTCGTTTTTGATGTCGAGTTGCTCAGTTTCAAGGATGCCCCTGCGGCTGCTCCCGCCCCGGCTCCGACGGATGCCACGCAAAAGTAAGCTTCATCTTCGCACGCTTTTCCTGCCTCCGGTCATCGCACCGGGGGCTTTTTTTTGCCTGGAAGCACGGCACGAGAATGTAACATGCCGCACCCGCATTAGCATTGCCGCAGCGGCGCAAGGGGAGCAGGAATCATAAGAGGGTTTTTAAACACCCTCTATGGATTGACACGTGTGAAACTTGCCCTCGTTACCGAGACGTATCCGCCCGAGGTCAACGGTGTAGCCATGACCCTCAGCCGGCTCGTCGCCGGCCTTGCCGCACGCGGCCATGAGGTCGAGGTCGTGCGGCCGCGGCAACGGGCAGAAGCCAGAGGCCAGAAGCCAGAGGCCAGACGAAAAAAATCAGAAATCAGGAGCCAGGTGGCAGAGGTCGGAACTGAAGATAGGCTTTTGCGCTCCAGTTTCCGCCCGCGGTCCTCTGCCTTCTGTCCTCTGGTCTCTGAATTCCTGGTGCCCGGCCTGCCGATTCCCTGTTGTCACACACTGAAAATGGGACTGCCGGTGTGGGGTGCGCTGCGCCGGCGCTGGGCCGCGGCACCGCCTGACATTGTGCACGTGGCGACCGAGGGGCCGCTCGGACTGGCGGCCTTGCGCGCAGCGCGGCGGCTCGGGCTGCCGGTGACGTCGAGTTTTCACACCAATTTCCAGCATTACGGCCGGCACTACGGGTTGAACAAACTGCGCGCCACCATCATGGCCTATTTGCGTTGGTTTCACAATCGTACGGTGTGCACGATGGTGCCGACGGATGAGCTGCGGGCGCAGCTCACCGCCCACGATTTTGCCCGGCTGGTGGTCATTGCCCGCGGCGTGGACACGGATTTGTTTTCGCCTGGCAACCGCCGCGATCAGCTGCGCGCCAGCTGGGGCGCGGCCCCGGGCGACCCGGTGTTTGTGTATGTCGGCCGCCTCGCGGCGGAAAAAAACCTCGGGCTGGTGGTAGACATTTCTGCTGATGCAAAAAACCGAGCCGCGCGCGCGGTGCGTGCTGGTGGGCGACGGCCCCGAGCGCCCGGCGCTGGAAAAAAAGTTTCCGCAGTTTTGTTTTGCCGGCATGCAGCGCGGCCCGGAGCTGGCCGCGCACTATGCGTCGGCGGACGTATTTGTGTTTCCGAGCACGACCGAGACGTTCGGCAACGTGGTGACCGAGGCGATGGCCAGCGGCCTGGTCGTGCTGGCGTTCGATTATGCGGCGGCGCGGCAGCACATCCGGACGGGAGTCAACGGTGCGACCGTGCCGCTGGGCGAGGCGGGCGTGTTCCTCGCCGCGGCGGAAGCATTGCTCGCCGACCGCGGGTCGTGGCCGGCGTTGCGGGCGGCGGCGCGGGCGGCGGCGCTGGACATCACCTGGGATAAAATCGTGGCCTGTTTCGAGCACGAACTGCTGCAAGCGCAGGCGGGAAAACCCACCGGCGCGGCGACGGTTGCGTGCACCGCGGTGGGCGGATGAAGCCCGCCCAAATCCCCCTGACTTTCGCATCATGAAGGGTCGCCGGTGGAGTGCGGCCGCCCGGCTTCTGCTATAGGCGTGTCAGCCGGCCCGGCTCCTGCTAGAGAGGGTATTCCATGGCCATTCACGCCGCCCTCCACCACAAAACCTCCTACAGTTACGACCGTCTGGTCGCCCTCGGCCCGCAGGTCGTGCGCCTCCGGCCTACGCCGCATTGCCGCACGCCCATCCTTAGCTACTCGCTCAAGGTCGAGCCGGCCGACCACTTTCTCAACTGGCAGCAGGATCCGCATTCGAACTACCTCGCCCGCCTCGTCTTCCCGGAAAAAGTCCGCCATTTTTCCGTGACCGTCGATGTCGTCGCCGAGATGGCGGTCTATAATCCGTTTGATTTCTTCCTCGAACCCTATGCGGAGAAATTTCCCTTCACTTACGAAAGGAAACTCGCGGTCGAGCTCACGCCCTTTCTGCGCAAGCACCCGCGCAAGCCCAGGTTAGCCGAGCTCATTGCCTCGCTCGACCTCAAGCCGCAGCGCGCCATCGATTTCCTGGTTGCGCTCAACAGCCAGGTCAACCGGCTGGTCAAATACGTCATCCGGCTCGAACCCGGGGTGCAGACGCCCGAACAAACACTGATCAAAGGCAGCGGTTCGTGCCGTGACTCCGCCTGGCTGCTGGTCAACACCCTCCGCCACGCCGGCCTCGCCGCGCGTTTCGTCTCGGGCTATCTCATCCAGTTGAAGCCCGACGTGAAGTCCCTCGATGGTCCCTCGGGTGCCGAAAAAGATTTCACCGACCTGCATGCGTGGTGCGAAGTCTACCTGCCCGGCGCGGGCTGGATCGGTCTCGACCCGACCTCCGGCCTGTTCGCCGGTGAAGGGCACATCCCGCTTGCTTGTTCGCCCGAACCTTCCGGCGCCTCGCCCATTTCCGGTGGAGTAGAAGAAGCCGGGGTTGAATTCGGCTTCGAGATGGAGGTCTCCCGGATCTACGAGTCGCCGCGCGTCACCAAGCCCTACACCGATGAACAGTGGTCGCAAATCGCCACCCTCGGCCATGCCATCGACGCCGACCTTGCGAAACACGATGTCCGTCTGACGATGGGCGGCGAGCCGACCTTCGTCTCGATCGACGATCCGGACGGCCCCGAATGGAACTTCACCGCTGTTTCCCACCAGAAACGCGATCTCTCCGGCCAGCTGATCAAGCGCTTGTGGCGAAAATGCACGCCCGGAGCCCTGCTGCATTACGGCCAGGGCAAGTGGTACCCGGGCGAGCCGCTCCCGCGCTATGCCCTGGCCGCCTATTGGCGCAAGGACGGTGTGCCCATCTGGAAGGACGAAGACCTCATCGCGGACGAAGCGCGCAATTACGGCCACGGCCCGAAGGAGGCGAAGGAGCTCGCGACCCGCATCGCCCAAGTCATCGGCGCCAACCCAAAACATGTCGTGACCGGCTATGAAGACGTTTTCTACTACACGTGGAAGGAGCGACGGCTGCCGTCGAACGTCACGCCCGAAAAATCCAACCTGAAGGACAAACTGGAACGCGAGCGCATTGCGCGGCTGTTCCAAAATGGACTGGGCCAACCTGCGGGATACACCCTGCCGATCAAGCGGGTGAGTCACGGCAGTGAACAAGGCTGGATGTCGGGCGCATGGTTCCTGCGCGACGACGACACCCTCTGGCTCATCCCCGGCGATTCACCGATGGGCCTGCGCCTGCCCATCGACTCCATTCCCTGGGTGGCCGAAAAAGATTACCCGTGGAACTGGCCCCAGGATCCGTCGCAAAGCTTCGGCGCGTTGCCCAAGGATTTTCCCTACCGCCTGCGGCCCGAGCTAAGCGGCCAGCATTTCCGCATGGGTGCGGCGGAGCCCACCCGGCCCGGCTTTGGCCCCGGCCAGCGGGCCCAGCAACTCGCGGCTCCCGAGCCCAAGCTGCCGCCGGACCTTGATCCCACCCGCCGGCCCAAACCGGGCGAAAGCGCGCCCAATATCATCCGCACGGCCTTGTGCGTACAGCCCCGCGACGGACGCCTGCATGTCTTCATGCCGCCGGTGCCCACCACCGAGGATTATCTCGACCTGGTCGCAGGTATCGAAACCGCCGTCACCGAAATGGGCGTGCCCGTCATCATCGAGGGTGAAACGCCCCCGAAGGATCCGCGGCTCAACAAACTCGCGGTGACCCCGGATCCCGGCGTCATCGAGGTCAACCTGCACCCGAGCAAGACGTGGGATGAGCTCGTCGAGCGCACGACCACGGTTTACGAGGAGGCGCGGCAGACGCGGCTGGGCACGGAAAAATTCATGGTCGATGGCCGCCACACCGGCACGGGCGGTGGCAACCACATCATCCTGGGCGGCGAAACCCCCGCCGATTCCCCGATTCTCCGCCGGCCCGACCTGCTCCGTTCGCTCCTCACGTACTGGCAGAATCACCCCTCGCTCAGCTATCTCTTTTCCGGCCTGTTCATCGGGCCGACGTCGCAGGCCCCGCGCATCGACGAGGCGCGCAACGACAGCCTGTACGAATTGGAAATCGCCTTCAAGGAGATGGAGCGCCAGGTCGGCGGCAGCAGCCCGTGCCCGCCCTGGCTGGTTGACCGGCTATTCCGCAACCTCCTGACCGACTCCAGCGGGAACACCCACCGGGCCGAGTTCAGCATCGACAAGCTGTATGCACCCGACTCATCCGCCGGCCGGCTCGGATTGTTGGAGATGCGCGCCTTCGAAATGCCGCCCCATGCACAGATGAGCCTCGCCCAGCACCTGCTGCTGCGCGGCCTGGTCAGCAAGTTCTGGCAGCAACCGTACCAAAACGACCTCGTCCGCTGGGGCACCGACATCCACGACCGGTGGATGCTCCCGCATTTCTGCCAGACGGATTTCGCCGATGTCATCGCCGACCTGCGCGCCGCAGGCTATCCCTTCCAGGCCGACTGGTTCGCGCCGCATTTCGAGTTCCGCTTCCCGCGCATCGGCGATCTCGCCCAGCGCGACATCGAGGTCGAGCTGCGCACCGCGCTCGAACCGTGGCATGTGCTGGGCGAGGAGGGCGCGGCGGGCGGTGCTGTGCGCTACGTGGACAGTTCGCTCGAACGCATGCAGGTCAAGGCCCGCGGCCTCAGCGGCGACCGTTTTGCCCTCGCCGTGAACGGCCACCGCATCCCGCTGCATCCGACCGGCGTGAATGGCGAAGCCGTGGCCGGCGTGCGGTACCGCGCGTGGCAACCCCCCAACTGCCTGCAACCCACCATCGGCGTGCATGCACCGCTGACGTTCGACCTCGTCGACACCTGGAACCAGCGCTCGCTCGGCGGCTGCGTGTATCACGTCGCGCATCCCGGCGGCCTCAGCCACCAGACGTTCCCTGTGAATTCCTATGAGGCCGAGAGCCGCCGGCTCGCCCGTTTCATTCCCTTTGGCCACACGCCCGGCGGCGTTCCGTTCAACCTGCCCCGGGAAATTGCGCCGGGCCTGCCGTTCACCCTCGACCTTCGGGAACCCAACCGCATTGCCCGGCGCTGATATTCGGAGGCTAACCGGCGGCGAGGGCGCAGTGCCGGACCCGCCAAAATTTGCATCACCCCGAATTGACCGTTGCCAATCCTAATCTGACGCATTAGTTTTTCAACCGCGACTCTCCGATGTCCGTTTCCAATCCCAGCGCCCGTTTTGCCTCACTCAGATATGCGGGGAAACCGGGCCGCTACGACGAGTGTGTGGATGCGGCGGGGAAGTTGCGCGCGCCGTGGGAAAACTTCTTCGACCTGCTCGGCGCCGATCCCGCCGCCAAGCTGAATGCGGCCACGGAGGCCTGCCACCGTGCCATCATCGAGCAGGATGTGAGCATGAACATCTATCTCGGCGAGCAGGCTGGCGCCCAGCCCTGGCCGCTCGATGCCGTGCCGTTGCTCATCGGTGCGGATGAATGGACGCAGCTTACCCGCGGCCTGCGCCAGCGTGCCCACCTGCTGAATGAACTGCTGCGCGACCTGTATGGTCCGCAAAATATGCTGCGGGAGGGATTGCTTCCCGCCCAGCTGGCCATGGCCAGTCCGCATTTTCTGCGCGCCTGCGCCGGGCTGGGCCAGCGGGAGGGTCCCTTCCTCCACACCTATGCCGTGGATCTTGCCCGTTCTCCCGACGGCCAATGGTGGGTGATCGAGGACCGGCTCGACGCGCCCTCCGGCCTCGGCTACTCGCTGCAAAACCGCATCATCGCCCGACAGGCCCTGAGCGATATTTTTCAGCGCGCGCCGGTGGAGCGGCTCCACCAGTTCTTCCGCGACTACCGCGCCTCGCTGGAGGCACTTTCGCCCCATTGCGATTCGGCCGAGATCGCGTTCCTCTCGCCGGGGCCGGCCAACGAAACTTATTTTGAACAGGCCTATCTCGCGCGCTACCTCGGCTACACCCTGGTCGAGGGCGAGGATCTCATTACGCGCAACCGGCAGGTTTTTCTCCGCACGGTGGACGGATTGAAACGCGCCGACATCCTGATTCGCCGCGTTGACTCGGATTTTTGTGATCCCCTGGAACTCGACAGCTCCTCGCTGCTCGGAGTGCCCGGGCTGGTCCAGGTGGCCCAAGGCGGCCAGGTCGCCCTGGCCAACCAACTGGGTGCTCGCGCCCTGGAAACGCCCGCGCTCCTCGCTTTCCTTCAGCCGCTGTGCCGGCGCATCCTCGGCGAGGAACTGCTCCTGCCCAGCGCGGCCACCTGGTGGGGCGGTCAAAGCGGGCCGCTTGACTACATTCTGAACAAGCTGCCGAATCTTGTCATCAAGCCGACCTTCCGCAGCCGGACCACCCCGCCGCCGTGTTATGGCGCCCGTCTGGGCAAGGCCGCTCGGGCCACGCTCGCCGACGAGATCCGGGCCCAGCCTTGGGCGTGGTGCGGCCAGGAGCGCGTGTTTCATGGCACGACGCCCGGCTGGCACGAGGGCGCGCTCCGCCCGATGCCTTTCATTACCCGGTTTTTCCTCACCGCGCACGAGGGCGACTATCTGCTGATGCCCGGGGGATTCGCCCGCTGCAACCCGAAGGGCGAAGACATGATCGTCTCCCTCCAGCAGGGCAGCATCAGCAAGGACATCTGGGTGCTGGGCGAAGCCCCGGTTGAACCGGGCCTAATCAAACCGTCGCCCGCGTACACGATCGAGGAATTGCGACGCTCCGTCTCCACTCCCAGCCGCATGGCGGATAATTTTTTCTGGCTCGGCCGTTATCTCGAACGCTGCGGCCAGTTTGTCCGCCAGCTCGAAAAGATCGAGCCTTTGCAACGTGATGACATCGCCGTCCTCGATCCCGGAGTGGCCTCGGATACCCTGCGGCTCGTGCTCCGCGCCCAAGAGACCCAAGTGCCTGCTGACACGACCTTGGAGGAACAGACGGCGCTGGTCAGGCGCATGGCGGCGGATCGCACCCGCCACAGCTCCCTCGCTTCGAACCTGGATAATTTCGCGGGCCTGCTCGAACGCATCAAGGTCCAGCTTCCGCCCGAATCCCGGCCGTTGCTGCGCCGGCTTCGGCGCCGGCAGGCCGTCTTTGACCCCGCGGCCTGCGCGGTCCTGCGCCAGCAGTTCACCGCGTTCGAGGGCGTTATCTCCGAGGCCATGCCGCGTGATCCTGCCTGGCGCTTCCTCAACCTTGGCCGCCGTCTTGAACGCGGCCAGCAACGCCTCGCCCTTTTGCGCGAAATGTTGCACCCGTCCGACGGCAATGCCCCCACCGAATTCCGCCTGCAGATCCTGCTGCACTTCGCCGACAGCCTCTTTACCTACCGCACCGTGTTCCATGGCTCTCTCGATGCCGTGGCCGCGCTTGACTGGCTGTTCCTCTCGAACGAAAACCCGCACAGCCTGCGCTTCCAGATCGAACGCATCAACGTCGATCTCGGCACGCTGCCCGAGGCGCTTGCGCCGGTGGCGGTGGGCGAGTTGCGCACCCTGGCGTTCCGGATGCTGAGCGATGTGCGCCTGACCGACCTCGGCAAACTGGCGGTCGACCCCGAATTTGCCCAGAGCACCTTCATCGCCCTGCAGGGAGATTTTGCCGGCATGAGCAACCAGCTGACGCAGATTTATTTTTCGCACGCCAGCCCCCTGTAAGCCGGATTCCCGCCATGCCCAACCTCCGCGTCACCCACCACACGACCTGCCGCCACCGCGGACTCGCGACCGCCGCCTGGCAGATGCTGCAACTGCAACCACGCAACGAACCGGCGCAGGAGTGTCTCGATTTCCAACTCGAAATCTCACCCGCCGCGTCCGACCTCGAATCGCGCACGGACTATTTCGGCAACACCCGGCATTTTTTCTCCCTCTGCGAGCCGCACATGGAGATGAAGATCACCAGCCACAGCACCGTCCGCCGCAACGCGGATGTCCGGCCGCTGCCGGGTATCACGCTGCCCCTCGCATCCGCGCGCACCCAGGTGGCCAGCCTGGTCCGCGAACGGGGGCAGTTTGAGCTGGAACAATATCTCCACGCCACCGCCCGGGTTCCCTTGCTCCCCGCCGCCGCCGCCCTGGCCGATGGCCTCGAGGCCGACACTCCCTTGCTGGACTGGATGGAAGCGTTGGGGAAAAATTTTGGTGAAAGTTTCACCTTCGATCCCACCGCCACCGATGTCAGTACCCCGCTCACCGAAGTGCTGCAGACCCGCCGGGGCGTCTGCCAGGATTTCGCCCATCTCTTTCTAAGTTGCGTCCGCCAGCAGGGCCTGCCCGCCGCCTATGTCAGCGGCTACCTGCTGACCAACCCGCCACCGGGCCAGCCGCGCCTGCGCGGCGCGGATGCGATGCATGCGTGGGTCTCCGTATTCGTCCCCGAGGTGGGCTGGACGGACTACGATCCGACCAACACCTGTTTCACGGGCATGGGCCACATCGTGGTGGCCCGCGGACGCGACTACGCGGACGTCAGTCCGACGCGGGGCGTGTTTGGCGGCGGGGGCGGGCACAGCCTGAGTGTCGGGGTGACCGTCGAGCCGGAGCCGTGACCTTTGGCCGTCGCAGTTTCAGTGTGGGCGCTGTCCAAGTGGATTCTTCACTTCGCCGATTCGACAGGCTCAGGCCCTGAGTTTATCGAACGGGTTCAAAATGACAAACCAAGAGCTAATCCGGCTACAGTTTGATTAATCTGCTCTAAACTGGATGTCGAAATTGGCCTTTCTACCCGGAAAGAAGGAAACCCGGTTGCAACCGGCCGGACGTGGAGTCAATTGATGGCTCAATGTTGTTGTCCACTGGCCTGTCTCCGAAATTCGACATTACGCTCCGAGTCGGATGCAGCCTGGTTTATGAGACAACGGGCACGGCTTCACTGCTGCTCAATCTCAAGCCCCAGTTTGACCGCAACCATGTCGTGCTCGCCGAAGCGCTCTCGCTCGGGCTGGGCAACAATCTGCCGGTGGAGGAATTCACGGACAGCCACGGCAACCGGGTTTGCCGGGTGATCCTCGCGCCCGGCTCCAATCTGTTCCGTCACGACGCCATCGTCGCGGTGTCGTCGCAGCCGGACAACCACGACCTTGCCGATACGACGGCGGCAACGCCGGTCAAGCTGCCGTTCGAGCTTCTCCGCTACACGCTGCCCAGTCGCTATTGCGATTCCGACAAACTGACGAACTTTGCCTGGGGAAAATTTGGCCAGGTCGAACATGGTTTGCCGCGGGTGCAAGCCATCAGCGCGTGGCTGCACGGGAACATCGAGTATCGTTACGGCTCCGGGGGCTCCGAACTTTCGGCGTGGGACGTGCTGCAACGCGGCTATGGCGTTTGTCGCGATTTTGCGCATCTCGCCGTTGCGCTTAACCGCACGTTCAACCTGCCTGCGCGTTATGTGACCGGGCACCTTCCCGACGTGGGTTTTCCCGATCCCGAAAACCACATGGATTTTCATGCCTATGCCGAGGTCTATCTCGGAGGGCAGTGGTTCACGACCGACCCGCGGTTCCACTTGCCTCGGATCGGCCGGGTCAAGGTCTCGTGCGGGATGGACGCCGTGGACGGGGCCTTTTCCACGATTTATGGCGGCGCCAACCTTACTTACCTCCAGGTGTGGGCCTACCAAGTGGCGCGCGGTGCCGTGGGAGTCGGAGACCCGCTCGACTTTTCGCAGCGGCTCGACAACCGGTGGGTCGTGCGCCGCGACCGGCCAGTAACCTAGCAGCGTGGCGGTCCGGCCGATCTCAGGGAAGTTTTTATTGTCTTAAGGAGATCGGTTTTCAACCAGCACGCTGGCGGTCAGTTTTGCGGGGACGAGCACGGGGCTGTAGTAGCTGCCTTGGATGGGGTTGACGCTTTCGGCCACCGCGGCGTGTGCGACGGGCACAAACGAGTCGTCGCACCAGAGGCCATGCGTCGGATCGAGGCCTTTCCAGCCGGCGCCGGGCAGGTAAACTTCGACCCAGGCGTGCATGCTGTTATTCGCCGGGCTTTCCGGCTCGGGGTCGTAGTGATAGCCGCTGACGAAACGCGCGGCGAGGCCCAGCGTGCGGCAGAGTTCCACGAAAAAAACCGCATAATCGCGGCAAGAACCGGAACCGAGCTCGACCGTGCGGCGCGAGGATTGGATGCCGGTCTCGTGGCGGGAGACATAATGAAGGGTGCTGTGCAGGAGCTGGTTGAGTGCGCTGAGAAAGGGCGTGGTCTCGGCTGGCCGGTCGATAAAGTGCTCGTCGAGCCAGCGGCGGAGGAGGGTCTGGGTCTCGGCGAAGGGCGGGGCGAGATACGGCGCGAGGTTGAATTTTTCGAGCGGCTCGTAGTTGAAGGGAAATTTGACGGCGTAGTTTTTGAGGATGAAATCGAAGGGGTTGGTGTCGAACGTCTCGACTTCGGATTCACTGCGGATGTTAAAGGCCGCAGCCGGCGCCCAGAAATAGGCCCAGGCGAGGAAGACGTCGTGCGAGTCGCGCGTCCAGACCAGCTTGGCTTCTGGTGCGATGTTGAAGCTGAAACTGTTTACCCGGAGGAGCGGCGTCTCGCGCGGGCGCAGGTAGAGCAGGTGCGGCGAGAAGTGGACCTTCTGCCCATAATCATACCGCGTGAGGTGGGAGACGTGAAGCTTCATGGGATGGATCGGGCGATGCCGCTGATGGTGAACATGGCTGGCCGGCAATGAAATGAAACGCAAATAAGCGCCGGCCGAAATTTTTCTAGTTTGGCAACGCGGGCCGAAGGGCGATAGTTCATGACACCACTCATGAGCATGTCTGACGCCAATCTTTATCTTGTCGGTTTCATGGGCACGGGCAAGACGACGGTCGGCCGCATCGCGGCGCAGCGGATGGGGTTTGCCTTGCTTGACAGCGACCACGAAATCGAACGCCTGCGTGGGAAGCCGGTGGCGCGCATCTTTGCCGAGGAGGGAGAGGCGGTGTTTCGCTCGCTGGAGCGTGAATTTATCGAGCGGGGGCATCCGTCGTCACGCACGGTCGTGGCCTGTGGGGGCGGGCTGGTGACACCGCCGGGCCTGCTGGAACTGCTGCAGAAGAAGGGCGTGGTCATCTGCCTGCAGGCGTCGATCGGGACGATCCTGGAGCGCACGGCGGGCACTTCGCACCGTCCGCTGCTCAACGTGGAAAATCCCGAGGCGCGGTTGAGCGAGCTCTATGCGCAGCGCGAGCCGATTTACCGTCGGGCGGGCACGATCATCCTCACCGATGCGCGGACGTTGGATGACATCGTGAACCACGTGATGCGCGCCTACCGGCGCGAAGCGGCGGGTTTCGGCCGGGCGGAAAAACAACCATGAGTGCCGACGCGCGGCAGGAGGAGTTGCGGCAGGAGCTGCATGCCCTCGGTTTCGACGAGGTGAGGTTTGCGCGGGTGGCCGGCGCGGCGCCGGGTGCGGAGGCCTTGCGCGCGTGGCTTGCCGCGGGCTGGCACGCGGACATGGCGTGGATGGAACGCACGGCGGAGAAGCGCGCGCATCCCGAACTTGTGCTGCCGGGCGCGCAGTCGGTGATTCTGCTGGGGGTGAATTACTGGCGCGATGAAAAGCGAGGGGCGAAAGGCGCCGCGCAGCCGGTGTGGGCGCGCTACGCGCTGCACGATGATTACCACGACACGCTGAAGGCGGGGCTGGTGGCGGCGGGAAAGGCGATCGAAAAGATTTTCGGCGCGAGCAGCGCGGACTACCGCTATTATGTGGACACCGGGCCGGTGCTGGAGCGCGGCTGGGCGGCGCGCGCGGGACTGGGTTTCATCGGCAAAAACACGATGCTGATCTCCCGGCGTTTCGGAAACTGGCTGTTTCTCGCGTCGATTCTGACGAAAGGGGAATTCGCGCCGGACGCGCCGTTGAGGAAAAAAATCGAAAAACCAAAGCCGGAAGGCGAAAGCCACGTGGGCCTGCTTTGTGGCAAGTGCACGCGGTGCATGGACGCGTGCCCGACAGGCGCGCTGCCGCGGCCGGGCGTGCTCGATGCTCGGCGATGCATCTCGTACCAAACCATCGAGAACCGCGGGATCATCCCGCGTGACTTGCGGCCGGGCATCGGCGCGCGCATCTATGGCTGCGACATCTGTCTCGAGGTGTGCCCGTGGAACCGCTTCGCACGCACGGCGCGGAGCGTGCTGTTGGAGGCGCGCGGCGAAATCGCGGAGCTTCCGCTGCGCGAGCTGCTGGAGCTGACGCCGGCGCGGTTTGCGGAGGTGTTTCGCGGCACGGCGATCAAGCGGGTGAAGCTCGCCGGGCTGTTGCGTAACGCGTGCGTCGTCGCGGGGAATTCGGGCGACGCGGATTTGCTGGAGCCGCTGGCGCGGCTGGCGGGCCATGCTTCGCCCGTCGTGCGGGCCCATGCGGTCTGGGCGGTGTTCCGGCTGACGGACTCGGCGGAAAAAATCCTGGCCGCGGCGCGCGCCGCGGAGACGGAGGCCGTGGTGCTGGAGGAATACGCGCAGGGCGCGAATGACTAATGAGGAGTGACGAATGACCAATGATTATTCCGCGGCGTTCCCTCCGCGGAATATTTCATTCATCTTCCTCGTGAAGGCCTCGGGCGGACGGACGGGCTCGCCTTGGAAGTTGATGAAGGCGTGGAGCGAATGGCCGGTGGCGAGGAGTTCGTCGCCGCGCCGGACTTCATATTCGAGTTTGATGCGGAGCACCGGTTTTTCGCGCAGGGTGGTGAGGATCGTGAGCGTGTCGTCGTAAACCGCGGGGCGCAGGTATTTCGCGGTGATTTCGAGCACGGGCAGGCGATAGCCGTCGGCTTCGAGCTGACGGTAGGGCAGGCCGTTTTCCCTGAGAAGGTTGGTGCGGCCGATCTCGAACCACGGCAGGTAGTTTGCGTGGTAAACGATGCCCATCATGTCGGTCTCGGCGTAGCGGACCGTGAGTTGCGAGCGCGATTGGAACATGCGGCGAGACAAACGACCCCCGGCGGCGGGGCAATTTTTTTTACGGCCAACGGCGACCAAATCAGTGCACCTTGGCTGGCGCGTGGTTAAAAAGCAGGTTGGCGGACTGGCGCCAGCAGTTGCGCTTGGCCCACTCGCGGCCGGCATCGCCGAGGCGGTGGCGGAGCGCGGGATCGGTGATCAGGCGCTCGAAGGCGGCGGTGAGCTGCGCGGGGCGGTCGGGCGGCACGAGCAGGCCGGTGACATTGTCCACCACGGCTTCGGTGACGCCGCCGACGTTGTGGCCGACGGCCGGCAGGCCGTGCGCGGCGGCCTCGAGATAGACGAGGCCGAAGCCCTCGATGCTGCAATCGTGCTCGATGCTAGTCATGGCAAAGATCGAGGCATGGTCGTAAATGCGGTCGAGCTCATCATCGGGCACGCCGCCAAAGAAACGCACGGGAAAATCGGACTGCGCGGCGGCAAAGCGCAGTGCGCGCTCGTAGTTTCCCCGGTTGGAGCTGCCGACGAGCCAATATTCGATCTGCACGCGAAAGCGCGGATCCAGGGCTTGTAGCGCCCGCAGGGTGATGAACTGGCCTTTGCGCGGGTGCAGGCGGCCGACCGTGAGGACGATGATCTTGTCCCGCGAGGCGGGCGGCGCAGGGACGACGGCAAAATCGGAGCGAAGCGCGCCGGGTGTGATGAAAGTTTTTCCAATGGCCTCGGGAAAATGCGTGCAGAGGAGCTGGTGGGTGTAGTTGGTGAGCGTGCTGATGCGCGTGGCGTGGCGGATGAGGCTGCGGGCGAGGATGCGCTTGAAGGGGCTGCGGTGGAATTTTAGAATTTCCGAGCCGTGAAAGGTGAGGATGAGGCGCTTGGGGCGGAATGCCTTGAAGAATTGCAGCAACATCAGTCCCAGCATGGGGCCGGGCTCGGGCAGATAGACCGTGGCATAGCGCAGGCGGCGGCGCTCGGTGATGAGCTGGAAGGCGAGGCGTAACTGGCAGGTCAAGTCATGCGTGCCCTTCAGGGGGAGACGGCGCAGGCGAAAGGGCCAGGCTTTCTCGATGCCGGCCGCGGCGGACTGGGCCCACACCTCGACGTCGTAGCCAAGGCTGGCTGAGGCCTTTGCGATTTCTTCCGTGAACGTTGCAATGCCGCCACGTTTCGGATAGAACTCATGCGTAATCAGAAAAACAGGCTGAGGCGCCAAAGTAGCGTTCATGCAAGGCAGATGAAATAAAAGCTGTTACAGCAATGTGCCGGGGGGAGCGAGGTGCTTTTTTACAGGACTCATAACAATATCGAAAGCACCTCATGGATCGAACCTGCCAGAGTTTGCAGTCTTCTGCCCGCAGGGCTGCGGAAGAATTAGGTTTACAACGGAAAAGCCCATAATTTACAAGAGAACTAACAATGGCAGAAGACGTTCACAAGAATTCTGAAGTTAATGGCAGTAAACAGCCGTTTTCGACTTCAGCCAAGTCCTTTACGACCGAAGATGAAGCCGCCCTGACGGAGGCATTGAAACGCTGCTCCCCGGCTACGGTCGAAGCCGCGATCAAATTTCGCAAGACCGGCGACCCCGCGCCCGTGTCCGCCGTGGTCATTGGAATCATTGAGCGCTTTGCCGAACCCGACCAGCGGGCCAGGCTTCGCGGAGCCGATGACGACCTGCGCCTCATCGAGGATCTCGGCATTGATTCACTGACGATGATGGAGATCGTGATCCTCGTCGAGGATGCGCTGCAGATGTCGATCAACAACGACGAGCTGCGCAATCTGCGGACCCTTGGGGACATTAAAATTTTCATCGACTGCAAAGTCCGCGGCCTGCCCCCGCCCAAGCCCTCGCGCTTCCTGCCCATCGAGCATATTGGCTCGGTGATGCCCATCCAGCCGCCGTTTCTCTTTCTCAACGAGGCCACCATCGGGACGAGCAGCGCGAGCGCAAAATATAAGATTACCGGCGACGAGTTTTTCCTCAAAGGCCATTTCAAGGACAACCCTGTCATGCCTGCCTCCATCATGCTTGAGGCGATCGGCCAGCTGGCCGTGCTTTTCCTGATCGAGGGCGGCCATGGTGAGGAAGGCAAGCAAGCCGACCCGCAGACCATTTTTTTCACCGGCTGCGAAGGGGTGCGCGCCCACCGCATGTGCAAACCCGGCGACATACTCACGATTTCCATCAAGCCGAAACGGCTGAAAATGCCGCTTGCCACGATCGAAGGACAGATTCGGGTCGGCCAGGAAAAGGCCGTTTACGTCGAGGAGATCACGCTGACCTACGGCTTCCGCGAGGCCATGGTCCAACCGGTGCCGGTTGCCGCGCCTGTTCTGCCGAAAGCGGTGCATGCTTTGCCTGCGGCTGCGGCCCGCGTCATTACTCCTGTCACCGTCTGAGCGCGCCCCGCTTGACTTCTGCACCGGCAGCTCCGCCTCGCTCGCGGCCAAAATCGTGTGTTGCGTCGGCTCGCATAATTTTAGACACCCTCCCGGGCTTCAAGAGCCGGTCGCCTTCCGTTTGCGTACCTGCCGGGTTCGCCCCGCATCGTGAGTAAAGTTTACATCACCGGCCTCGGCCTCATCACCAGCATTGGCAACGACCTTGCCGGCGTCACGCGCAGTTTGCGCGAGCTGCGCCACGGCTTTGGAGTTTATCCGCCTTTCGACAAGCCCGACATACCGGTGAAAGTCATCGGAACCATCAAGGAATTTTCCGTCGATTCGGCCGATCCCGAGGATTGGGTTTTCCCCAAGAGATATTCGATCAAGCGTGAAATCCTCCGCGGTCTCGCGCCCAATTCGCTGTTCGCCTACTGTTCGATGCTCCAGGCCATCGAGGACGCGCGCCTCTCCCCCGCCGATGTCACCAACCCGCGGACCGGCCTTTATGCGGCCTCGGGTGGTTCACCCTTCTTCACGCACCACCATCACGAACGCATGGTAAAGTTTGGCGTGATGCGGACCTCGCCGCTGGGCATTGTCGCCTCCATCGCTGGCACGCTCAATTTCAACCTCGTCGCGCACTTCAAGATTCTCGGCGCCTCCTGCGGCTTTTCCTCGGCCTGTGCGTCGTCGATGCACGCCCTCGCTTTCGCCTGTGAAGAAATCCGAACCGGGCGGCAGCAGCGCATGTTTGTCGTCGGGGCGGAGGACTGCAATACCGACAGTATCCTGCCCTTCGCAGGCATGCGCGCGCTTTCACTGCAAACCGATCCCAACCTGGCCTCGCGTCCCTTCGATGCTGCGCGTGACGGTTTTGTCGGTACCGGCGGTGGAGCGGTGGTCGTGCTCGAAAGCGAGGACGAGGTGGCCCGCCGCGGCGTTCGCCCCTATGCGGAAGTGGCCGGCTGGGGCCAGGCCTCCGACGGTTACAACGTCGCCATCTCGCATCCCGATGGCGTCGGCCTGCACCTCGCCATGAAGCTTGCCCTGAAAGACAGCGGCTGTGCGCCCGGGGAAATCGATTACGTCAACGCCCACGCCACTTCCACCCCCATCGGTGACGCCTCCGAGGTCACTGCGCTCAAGGCCGTTTTCACTACCCCGGGCGCCCGCCCCGCTATCAGCAGCACCAAGGCCCTGACTGGCCACGGCCTCTCGCTTTCCGGCGCGATGGAGACCGCCTTTTGTGCTGTTGCGTTGCGCGAGGGTTTCATGCCGGGCTCGGCCCACATCAGCCAGCTCGACCCCTTGTGCGAGGGTCTCAATATCCTCCGTGCCACCGTGGCGGAGGCGCCCAAGGTCGTGCTCAATAACAGCAGCGGCTTTGGCGGCGCCAACGTCTGCACCGTGCTCAAACGAATTTCCTAGGGAGTGTATTCAAACTGCAAAGCTATACCGTTCGCGTCGAGAGACGGCAGCCGCAAGGCGCAGCAGAGGGTGGGTATCCTCAGAGAGGCTATCCCCCTCTGCTGGAACGCCGCGGCTGCCTCTCTATCGCGTCGAACCCTTCGGGCTAAGGCTGGCAAAAAGCGCGGAGCGGCGTTGTCGTCGAGGGCCAAGGCCCTCCGGGCATTGGCGCCTCGACGTCCGCCTTGCTCTGCGCTTTTTCAGCCATTAGCGGTATGGCTTTGAAGTTTGAATACACTCCCCAAAATCGTGTCTGCCGCCAAAGTTTCCGATCTTCACCGCACGGCTTTTGTCACCGGCGCGAGTTCCGGCCTTGGCGCGGCTTTTGTCGAGATGCTGCTGGCCGACGGCGTGCTCGTATGGGGCACGGCGCGCGACGCTGCCCGCCTGGCCGCGCGCGAAAATTTTTCCCCGGTGGCCCTCGATCTCGCCGACTCCGCGGCGGCCGAGAAGAATTTTCTCCGCGCGGCCGACGCCGCCGGCGGCGCGTTCGACCTCGTCATCCACAACGCCGGCTATGGCGTCTTCAGCCCGTTTGCGCCGACGGATTTCGCCGTCTGGCAGGCCCAGCTCGACGCCATGATGCTGGCGACCCTGCGTCTCGCGCACGCCGCCCTGCGCCCGATGCTTGCCCGGCGGCGCGGCTGCCTTGTGAATGTCTCGTCGCTCGCGGCGGAGTTTCCGCTTCCCTTCATGAGCGGCTACAATGTCGCCAAGGCCGGTCTTTCCGCTTTCAGCGAAAGTTTGGCCTTTGAAACTCGCGGCACCGGTGTCAAAGTCATCGACTTTCGACCCGGCGACTACCGCACGCCGTTCAACCAAGCCATGCAGCGACCCTCTGCCGAGCCCAGTGAAATCGAGGCCCGCGCCTGGCGGCGCCTCGAAGCCAACCTCCTGGCCGCCCCGCCGCCCGCGCGTGCGGCCGCCGACCTTCGTTGTGCGCTCCTCCACGGCCGCAGCGGCACGGTCCGCTCCGGGTCTTTTTTTCAGGCCTGCCTCGCGCCGTTGTTTGCCCGCGTGGTGCCGCGCGCCTTGCTCCGGGCCGCGCTACGCGTTTACTACGGGTAGCAGAGTTTTTCAACCACCTGCTAAATTTCAACCATGTCCGAAATCCGCATCCTTGTCCTGAGTTCAAGCACTGGCGGCGGTCACGATGCGCGGGCCGAGGCTTTTGCCGAATGGTGCTTTGAGCTTTACCGCCATAACGTCGATGTGCGCATCGAGCAAATGCTCGAGAAATCATCCGTCGTTAACCGCGCAGGGGTGAATTTCTACAATTGGATCCAGCGCAAGGCGCATTTCCTTCATACCGCTTACTATTCGTTCATCGAGCTGCTCAGCCTCATCAACCGCGACAATGTCTCCTTCGGCCGCGCCTATTATGAAAAAGTGCTGCGCGAATACCGCCCGCACCTCGTCTTCAGCGTGCACGACTGCCTCAACCGCGGCTACTTCCAGCTCGCGCGGAAAATCCTCGGCCCTGACAACGTTCGCTGCGCCACTTTTTGCGGCGAGTTTTCAGGCGGATGGGGCTACTCCATCAACTGGATCGAGCCGACGGTCGATCTCTACATTTCGCGCACGCCCACGGCCTGCGACTACGCGGTGAAAAAGGGGATTCCGCCGGACAAAGCCCGCGTGCGCGGCCATCTCATGCATCCGCGTTCCTACGTTGAGATCCTCACCACCGCGGAAGAACGTGCCGAGTTTCGCGTCAAGAAACTTGAACTGGAGCCCGATCTTTTCACCGTCTTCCTGACCACCGGCAGCAACGGGGCCAACAATCATCTCGATCTCCTGCCCGCGCTCGTGCGCCACGCCGACCGCTGCCAGGCCATCGTGGTGTGCGGACGAAACCACGAAACCTACAACCAGCTCATCCATTGGCGCGCGCTTCACCCCGGGTTCAATCTCTACCTCGAAGGCTACTCCGACATCGTCCATATACTGATGCAGGCCAGTGATGCAGTCGTGACCCGCGGCGGCACGACCACCTGCGCCAAGGCCCTCCACTATCGCTGCCCGATCATTTTCAACGCCTTTGGCGGCATCATGCCGCAGGAAAGCATCACCTGGAAATTCTTTCGCAACGGTGGCGCCTCGGAGAAAATTGAAGACGCCGGCGATTTTTCCCTGCTGATCGACCGCTGGATGGCCGACCCCGCCAGTTATGCGCGCAGCCGTGAAAACTTCCTGCGCCTGCGCTACGAGGAAGACCCCACCATCCTCATCGAGGAGCTGGTCCAGCTGGCCGAACAAGCCTCTGGCGTTGGCGTCACCCGTTATCCCTTCCCGCTGCCGGCTTGAGGGCGAAAAATAATGGACAGAAAGGACAAAGGAGGATGCCGAACTCCGCATTGGAACCGTCGTCTGCGGCTGTCACGACGGCGGTCACAGCAGTCGCGCCATTCTTGACGCGGCTCAGCG
>Ga0210387_10000801_pt1 | contig 23052 bp, 20 predicted proteins | sample IncBWC7OmetaG_FD_160108 | JGI IMG/M metagenome (GOLD analysis project Ga0210387, IMG submission 160108) | Forest soil microbial communities from Barre Woods Harvard Forest LTER site, Petersham, Massachusetts, United States - Inc-BW-C-7-O ...
CCCCTCCCCGAGACCGCGCCCGCCGATGCTGGCGAGCATCATCGCCTCGGCCATGCGCAGGAGGCCGATGGTGGTGTGGGGGCGGGCTTCGGAGGAGCGGACGGAGACGCTGGAGCCGTGGGGACCGATGACCTCGACGATCGTGCAGACGTCGCCGATCTGGCAGTCGTCGCCGAAGCGCTCTTCGAGTGCCTCCATCTGCTCGGCCACGACGCGGCCCATCTTGGATTGATCGAGGGTCATCGGGTGCTCCTTTCGCGGTTGGTGCTCACGAGGATAGGGGCGCGCGGTGCGGGTGTCGGCGCAGGGGTTGTCGCGATCACCAGTCGAGGTCGCGGTCCCTGTGCCCGACACGACGGTGGGAGTGCCTAGGTCGAGTCGCCGTGCCCGGCCTGTTCCTGGGAGGCCGCCTCGGGAATCAGCGCGAGAGCTGCGATAAAGAAGCAGATGCCTCCGAGCGCGGTGCCGGCGTTGGCGATGCGGGCGCTGACGGGCAGGCCCGTGGAGGGCTCGACGAGCGAGGCGACGGCAGCGACGCCGAAGGCGATCGAGCCGAGCAGGTTGAGCGCGACGATGCGCCACGAGAGGGAGTGCAAGCGCAGGCAGATCCAGCGGTGGCAGACCTCGGCGTAGGCGAGCTCGCTGGAGAGGAGGAAGCAGATGGAGCCGAAGACGTCGGGCGCCCATACGCGCCGGTTGATCTGATGGGTGCTCAGTCCGTGGCGCAGGGCGGCGAAGGTGCTGAGATTGAAGAAGAGGGTGCCGATCAGCTGGATGAGCGCTGCCAGCCAGTCGATTCGACGGGGCTCCCAGGAGACGGGCCGCCAACGCTGCCGACGAGCACCGGGTGCGGGATCGTGCTCGACGTTGACCGTCTCCAGGTACTGGAGGTAGGCGGCCGAGGTGAACATGATCGAGCCGACGAAGAACGTGACGTCGATCCAGGTTCGCGGGCTGGCCCACTGTGAGGCAAGGGCTGCGACGGCGAAGCAGAGTGCGCCGGCGCAGAACAGGATGCTCATCCACCAGTCGCGGCGGTGCGGGCGCCACCACACCCGTTCGCCGTCGCCAATGGCACTCGGCGTCCCCACGATCGCCGCGGCGTGTCCGCGACGATGCGAGCGCGAGCCCCAGCGCAGGAGTGTGCCGTCTGGGCGGCGCAGGAGCTCGCTCGTCACGAACGGTCCGGGGCCATCGGTGGAGATGCGCTGCCACCCGGGCGGGAGCTGGAGATAGCTGCTCATACGGTCACTGTGGGAAGGCGCCGCGTACCGCCGGAATGGGTCCGCAGCGGTCTCCGCGCCGGCGTCAGTGCCCGGATTGCTGGAGTTGGCTGAGATCGATCGCGCCCGAGGGCGGTGAGAGCGAGACCGGCTGGTTCCAGTCGGTGAAGGTGACGTGTCCGGTTTCGGAGCCGTGCTTGACGATCTGGATCGGATAGGGCTTGCCGGTCGTGGCGATGAACAGCGAGCCGTTGTTGGAGGTGTTGTGCAGTTCGACGACGGGAGTGCCGGCGACGGTCGAAGTGGGCCCCTTGACGAGCGTGCCTTGGCTTGCGAGCGTCTGGTTGAGGAGTTGGCTGAAGTTCGTGAGCGCCGCGAGCGACCCGAGTTCTCCTCCGGAGACGGGCGCCTTCAGCCACTTGTCCTGGAACAGCTGTGCGGCGGCGCTCCCGCCGAAGTGACTGTAGAAAGCGGGGCTGCCTTTGATGTAGATGGTGTTGCCGATGACGATCAGGTTGAAGGAGAGGTTGCCCTGGGAGATCTGCCCGCGGCCGCCGTGACCGGAGGCGAGGCTCAGGTTGAGCGCGATCGGCGTTCCGTTGCTCTTGAGGCTGCCGGTGACGTGCACCGAGCCGGCGCTGTCGGCGGCGGCCTTCGAGGCGGCGAGGATCTCGCTCGTCGATTTCGAGGCGACGCCGTTGCCGGAGGAGGAGGAGGACGAGCCGCAGCCGGCGATCGCGAGGATCAGGAGCGTCGACAGCAGAGGAATGGCACGACGGCGCATCGAGCGCAGACTAGTCGAGAGGGCGGATGTGTCTGAGGGGTGGATGTGTGGAATGAGTCCACTGCGGGTAATACGCCGAAAGAGCTGGTGCGGCACTCAAGTCGAATACGCGAAATGCCGAATGCGAGACCGGACCAGTGCGCGAGACAGCAAACGATATGAGCGAAGCCAAGCACCGGGGCAGGGCCCGCGGCGCCGGAGGGGCGTGGCGGTGGTCTGTGGGCGCAATCCTGGGGCTTGCGGCGGGGGTCGGTGCGGTGATCGCGACTTCGCCGGCGGTGGCTGCGGTGTGCGCGCTGGCGCTGGCGGCGGCCGCCGGGACCGTCGGATGGCTCGCGGGCGAGCATCACCGCGAGGCGCTGCAGAAGGAGATCGGCGACCGCTCGAGCGAGCTGCGCAAGGCACTGTCGGAGCTCGAGATCGCCCAGGCGGAGACGGTGCGCAGGCTGTCGATGGCGGTCGAGTTCAGGGACGAGGACACGGGCGCTCACATCGAGCGGATCGGGCGGTTCTCGACGCTGCTGGCCGAACAGGTGGGGATGGAAGAGGAGTTCTGCCTGCGGATGGTGCACGCGGCTCCGCTGCATGACGTCGGCAAGGTGGCGATCCCGGACGCGATCCTGCTCAAGCCGGGCAAGCTGACAGCTGAGGAGCGGGCGATCGTGGAGACCCACGCGGAGGAGGGGCACAGGCTGTTGAAAGGCTCGAGCTCGGCGATCCTCGACCTGGCGGCGACGATCGCGCTGAGCCACCACGAGAAGTGGGACGGCAGTGGCTACCCGCGCGGCGTGAAGGGCGAGATGATCCCGATCGAGGGACGGATCGTGGCGATCGCCGACGTGTTCGACGCGCTGACAAGCGATCGGGTCTACCGCAAGGCCTACGCGGTCGAGGAGGCCGTGGCGATGATGCGCGAGGAGCGCGGCCAGCACTTCGACCCGGTGCTTCTGGACGCGTTCCTTGAGGTGCTCGGCAGCTCCGGTCCCGATGCGCGCGAGCATGTGCGCGCCGATCCGGTCGCGGTCGCGGACAGCGCGTTGGAGACATTCGTTACGGCGCTCGAGCGCAGCGATGCGGAGATGGCGGAGGGCGCGGTCGCGCAGGCGATCGAGGACGGCGTCGAGGCGGTGGCGCTGCCGGGCGAGGTGATCGAACCGGCATTGCGGCGCTTGGCCGAGCTGCGTGAGCAGGGCGAGATCGACTCAGAGCACGAGCGGGCGGCGATAGGAATCGCCCGTCGGGTGCTGGCGACGCTGCGCCGCTACACGCTCGGTCGCCAGGAGGAGCCGCAGGCGCTGGCTCGGATCGACGAGTCGATCGAGACGGTCGAAGCGCTGCTGGAGCGCTCGGTGTCAGAGGGCGAGCAGCAGCTGCGCGAGCGCGAGCGCACGGACGACGCGCAGGTTGTCGGATAGATTTCCGCCGGACTATGGCGGACAAGCAGGCAATCGTCACCGGCGGCGCCGGGTTCATCGGCTCGCATGTCGTGGACTCGCTGCTCGCTGACGGGTATGGCGTGACGGTGATCGACGACCTCTCCTCGGGCAGGGCGGAGCGGGTGGCGAGCGAGGCGCGGCTGGTCGAGCTCGACATCGTCGATGCGGCCGCGGTGCGGCGGGTCGTGGAAGATGTGGGCCCGGAGGCGGTCTACCATCTGGCGGCGCAGGCGAGCGTGACGGCGTCGGTGAGCGATCCGGGCCGGGACTGCGAGGTGAACGTGCGGGGAACGCTGAACGTGGTGGCGGTCGCGAACGCTGTGGGCGCGCCGGTCGTGTTCACGTCCACGGGCGGAGCGTTGTATGGAGACGAGGCGCCGATGCCCACGAGCGAGGACCGCGAGCCCGCGCCGCTGAGCCCGTACGGGGCGGCGAAGTGGGCGGCCGAGGCGTACGTGAAGACGTGGGGGCTGGCGGAAGGCGTGCCGAACACGGTGACGAGGCTCGGGAACGTGTACGGGCCGCGACAGAGCCCCCACGGCGAGGCCGGGGTGGTGGCGATCTTCGCGCACAAGCTCTACAGCGGCGAGCGTCCGAAGCTGTACGGGCACGGCAGACCGACGCGGGACTACGTGTACGTGGGGGACGTGGTCGGCGCGATGAGAGCGGCGGTGGGCCGCGCGGGGACGTTCAACGTCGCGACGGGCGTGGAGACCGATGTGAGCACGATCTGGAACGAGCTGCGCGCGGTGTCGGGCGTTGACATCGAGCCGGAGCTGGCGGAGCTGCGCAGGGGCGAGCTGGAGCACAGCTGCATGGACGCGAGTCGCGCCGAACGCGAGCTCGGCTGGAAGCCCGAGGTCTCGATCGGCGAGGGGCTGCGCAGGACCTACGAGGCGCTGGTCGAGGAGTTTCGAGCGGGCTGAGTTGGGGCGAGCCTGCGCGCGACTCGGAACCGAGCGCGGCGACCGTGGCGGGCGCGTGCGTCGAACGGGGCGCTTTCGACATCGATCCTGCTGAACGGAGCGAGCGCGTGGTGCGCCGGGCGGGAGCGGGGCGCAGACGTTAAGATCGCGGGTGCGGCCAGATAGCTCAGTTGGTAGAGCACACGACTGAAAATCGTGGTGTCCCCAGTTCGAGTCTGGGTCTGGCCATTTTTTGCTTTTTCCCTGCTAAACGGGTCTAGCGCCTTTACTGCTAAAGTAAAGGCATGCCTCGCATTTCCACCAAGAATCAGGTCACAATCCCAGTGGCTGCGTTGCAGGAGGCGGGGCTCCATCCAGGCGATCGGGTGCTGGTCGAGGCTCTTGAGGATGGCGAGCTCCGCATCCATCGCGGTGAGCGCAGCGTCGAGGACGCTTTCGGTGTGCTCACAGGCGTCTATCCGCCTGGCTACCTGGAGCAGCTCGATGCCGCAGACGAGCAACGTTGAGGTACGTCCTCGACGCCGACATCTTGATCGGCGCGCTCGACAGGTCCGACGCGCATCACAAGCAATCACGCCGGTTGTTCGTCGCTTGGCGCGAACAAGAGGACGCCCTGTTGATGAGCGTGGTCAACCTGTCCGAGGTGCTCGTGGCTCCGGCGGCAGATCAACAGCGCCTACGGGCAGCACGCGAGGCGATCGCCTCGCTCGGCGTTAGCGTCCACCTTCCGACGGAGGCGATCGGTGTGGGTGCTGCACGTCTGCGAAACCGCCATCCGATCAGCCTCCCCGACGGCTACCTGCTGGCGACCGTCAAGCATACTGGAGCGATGGCTGCCTCCTTTGACCGCAAGGTCGTGCGAGCCGCAAGGGCAGAGGGCATCCCGACAAGCCTCGACGGCTCAGCGCGCTGATCGCCTCGACAGGCTCCGCTCCGCGAGGCCGGGAGCCGGGGTAATGACTCGCGAGTCTGCATTGAGGCGTAGGTGCGCCAGCCGCTCATTACGGCTCAACGCCATCGCCGAGATGCGCGTAGGCCGCGCTTAGCACGGGCTCCATTTCGACGAGGACGTCGATATGGCGCTGAGCCCATGCAATCGCGAGGCCCGGCTGCACCGTGTCATCGCTGCTCGCGCCCTCGAGCACGACCGCGCCGGGCGGCGCGGTGACCGCGTCCGGCTCGTCGCTCGCGTCTGGCGCGCGCCCCGCGCTCACCGGTGGCGGCGCCGACTGCGAGATGGCCGTCCCGAGCGATTCGTACCAGCGGCAGCAGGCGCTTCGCTCGGAGTCGAAGACCTCGCGTGCGCGCGCCAGTCGCGGCGGCGTCTGCGGGAGCGGTGCGAGACGCCAAAGTTCGTGCGAGTCCGCCAGCAGGCCGGCGACTCGGCGCATGCGCGTGGCTCCGGTGCTGAGCACGGTGAGGTCGTGCAGGCGTCCGGGTGCGGTGGGGCGGTTGGCGAGGTAGTCGCGCAGGGCCGTGTCGAGAAGTTGCGCGGCGTTCGAGGCCTCACGGGCGGCGCGGCCGGCCTGCGTGGGCTCGCCCTCGCCCAGCAGCACCGCGATCGTGGCGTCGAGATGCCGGGCCGATCGCACGTAGGCCGCGCCGATCGCGTCGCGCAGGATGGTTCGCGTCCCGCGCGGCCAGATCAGGACGCCCACGAGCAGACTGACGCCGGCGCCCACGGCGACGTCCTCGATGCGCACGATGCCGACCCGCCAGCCGGCGGGTTGGAGCAGGTTGAACAGCACGAGCACGACCAGCGTGAAGGCGGCCTGTCCGGCCGCGAAGGAGATCGCCTGGGGCGCGTAGGCGGCGAGCAGCACGGCGAACGGCAGCACCGCCCACAGCACGCCGCGATCGGCGCCGACCACGGCCACGATCAGGCCGCCGGCGAGGATGCCGGCGAGCGTCCCGAGCAGCGCTCGCGCGATCGTGGCGCTCGTGGTCAGCGCGTTCGAGCGCAGCACCGACATCGTGCCGAGCACGATCCAGAAGCCGTCCTGCAGATTCGTCAGCTTGCCGACGAGCACCGCGAGCGTCAGTCCGGCGGCGCCGCGCAGGCTGTTGCGCAGCCACACCGAGTTCGGACTGGCGTGAGTCCGCAGCACGCTGCGTCCGGCTCGCAGGCGTGCACGGAGCGTTCTCGTGCCCGCCGCTGTCGCGGCGTGATCGTGGCAGGCCCACAGCGCGTCGCGACCGGCCTGCAGGGTTCCATAGGAGAGCTGGCGCAGCCGGTAGGCGTCGTCCAGCTCGCGCGCCGCCTCGGCCTCGTCGCGATCGGCCCGCATCCGCCGGAAGTGTTCCAGCTGCGCGCGGCTGAAAGACTCGTAGGCCCGATCCAGACGGTCCAGCTCGAGTGTCGCGTTCGCGGGTGCGCCGTCGAGTCGAGCGGCCACCGCGCGCAGCGTGGCGGGCACGGCCGCCTCGAGCTCCGCGCGCTCGTCCGGGCAGGGAGTTACGTGGCTCACCGCCGCCCGCTCGCGGCCCCGGACGGCGATCCGGGTCAGCCAGCCGAGGTCCTCGATCACGCGGGCCAGTGCGGCCGTCGGACCGATCGTGCCGCTGGGGCGCTGGGTCATCGCGACGAAGCGATCACGCACCCCGGCCATGGCCTCTCCGGCGGCCCGCGCCGCGGCGTCGGTGCGAGCGCGATCGCTTCCAGATCCAGCCTCCACCAGCTCCGCCAGCGAGCGTGCTGCGTGTGCGACGCCGTGGCGGATCGCATTGCGTGGACGCCCGGGCCACAGCAGCAGCGTCGCCGGGATGCAGAGCGCTCCCGCCAGTCCCCACCCGGCCAGTCGCATGGGAATCGTGGCGACACCGGCGGAGACCATCACGGGCAGCACGAACGTGAGCATCGCCGCGGCGTACGCGGCGGCGACGTAGTCGTCGAGCACTCCCGCGAACAGGATCGCGAAGGCGACCACGGCCATCGCGAGCGTCGCGAGCCAGGTCGAGTGCGAGCAGAGCGTCCCCAGCACGATCAGCGCCGCTCCGCAGAGCAACAGCAGCAGATATGCGCGCAGGCGCGCGCGGGATGAGCCGCCGAAGTCCACGAACACCAGCAGCGCCATCGAACCGAAGGCCGCGAACAGCGCCATCTGCTCGTCGTCTATGACCACCAGCGAGAGCGCGAACGCGAGCGGCATCACGATCGCTGCGCGCAGGGCGCTCTTGAGCATGAACATGCCCGGGTCCGCCGCTCTCACGTCGGCGATCATAGGCAGCTGGGCCGGGCGGCCGCGATCGATGAGCTCGTCGAGCGGCCGTCATACTCCTGTGCGGTGCTGCGGCTCGTCACGATCCCGATCAGCCATTACTGCGAGAAGGCGCGGTGGGTCCTGGAGCGAGCGGGAATCCGATATCGGGAGGAGCGCCACGTCCAGGGGATACATCAGCTCGCGGCGCGACGCGCGGGAGGTGGGATGACCGTTCCGGTGCTCGTTACACCCGAAGGGGCGATCGGCGAGTCGGCGGACATCCTCGCCTGGGTGGACGAGCGCACGCCACTCGAATACCGGCTGCTTCCCTCAGACCCCGCCGCGCGGGATGAGGTCGAGCGTCTCTGCCGGCGCCTGGATCTGGGCCTCGGGCCGACGGGACGACGGCTCATGTATGTCCACATGCTCGCCCAACGCGACCTGGCGCTGCGCTTCAACAATCAGGGAGTACCGGGTTGGGAGGACCGCGCGATCCGCTACGGATGGCCCTTCGCCCGGCGCTACGTCAATCATGTGCTCGAGATCCGCCCGGGGATCGAGCTCCAAGACGAAGCCGACGTTTGGAGCGAGCTCGACTTCGTGGCGGGCTTGCGAGCAGACGGCCGACCTTACCTCTGCGGCGATCGCTTCACCGCGGCCGACGTGACCTTCGCGGCGCTATGTGCCGCGCTCGTCGTTCCACCCGCTTACGGGATTCCGCTCCCGCAGCCCGACGTCCTGTCGCCCGCGATGGCGGCGCTCGTCGAGCGGGCACGCGAGCATCCGGCCGGAGGCTACGCGCTCATGCTCTTCGCGAAGCATCGCGGGGAGACAGTTCACTGAGTAGGAGCGCCTACGCGGGCACGCCGGAGAGCCGTTGGTGGACGAACTGCACCACCATCGCGCCCTCGCCGACGGCGGTCGCGCAGCGCTTGACCGAGCCCGAGCGCACATCACCCGCGGCATAGACGCCGGGGACGCTCGTCTCGAGCAGGCCCTCGACACCGGCGGCGGCGCCGGTCAGCACGAAGCCCTTCTCGTCGCGCACCACGATCTCGCCCAGCCAGTCGGTGCAGGGCGCGGCGCCGAGGAACAGGAACAGGAACGAGAACGACAGATGCTCGCCGTCGCGCAGCGTGACGGCCTCGAGCTTGCCACCCGAGCCGTGCAGCGCCGTGACTTCGCTGCGGTCGCGTACCGCGACCCCGTAGCGCTCGAGCTCGAGGATCAGGTAGTCGGACATCGTCTCGCGCAGATCGCCGCGACGGTGCAGGAGCGTTACGAGCGCGCCGCCGCGCGCCAGCCAGACGGCCGCCTGCGCGGCCGAGTTGCCCCCGCCGATCACGCCGACTCGGGTGGCGCCGCAGAGCTGAGCCTCGGGCGGGCCCGCGGCGTAGAAGACGCTCGTGCCCTCGAAGTCCGCCAGGTTCGCCACCGGGAGTCGACGGTATTCGGCGCCGGTGGCCAGCACGACCGCGCGTGCGTGGATCTCGTGATCGCCTTCCAGGCGCACGAGGTGGCGATCGGCGCCCGGCTGCAGGGAGATCGCTCGGTAGGGCGTGGCGGTGCGCGCGCGGAACTTGCGCGCCTGGGTAACTGCGCGGGACGTGAGCTCCGAGCCGCTGATGCCCGCGGGGAAGCCGAGGTAGTTCTCGATCCGTCGCGACGTGCCCGCCTGTCCGCCCAGCGCGGTGCCCTCCACGACGAGCGTCTCCAGCCCCTCGGAGGCGCCGTAGACCGCGGCCCCCAGTCCGGCGGGACCCGCGCCGATCACGAGCAGGTCGACCTCCTCGCGCGGGGAGAGCTCGAGCCCGATCCCCAGCGCGCGCGAGACCTCGCCGATGGTCGGGCTGCGCAGCTCGATTCCGCCCGGCAGCCGTACCAGCGGCAGCGTGTCGACGTCGAGCGTGTCGATCAGCGCCGCGGCCTGCGGGTCAGCCGCGCCCCCTTCTCCGCGCCAGACGAACGGCAGGCGGTTGCGCCGCGCGTACTCGACCATCCGTCGCGTCGGCTCGGAGGATCGCGGACCGATCACCTCCATGCCCACGCCCTCCTGCTGGAGCGCCTCGCGACGGGCCATGAAGCTCGACATCAGCAGGTCGGCGAGCGGCGCGTCCTCGAACAGCAACGGGCGCAGGTCCTCGCGCTCGACCGCGATGTAGCGCATCGGCTGGGTCACGACGGCCGTCAGGTAGGCCGTCTGGCCGGTCAGGATGCCTATCTCTCCGAGGAACCCCGAGGCGCCATGGCGGACGATCTCACGTCCGGACGCATCTTGGATGGCGGCCTCGCCCTCGACGATGGCGATGAATGGAAAGCTCCGGTCCCCCACTGTGAACAACACCTCGCCGATTGCCGCCGAGCGCTCCTGGCCGCGTGCCCGCAGGGTCGCCAGCTGCGCGGGGGAGAGGACGGCGCTGATCGTGTAGGTCACGCCGCCTCCTATACCACACTCGCTTTTTCATGCGATCCTGCCTCGCGTTCGATCCTGTCTGCGAGGAAACTGAGGAACTCATGAGCAAGCACCTGGAGGGCAAGAACGCGATCGTCTACGGCGCCGGCGGCGGGATCGGCGCGGGCGTCGCGCGCACGTTCGCACGAGAGGGCGCGCGGGTGCACCTGGTGGGACGCACGCGCGAGACGCTGCAGGCGGTGGCCGAGGAGATCGCCGCGACGGGCGCCACGGCGGAGGTGGCCGTGCTGGACGCGCTCGACGAGCGAGCCGTGGACGAGCACGTGCGGCAGGTGGTCGGCACCGCGGGCAGCGTGGACGTGTCGCTGAACCTGATCGCGCGGGGTGACGTGCAGGGCACGCCGCTGCACGAGATGGCCACGGACGACGTGCTGCGTGCCGTCGTGAACGGGCTGCGCTCCAACTTCATCACCGCGCGCGCGGCCGCGCGACAGATGGTGGGACAGCGCTCGGGTGTGATCCTGCACCTGAACAGCGCCTCGGGCGCGGCGGCGATGCCGGGCATGGGCAGCACCGGCCCGGCCGACGCCGCCACCGAGTCGCTGATGCGCTACATGGCCGCCGAGCTGGGCCCGCACGGGGTGCGCGTGTGCGGGATCTGGACCGCCGGCGTCGCCGAGACGCTGACGCCGGGCAAGCTCACCGAGGTCGGCGGCGAGAGCGCGCCCGCGCCGCGCACCGCCGAAGAGCTGATCGCGGGGATGGCCGCGCTGCGCCGCACGCCGACGCTGGCGGACGTCGGCGAGGTCGCGGCCTTCCTGGCCTCCGATCGCGCGGCGGGCATCACGGGGACGATGGTCAACGTGACCTGCGGGCTCGTGCTCAGGTGAGCGTCGCGGTGGGCTCCCGCCAACGGGCGCTCACCCGCATCGGGACGGTCGCAGCCGCACGGACAACGCCGGCGCCGGCCATCGCGCCAACGGTCGCCCTCGCGCGTCGCGCGGGCTCTGCGCTCAGGCCTGAGCCGCCTCGGGCGCCGCGCCCGCGCCCTCGCCGTGAACGGGCTGGGGGTCGAGTGCCACGCTCGGCGCACGCGGCACGAGCCAGCCGGCGAGCAGGCACAGGAGCAGGAAGCCGGTCGCCATCGCGAAGGTCTCGGTGAAGCCCGTGACGGTCGGCTGCCCGCCGGACATGTGCGCGGCGATGAAGGTCGCCGAGAGCTGGCCGCCGAGCGCGCCGCCGAGCGTGCGCATGACGGTGTTCATGCCGCTCGCCACGCCGGTCTGATGGGGCGAGACGGCCTGCACGATCAGGTTGCCGAGCGCCGCGAACGCCAGCCCGACCCCGACGCCGAGCAGCCCGGAGGCGATCAGCAGCTGGTAGGGCTGGCTGTGCGCGAGCGCGAGCAGCGCGAAGGAGGCGGTGGTGAACAGGGTCCCCGCGAGCAGCGCCGTGCGCGAGCTGAAGCGAGCCGAGATGCGCCCGGCGTAGAGGCCGAGGATGGTCATGCCGATCGTGGTCGGCAGCAGGTACAGGCCCGCGACGACCACCGAGTCGCCGAAGCCGAAGCCGGTGCTCGTGGGCAGCTGGGCGATCTGGGGGATGACGATGAACGACGCGTACATCCCCGCGCCGAGCAGGAAGGCGGCGGCGTTGGTAGTCCAGACGCCGCGGATGCGCATCATGGTCATGTCGATCAGCGGGTTCGAGCTGCGCACCTCCACCGCGATCCAGGCTGCCGTGACCGCCAGGCCGAGTGCCAGCAGGCCGAGCGTCTTCGGTGAGCCCCAACCCCAGGTGGTGGTCTGGCTGATGGCGATCAGCACGATCGACATGCCCACGGTCATCAGCGACGCCGCGAGCCAGTTAATGCGCCCCGGCATGCGCACGGGCGACTCGGGAATGAACCGCCAGGTGGCGATCGCCGCGAGCACGGTCGGGATCAGCGGCAGCCAGAACAGCCAGTGGTAGTTGAGGTGCTCGATGATCAGCCCCGCGAGCACGATGCCGACGCCGCCGCCCACGCCGAGGATCGCCGACAGCAGGCCGATGCTCCCGGCCACGCGCTCGCGCGGGAACTCGTCGCGGACGATCCCGAAGGCGAGCGGGAAGATGCCCCCGGCGGCGCCCTGGATGAACCTGCCGGCGACGATCACCCACAGCGAGCTCGACACGGCCGCGAGCAGCGTGCCGGCGGCGAGGATCACGAGCGTCCACATGAGCATGCGCTCCTTGCCGTACATGTCGCCCAGGCGGCCGAGGATCGCGGTGCCGACCGAGGCCGCGAGCAGGTAGGCGGTCAGCAGCCAGGTGACCTCGGTCTCGCTCGCACCGAGCTCGTGCTGGAAGGTCGGAAGCGCCGGCAGCACGGCCGAGCTGAGCATCGCGTAGGCCAGGCCGCCGAGCGCGAGCACGGCGAGGATCAGTCGCGGGTTCGTGCGGTCTGTGCTGGTCGCAGACATGCGTGGCCGCCGTCGGGAAGCGGGTGGCCATTCGCGGCGGCGCGTTCCACTGTAGTGAGCCGCGCCGGACAGCCCGCGCCAAGCTACGTGGGAACTGGCGATTGGGTGTCACGGCGCTGTTTGCCGAGCGGGCGTGGCGGGGAGATATCGTGAGGAGGCCACCGTTCCCCACGTCAGGAGCTAGACATGACCGGCTCGATCATCAGTCAGGACCATCACCCGACGTTGCGCCACGAGGATCGCGAGGCGATCGGCGCGGAGCTGCAGGGGGTGCTCGTCGCCCTGATCGACCTGTCGCTGCTGGGCAAGCAGGCGCACTGGAACATCGTCGGTCCGAACTTCCGCGCGCTGCACCTGCAGCTGGACGAGCTGATCGACGCCTGGCGCCTGGCCGCCGACGCGGTCGCCGAGCGGGCGGTCGCGCTGGGCTACCAGCCGGATGGGCGCAGCGCGACCGTGGCGCAGCGCAGCGAGCTCGAGCCGCTGCCCGAGGGCCAGTTGCTCGACCGCGACGTGGTCGCGGCCTTCACGCGGCTGCTGACCGACGCGGTCGGCTCGATTCGTGAGCGCATGGATCGCCTCGAGGACGTCGACGCGGTCACGGCCGACATCCTGCACGGCGTGGTCGCGGGCCTGGAGGAGAACCTCTGGATGATCCGCGTGCAGGCGGCCTGATCGCGCGCACGGATGAGGTGGGCGGGTCCGCATGCGGACCCGCCTCGACCTCGCACATGTGCGAGGTCGCCGTCGGCGCATGCGCCGACGATAGACGTGCCGCATGCGGCACGTCATGGAGTCGCGCATGCGCGACTCCACCTGCCGGCGCCTGCGCCGGCAGGAACAGCATCACTCCCCTGCGACGTGCACCTCGCGCAGCCTGTGGGTGTCCACGTCGTAGACGAACCCGCGCACGCGATCGCGGTGGGGCAGGAAGTCTGAGCGGCGCACGCGCAGGATCGACTGGCGCACGTCCGCGTCGACGTCGCTGAAGGACTCGATCGCGAACGCCGGCGCGACGCCCGTCGCCTGCAGCAGCTCGGCGCGAAAGCCGTCGTCGCTGAGCGTCTGCATGCCGCAGTCGGTGTGATGGATCAGCATCACCTCGCGCGTGCCCAGCCGTCGCTGGGAGACGGCCAGCGAGCGGATCACGTCGTCGGTGATCACCCCGCCGGCGTTGCGCAGCACGTGCGCCTCGCCGTCGCCCAGGCCCAGTGCGGCGAACACGTCCAGGCGCGAGTCCATGCACGTCACCACCGCCAGGCGCCGGCTGGGGCGAACGTCCAGGTGGCCCGCCGGCAGTGAGGCGGCGAACGCGTGGTTGTTCTCGAGCAGCTCGTCGATCGTGTCGCCCACGCCGGGACCTTATGTGTTCGGCCGTATATTTGGCCTCATGACGAGCGGTACCCCACTGGAGATGACGCTGCTCCCGGGGGCCCGCGCGCTGCTCGCGCTGCACGCGCGCGAGCTGCCCCAGCGCGATGACCTGTGCGGGGCCTTCTGCGGCGCGCTTGCGCTCGCAGCCGCGGGCTTGGCGGCCGGGTCCGCGGGCGAGCCGCTCGACCAGGACGCCGTCGCGCTGGCCGCCGGCAGCGTCGTCGGCGCGCACACCGATCCGGCGATCCTGCCGTTCGCGGAGACCGGTCGGCGCGACTACCGGCTGGAGCTGCCCTTCGTCGAGGACTCCTCGGTCTCGGGCACGACCGCCGCGGGGCTCGCGCGCGCCCTGCAGGAGCTCGGTCGCGGGCGTCTGGAGACGATCCCGTTCACCGGTCCCTGGAGCGCCGAGACGTTCGACGGATTGTTCGATCTCGCCGCGGCGCTCGAGCGCCCGGTCACGCTGCTCGCGAATCTCCATACGCGCCACCTGTGGGGCTCGCACCCGCGCGCCGATCAGCTGCTCGCGTATCTGCTCGACGGCGAGCCCGCCGGGCCCGCGCCCGACTGGGAGGTCGGGCACTTCGTCTGCGTCGTCGGGCGTCTGCGCGGCCCCGCCGGCAGCCTGTACGGGGTGGCCGACACATACCCCTCGCTGGGGGCCCGCGGCGTGCACCTGCAGCCGCGCGAGCGCCTCGCCGCGGCGATCGAGCGCCGCGGCCGAAGCCGGGAGACACTCGCCTCCGGCGAGCATCCCCGTTTCGGCCAGCCGGCCGGGGGCGTGCTCGTCGTCCTCGACGTCCGCGACGCGCCCGCCGTGCGCTCGGGCGCGGGTGCGCTCGGGCTGGTCGAGGGCATCTGGGACAACGGCACCATCGCGCCCGAGAACCTGGCCGCGTCATGAGCGCCACCGACCTGGTCGCACTGGTCTGCTGCGACCTCGGCGCGATCGTGCGCGGTCGCGCGCTGCCGGCCACCGACCTCGATGCGCACCTCGCTGCCGGTGTCGGCTGGGTGCCGGCCAACCACGCGCTCACGCCGCTCGGCCCGCTCGCGGAGCCCTCGCCGTTCGATTCGACCGGCGACCTGCGCCTGCTGCCGGATGCGCAGACGCGCGTACGCGTCGAGTCCGGTGCCGGCGACGCGGCCCTGGAGATGGTGCTGTGCGACATCGTGCAGACCGATGGCGCGCCGTGGGAGTGCTGTCCGCGCACGTTCCTGCGCGACTCCCTTGCGCAGCTGCGCGACGAGCTTGGGCTAACGCTCACGGCAAGCTTCGAGCACGAGTTCCAGCTGCGCCTCGCGGAGTCGCCGGCGCTCGCGTTCTCGCTGGAGGAGCTGCGCCGAGCCGAGCCCTTCGCGGGCGAGGTCATGGGCGCGCTCGCGGCCGCGGGCGTGCAGCCCGAACGCTTCTTCGCCGAGTTCGCCGCGCACCAGTTCGAGATCCCCGTGCACCCGGCCGAGGGTCTCGCGGCGGCCGATCGCGCGGTGCTGCTGCGCGAGGTCGTGCGCGAGACCGCGCGCCGCCACGAGCTGCGGGCGACCTTCACGCCGCTGCTGAGTCCCGCCGAAGCGGGCAACGGCGTGCACGTCCATCTCAGCCTGCGCGACGCGGCCGGGCGCCCGGTGTTGTACGACGGGGCGCGTCCCGGCTGCCTGAGCGAGCTCGGCGGGCGCTTCGCCGCCGGAATCCTCGCGCACGCACGCGCCCTGAGCGCGCTTACCGCCTCGAGCCCCGTGTCGGCCGCGCGCCTGGCCCCGCACCACTGGAGCGCCGGTGCGGTCTGTCTGGGTCAGCGCAACCGCGAGACCCTGCTGCGCCTGCCCCCGCTCGTCTCACTCGGCGAGACCGGCCGACCGGAGCGCCGGTCGAGCGCCGATCGGTTCGCCGGCCAGCTGCGCCTGGAGTATCGCGGCGCCGATGCGGCCGCCAACCCTTATCTGGCGCTCGGGGCGATCGTTCGCGCGGGCCTGGAGGGCGTGCGGGCCGAACTGCCCGCGCCGCCGATCCTCGACCGGGACCCCGCTCGGCTCGATCCGGATGAGGCCGCCCGTTACGGCGTGGGCGCGCTGCCGGCCTCGCTCGGGGAGGCCCTGGACGCGCTCGCCGAGAACGCGACCGCGCGCGCGTGGATGACGCCGCTGATGTACGAGGCATATACGGCCGTCAAGCGCTTCGAGCTCGCGGCGGGCGCGGACATGGACGTCGAGGAGCTCTGCCGGCGCTATGCCTCTGTCTACTGAGACGGCCGCGGGCACCATGCGGATGCCGTACCCGTCAGGTGGCGGTGTCGGTGAGCGCTGAGCTGCTCGCGCGGCTCACCGCTGCGATCGAGCGCGAGCTGCCGCGCGCGGTCGAGCTGCGCCGGCGGTTGCACGCCCATCCCGAGCTCGCGCACGCCGAGCACGAGACGGCGGCGGCCGTGGCCGCCGCGCTGCCGGTCGCGAGCCTGCGGGCCGCGGGCACCGGGCTGATCGCCCGAGTGGGTTCCGGCGAGGGTGCCGCGGTCGCGGTGCGCGCCGAGCTCGACGGGCTGCCGATCGCAGAGCGCACGGGCGCTCCCTTCAGCGCCGATCCTGCCGCCGAGGCGATGCACGCGTGCGGCCACGACGTGCACATGGCCGCGCTCACCGCGCTGGCCCGCGCGGCGCACGCGCTTGGGGATGAGCTGCCGGCGCCGCTGCTGGCGGTGCTGCAGCCCAGCGAGGAGGCCTACCCCTCCGGCGCCGAGCAGCTCATGGAGCCGCTGCGCGCGCTCGCGCCCGCGGCGATCGTGGCCGCGCACGTGCACCCGGAACTGCCGTGGGGCGCGCTCGCGCTCGATCCGGGCACGATCAACGCCTCGTGCGATCTCTTCGAGATCTCGATCGAGGGACGGCCGGTCCACGGCGCCTACCCTCATCGCGGACGCGATCCGATTCTCGCGCTCGCCGAGGTCGTGGTCGCGCTCCACGCCCAGCTCGGGCGGCGGATCGATCCGGTCCACCCGGCCACGCTCACGGTCGGCGTGCTCGCGGGCGGCAGCGCCGAGAACGTCATTCCCGCACGCGCTCACGCGAGCGGGGCGCTGCGCGCCTACCGGTCTGAGGATCGCCGCGAGCTGCGCGCGATGCTCGATGAGGTCGTCGCGGGCGTCGCCGCCGCGCACGGCTGCCGCGGCATGGTCGAGCTGACTGCGGGCGAGCCCGCGCTTGCGAACGACCCCGCGATCGTCGCGCGCGCCCGCGGGCTGCTGAGCGAGGTCGGCCTGTCGCCGGCGCCCGAGTGGCGCTCGGCCGGCTCGGACGACTTCGCCTTCTTCGGCGCCCTCGACGTGCCGCTGGCGATGGGCTTCGTCGGCCTCGACGGCGCGCCCGGGTTCACGCCGCGGCCGCTGCACCATCCCGAGCTGCTCGTCCCCGACGCCGCCGTCGGCGCGGTCTCGCGGGCGCTGGCGGCGCTGTACCTGGCCGCGGCGAGCGTCGCCGGTTGAGCTTTGCGCGGGCGTCGCGTCTGCCTCCCTGGTCCGTGGTCCGTGCGCTCGCGCGGTGGCGCTTTCCGTCGCCGTCCCAAACGGGTGCTCAGGCTGTGCATCCGCGATCGGACATAATCCCCAGCCGTGCGCGCTGTCCAGATAGTCGACCTCACCGGCCCCGACTCCGCGCTGGCGGTGGGCGAGGTGCCGGAGCCGGCCTCGCCGCCGCAGAGCATGCTCACCCCGGGCTCGGGGGTGCTCGTCGAGGTCCATGCCGCGGGCGTCTCGTTCCCCGAGGTGCTGCAGACCCGTGGCGAGTACCAGATCAAACCGCCGCTGCCGTTCGTCCCCGGCAGCGAGATCGCGGGCATCGTCCGCGAGGCGCCCGCGGACGCGGCCGTGAAGGAGGGCGATCGCGTGGCGGCCTTCTGCGCGCTCGGAGGGTTCGCCGAGCTGGCGGTCGCGCCCGAGTTCCTGACCTTCTCGCTGGCTCCCCAGCTCGACTACGCGCAGGGCGCGGGGCTGATCCTCAACTACCACACTGCCTACTTCGCGCTCGTGCTGCGCGGGCGCATGGTCGCGGGGGAGACCGTGCTCGTGCACGGCGCCGCGGGGGGCGTCGGCACGGCCGCGCTGCAGGTCGCTCGCGGTCTCGGCGCGCGCACGATCGCGGTCGTCTCCGGCGATGAGAAGCAGCGCATCGCCGAGCGGGCCGGCGCCGAGACGGTGCTGCGCTCGGACGGCCCGTGGAAGGACGAGGCCAAGGAGATCTCCGGCGGCGGTGTGCACCTCGTGCTCGACCCGGTCGGAGGCGATCGCTTCACCGACAGCCTGCGCTGCCTGCGCGAGGAGGGCCGCGTGGTGGTGGTGGGCTTCACCGGTGGCTCGATCCCCGAGGTCCGCGTCAACCGCCTGTTGCTCGGCAACACCGAGGTGATCGGCGCCGGCTGGGGCGCGTACGCGATGGCCCGCCCCGAGCTCTGCCGCGAGATCGGCCGCGCGCTCGATCCACTGATCGAGGCCGGCCACGTCGCCCCGATCGTCGGTGCGCGCTTCGGGCTCGAGCACGCCGCGCGGGCGCTGCGCGAGATCGACGAGCGCCGCGCCACCGGCAAGGTCGTCCTCGACGTCCGTCCGGACTGAGCGGGCCCGAGGCGTCGAGCAGCGATGGACTTCGCCCACTCCCCCCGCACGGTCGAGCTGCTGGAGCGACTGAGCGCGTTTCACGAGCGCGAGATCGCGCCGCGCGAGGAGCCCTACCACCGCGAGGTGCTCGCGGGCGCCGACCCCTGGTCCTCGGTCCCGTCGGCGATCGAGGAGCTGAAGGGCCTGGCGCGCGAGCAGGGACTGTGGAACCTGTTCCTGCCGCCCGGCGCGAGCTTCGCCGGTGAGTCGATCGGGGCGGGGTTGACGAACGTCGAGTACGCACCGCTGGCCGAGCGCATGGGCCGCTCGCTGATCGCGAGCGAGGTCTGCAACTGCAACGCGCCGGACACGGGCAACATGGAGGTCCTGCTGCACTTCGGCTCGGACGCGCAGAAGCAGCGTTGGCTGGGTCCGCTGCTGGAGGGGAGGATCCGCTCGGCGTTCTGCATGACCGAGCCCGAGGTCGCCTCCTCGGACGCCACGAACATGCAGGCCACGGCGGTCCTCGACGGGGACGAGGTGGTGCTGAACGGGCGCAAGTGGTGGAGCACCGGCATCGGTCATCCCGCCTGCGAGGTGCTGATCTTCATGGGGCTGACCGACCCCGAGGCCGATCGCTACCACCAGCACTCGATGGTGCTCGTGCCGCTGCCCACGCCGGGCGTGAAGGTGGTGCGGATGCTCACCACGATGGGCTTTCACGACGCGCCCGGCGGTCACGGCGAGGTCTCCTTCGAAGACGTGCGCCTGCCCGCGAGCGCGATCGTCGGCGGCCCAGGGCAGGCGTTCGCGATCGCTCAGGCGCGCCTGGGTCCGGGGCGCATCCACCACTGCATGCGCCTGATCGGCCTCGCCGAGCTCGCGCTGCAGCTGGCGTGCGTGCGCGCGGGCGAGCGGGTCGCGTTCGGCAAGCCCCTGGCGAACCTCGGCGGCAATCGCGAGCGCATCGCCGACGCGCGCATCGCGATCGACCAGGCGCGCCTGCGTGTGCTGCACGCCGCCTGGCTCGTGGACGCCGGCTCGCCGGAGGCGCTCGGGGCGGTCTCGCAGATCAAGGTCGCCGTGCCGAACATGGCCCAGCAGGTATGCGACATGGCGATCCAGCTGCACGGCGGCGCGGGCCTGTCCGAGGACTTCCCGCTCGGGGCCGCCTGGACGACCGCCCGCGCCCTGCGCCTGGCGGACGGGCCCGACGAGGTCCACCGCGGCGTCGTCGCCCGCCTGGAGCTCGCGCGCCACGGCATCGGTCGCTGGGCCTGATCGATCGTCGCTTCTCTCCTGCGCCCTACCGGACGGCAGGCCCCGGGTCTAGGTTCAGCCGGTCCCCGCCGGATCCTCATCCGGGGCTGCTTGTCGCATCCGCACCGCGCCGACGTTGCTGACGATCACGGCCACGATCGTCACCAGGTAGAGCTGCCCGAACAGCGCCTCCAGCACCGAGGTCATGCGTGAGGCGGCCGCGACCGGGGCGATGTCGCCGTAGCCGACGGTCGTGAGGGTGATGAAGCTGAAGTACACCTCTTCGGCGTGTTTGTCCGAGCCGATGTGGCTGAGCACGGGCGAGCCCGCGATCGCGCCCATCACGCTGTAGGCGAACGCAAAGATCAGCCCCGCCAGCAGGTACACGGTCAACCCGTCCATCACCGAGTGCAGGGTCACGCGCCGCTCGAGGCGAATGCCGCCGACGACGCCGCGCGCGACGATCACCGCACCGGCGATCGCGAGCAGTCCGCTGAGACCGAACGTCACACCGCGCCCCGCCTGGTTGGACCCGGTGAGCGCGGCCACGAACGCCGCGAGCAGCGACAGCCCGATCAGCCAGCCCACCTGTCGCCACTGCCGGCGGGTGGCGTCCTCGGCGAACAGCGCGGTGATGACCGTCGCGCCCATCAGCAGCGCTTGTATTAGCCACGCCGGCGGAGTGTCCGGCAGGGCCATCTGCACGCCCGTGGAGAGCACCGCGAGCATCAGCACGAGGCCGTAGCGGTAGCTGCCCTTCAGATCGGCGACGTTGCGCGCGGCCTTTGACGCGCGCTCTCGCCGCGGGCCCGGTCGCCCGGCTGGCCCCCCTCCCCGTGGGTCGGGTCTCTCTTCATCGCCATCGGCCTGCATCGGCCCAGATTAAGCTTCTCATCGGACCTGATAGAAACCCGCACAGCATGAGAGTCATCGGGGCGGGACTTCCACGCACGGCCACGACCACGCAGATGGTCGTTTTGGAGCAGCTCGGGTTCGGGCCGTGCTACCACATGCGCGACCTGCTCTCCGATCTGCCCACGGGCCTGCCGCTGTGGGAAGCCGCCGCCGAAGGCAAGGCCGATTGGCAGCGGATCTTCGGCGCGGCGCAGTCGACCGTGGACTGGCCCTCGGCCCGCTACTACAGCGAGCTGATCGAGGTCTATCCCGATGCCAAGGTCCTGCTGTCGGTGCGCGACGGCGAGTCGTGGGTGCGCAGCATGCGCCAGACCGTGTGGGGCATGTTCCACGGCGACTCGGTCATCCACCACATCTCTGAGGCGCGCACGGTCGTCGACCCGCTCTGGCGCCGTTACATCGCCCTGATGAGCGGGATGAACTGGGACGAGCAGACGGGGGCGCTGGCCGGCGACACGTACTCCGACGAGGGTCTGATCGCGGTCATGGACCGTTGGAACGAGACGGTCAAAGCGACCGTCCCGTCCGAGCGTCTGCTCGAGTGGTACCCGAGCGACGGTTGGGATGCGCTGTGCGAGTTCCTGGAGGTCGACGTTCCCTCCGAGCCGGTACCCCACCTCAACGACACGCAGGCGTTTCGCGAGGGCATCATCGGCGGCGCTCTCGGCGCTCTCAACGAGTGGTGGGACGCTCGCGAGCGACCCACCGAAAGCCTGCACGGCGCGCAGCTCAGTTGATCCGCATCCGCCGACAAGATCGCAGCGATCACTCTCGGCCTGGATCGTGGGAGCGTCACGATGGCTGATCTGCTCACGAGCATCCGTGCGGAGATCGAGGCGCGCCTGCGTGAGCTCAAGCCGGCGCTCACCGAGTTCGAGCAGCTGAGCACCGCCGCCGAGGCACTGGCCGAGGAAGGTGGCGACACCGCGAAACCCGCCAGACCCGCTCGGCCCGCCAAGCCTGCCAGACCCACCAAACGCGCGGCCTCGCGACGACGTTCTGCGCGTGCATCGGCTCCCGCCGGGCAGTCGGTGCGGGCGAAGACTGAGCCCGTAAAGTCGGCTCGCCGTGCTCGCAAGCGCGAGCAGCCCGCGCTCACACCGACCGGGCAGGCGATCCTCGCGGCGCTCGAGCACGGCTCGCACACGCTGGCCGAGCTGGTCGTGGTGACGGCCCTCGGCGCCTCGGACATTCGCGAGGCGCTGCGGCAGCTGCGCAAGCGCAAGGCGATCGTGAAGACCGATCGCGAGGGCAAGGCGGCCTACGCGTTGCCCTCGAACGGCGCCGAGTAGCGTTCGCACCCACCTCCGGTTCGCACCCATCTCCGCGATTCGTGTCGGGCCGCTCGTCGGGACGGCCGGCCCCGGCGCGAGCCGGCGTCTATGCGGGTGCGGGGGCGGCCGGGCGCTTGCGAGCGATGCGCCCGGCCTCCTTGCCACCGAGGAAGGGGGCCAGCGCGACGTACACGAGCTGCGGTGCCAAGCCGGCGATGTCCTGCACGTGCTCGTGCTCGATGTGGTTGTGCAGCACCTGCCAGATGCCGCCGGCGATCGCCTCGGGCGCGATGCCCGGAACCGAGCGCGAGGACGCATAGTGGTAGCCGGGCTGCAGGTAGGCTGCGAACGCGTGCATGCCGGTGTCGCGGATTTCGATCGCCAGCGGGCTGGCGGCGAACGTGTCGACGACCGTCAGGTGCGCGTGCGCGGGCTCGGACGCGAGGTAGTCCAGCAGTGCCCTGATGCCGGCTGCCACCCCCATCGGCCAATCCTCGCCCTGCGTCTCGTATGCCTCCACGGTGATGTGAAGGGCTTGGTGCAGGCCGACCTTCTGGGCGCCCAGGAAGGCGTCGTCCTTGGTGGGATACATCTCGTAGAAGGTCTGGTGGGAGACGTTCGCGCGCCTGGCGATCTCGGGGATGGTCAGGCCCTGCAGGCCCTTCTCGGCGACGATCGCGGCGGTCGCGTCGACGATCCGCTCGCGCTGGTTTTTGACGATGAACTGGCGCGGCAGGTCGTGGCGCCCGCTCGGCAGCCGCCCCTCGGCCTGACGCGCGCGCTCGGAGGCCGGCAACCCGGCTCGGTCCTCGTCGGCTTCCTCGGCCTCCGTGGCGTTCGTGTCCTCCCGAGCTCTCGCGGGCGATCCCAGACCGGCCGGCGGCTTGGCGGGGTAGGACTCGGCCCACGCGGCGAGCTCGTCCGCGAGCCCGGGCAGTGCACCGGCCTGGCCTCGGCGCAGACGTGCGGCGGTGACCTCGCGAATGCCCCCGAGGATCACCTTCACGGTCAGATCGGCATCCTGCGCCTTGCTCGCTTTTGTGCCGCCGCCATGCGCGGATCGGCTGGCCGAGCGGCTGGCGGCGATGCTCTGCTCGAGCGCCTGCAGCGTGCGATTGCGGCGCTCGAGCGCCTTCGGTCCCGCACCGAAGGCGCCGAGCACCATCAGCGACACAGCCTCCGGCTCGGCCGCAGCCAGCTCGGCG
>Ga0210387_10000802_pt1 | contig 23041 bp, 22 predicted proteins | sample IncBWC7OmetaG_FD_160108 | JGI IMG/M metagenome (GOLD analysis project Ga0210387, IMG submission 160108) | Forest soil microbial communities from Barre Woods Harvard Forest LTER site, Petersham, Massachusetts, United States - Inc-BW-C-7-O ...
TTCGCGCCATGGGCCTTACCTCGCCAGGCGGCTGGCCACGCGATGAAAGGCCCATGGCGCGAAACTCGATGTCACTTCATAAGCAGGATAGGCGATGAGCGCGGCGATGAATCCCGCGAGGAGCAGCGCGCCTAAGAACCACACGAAGGCACGCATGATTATTTCGCCGCGGCGTCGCCGCTCAAGGCCGTGAAAACACGGGTCGCTGCCGCCACGGTGGCTTCGATGTCCGCCGCCGAGTGCGCCGCCGACAAGAATCCCGCCTCGAAGGCGGAGGGCGCAAAATAAACTCCTTCGTTGATCATGCCGTGGAAAAAGCGTTTGAAGCGCTCGACATCGCACGCCATCACCTGCTCGTAGCGATCCACATGGCGCTCGGCGGTGAAGAACAAGCCGAACATGCCGCAGACATGATTGGTGGCGAGCGCCACGCCGGCGCCGGCGGCGGCAGTGGTGAGTTCCTCCACCAATACGTCGGTCATGGCGCCCAAGCGTTGATGAAAGCCCGGCACGCTGATCAGCTCGAGAGTGGTGAGGCCGGCAATCATGGCCACCGGATTTCCGGACAAGGTCCCGGCCTGGTATACCGGCCCCAAGGGGGCCAATTGCTCCATGATGTCGCGGCGGCCGCCGAAGGCGCCCACCGGCATGCCGCCGCCGATGATTTTACCCAAGGTGGTGAGATCGGGGCGCACGCCATACAGGGCTTGCGCGCCGCCGAGCGCCACCCGAAAGCCGGTCATCACTTCATCGAATATCAGCAGTGCGCCGACCCGGTCGCATTCGCGGCGCAGGGTCTCGAGGAAATCCGGCGCCGGCAGTACGCAGTTCATATTGCCCGCCACGGGCTCGACGATGACGCAGGCGATTTGTTCGCCGATTTGGCGAAACACCCGTTGCACCTGATCGATGTCGTTGAAGTTCAAGGTGACGGTGAAGCTGGCGAGTGATTTGGGCACGCCGGGCGAAGTCGGCACGCCGAGCGTCAAGGCGCCGGAGCCGGCTTTGATCAGCAATGAATCGGAATGGCCGTGGTAGCAACCCTCGAACTTCACGATGGTGTCGCGGCCGGTGAAGGCTCGCGCCAGGCGTATGGCACTCATGGTGGCCTCGGTGCCCGAGCTCACGAAGCGCACCAGTTCGATGGACGGCATGAGTTCCACGACACGGCGGGCGAGCTGCGTCTCGAGCGTGGTGGGAGCACCGAAGCTCAAGCCGTCCGCGGCGACCTCTTGGACAGCCTTGATCACCTGCGGGTGGGCATGGCCCAAGATCATGGGTCCCCAGGACCCCACATAGTCGATGAAGCGGCGACCGTCGGCCGCGAGCACATAAGCGCCGCCGGCCTTTTGGAAGAAGATGGGCTCGCCGCCCACACCGCGAAAGGCGCGCACCGGCGAATTGACGCCGCCCGGTATGTACTGACAGGCTTCTTGAAACAGGGTCAACATGTTCTCCTACCGCATGCGGGAGAGCATCTAAACAGCGATGACGGTCTCGGGCAAGTTGAGCCTGACTTCAAAGCCGCCCGCCGGCCTGTTGAATGCCCGCGCCGCGCCGCCGTGGGCGCGCATGACTTGCGCGGTGATGGCGAGGCCGATGCCCTCGCCGCCGCTATCGCGGTCGCGCGATTCCGCGACCCGATAGAAGGGTTCGAAGATGCGTTCCAAATCCGCGGATGGCACCCCGGGGCCACGGTCGCGGATCACGATCTCCAGTCCGCCGGCGGCGCGCGCGATCAGCACATCGACGGGCGCTCCCTGCGGGCTGTAGCGCACCGCGTTGCGCAGCACGTTCTCGATGCCACTGCGCAGCAGCTCACGGTTGCCGAGCACCGTGGCATCGGTCGAGCCTTGCAGGTTGACGCTGCATTGCTTGACCGCGCCCTCGAAGTTGGCATCGCGCACCACTTCTTCGATCATCTCGTCCAACTCGAACGGCTCGCGCTCCAACAAGGCATTCGTGCCCTGCAAGCGCGCGAGCTTCAGCACCTGGCTGATCATCGAGTCGAGACGTTCTATCTCGCGCTCCAAGCGATCCAACTGCCGCGGAAAATCTGCGGGCGGCTGGCGCGCCAGCCCGAGGGCCACGCGCATGCGCGCGAGCGGCGAGCGCAGTTCGTGAGAGATGTCGCGCAGCAACTGGGTGGTCGCGCTGCGATTGGCGCGCAGCTGATCCGCCATGGCATCGAAATCGCGCGCCAGCACCGCGAGTTCATCCTTGCGCCCCTCGAGTCCCGCGCTCACTCGCACGTCGAGATTTTCCGTGGCAAGCGCACGCGCACCGGCCTGAATACGGCGAATGGGGGCGGTGAGATGCTCCGCCAGCCACCAGCTGGCCAAGGCGCTCACGACCAGCGCGATGGCGAGAATGGTGAGTGAAATTTCCGGCAAGCTGAGCGCGCCGAAAATACTGGGCCGGCGCGGCATCAACAGCACCGTGTAGGTCGAGCCGTCGGCGGCGACAATCTGCGGCAAGGCGCGCGAGGGGCGAAAATTCCCGGGAGCCGCACCGCTGCCATGCGGCTCGAAGCCGCCCGCCGACTCATGATTCAGGAATTCCAGGCGATGCAATGCGCTGGGGGGCAAGTTCCTGCCGAGGATGTCGCGTCCGTCAGGGCCGATGATGAATACATTCCGATCGAGATTGGAATTCTTGTTGGCCTCCAGCCAGCTCTTCAAGCCGCCGATTCCGTCGCGTCCGAGAATCTCGGATGCCTGGATGGCCACCGACGGGCGCCGCTGCGCTTCGGGTGCTTCGTATTCGCGCGCGGCGATGGTGAAGGTGGTGGCGATGCTGCTGCCGACTATGAGGGCCATCGCCAGCCAAAACAGCACGAAGATCCGAAAGTACAGGCTATGCATGCGCCCAGGTCAGGGTGTAGCCGGATCCGCGTACGTTCTTGATCTCGGGATTCTTCCCCGCCTCGAGCTCCAACTTGCGGCGCAAATTGCTGATGTGAGTATCGATGCTGCGATCGTAAGCCGCCAATTTTCGCCCCAAGGCCTGCTCGGTCATCGCGTCGCGCGAGATCACCTGACCGGCCGAGCGCATGAGCAGCTCGAGCACGCGAAATTCCGCGCCGGTGAGCGCCACCGGCCTGCCTGCGACGCTGACTTGCCGGGTGCCGCCGTTCAGCGCAATCGGGCCGACCACGAGTTCCTCGGGCGCGCCGGCCCGCGAGTTTCGATGATTGGCGCGGCGCAGAATCGCGCGAATTCGCGCCACCAGTTCACGCGGGTTGAAGGGTTTGCTCAAGTAATCGTCGGCGCCGAGTTCCAGGCCCACGATGCGATCCACATCATCGCCGCGCGCCGTGAGCATCAACACGGGCGTCGAGTAGTCGGCGCCGAGTTTGCGCAGCACGTCGAAACCGCCGACGCTCGGCAGCATCACATCCAGAATCACAATGTCCCAAGCACCGGCCTGCAATTCCGTGAGCGCCTCGCCGCCGTCGTGCACGCTCTTGACATCAAAATGTTCCGCGTCCAAATATTCGCACAGCATCAAACATAACTCGCGATCATCGTCCACCAGCAGCACGCGTGCATCGCGCGCCGCCGTGGAATCCGCTGTTGCTGCGTTGCTGGTCGTCATGGGCTCTCATACTGTGGCACAGCCGCCAGATTACGACACTCCAAGCGCCTGAATTTGCATTTCTTAACAGAACCCTGCGCTGTCTCTGACACTTGTTTGCACGGCGGCGGATTAGGATGGTTACCGATCCTCTTTCACTTTTGGAGCAATGAACATGAAATCGATTCGCAATCTGTTGGCCGGAAGTGCCTTGGCGGCCGGAGCGCTGGTCACAGCCGCCGCGGGAATTTCGATCGCGACTGCGGCCGATGTGGCGACGCCCGCCGCGCCCGCAGCGCCTGCAGCGCCGGGCCCGCACGCCTGGCATCACCATGGGTTTGGACATTTGTACGCGCAGCTGAACTTGACCGCCGACCAGAAGGCGCAGATCAAGAACATCATGATGGCCGCTGCGCCGCAGATGAAGAGCATTCATCAGCAAATGCACGCCAACTCGATGAAGTTGCATCAGACGCAGCCGAATGATCCCAACTACGCCACCGTGGTCTCGCAGGTGAGCGAGGCCAATGCGCCGCTGTTCGCGCAAATGACCACGCAAAAAGCGGAAGTACGCGCCAGCATGTTCAAGGTTTTGACGCCCGCGCAGCAGACGCAGTTGCAGGCGCTCGAGGTGCAGATGCAGAACCGGCCGCACGGTGCCTGGGCGCCGCGCGCCGGCGCCACGCCGCCCGCGGCAGCGCAATAGTTTAAGGAACCTTGGTAGTTTCGACGCTCGGGATCGCCGTCACTTAGCTATCGCTGAGTGGCGCCGATCCCATCTTTTTTGAGCAGCTCGATGACGCTGCCCGCGCCCACCAGATGCGCATTGCCCACGATCACCAGATAATTCTTATCATCGTTGAGCAGCGCTTCGATCTTGGGCACCCATTTGCGGTTGCGCGTCACCAAGAATGAGTCGTAGAGCTTGGGGTCGCGTCCGAATTCGGATTTCAATTGATTGTCGAACCAGGCGCTGTCGCCGTGCTGCCAGGCATGCACCATGGCATCCACGTCCTTGGGCAAATCACGGGCCTCGCCCAAGCTCGCCAGCAAGTATTCGGCTTGGGCGTCCAAGGACATGGCATCGAAGATCGCAATTTGATCGTGCACGGTTTCGAGTCCCGCCACCGACTTCGCGTCGCTGCGCGCGCGGCCCAGAAAATACATCTCGACGCCCGACTCGGGGCCAAACCCCAGCTGTGCCAATTGCAGCTGCGAGATGGCTTCGGCGACGAACCACGGCGCGAAAGCATCGAAGGCCGCCAAGTCGATGCCGACCTCGTGCGCCAAAGCGGCCGCGCGGTCGTAGCGTGGCTTGCCCATCACTCCCGCGAGTGTCTTGCCGGGGGGCAACTGCGCGCTGGCGAGCAACTCGTGCTGCATTTGCTGCGAATCCATTTCGCCCAAATCGATTTCCATGAAAATCGTGTTCGCGCTCGAGTAGGCACTCTGCACCACCGGTGCGAGCGGATAATCGCTCGGCCGTAGCACATGTATGGACCCGAGGATGTAGACAGTGTTGTGCTTGCCGTGCAATTCCCACAGCGAGTGCAGGCCGCTGTCCGCAAAGCTCGGCGTGCACAGCACCAGCCAGGAAGCCGTCAGTGCCAGCCAGCCCGGCCATGGGAAAATTCGTCGCATTGTACGGTTTGACTTAACTCGCGGCGGTGTGCGAGACGCTCAAGGATTCTACCCAATAGACCCGCGAGTCGATGCGGCCGTCGGCATGCAATTCGAAGGCGCGATAGGCGGGAGGGCGCCCGTCCACGGCGTAGCGATCGCTCTTCGGCAGAAATTGCGCGCCGGTCGAAGGCGTCGCGAACATGCGCACATCGCCCCGCTGGCCGTCGAACGCCTGGTGCACATGTCCCCACACCACTGCGCGCACATGGGCATGACGCTCGATCACGCGCCAAAAATCGCCGGGCTCGGCCAGGCCCACGCCGTCCAACCAGCGGCTGCCCATGGGAATGGGATGATGATGCAAGCACACCATCGCGTGTTTGGGCGACGAGCAGAGGGCATCCTCGAGCCGGGCGAGTTCATTCTGAGTGAAGCGGCCGCCCACGTGTCCCGGGTCGTAGCTGTCCAGCATGACGAAATTCCAAGCGCCGATTTCATGGCTGCCGCAAATCTGAAACGGCGCACCGTCGAGTTCTTTGCGCATTGCCTCGGGCTCATCGTGATTGCCGGGAATGCACAGCACCGGTTTCGTGAGCCCGCCGAAGATGCTGCGAAAGCGCAGATAGCCGGACTTATCGTCCTGCACCAAGTCGCCGGTGACCAGCAGCGCGGCATAGTCAGGCACGCGTGCAAACGCGTCGTCGAGTGCGGTCCGCAAACTCGAATCGGTTTCCACGCCACGCAATCGGCCGCTCGCGCTGCCGTACAGATGAGGGTCGGTTATTTGTAGAATTTGCATCGTCATAAATGGTAACAAAGCGGTGCCGCGACGACGGTGAACTGGGTCATGGCAACGCCTCAACGCCGTACACATAAAAGACTACGGTTCTGTGAACACGTTCCGACACATTCGCCATTCAGTGCGCGTATTGAGACGGCTATCACGCGGCATTGCTGGCAAGGGGCGCATCGGGGACAATAGGCGGCTTGTCTTGTTAAATGAGAAGCCCCCCATGCCAACCCGCCGCGAGCTTGCCAACGCCATCCGTGCCCTTTCGATGGATGCAGTCCAAAAGGCTAATTCAGGTCATCCGGGCGCGCCCATGGGCATGGCGGACATCGCCGAAGTGCTGTGGCGCGACGTGCTTAAGTTCAATCCGGGCAATCCCACCTGGCCGGACCGCGACCGTTTCGTGCTCTCGAACGGGCACGCGTCCATGCTGCTCTATTCCGTGCTCAATTTGACCGGCTATCCCTTGTCGATGGAGGAGATCAAAAACTTCCGCCAATGGGGTTCCAAAACCCCCGGACACCCGGAGCGCGACGTCCACCTCGGCATCGAGACCACGACGGGCCCCTTGGGCCAGGGATTTGCCAACGCCGTCGGTATGGCGATGGCGGAACGCTCGCTCGCTGCCACCTTCAACCGGCCGGGCCACAACATCATCGATCATCACACCTACGCCTTCGTCGGCGACGGCTGCATGATGGAAGGCATATCGCATGAGGCCGCCTCGCTCGCCGGCATGCAGCAACTCGGCAAACTCATTGTGGTGTACGACGATAACGGCATCTCCATCGACGGCAAGGTCGTGGGTTGGTTTGATGACGATACGGCGGCTCGCTTCGAGGCCTATGGCTGGCACGTGGTGCCGCACGTCGACGGCCAGAGCAGCGAGGCGATTGCCACGGCGCTGGCCGAGGCGCGCGCCGTGACCGATAAACCTTCGTTTATTTGCGCCAAGACCATCATCGGCTTTGGCGCGCCCAAGCAGGGCACGCAGGTCATGCACGGCGAGGCCATGGGCGCGGAGGACATTGCCGCGACGCGCAAGACGCTGGGTTGGACGTCGCCGCCGTTTGAAATACCCGCCGAGATTCGTGCGCAATGGGATCGGCGGGAAAAGGGCGCCAAGGCCGAGCAGCAATGGCGCGGCAAATACGCGGCCTACAAACAGGAATTTCCGGCGCTGGCCGCGGAACTGGAACGGCGCAACGCCGGCGACCTGCCGGGCGGCTTCGACGATTTGGTGCGGGCCTTTGTCGCCGGCGCGCAAACCGAGGGTAAGGCGTTGGCCACGCGCCAGTCCTCGCAGGCGGCGCTCAATGCCATCGGGCCCTCGCTGCCGGAGCTGCTCGGCGGCTCGGCCGACCTCACGCCCTCGAACGGCACCTGGCGCAAGGATTCAGTCACCCTGACGCCCGCCGTGCCCGCCGGGAACTACGTGCACTATGGGGTGCGCGAGTTCGGCATGTCGGCGGTGATGAACGGTATGGCGGCGCATGGCGGCTTTATTCCCTATGGCGGCACGTTCCTGACGTTCTCCGACTACGCGCGCAATGCGGTGCGCATGGCGTGCTTGATGCGCATACGCGTGGTTTTCGTCTACACCCACGATTCGATCGGCTTGGGCGAAGACGGTCCGACGCATCAACCCATCGAGCATCTTGCAAGTCTGCGAGTCATCCCTCATATCGATGTGTGGCGGCCCTGCGATGCGGTGGAGACCGCCGCGGCGTGGGGCGTGGCCGTGGATAACCGCGATGGCCCGACATTGTTGATTTTGACCCGCCAGGCCTGTAATCACCAGCCGCGCGACTCGGCGCAAGTGACCAACATCGGCCGCGGCGGCTACGTGCTGATCGAACCGGAGGGGTCCGTCGAAGCATTGGTCATCGCCACCGGGTCGGAAGTCGGCATTGCGGCGGACGCCGTGCGCGCCGTAAACGCCAAGGGACGCAAGGTGCGCCTGGTGTCGATGCCGAGCACGAACACCTTCGACCGGCAGGACGATGCTTACAAGGAGAGCGTGCTGCCGGCGGCGGTCACGCGACGAGTGGCCGTGGAGGCGGGCGTGCGCGCCGCGTGGTGGCACTACGTGGGCCTGAAGGGCCAGATCGTGGGCATCGATCATTTCGGTGCGTCGGCTCCGGCAAAGGTTTTATTCCCGCAGTTCGGCTTTACGGCGGAGAAGGTGATCGAGGCAATCGACAAAGTGCTGGCTTAGGGGCAGGTGAAACAAAAAGGGGCTTCAAGACGATGGCAATCAAAGTGGGCATCAACGGCTATGGACGCATCGGCCGCAATATTTTACGGGCGCTGTACGAGGGCAAGCATGGCGGCGAAATCAAGATCGTCGCGATCAATGATCTGGGCGATGCCAATACCAATGTTCACCTCACCCGCTACGATACGGTGCATGGGAAATTTCACGGCGATGTGCATGTAGACGGCGATTCGATGGTGGTCAACGGCGACCGTATCCGCGTGGTCGCGCAGCGCGATCCCGCGAAACTTCCGTGGCGCGAACTCGGCGTGGACATGGTGCTCGAGTGCACGGGGCTATTCACGAGCAAAGCCAAGGCGTCCGCCCACCTGCAGGCCGGCGCTAAAAAGGTCGTGATTTCGGCGCCCGGCGGCGATGATGTGGATGCGACCATCGTGTACGGCGTGAATCACGGCATTTTGAAATCCAGCCACACCGTCATTTCGAATGCATCGTGCACCACCAATTGCCTGGTTCCCCTGGTCAAAGTGCTGCACGACAAGATCGGCGTGCTGGCCGGCGTCATGAATACGGTTCATTCCTACACCAACGATCAAGTGTTGACGGATGTGTACCACTCGGATCTGCGCCGCGCGCGTTCCGCGACCATGTCCATGATTCCGACCAAGACCGGCGCGGCCGCGGCTGTCGGCTTGGTGATGCCTGAACTCAAGGGCAAAATCGACGGCTTCTCGATTCGCGTACCGACCATCAACGTATCGTTCGTGGACCTGACTTTCACCGCGGCTCGCAAAACCACGGTGGAGGAAATTCACGCCGCCATCAAGGCTGCCGCCGACGGGCCGCTCAAGGGCATTCTCGCGTACAACGATCAACCGCTGGTGTCCGTCGATTTCAATCACGATCCCGCTTCCTCCACCTATGACGCGACGTTGACCAAAGTCATCGAGGGCACGCTGGTGAAAGTGTGTTCCTGGTACGACAACGAATGGGGTTTTTCCAATCGCATGCTCGATACCACGCTGGCCTGGTCGAAAGCCGCGTAATGCTCGTGAAGATCACCAAAATGACATCGCTCGATCTCCGCGGTAAGCGCGTGCTGATTCGCGAGGACTTGAACGTGCCGATTCAAGACGGCACCGTGAGCAGCGATGCGCGCATCCGCGCGGCGCTGCCCACCATTCAAGCGGCGCTCAATTCCAAGGCGCGGGTGCTGGTCATGTCGCATCTCGGCCGCCCCGAAGAGGGCAAATACGCCGAGGAATTCTCGCTGGCGCCCGTGGCCAAACGCATGGCGCAGCTCTTGGGTGTGCCGGTGGCCCTGAAGAAGGATTGGCTGAACGGCGTCGAGGTAGGGTTGGGCGAAGTGGTGCTGCTCGAGAACGTGCGTTTCAACAAGGGTGAGAAGCGCGACGATGAAGAATTGTCGCGCCGCATGGCGGCGTTGTGCGACATCTATGTGATGGATGCATTCGGCACCGCGCATCGCGCCGAAGCGAGCACCCACGGCGTGGCGAAGTACGCGCCCTTGGTGTGCGCGGGCCCGCTGCTGGTGAGCGAGCTGTCGGCGCTGGAAACGGCCCTGGAGAAGCCGGCGCGTCCGCTGCTTGCCATCGTCGCAGGCTCCAAGGTGTCGACCAAACTCACGGTGCTCGAATCCTTGCTGAGCAAGGTGGATCAGTTGATCGTGGGTGGCGGCATCACCAATACGTTTCTCGCCGCATTGGGCTTCAACGTGGGCAAGTCCTTGTATGAGCCCGCCATGCTGGATATCTGCAAGCGCCTGCTGGAGCAATCCAAGAAGCGCGGCATCGTCATTCCCATGCCCACCGACGTGGTGGTGGCGAAGGAGCTTTCCGCCACCGCGGAGGCCGACGTCAAGAATGTGGCCAAGGTGTCCGCCGAGGATATGATTTTGGACATCGGTCCGGATTCCGCGGAGGTCATCGCCGGACTCGTCGCCTCCGCGGGCACCATTCTGTGGAACGGTCCTGTGGGCGTGTTCGAGTTCGCACAGTTCGGCGAAGGCACCCGCACGCTGGCCACCGCCATTGCGCGCAGCAAGGCCTTCTCGCTCGCCGGCGGCGGCGATACCTTGGCCGCCATCGAGAAGTACGGCATCGAAGACAGCATTTCCTACATTTCCACCGGCGGCGGTGCATTCCTCGAGTTTGTCGAGGGTAAGAAACTTCCCGCAGTCGAGATATTGGAGCAACGCGCCGCATGAGTTTTGGTCTGCGGAGCACGAAAATCGTCGCCACTTTGGGGCCCGCCACGGATGATCCCGCGGTACTGGCGGAGATGGTGCGAGCGGGCGTCGATGTGGTGCGCCTGAATTTCTCGCACGGCGCCGTCGCCGATCACGAGCGGCGGGTGGAGCTGGTGCGCGAGGCCGCGCGCCAGGCGGGGCGTTACGTGGGCGTGCTCGGCGACCTTCAAGGCCCGAAGATCCGCATCGACCGATTCATCGCCGGCAAGGTGCAGCTGGCGGATGGTGCGGAATTCACGTTGGATGCTTCGCTCGGCGTCGATGCGGGCACGCAGCAAGCGGTGGGCATTGCCTACAAGAAATTGCCGACGGATGTATTCGCCGGCGATGTGCTGCTGCTGAACGACGGGCAGATCAGCCTGCAGGTTTTGGGCACCGATGGCCCGAGGATCAAGACTCGCGTGTTGGTGGGCGGCGAGCTTGGCAACAGCAAGGGCATCAACCGGCAGGGCGGCGGATTATCCGCCGGCGCGCTCACCGACAAGGACCGCGAGGATATCGTCACGGCGGCGCGCCTCAAGGTCGATTACCTGGGCGTCTCCTTCCCCCGCGATGCGGCGGACATGGATGAGGCCCGCGGTTTGCTGCGGCAAGCCGGCGGCCACGGACTGCTGGTGGCCAAAATCGAACGCGCGGAAGCCATCAAGAACCTCGCCGCCGTGGTCAAAGCCAGCGATGGGGTGATGGTGGCGCGCGGCGATCTGGGCGTGGAAATGGGCTATGCGGAGCTCGCCGGCTTGCAGAAACTCATCATCCAAGAAGCGCGCCATCAGAACCGGGTGGTCATCATGGCGACCCAGATGATGGAATCCATGATCACCAATACGATTCCCACCCGCGCCGAGGTGTCCGACGTCGCCAATGCCGTCATGGACGGCACGGATGCCGTCATGCTGTCGGCGGAGACGGCATCCGGCAAGCATCCGGTCAAGGTGATCGAAGCCATGGCGCAAATCGTCGTCGGCGCGGAAAAGTATCAAGTGGCGCATGTTCGCGCCCGGCAGCGCACCAGCGGATTTTTCGCCCACACGGACGAAGCGATTGCCGCCGCGGTGATGTACACCGCGAATCACCTGCACGTCAAAGCCATCGTGGCCCTGACCGAATCCGGCTCGACGCCCTTGTGGATGTCGCGGGTGCGCGCCGACATTCCGATCTATGCCTTCACCCGCCACGAAGCCACGCGCAGCCGCGTGACCCTGTATCGCGGCGTGCATCCGGTGGCTTACGACATCGAGGATCGCGGCGAAGCGGTGTATTTCTCGATTTTCCGCCGCCTGCTCGGCATGCGCTTGGTGGCGGAGGGTGATCACATCATTCTCACCAAGGGCGAACTCAGCGGCATCTCCGGCGGAACGAACTCAATGCAAATCCTGCGCGTCATACGAAAGTAACCTACATGGCCAATGAATTTCGCGGTACCGATCGATACATCGCCACGGACGAATTGATGGCCGCGGTGAATGCCGCCGTCACGCTGTCGCGGCCGCTGCTCATCAAGGGCGAGCCGGGGACGGGAAAAACCCTGCTCGCGACCGAGATCGCCCGCTCGCTCGGCAAGCCGTTTTTCGAGTGGCACATCAAGTCCACCACCAAGGCGCAGCAGGGTCTGTATGAATACGACGCCGTGTCGCGCTTGCGCGATTCGCAGCTGGGCGATGTGCGCGTCAAGGACATTCACAACTACATTCTCAAGGGCAATTTGTGGGAGGCGTTCGATTGCGACGTGCAGCCGGTGCTGCTCATCGATGAGATCGACAAGGCCGACATCGAATTCCCCAACGATTTGCTGCGCGAATTGGACCGCATGGAATTCTATGTGTATGAAACGCGTGAAACCGTGCGCGCCAAGCATCGGCCCATCATCGTCATCACCAGCAACAACGAGAAGGAATTGCCGGACGCTTTCTTGAGGCGCTGTTTCTTTCACTACATCCGCTTTCCCGATACGGCGACCATGACGCAGATCGTCGATGTGCATTTTCCCGATTTGCAGCGCGACCTCCTGCACGAGGCGCTGACGACGTTTTTCAAAATACGCGAGACGCCGGGTTTGAAGAAAAAGCCCACCACCTCCGAACTGCTCGATTGGCTCAAGCTGCTGGTGACCGACGATATTCCGGCTGAAGTGTTGCGCAGCGATGATGCCAAGAAGCTGATCCCGCCCTTGTACGGCGCGCTGCTCAAGAACGAGCAAGATGTGCATTTGTTCGAACAGCTCGTGTTTCTCAACCGCCGCAACGCCCGCTAGTCGCAACGCCGGTTGACCGGAATGCTGGTTAAGTTCTTTTTTCTGCTGCGCAAGACCGGCGTCCCGGTGTCGATCACCGAGCTGCTGACCTTGTTGGAAGCGCTCAAGGCCGGCTTGGGCGACACCAGCGCCGAGCGCTTCTATTACCTGGCGCGCACCTGCCTCGTGAAGGATGAGCGCTTCTACGATCGCTACGATCGCGCATTCGCCGCGCATTTCAAGGGCGTCGAGGATTTGTTCTCGAAGCTCGAGCGCGAGCTGCCGGCGGACTGGCTGGAGAAGTTGGCCGAGCGCGAGTTCAGCGACGAGGAGAAGGCCGAGATCGAGGCCATGGGCGGCTGGGAAAAACTCATGGAGACCTTGAAAAAGCGCCTCGAAGAGCAGAAGGAGCGTCATCAGGGCGGCTCCAAGTGGATCGGCACCGCGGGCACGTCGCCCTTCGGCGCCCACGGCTTCAATCCCGAGGGCGTGCGCATCGGGCAGGATGGCGGCCGCAACCGCAGTGCCGTGAAAGTCTGGGACAAGCGCGAATTCGCCAACCTCGACGACAAGGTCGAATTGGGTACGCGCAACATCAAAATCGCGCTGCGCCGTCTGCGAAAATTCGCCCGGCGCGGCGTACCCGACGAACTGGCGCTGGCGGACACCATCGATGCGACCGCGCGCTCGGGCGGCTGGCTCGATATCAAGATGCAGGCCGAGCGGCGCAACGTGATCAAGATACTGCTGCTGCTCGACATCGGCGGATCCATGGACGATCACGTCAGGACGTGCGAGGAATTGTTCTCGGCGGCGCGCAGCGAGTTCAAGCACCTCGAGCATTTTTACTTCCACAATTTCGTCTACGAAGCGCTGTGGAAGGACAACCGCCGGCGTTTCAACGAACATGTCGGCACCACCGAAATCATTCGCACCTACGGTCCCGACTACAAGCTGATCCTGGTCGGCGATGCCACCATGAGCCCGTACGAGATCACGCACGCCGGCGGCAGTGTCGAGCACTGGAATCCAGAGGCCGGCAGCGTGTGGCTGGAACGCCTGATGAAGCAATATCCAAAATTCGCATGGATCAATCCGCAGCCGCAGTCGCGATGGCGCCAGACCGCCTCCATCGAGATGACGCGCGAGATGCTGGAGGGGCGCATGTACCCGCTCACCCTGGCCGGATTGGACGCTACCATCGACGCACTGACGTAAGGAGCCCGGACGAGCGTCCTACAGTGATGTAGGTCACGAAAGCCGCATGGCGCAGTGGCATACTAGGCTTGAAATCAAATGATGTCGGAACCCTCTCAACTCGGCTTAGTTCTGACGGGCGGAGGCGCACGCTCCGCCTACCAGGTCGGTGTGCTCAAAGGTATCGCGGACCTGCTCCGGCGCGGCTCGGCCTGCCCGTTTCCCATCATCAGCGGCACCTCGGCGGGCGCCGTCAGCGCCATCGCGCTGGCCTCGGACGCCGCTCATTTCAGGCGTTCGGTGTTTGCCATCGAACGGGTGTGGCGCGAATTTCGGGTGCACCATGTGTTCAAGGCGGACGCCGTGAGCATGCTGAAATCCGGTCTGCATTGGTTCCTCGCGTTTCTCACCGGGGGCTGGCTGGTACGGCCGCCGCACTCGCTGTTCGACAACACGCCGCTGTGGGAGCTGCTGCGCAAGGAATTGAACTTCGACGGCATTCCGCGCAGCCTGTATCGAAAACATCTGCGTGCGATCGGCATTTGCGCGACTTGCTACGGCGATGCGGACTCGGTGACCTTTTATGCGGGTCCAACGGTCGAGCCCTGGTCGCGCGTGTTTCGCAAAGGTGTGCCGGCGCTGCTCAACATCGACTATTTGATGGCAAGCCTTGCCATTCCCTTCTTGTTTCGTCCGGTGTTGCTGCACGATGCTTACTATGGCGACGGCGCCATGCGCCAGACCTCGCCCTTGAGTCCCGCGATCCATCTCGGCGCATCGCGCCTGCTGATCATCGGCGTGAACGATCCCATGCCATCGGGGCACGCCCCCAAAAATCCTCCGGTCGAGCCCACATTCGGCCAGATGTTCGGCTTCATGCTGGACTCGTTGTTCATGGATACGCTGCACGCCGATCTGGAGCGCATCAATCGCTACAACGAGAGCACGGGAATGCGGCACGTCGAGTCGCTGCTGATCGCGCCGTCACGCGACGTCAATGAAATTGCCCGCCGCCACGTGCACGAAATGCCGCGGGCCATGCGCGCGTTGCTGCGCGCGATCGGCGCACAGAGTTCACCGAACTCGCTGCTGCTCAGCTACCTGCTGTTCGAACGCGGGTTCACGCGGGAAATGATCGATCTGGGCTACGAGGACGCCCGCGCGCGCGCCGCGGAAATCCGCGACTTCCTGCAGTTGACCCACGCGCACAAATTTCGCACCGCGCACCGCCGCTAGCCGCGCAAGGCTAAGTTCTTTGCAGCGAGCTGTGCCGCGTCAACACATGCGGGTGCGATGCCTTGAAATGCTCGGCGAGCTTTTCGGCGATGTACACCGAGCGGTGCTGGCCGCCGGTGCAGCCGACGGCGATGGTCAGATAACTGCGGTTGGCTTGCGAGAACTCGGCAATGCGCCGCTCCAGGAATGCGCTCAACTCGCCGATCATGGCGCGCACGCTGGCGTAGCCCTCCAGATACGCGACCACGGCAGGGTCGCGGCCCGTGAGGGTGCGCAACGCCTGCTCCCAATAGGGATTGGGCAGGCTGCGCACGTCGAACACGAAATCCGCGTCGCCGGGTATGCCGTGCTTGTAGCCGAAGGATTCGAACATCAGCGACAGGCGCCCCTCGCGGCGCCGATCGACGCGCTCCCGGATGAGTTCGCGCAGCGCATGCACCCCCATGGCGGAGGTGTCGATGACCCAGTCGGCCCCAATGATGATGGGCTCCAACAGCTTGCGTTCCGACGCAATGGCCTCGCGCAGACTCACATCGCCCGCCACCAGCGGATGTTTGCGCCGCGTTTCGGCATAGCGCTTCAGCAGCACCTCTTCCGAAGCGTGCAGGTACAACACCTCGCAGTCGATGCCGCTGCGCCGCAGCTCGGCGACCAACAGCGGCACCGTCTCGATTTCGCTCGGCCGATTGCGCGCATCCAGTCCCACCGCGGTGCGCGGATAGGTATCCCCCACGCCGCGGACCGTGTGCGCAATGAAGGGCTTGAGCAGCGCCGCGGGAATGTTATCGACGCAGTAAAAGTCGATGTCTTCCAGCATGTGCAGGGCCACGCTCTTACCCGAGCCTGACAGCCCGCTCACGATGATCAGCCGCATCGACATGGGGTTTACAGGCGCTTGATGACTTCTTCGACGTGGTGGTCGGCGGCTTTTTCTTTGTGTTTTTTGACGCAGCGGTCGAGCTTGTCGGCCAGTGCGTCGATGGAGGCGTACATGTTCTCTTCGGTTGCGTCGGCGTAGATCTTGTTGCCGCGAAGCATGAGGGTGGCTTCGGCCTTATGGCGCATTTTCTCTACCGTGAGCACGCAGTGCACGTCGATCACTTGCTCGAAATGCCGCGAGATGCGCTCGAACTTCTTGAAGACATAAGCGCGCATTGAATCGGTGACTTCCACATGATGACCGCTGAGATCGAGCTGCATGAGGTTCCTCCTGCTGTCTTATCGGCTATGACGCGCGAGCGGCCGCTCGCTTCCGTTCATTGGACGGAGCGATCTGCATACCCTCGCGATATTTGGCAACCGTGCGCCTGGCCACGGGTATGCCCTCCTGCGAGAGAATCTCCGCGAGCTTGCTGTCGCTCCAGGGATTCTCCAGATTTTCCTGAGAGATGAGTTTCTTGATCTTGGCACGAATGGCGATCGAGGACATTTCCGTGCCGTCGGCGGCGGCGACATGGCTGGAAAAGAAATAGCGAAATTCGAATACGCCACGCGGCGTGTGCATGTATTTGGCGGTGGTCACGCGAGAAATGGTCGATTCGTGCATTTCCACCGCTTCGGCGACGTCCTTCAAGATGAGAGGTTCCATCGCCTCTTCGCCCAATTCGAAGAAGCTAGTCTGGCGCTGCACGATGCAGCGCGCCACTTTGACTAAAGTCTCATTGCGGATCTCGAGACTGCGCATCAGCCAGCGCGCTTCCTGCAGCTGGGTGCGCAGCATGGCGTGATCCGGGGCCCGGGAGATCAAATTTGCATAACTTTGGTTGACGCGCACCCGCGGCACCGTCGCCTGGTTGATTTCGACGATCCAGCCGTGATCGGTGCGGCGTACGAAGACATCCGGGATGACGTACTCGGCTTGCGCCGGATTCACCGCCGCGCCCGGGCGCGGGTGGCAGGAGCGCACCAGCGCCAGCGCCATTTCCAGATCGCCTTCGCTGCAGCGCAGCTGCCGGCGCAGCAGCACTAGCTGTTGGCCGGCCACCAAGTCCAAATGCTCGAGCGCGACGCGAATCGCGATGTCGCGCGCCGGCGTATCCGCATCGAGCTGGCGCAGTTGCAGTGCAATACACTCGCCCAGGTTGCGCGCGCCCACGCCCGCAGGCTCCAGCGACTGGACGATATCCAATACGCGTTCCACGTCGGCGGCGGTGGCCTCAATCTCCGGCAGCAGACTTAAGCGAATGTCCTCGAGCGAGTCCTTCAAGTAGCCGTCGTCGTTGATGGCATCGCAAATCACCCGCGCCGTCGCCATATCGACGGTGGACAATTTGGCCATTTGCAACTGCTCGATGAGCTGCTCCTGCAGCGTCTGGCCATGCTGATCGCTGAAGTCGCTACTGCGGTCATCGTCGCCCGACCACGGCGTGTCGGACGGTCCGCTGGTTTGTTCACCCCAGGCCTCATCGGCGATTTCGACCTCGGGTTCCTCGCGCTGGCCGACGGGCGTGGTGTTGCCGTCGAGTTCCGTATACTTTTCTTCGGCAATGGATTCTTCGCGCTCGCGCACGATGTCGGGAACCGCGTCCAGAGGCTCCTCTTCGCCCTCGAGCATCACATTGGTCTCGAGGGTCTCGCGGACATGGGCCTGCAGATCGAGGGAGGGCAGCTGCAGCAATCTGATCGCCTGCTGCAGCTGCGGCGTCATCGTGAGCTGCTGGCCGATGCGAAGCTGCAAACTTGGCTTCAACATATTGCTTTCAAATCTCAGGCCTACAGTTTGAAATCCTGACCCAAGTACACCTCACGAACCTGCGGGTTGGCAAGAATCTGGTCCGCAGAACCCGAAGCGAGCACGGACCCTTGGCTCACGATATAAGCCCTGCTGCAAATTCCCAAGGTCTCCCGCACATTATGGTCGGTAATCAGTACGCCGATACCCTTGTCAGACAAGTGCTTGATTATTCGCTGTATATCGGCTACGGAGAGCGGATCGACTCCGGCAAACGGCTCATCCAGCAGGATGAACCTCGGATCCGCCGCCAGGGCACGGGCGATTTCAACGCGGCGGCGTTCCCCGCCCGATAGGCTCAAGCCCAAGCTGTCGCGAACGTGCCCGATGTGCAGCTCGCCCAGCAGCTCCTTCAAGCGTGCAGTGCGGCCGGCATCATCGAGCCCAGGGCGGGTCTCCAGGATGGCCATGATGTTGTCCGCCACCGAAAGCTTGCGGAACACCGAGGGTTCCTGGGGCAGATAGCCCATCCCCAACTGGGCGCGTTTATGCATGGGCAGGCGGCTGATGTCGCGGCTGTCCAAGAAAATCTCGCCATGTTCGCAGCGGGTCAGCCCCACGATCATGTAGAACGCAGTGGTCTTGCCGGCGCCGTTCGGCCCCAATAGGCCGACCACTTCACCGCTTTCCACTTCCAGCGACAAATCCTGCAGCACCTGGCGAGATTTGTAGCTCTTGGCGAGGTTCAGGGCCCTCAATACGCTCATGGATTGGGGTTGGTCGGGGGCGCCCCGGCCGGCGGCGTCTTGGACGGCGGCGGGGTGATGATGATATGCACGCGTTGCGATCCTTGTTCCGCGGCGTCCGCGACCACGCTTTGCGCCCGAACGTCGTACTTGAGCGATTGGCCGCGAATCTCGTTCTGTCCGTCACTCAAGTAGGCATCCTTGGACAAACGCACGATGCCGTGGCTCACATCGTAGTCCACCGTGTCAGCATTCCCCTTGGCCAGCTTGCCGGTTTTGGCGATCACTTGTTCGAAAGCGGCGGGCTTGCCGGTTGCCACCGCTCGGGTCAGCACCCGGTTGACAAAGGTGATTTGCGCCTCGTCGGAGGTGAGCTGCCCCTGGTCCATGGTGATACGCACATTGCCGCGGAAGTCCCAAAGATTATTTTCGAAATCCAACGCCGATTGATGCCGCGTCGCCTGCGCCTGGTCGGCGGTTACTGCTGTTTTGCCTTGCGAGATGCGCACCTTGTTGAAGATGGCGTTGTTGGTGCGCAGATCGACCTCCGTCGAGGCCGCGTCCAACAGGATGGGTTGCTCCGCATCGCGCGCGAACGGCGCTTTGGCAGGCGCCGCATATGCCGCCTGGGCCACGAATGCGAGCAAGGCGAGAGACTTAAGGGTGGAAGCGGCCATTGACCTTCGATTCTAAGCGCACTGTGCGATCTTTGAAATTTGCAATGAGACCGCGTGCGGTCAGGGTATGTTCGCCGAAATCGATGCGCACATCGCTTTTCGTGGTGGCTATCGAGTCGGGCACATCGTAGCGCAGCGTGTCGGTGTGAATCACAGCGGTTCCCTCGCTGCCCGCGCCTTCTTCCTGTACCCGCACGTTGCCGCTGATATCGACAATCTTGCCCCCGGGGAGCACATGGGCGGTATCACCCACCATGATCCAATTGAGTCCGCCCGGGGCGTCATAGTTCACACGCACGTTGTAAAGCTGCACCTCATTGCCGTGGGCGATTTGATCGATGCGTTCGGCTTCGATGCGGATGCTGGGCGCACCGGCGAGGTCGTAGTCGGTCATGATGGCGTTTTTCAAGTAGTAGCCCGGCAAATCGGTTTGGTTGGCGGCCGCTTGCGTGGATGGGCTGCGCGAGGGTGAACTCAATATCCAGGTGCTGATCGCCAAGGCCACCACCGCGAGCACCGTGAACACGCGAAACAGCATTAGCGCGAACTCGCCCGCGCCAGCAGCAGCGCGTCGCACAGTTCCCGTACGGCGCCCAGGCCGCCGGCGGTGCGGGCAACCCAATGTGCGGCGGACACCACGATGGGATGGGCATCGGCCACCGCCGCCGCCAAGCCCACCGCGGACATCAGCGGCAAATCAGGCGTGTCATCCACGATGCAGGCGCAGTTCAAGGGGTCGATGCCAAGTCGCCGGGTGAGTCTATTGAGCGCGAGCAATTTGTCGCCGCATCCTTGAATGAAGGTGGGCACGCGCAGCTCGCGCAGGCGCGCGGCGGCGGCGGGCGAGCGGCGGCCGCTGAATGCCGCCACGCGCACACCTGAGGCCATGAGCAGCTTGATGCCGTGACCGTCGCGCACATGAAACACCTTGAGCGCCTCGCCTTTATTGCCGAAGTACAAGCGCCCGTCGGTGAGCACGCCATCCACGTCCAGGATGAGCAACTGGATATCTTTGAGCGGCGTGGCCTTGCGGGCTTTCAAAATATTCCCGCGCGCAACAGATCGTGCACGTTCAGCGCGCCGACGATTTTGCCGTCCGCATCGAGTACCACCAGTGAAGTGATGCGGTGAGTCTCCATCAAATGCACCGCCTCGGCGGCGAGCGTCGTGGGTCCGACGAATTTGGGCTTCTGCGTCATGACCTGATCCATGCGGGTGGTATGCAGGTCCGCCGAGCGATCCAGGGCGCGTCGCAAATCGCCGTCCGTGAATACACCGAGCACATGCATGTCCGCATCGACGATGGCCGTCATCCCTAGGCCCTTGGAGGTCACTTCCAGCAGACCCTCCGCCAGAGTGGTGTCGCCGCGCACCGTCGGTACGTGCGGGCCTGCGCGCATGACGTCCCGGACGAACAGCAGGCGCCGCCCCAGCGCGCCTGCGGGATGCGAACGCGCGAAATCCTCCTCGGTAAAGCCCCGCGCTTTCAGCAGCGCGACCGCCAGGGCATCACCCATCGCCAGCGCCGCCGTCGTGCTCGCGGTGGGTGCGAGATTCAAGGGGCAGGCCTCCGCCGGCACGCGGATATCCAAATGCACCGTGGCGATGCGCGCGAGCGTCGACTCGGTGCTGCCCGTCAAGGCAATCAAGGGCACCCCCAAGCGTTTGATCACCGGCAAAATGGTGAGAATTTCGCTGGTTTCCCCGGAATTCGACAGCGCCAGCACGGCGTCGTCGCGCGTGATCATGCCGACGTCGCCGTGGCTCGCCTCGCCCGGATGCACGAAAAACGCCGGCGTACCGGTGCTGGCGAGGGTGGCGGCAATTTTGCCGGCGATATGGCCGGATTTGCCCATCCCGGTGACGACGATACGGCCCCGGCAGTTAAGACAAATGCGGCAAGCGCGCGCAAAATCCGTCCCGAGACGCGGCAGCTGCGCGCGCAGGCCCTCGATCTCGATGGCAAGCGCCTGGCGGCCGAGATCCACGAGATCCTCGTCGGTGAAATCCGGATTCATGCGGGAATGATACAGCGGATGCTGAATCTCGCGGACCCTTCAGGGTAAGCTTGGCCAATTTTTTCAGGAGCGGGAATGAATCCACAACAGGTAGCGCAACTCATCGAGGCAGGCCTCGCGGGCAGCCACGCGCTGGTGACCAGCGAGGACAATGTGCATTTCGACGCCGTGGTGATCGCGCCGGCGTTCGTGGGCAAGAAGCCGATACAGCGGCATCAATTGGTATATTCGACGCTGGGCGCCGCGGTGGGCAACGAGATTCATGCGCTCGCGCTGCAGGTCTTCACACCCGACGAGTACGCAAGGCAGGGACGTGGATAAATTACAGATTCAGGGCGGCATTGCGCTCGAGGGCGAAATTCGCATTTCGGGGGCGAAGAATGCCACGCTGCCCATATTGGCAGGGTGTCTCCTGGCGGACGGACCGGTCACCGTGTCCAACGTGCCGCATTTGCAGGACGTCACCACCATGATCGAGCTGCTCGGCCGCATGGGCGTGTCGGTGACCATCGATGAAAAGATGCACATCGAAGTCGATGCCTCCACCATCAAGGAATATTTCGCGCCGTATCAGCTGGTGAAAACCATGCGCGCATCGATACTGGTGCTGGGGCCATTGCTCGCGCGCTTCGGCGCGGCGGATGTCTCCTTGCCGGGCGGTTGCGCCATCGGCGCACGTCCGGTGAACATCCACGTCGCCGGGCTGCAGGCCATGGGCGCCGATATACATATCGAAAATGGCTACATCAAGGCGCGCGCCGGGCGTCTGCAAGGGGCGCGTCTGGTATTGGAAACCGTCACGGTGACCGGTACCGAAAACCTCATGATGGCAGCCACCTTGGCCGAGGGCGAGACCGTGCTCGAGAACGCCGCGCGCGAACCCGAAGTGGTGGACCTCGCGAATTTTCTCATCGCCATGGGCGCCAAGATCAAGGGCGCGGGCACCGACAAAATCGTCATCGAGGGCGTGAAACGCTTGAACGGCACGGCCTACGAGGTGTTGCCGGACCGGATTGAAACGGGCACCTATCTTGTGGCGGGCGCGATCACCGGCGGCCACATCCGCGTCAAGAATACCCGGCCCGATCAGTTGGACGCCGTCATCAGCAAGCTGCAGGAAGCGGGCGCCAGCGTTGCCGCGGGCGACTCGTGGATCGAGGTGGATATGCGCGGCCGCAGGCCCACGGCGGTCGACATTCGCACGGCGCCGTATCCGGCCTTCCCCACCGACATGCAGGCGCAGTTCGCGGCGCTCAACACGGTGGCGAATGGCGTGGGCACCATCATCGAAACCATATTCGAGAATCGCTTCATGCACATGTTGGAGATGCGCCGCATGGGCGCGGAGATTCGGCTCGAGGGCAATACCGCCATCATCAAGGGCGTCGAGCGGCTCACCGCGGCGCCGGTCATGGCCACGGACCTGCGCGCATCGGCCAGTCTGGTACTGGCCGCGCTGGTGGCGGACGGCCGCACCGACATCGAACGCATCTATCACATCGATCGCGGCTATGCGGCCATCGAGGAGAAGCTGCAGCAATTAGGCGCGAAAATCCGCCGCACGCCCTAGCGCCGCGGCGCGCTATTGTTGCTGAATCGGCCGCGTCGGCCGCTCGAGCACGGTGAGTTTGATTTTGTACGCCTGGCGCGCGTGATGGCCTTCGAGCTCCACCTCGGTGCCGGGTTTCAGCGCCGAGACGCGGCTCACGAGATCGAGCGCGCTGCGCACCGCTTCGCCGCCCAAGGCTGTGACCAAATCGCCGGGCCGCACCCCGGCCTCGTAGGCCGGG
>Ga0210387_10000803_pt1 | contig 23036 bp, 22 predicted proteins | sample IncBWC7OmetaG_FD_160108 | JGI IMG/M metagenome (GOLD analysis project Ga0210387, IMG submission 160108) | Forest soil microbial communities from Barre Woods Harvard Forest LTER site, Petersham, Massachusetts, United States - Inc-BW-C-7-O ...
TCGCAGATCGGTGGGGTAGAGCAGTCGGGCTCTCGCACGCCTTGCTCTGTGAAGAGCACTGGCGTAGCGATGTCAGCTGGTTCGGTGGCGCCCCGGTGGTTGTACCCCGTGGAGGATCAGGTCGAGGTGGTGTCGCCAGTCCCAGTCGGGCTTGTTCGCGCCGATCGTCGCGCAGATCCCGCACATGACCATCGGGATGTCGCCTGCCTGGAAGTCCTCGCGCAGTTCGCCGGCGCGGTGAGCGCGCCCTACGAGCTCGCCGGCGAGGAGCATGAACTGCTCCATCTCTGCGGCGGCGTGGGCGAAGACGCGCTCGCCGCCGCTCATGAACGCGAAGCGGGTCGCGGCGTCCTCGGCGACGGACGCGACGTTTGCGTGCAGCGCGACGACGAGTGCTTGAAACGCGCCGTGGTGCTCATCTGCCACGGCGTGACGGAGGTTCTCGTTGAACAGCTCGAAGCGCTGGCGCACGAGCTCTCCCATCAGCGCCTCCTTGTCGGGGAAGTGCCGGTAGACGGTGCCGACCCCAACGCCGGCGTGACGGGCGATGTCGTCCATCTGGACGTTGGGCTGCTCGCCGGCGAACAGCTCGCGTGCCGCCTCGATGATGCGTTCGCGGTTGCGGCGCGCGTCGGCGCGCAGTGGGCGCTCGGTGTCGATTGGCGTGGTGGTCACAGTGTTTTCACCGGCTCTCTTGACAAGCGGAATCATAGTTCACTATAGTCTCGGACGCAAACCGGAACCGGAGGTCAGCTTCCAATGAGCTCGCTCGCCCAGCCCCACGTGCCATCGCTCGATACGCCCCGCGCGAAGAACCTCGCGCTGATGCTGCTGGCGATGACCCAGTTCGTGGTCGTCATCGACGCGTCGATCGTCAACGTCGCGCTCCCCTCGATCGGAGCCCACCTGCACTTCTCCCGCGATGACCTCTCCTGGGTCGTCAACGCCTACACGCTCACGTTCGGCGGCTTCCTGCTGCTCGGCGGGCGCCTCTCCGACCTGCTCGGACGCCGGCGCATGTTCATGATCGGGCTGGTCGTCTTCTCGCTCGCCTCGCTGGCCGGCGGCCTGGCCCAATCGGAGGCCTGGCTGATCCTCGCGCGCGCCGTCCAGGGCCTCGGCGCCGCGATCGTCTCGCCGGCGGCGCTCTCGATCATCACGACCACGTTCGCCGAAGGGGCCGAGCGCAACCGCGCGCTCGGCGTGTGGGGCGCGGTCGCGGGCGCCGGCGGCGCCGCCGGGGTGCTGCTCGGCGGGATCCTCACGAGCGGCCTGAGCTGGCGCTGGGTGCTGTTCGTCAACGTCCCGATCGGGCTCGTCGCAGCGGCGCTCGCGCCGCGGATCCTGCTCGAGAGCCACGCCGACGACGGCACCGAGGGCTTCGACATCCCGGGCGCGGTGACCGTCACCGCCGGCCTGGCGCTGCTCGTCTACGCGGTCGTCGACGCCGTCAACGTCGGCTGGGGCTCGACCGACACGTTGTTGCGGCTTGCCGGCGCGGCGGTGCTGCTCGCCGCGTTCGTGTTGATCGAGCTGCGCACCCGCCATCCGCTGCTGCCGTTCTCGATCTTCCGCCTGCGCACGCTGCGCGGCGCGGACATCGTCGGCCTGCTGATCGGGATGTCTCTGTTCTCGATGTTCTTCTTCATCTCGCTGTATCTCCAGGATGTCCTGCACTACTCGCCGATCAAGGCCGGGATCTCCTACCTGCCGCTGGCGATCGGGATCATCCTCTCCGCCGGGGCCGCCTCGGTGCTCGTCACGCGCGTGGGCTTCAAGCCGACGCTGATCGCGGGTCTGCTGATGATCGCCGGCGCGCTGCTGTGGTTTTCGCGCGTCCCCGCGCCGGGCGGCACCTATCTCGCGAACGTAGTCGGCCCCTCGGTCCTCGCCGCGTTCGGGCTCGGGTTCTCGTTCGTCCCCGTCACGATCGCCGCGGTGACCGGCACCAAGCCTCACGAGGCGGGCCTCGCCTCGGGTCTGATCAACACCTCCCAGCAGGTCGGCGGCGCGCTCGGCCTCGCGATCCTCGCGACGGTCGCCAACAGCCACACCCAGAGCCTGCTCCAGGCGGGCACCCACAGCACCACGGTCGCGCTCACGAAGGGCTTCGACCGCGCCTTCCTGGTCGGCGCCGGCTTCGCGATCGTCGGCGCGATCCTCACCGCCGTGCTGATCTCCTCGCGCGACAGTCGCGAACACTCCCGCGAGGCACGCGGCCTTACTGCCGCGAGCGCCCTCCAGGAAACCAAGCCGGCTCCGGTGTGAGGCACCGCGACGACGACGTCTTGCTGAGGCCAGCGCAAGCCACGGGTCGCCGCGGCCTCGCCCGGCGGCGGGTGCCTGGCAACGAACCCGGCGCTTCATAGGCCTCGAGCTCAGCTGTAACGGTGCGCCTCAGCGCGGGTATCGAAATGTATGAGCGCACGCCATATACGGCCGTGTCGTGAACCGGCGAAGACCGTCGCGACCGCGGATCTGAGCGGCTTTCGGCGACGCGCCCTGGACAAGGGCGTGAATCCGCTCCTGTACTGGAGCGCGCGAGCGCTCCTCGTGCCGTTCTTCCTGATCTACCTGCGCCTGGACAGGATCGGCCGCGAGCACCTGCCGCGCAGCGGACCCCTGCTGCTGGCGGCCAACCATCGCAGCTTCCTCGACCCGTTCGTGATCGGCACGCTCGTGCGCCGGCCCGTCTACTACATGGCCAAGCGCGAGCTGTTCGAGCCGCGCTGGCAGGCGTGGCTGTTGAACGCGCTCGGCGCCTTCCCCGTCGATCGCGGCGCCTCAGACCAAGACGCGATGGTGACAGCGCGGGAGATCCTTCGGCGCGGCGACTGCGTGGTCATCTTCCCTGAGGGCACCCGCACGCGCCGGGGAGTGCTGGGAGAGGCCCATCGCGGCGTCGGGCGACTCGCGCTGGAAACCGGCGCGCCGGTGGCGCCCGTCGCGGTGATCGGCACCGAACACGTGCGCCGCGGATGGCGGATACGTCCGCGCAAGGTGCGCCTACGGGTCGGCCGACCGCTGCGGTTCCCGACCGTCGCCGAGCCATCGCCCAAACTCGCCGCCGCGATGACGCGGCGAATCTGGGCGTGCGTGAACCTACAGTGGGAGTGGCTCGGCGGGGATCGCGCCCGTGCGCAAGAAGAGGAAGGCGCCCTCGCGGGGCGAGCCCAGGCCTCCGCGCCCACGCCAGGGCAGTCGAGCGTTCCCCAATCGACGCGGGCCGCGTGAGCGAGAGCCAGGCATCGGACGCCGGGCATTCGGAGGGATAGTGTGCGATGAGTGAGCGAGCAGGCCACCCACAAGCCCAAGGCACAGCTCGATGCGGAGTTCTCGGACATGTACCGGGCGCATCTGCGCGACGTCTACAGCTACGCCTACTACCGAGTCGGCAACCATCACGACGCCGAGGACCTGACCGAGCAGACGTTCCTGCAGGCCTACCGGCACTTCGAGCGTGCCCAGCGCGAATCGGACGGTCGACCGCTGCGACCGTGGTTGATCAGGATCGCGCACAACCTCGCCGCGAACCTCTACCGCGATCGCTCGCGCAAGCCGGCCTCGCCGATCGACGACACGACGACGCTGATCGCGCCGCACACCACAGAGCAGCTGGTCGAGGGTCGAGAGCAGGCGCGCCACGTGCTCGACGGCGTCAGCCGGTTGCCGGAGGACCGGCGCGAGGCGCTGATCATGCGCTTCGCTCTGGGAATGGACAATCGCGAGATCGCCCGTGCCCTCGGACGCTCCGACGGGGCGACGAAGGTCCTGATCCATCGCGCGATCAAACAGCTACAAGGGCTCGTCGGCGAGACCGACGGTACGGACGGTACGCACGGTACGGAGAGCGGCGCCAATGACTGAGGCCGCGCCGAACTTCGAGAGCCTGCTGCGCGAAGCGCTCTCCCCGGTGGAGCCACCGGAGGACATGGTGCTGCGCCTCGAGGGCGCGCTGTTGAGCATCACCGAGCTCGCGGCCGACGAGCTCGAGGCGTGGGAGCTCTCGGCGATGCGCGATCCGCGCAACTGGGCGCGGCCGGCCACGGCCGTGGTGGTCGGAAGTGCGGCCGGCACGGCGTTGGTGTTGTTGCGTGCGCGACGACGCGCGCACATGGACGTCTCCCATGGCGGCGTTCTCGGGGGCACGCGCAAGACCGCCGAGCGCACGCTGAAAGACCTTCGGCGCGAGACCCGCAGGCTGCTCGGCGGGCGCTGAGGCGCGGCCCGCGAAACGGTGCTCCGCGCGATTCACGCGCGCTCGCGCGGGCCCGTACCTTCGGCCGCAACCCCAGGATCATTTGGACACCCGGGATCGCGTCCGGGGCTGGTGATGCAATGCACAGTGTGGGTGCGTGATCCGTCGCGCGGGCCCGCCGCGTATCTATGTCCGACATGGCCCTCTATAAACGTTCCGCGGAATCGGCCTCTCTGGCGTTGCGACGGCTCGCCGACGAGGATCTGATGCAGCTCGTGGCCGAGAGCGACGCAGGCGCCTTCGCGATTCTCTACGAGCGCCACGCCAACGTCGCGTTCTCGCTGGCGTTTCGTATGTGCGGCAAGCGGGTGATCGCCGAAGAGGTCGTGCAGGACGCGTTCCTGTCTTTGTGGCGCGGTGGCTCGCGCTATGACCGCACGCGTGGAAGCGTGCGCACGTGGGTGCTCGGAATCGTGCACAACCGCGCGATCGATGCTCTGCGCCGCGGCACCGTGCACGATCGCGGCAGGGTCAGTGACGAGGGCATCGAGGAACGGCTCGAGGCGCCCGACCGCACCGACCAGGAGGTCGGTCGCCGCGACGAGGCGCGCGAGATCAGGGCCGCCGTGGAAGGTTTGCCGGCCGAGCAGAGTCATGTCATAGAGCTGGCCTACTACGGCGGCTTCACCCACAGTGAGATTGCCACGATGCTCGACACCCCGATCGGGACGATCAAGGGACGTATGCGACTGGGACTGCAGAAGCTGCGCTCCCAGCTCGGCCCTGCGGAGGCGACACCATGAGCCCCATCGATCGCCACGAATGTGAGCGGCGCGCGCAGGACGCGGCCGCATACGTGCTCGGCGCGCTCCCCGAGCAGGAGCTCGCGTCCTTCCACGAGCATCTCGACGGGTGTGCCGAGTGCGCGGCCGAAGTCGCCATGCTGCAGCCGGCGGCCGACTCGCTGGCGCTCGGTGTCGCGCGGGTCGAGGCTCCGCCGGACCTGCGCGGCCGGCTGATGGCCGTCGTCGGCGGCGAGGCCGAGCTGCTGCACGCTGCGGGACACGAGGCCGATCTGCCTCCGCGCAGGAAAGCCGGATGGTGGGCGCGCATGGCGCCCGCCCTGGGTGCCGCGACCGCTCTCGTCGCCGGACTGGCGATCGGTGCGTTGGCGATCGGTGGGAGCACAGGCACCGTCACGAAGACGCAGACGATCGACGCCGCGGTCGCCACGCCCGGCTATGACGCCACGGCCGCCCTGGAGAAATCGGGCTCGCGCGTGGTGCTGGTCCTCAACGGAATGCCCGCGCCACCGCCCGGGCACATCTATGAGGTGTGGCTCGAGCGCGGTACGCAGGCGCCGCAGCCGACCGACGTGCTGTTCTCCGTCACCCACTCCGGCGGAGGCTCTGTCGGCGTGCCCGGGAGCCTGCGGGGTGTGAGCAAAGTGCTGGTCACCGCCGAGCCCCTTGGCGGCAGCCTGAAACCGACGCGTGAACCGGTTATCGTCGCCTCGATCTGAGAAGCCCCCGGTTCGCTGGGCGGCGAGTCCTCACGCGGACGAGGTTCAGAGGCTTTTGCGTATGTCGGAGCGCTGCTCGGGATGAGCGCGATTGCGACATAGATAGGCTCTGCCCAACATGGCCACCTGCTACCGGCACCCATCGCGCGAGACCGGCGTGTCGTGCTCCTCCTGCGGGCGGCCGATCTGTCCGGACTGCATGACGACGACGCCGGTCGGCATGCGCTGTCCGGAGTGCGCCAAGCAGCGCACCAAGGTCGTGCGCATGCGGGAGCTGCCGAGCGGGCCGCAGGTTACGTATGCCCTGATCGCCATCAACGTGATCGCGTTTCTCGCCGAGGGACGACTGGCCGGCGGCAGCGGTGGGGGAGCCGGCAACGTCTTCAACCGTGGCGCGCTGATCGGCAGTGGCATCGAAGCCGGTCCGGCCGGGCACCTGACATACATCGGCGTCGCCTACGGGCAGTGGTGGCGGATCGTGACCGGCGGGTTCCTGCACGTGAACCTGATCCACATCGGGTTCAACATGTACCTGCTCTATCTCCTCGGTCGGATCCTCGAGCCTGCCCTGGGAAGCGTCAGGTTCGCGGTCCTCTACTTCGTATCGCTGCTCGCGGGCTCGTTCGGGGCGTTGCTCGTCTCGCCCCACGAGCTGACCGTGGGCGCCTCCGGCGCCGTGTTCGGGCTGATGGCGGCCGTGCTGCTCGAGGCGCGTGCCCGCCAGATCCCAGAGCTGCAACGCTGGGTCGCCGGGCTGATCGTCTTCAACCTCGCGTTCACCTTCCTGTATCCAGACATCTCCTGGGGAGGCCACGTCGGCGGTCTGATCGGCGGCGCGCTCAGCACGCTCGTCCTGCAATACGGCGACCGTCACCGCCAACGCGCACTCGCGCTCGCGGGCTGTGTGACGATCGGCATCGCCGCGTTCGCCGGCGGAATCGCCGTGGCCAAGTCCAGTGAGATCCAGCAACTGCCGGCCGGCGATGAACCTTCGCTGTCTCTGCCCGGCCAGTGACTATGAGATGGCCCGCAACCGGCGATAACCTCTGAATCGAGCCGATCCCATGCCACTGCTGAGCCAAGAGGAGATAGAGGAGCGCGTCGCAGGCAGCGATTGGAGCCGCGCGGGCGATGCGATCGTACGCGAGTGGAAGCTCGCCGACTTCGCCGCCGCGATCGCGTTCGTGAACGCCGTCGCGGAGATCGCCGAGCGCGCCAACCACCACCCCGACATCCTCATACACGGCTGGAACCACGTGCGCCTGACGCTCTCCACTCACTCACAGGGGGGCCTCACCGACGCCGACTTCGCACTCGCCGCAGAGATCGACCGTCTGCGGTGAGCAAAGCCGCCTCGCCACCAACCCATCATCGGCCGCCGTCCGGGTCCGACCATCGCCCTTGCTACGGTTGGCTGGTCGGCAAGCGATGAACGAAGACGAAGAACTTCCCCGAAGTAGCGCGGCCCCGATCGGGCGTCGCGACGCTCGGCGCCTGTGGGCGTGCGGCGCTTGCGCGGAGCGTTCCAGCGCCGCCGATATGGCGTGAACGGCCTGAAGCTCATATTCGCGGCCGTTCTGATCGCGATCAACGCGTTCTTCGTGATCGCCGAGTACGCGCTCGTGCGCTCGCGTCGAGCGCGGCTGGAGATCATGCGCGAGGAAGGCGCGAAAGGCGCCGGCCTGGCGCTGGATCAGCTCGGGAACATCAACGAGTACATCTCCGCCGTGCAGATCGGGGTAACGATGACCTCGATCGGTATCGGCGCGCTCGGTGAGCCCGCGCTCGCGAGCCTGCTGAAAGGCGCCCTCGGCAACACGCTCAGTCACGGGGTGGCCGTCGCGCTGTCGGCGGTCGTGGCGTTCCTGATCATCGCCTCCGCGCAGTTGATCGCGGGGGAGATGGTCCCCAAGTTCTACGCGATCGATCGCGCCGAGGCGGTCGCCCGACGCGTGGCACGCCCGCTGCAGGCGTTCAGCGTGCTGTTTCGCCCGTTCATCCTCGGGCTGACCGCGATCGCCGACCGAATCCTGAGATTGCTCGGCGTCGACATGAGCCTCGAGCGGCGCGGCGGCTCGCCGGATGAGCTCAAGCGCCTGATCGCCGAGTCCCACGCCGGCGGGCACATCGACCTGGGCGAGGCCGGAATGCTGACCGGCGTCTTTCACCTGCACGAGCAGGAGGCGCGCCAGGTGATGACCCCGATCCCCGCCGTCGTCACGATCGACATCTCCCAGGACGTGGAGCATGCGCTGCAGCTGTGCGTCTCCAGCGGCCACACGAGGCTGCTGGTGACCGAGGAGGAAGATCGCGATCGCGTGCGCGGGATCGTCCATGCCAGCACGCTCATCGGTCAGCTGATGGAGGACGGCCCGCAGGCCCCCGTGCAGCCACTTGTGCACGACGCGCCGATCGTGCCCGAGACCAAGCCGCTCGACGATCTGCTGGCAGAGCTGCAGCGCCAGCGCACCTCGATGGCGGTGGTGGTCGACGAGTACGGCCGCGTGGCGGGGATCGTGACCGTGGAGGACATCATCGAGGAGATCGTCGGTGAGATCGCCGACGAGACCGACCCGGCCGCCGGAGAGATTCGCAAACTCGCCGACGGCGACTGGTTCGTGCGCGGGCACGTGGCCGTGACCGACCTGGCCGACTACGGCCTGGACCTTCCGGTCGACAGCGACGCCTACAACTCCGTGGGGGGCTTCGTGTTCGCGGAGCTCGGACGGCTGCCTCAGCGCGGGGACACGGTGTCCGCGAACGGGTTCTCGATCAGGGTCGAGTCGGTTCGCGACAATCGCATCGAGGCAGTGCGCATTCGCGAGCGCCGTCACGTGCGCCCGAGCGACGGTCGCGAGCCCCCGGGCGATTGAGCAACCCGCCCCAGAGACACGTCCGGCCCGCGGGGGGAGCGGGCCGGAGCGTGCGCACTGGGAGGAGGCGGGTGTGCATTTGCGACTAGTGGCGTCGCATGGACAAGTATCTCCATCGGGATGAACGCCAGCTAAAAGTCACATCAGGCTAAATAAATTCTCACGTGCGGAATGTCACACGCGCGCCCAGCTCGCCTCTTGACCCAGCGCAGACGGCGCGTGCGTCATTGCCGCCCGCAGCGCCGGCGATCCTCAATAGGTCAGGAAGCCGCGCCCGCTCTTGCGACCGAGCGCGCCCTCGGCGATCAGCTGGGTGAGGCGATCGGGCACGGGCTCGCCGATCGTCTCGCCGATCGCCGCGGACACGTCCAGGCCGACGAGATCGAGCAGTGCGAGCGGGCCCATCGGATGTCCGGCGCCGAGTCGCATGCACGTGTCGATGCCGGTCGGCTCCATGCCGGTCTCTTCGAGCAGCCGCACCGCGCTGAACAGATATGGGAACAGCAGCCTGTTCACGACGAACCCGGGCACGTCCGGGACCTCCACGGGGGTCTTCTCGAACGCGTTGCACAACGCCAGCGCCCGTGCGCGCGTCTGCGCGCTGGCCGCCGTGGGGAAGATCAGCTCGACGAGCTGCATGCGGGTGACGGGGTTGAACACGTGCAGCCCCACGAACCGCTCGGACCGCCCGCACTCAGTGGCCAGCCGCTCGATCGACAGCGAGGATGTGGTGCTCGCGAGGATCGCCTCGGGGGCGAGCATCCCATCCAGCTCGGCCAGCAGGCCGGCCTTGACGTCGTGGTCCTCCACGACCGCCTCGACCACGAACTCGGCCTGTGCCAGCGCGTCGCGATCGGTCACGATCTGCACGTGCTCGGGGTCGATCTCGGCGCCCAGACGGGCAAGGGTCCTCTCGACGGTCTGCCTGGCCCGGTCGGCGGAGTCCTCAGAGCGCGCGAGCAGCAGCACCGGGCCGTGATGAGCGGCGGTTGCCGCCAGCCCGCAGGCGATCGCGCCGCTGCCGACGATCGCCAAGCGCTCGTCCAATGGTTCCGGTGGTTGGGTTGACTGACTGGTCAATCTAGGTCGTGTCTCCGCGCGATACAGTAGTGGCACGGAGCCGGGCATGCTCGCACAGGCATCGCCCTCGCACTCCACGTCAACGCATGTCAACGCCGCGTTAGAGACCTTAGACAGGAGGCTGTTCAGTCATGAGGCAACCAGAGGGCCGCGAGGTCGTGATCGTCGAGGCGGTACGCACGCCGATCGGCCGCGGGCACAAGGAAAAGGGCTACTACAAGGACACCCATCCGAACGAGCTGCTCGGCAAGTGCTACAGCGAGGTCATCTCGCGCGCGGGCATCGAGGCCGGCGAGGTCGAGGACGTGATCGCGGGCTGCGTGCAGCAGTTCGGCGAGCAGGGCTTCAACATCGCCCGCAACGCCTGGCTGCAGGAGGGCCTGCCGATAGAGACACCCGGCACGACCGTCGATCGCCAGTGCGGCTCCGCCCAGCAGGCCGTGAACTTCTCCGCCGCGTTGATCGCCGCGGGCGTGCACGACGCGATGATCGGCTCGGGCGTCGAGCACATGGGCCACCTGCCGTTCGCGGCCGGCATGAAGACGCAGGAGGACTTCGGCTTCGCCTTCACGCCAGAGCTGATGGCCAAGCACAACATCGTCGGCCAGGGTCTCGGCGCGGAGATGATCGCCGACCAGTGGGAGATCTCCCGCTCAGAGCTAGACGAGCTGGCGGTGCGCTCGCACCGGCTGGCCCACCAGGCCACCGAGGAGGGGCGCTTCGAGCGCGAGATCGTGCCCATCACCGCCGGCGGCGAGGAGCGCGTCTCCGATCAGGGCATCCGCCCCGAAACGAGCCTCGAGACGCTCTCGCAGCTGAAGCCCGCGTTCAAGCCCGACGGCAAGATCACCGCCGGCAACGCCTCGCAGATCTCCGACGGCGCCGCCGCGGTGCTGCTGATGAGCGCCGAGAAGGCCAAGGAGCTGGGGCTCACCCCCCGCGCGCGGATCGTCGATCAGACGACCGTCGGCTGTGACCCGGTGAAAATGCTCGAGGGCCCGATCCCGGCCACGAGCAAGATCCTCGACCGCAATGGGATGTCGATCGACGACATCGACCTGATCGAGATCAACGAGGCGTTCGCGCCCGTGGTCGCGGCCTGGCGGCGCGAGCACAACCCGGACATGGACCGCGTGAACGTCAACGGCGGCGCGATGGCCCTCGGCCACCCGCTCGGCTCGACCGGCGCGCGGCTGATCACGACGCTCCTGCACGAGCTCGAGCGCTCGGACAAGGAGATCGGCTTCGTGACGATGTGCTGCGGTGGCGGTCTCGGCACCGGCACCCTGATCCAGAGGGTCTGAGCCCTCTGAGCTAACCGCTGCTTGGCCCGCTCCCCGTCCAGTTGACTGCGACGGGGGGCTGGGCCAGGAGCGCCTGCCAGGTCGCCGCTTCGGTCTTGCCGCTCGGCGCGATCCCATGCGCTGATTGGAACTGCCTGAGGTTCGCGGCGGTCGTCGCGTCGAAGATGCCCGTCGTGGCCTGGCCGGGGACGGCGCCGGCGAGGTGCTCCTGCATCCACAGCACCGGATCGCCGCGGCTTCCCTGCGCCAGTTCGGTGTAGCCGGGGTTCGGCGTGACGCTCGTCAACGGGCCCAGCGGTGCCGCCAGCGCGGTCCAGGCGGCGGCGGGGGTTTCCTGCCAATCCCACCAGGAGATCCCGCTCGCGCCATAGTCGACGGCCTCCTCGCGGAAGCGCACCAGTTCGGCGCTGGAGGGATGGTTGTAGGTCTGCCCGAGCGGGTAGATCGGGCGGCCGTAGATGCGGTTGGCGATGTAGGTGTTCGCGTAGACCGTGTCGACGGAGGTGCCGATGTCCTTCCAGTACATCTGCGGCGCGTTGAACTGTGCGCCGTTCGGTCCGAGGAAGACCGAGTAGGGGAAGGAGCTGTGATAGCCCACGTAGGGGAACGAGGCCAGCCCGAGCGGGTAGGAGGCCCCGATCTGCGCGCGCAGATCGGCGATGTATGTCTGCGCGGACCCATAGCGCCCTTCGTACTCGGCCTCGGCGTCGATCACCAGGCAGTCCGCGCCCGTCGCGACCGCTTTCGCGCCGAGGCCCGCCTCGCCGGCGGGGTTCGTGCCGTAGACGTACTGCCACGCGCACACGTGCAGCCCGGCGGCGTGCAGCTGCGCGACCAGTTCGGGGCTGAACTGGCTCCAGTAGTTGGTGGAGCCGTCCGAGCTCTTGACGAACACCGTGCTCACGTCCGCGGCGTGCGCCTGGGCGACGATCGCCGGGACGCTGCCGCCACTCGACTGGCTGACGTACCAGATCCACATGCCCTGACCTTCGAACGCGCTCGGGCCGCTCGCCCCGGTCACGGGTGCCGGAGGGTCCGGTGGGGTGGGGGGGTGCAGCGCGTAGCGCACCACGTTGATCGGCCCGTAGGAGCTCGAATGCCGGCCGTGGCTGAGCAGCACCATGATGTTGCCGGTATGCGCGCTCTTCGGGACCGTCACCTCCAGTCCGCCCGGGGTCTTGCGCAGATGCGCGCGCGGTGAGGCGTTCGAGATGCGCGCCCGCGGCTTGGCCGGAAACGCGATCGTCAGACCGCTCGCCAAGCCGCGACCGGCGATCAGCAGGGTGCCGTGCAGGGAGACCTGGTGGGGGCTGGCGCTGCAGTGGTTGACCGGTACGCAGTGCACACCGGTGATGCGCACGGTGCTCAGGTGCGCACTGGAGGTGGTGCTGCCTCCGGTCGTGCGCGTGTCGGCCGTCCCGCCTCCGGCGGGGGCCGTGGCACCGCCCGGGTTGGCCGTGGCGGCGAGCGCCGAGGCGCCCCCGAGCGGGTCCACGGGCGAGATGTGACCCGCTCCGAACGCGCCCAGCGCGAACGTGCACAGCCACGTGAGTGCCGCGGAGCCGACCCTGCATCGCTTGTGGGCGCCTGCGTTCGTCACTGCAACTCCTCGTCGCGCCTGGGAAGCGGGACCCGACGTTAGCCGGTATGTCTGCGCAAACCGAGCAGCGGGACGGAAGTTGCGCGTCAGCCCCAGCGAAAGCCCGTCGCTGACGGGGCCGGGGGGAGCGGACTCGAGGGCAGGTCGGGCGGTGGCTCAGGCAGGTTGAACCCGGCCGGCGCGACGTCGTTGGGCGCGTCCGGATGAAACAGCGAGGCCAGATACTGGATCTGACCGCGGCCGACGCTCAGCTCGGACTGTCCGCCGCCGTAGCAGCCGATGTCGTGGGCCGCGCAGTAGTCGTACACGTCGAGCAGCGAGCGCAGCCCTCCCAGCCGCGAGGGCTTGATGTTGAGCGTGCGCGGCGCGAACGGCAGGCCCTGTATGTCGGCCACGGAGTGGATCGGCGCGTCCCAGGTGATCCGTTCGCGGTGGGGGAGCAGGATCGGTTCGGTCTCCGCGGTCAGCTTCGGGTCCTCGATCCACGCGTCCGCGAACGCCTCGACCACACGGCGATACAGCACCGGGTCGGCCGGGTTGTCGACGATCGTGCCCTCGTACTGTCCCTTCAGGTCGACCGACTCGACGGCCCCGAGCTCGACGAGCCCCGCGATCAACTGCTCGTCCCATGAGGGCGTGGGGTCGAGCTTGAACTGCAGCCCGGGCGCGATCTGGAGCCGCTTTAGCACCGGTTCGAGCGTCGGCGGCTCGCCCAGGCGCAGCGAGGCGACGAAGCTCAGCGGCCGGCACTCGCGCCCCAGCGCCGCGTGCAGCGTCGTGCCGGCCTGGCGCAGCGCGAGGTCGAGCGCGGCCGAGTCGAAGGCCCAGTTGCGATACAGGCGAAACTCCGGACGCTCGGTCGGACGGGGGAAGAGATCGAGCGAGCGCAGGTGCTCGGCGAAGGAGTCGAGGGTCCACTCGCCCGCCAGCGGCCAGCGTCCCACCCCCTCGTGCTGGAGCGCCTCCTGGTCCTCGGGGGCGTAGGTGACGTCCTCGCCGAGACCCGTCTCGCCGGAGCCTTGCAGGCGGATGACGGTGGTCTTGCGCACGAACTCGCCCGAGAACGCGACCTCGTGCCCTTCGAGCTCGTAGCCCTCGATCAGCAGCGGCAGCTCGGCCAGAAGCCCGTAGGTGCTCACGACTCGCTCGCCTGGCTTTCCAGGCGCGCCACGAGCTCGTCCAGGCGCAGCTCCTCGAGGGCTCCCGACACGGCCTGCAGCTCGTGCGCGCAGAACTCGATCAGCGCCTTGCCTTCGCCCACCAGCTCCAGGGTCTCGTTCAGGCTCGCCTCGCCGGAGTCCAGGCGTCGGATGATCTCCTCCACGCGCGCGGCCGCGGTCTCGTAGGTCTGCGGCGGTGCGTTCGCGGCGGTGGGAGCGGACTCGGTGCTTGTCGGCCGGATCTCGCTCATCGCTCGGCGATCCTCGCGGGCACGGTCTCGTCGGCAAAGCGCAGACTCACCTCGCGCTGCGCGATCGCCGCCGCGGCGGTCGCGATCGGCTCTCCCTCGCGCGACTGGACCAGTGCGTAGCCGCGTTCGAGGGTGCGCTGCGGGTCGTGCCCGGCGAGCGCCAGCGCCAGCCGCTGAAGCTCCTGGGGGCGGCGTAGCGTGCGGCACTCGCGCACGGTCGAGCTGGCCTTGCGCTCCAGCACGATCGCGCGCCGTGCGGTGAGGCCCCGCTCGTCCTGTACCCGCCTGCGCGAGCCCGCCCTGACCTCGCGCAGGCGCTGGTGCAGCTTTGCGCGTTGGCGCTCGACATGGGCCGCGGGAGCGCGGGACAGTGCCGTTAGCGTGCGGGCGCGCGAGAGCACCGCGCGGCGTCCGTGCTCGCGCACGCGCGAGGCCGTTCTGTGAAGCTCGCCGCGCGCGCCCGTGCAGTTCAGGCCCACCGCCACCTCGGCGGCGTGCGTGGGAGTGGAGCAGCTGACGGCCGCCACGTCGTCGAGCACGGTCCGGTCGGTGTGATGGCCGACGGAGGCGATCACAGGCACCGCCAGCAGGGCGACCGTGCGGCACAGCCCCTCGTCGCAGAAGCACAGCAGATCCGCAAGCGAGCCGCCGCCGCGCGCGACGATCGCCACGTCCACCTCGCCGACCGCGGCCAGGTCGGTGAGCGCGCGCGCGATCAGCGGGGCGGCGTGGCGATCCTGCACGGGAGCGAACCCCCACACGATCCGCCCGGCCCAGCCGCGCCGCGCGAGGCCCGCGAGGATGTCCTCGCGGGCCTTCCCGTGCTGCGCGGTCACGACCCCGATCGTACGCGGTAGCAGCGGCCGCGCCAGCAGCTTCTGCGGCGCCAGCAGCCCCTCGCGGTCGAGCTGCCGGCGCAGGCGCTCGATCCGAGCCAGCAGGTCGCCCTCGCCCGCGACACGCAGGTCGGCGACCGAGAACGAGAAGCCCGGGGAGGACGTGGCGCTGCCCGGATAGAAATCACAGCCTCCGGCGACCACCACCTGCATGCCCTCCACGGGCGCTTCGTCGGTGCGCGCGAGGATCGCCTCCCAGTCGTTCGACCAGACCGCGCACGGGATCGCGCCGCTGGCGTCGCGCAGCTCGAAGTAGACCCGTGCGCGCGAAGGCCGCAGGTTGACCAGCTCCCCGACGAGCTGGACCCGCGCGAAGGAGCGCAGCTGCGCTCGCAGCGCAGAGGCGTACTCGCCCACGCCGTAGGGGCCCGGCAGGTCGCTGCCGGGAATGCCCGTCTCGGCTGGCTCGCCCGATGACGTGGGGATGTGCTCTGCTGACACCAAACCCCAGCATAGGGGCCGCCGGGGATGGGATCGCAGGGATCGAGGGGGATCGGGGGTCGAGACCACGAGCCATGGAGAGGGCCGTGTGGCGCTAGCATCGACGGCCCATGTCGCGGTGCACAGAACCTCGAGCGGGCGTCTGAGGCGTGGCGAACAGTCGCCCCAAGAGCGGCGCTCGTCGCGGGCGGGGACGCTCCCGCAAGCGCCGTCCCGAGCCGGGGACGGCCGTGGTGACGGTCGCTGAGGCGACGCACGCGGGCGATCAGCGCGGCGATGCCAAGGCAGGACAGGGCAAGAAGGCCGCCGGGGGGCGCGCGCGCCGGTCGCGGACACGCACGCGTTCGCATGGCGGCTTTCGAGATCCGCTGTCGGTCGGCGAGCGCCCGCAGGCGCCCTGGCATCCGTGGCCGCTCTCGGAGATGCTGATCCTGATCGGCGCGGTCGGCACGGTTGTGGGGATGGCGCGGCTGGGACACGGCGGGATCTCAAACGGAGGGCCGGTCCTGTTCGCGGGGCTCGCTGCGGTGGTACTGGGCACGCTCGAGATCACCTGGCGCGAGCACAATGCCGGATACCGCTCGCACACGCTCATCCTTGCGCTGCTTCCGGTAGTCGTGTTCCATTCCGTCCTCGCTCTGGTGCTGGCTGCGTTCACGACCGTGCCGCGGCTGTTCAACGTCGGGTTGCTGTTCGTCGACGCGGCGATCTTCGCGCTCCTCTTCAAAGTGCTGCGCGCGCGCTTCCTCGACGCGCGCGCCCGCGTCGTCAGCCGGCTCTGATCCGGGGAGGCCGCGGTCGGTGGGTCTGGTCGGGTGGGTCCGGCCGGCCGGGTTGTCTGGCACGGGTCCGCGGCGATTCCGACCGACACCGTCGCGTGGTCTCTGTGAGGCTCACGGCGAGATGGAGGTCTCCAGATCCCAGCGAGCTATGAGCGCTTGCAGAGAAGCCAGGTAGTCCTCAGGCAACGAGCGTTCGCGGGCGCCCTGGATGAGCCCCTGCGCGTACGCGAGGGAGGGGCGTACTTCGACGGGCTCCTTGGCGATGACCGAATAGGCCATCGCGTCGTGGGAGGCCCCGTCGCTGCTCAGCACGACGACGGCGAGGTGCTCGTAGGCCGACCCGAGCGTCTCTTTGCGATCGAGCGCGTCCAGCCGATCCCGCTCAAGCTCATACAGGGCTCCCCACACGCTGTGCTCGGGGTCGGGGAGGATGTCTGCCACGCCCGTGCCGGTGCGCACGGAGCGGCGCATGAACGCAAAGCGGTATCCGGGCAGTCGCGCGGGGCCGAGGAAGCGGTGCTCTGGGCAGGCGCCGTCCATCACCGGAGCGGCCATGTTGCTGCCGTAGGCGAAGTACTTCATGACGATGAGCCTCGCCCGCCGGTCAAGATATCCTCGCGCTCGCCACGTTCAGGCAGACGATAACCGCCAGGAGTATGCCCCTGGAAGCTAGGCGGATCCCAGCAGCCTGCACACCTCGTCGAGCCGGTCTGCATCGGTGACGACCAGCTCTTCGCCGCGTTTGCGCAGGCCGGCGATGTTCGCGGGGCTGGCGTCGTCGAGGCTGTCGCTGACGCCGTCGAGCAGGGTCTGAAAGCGGAAGTGGCCTTGGTCGGCGCCGAGCAGTTCGTCGAGCTGATAGTCGATGGCGGCGCTGGAGCCGTCCATGATCACCCCGAGCAGCGGGTGCGCCCACTGGATCAGCCCCCAGTGCTTGGCCTGCTCGAAGGAGATCGACTCGGTCAGACGGCCGGTGCCGAGCGAGACGATCAGCACGTCGGTGCCGGGGTTGTTGCGGGTGGCCTCGGCGTAGGCGCACATGGCGGGATTGTTGGCGAACGTGCCGCCGTCCACGAGGACGTAGTCGGATGCCTGTCCGGCATCCGACTCGGCGGGTGAGTGGACGTCCTCGGGCTCGAAGTAGGTGGGTGCCGCCGAGGTCGCGCGCGCGACGACCGTCATCGGAAAGTCGGGTGGCGATGGGGCCGGGGGCGATGCGGCGGCTTGGGGGGAGCCGCTGGCGGCATGTGCGCCCGAGTCGGCTGTCGGTCGCGCCCGTGGGGTGAAGCTCTTGAAGAAGAACGGTTCGTGGGCGTGTACGTCATATGAGGGGATCAGCACATCGGTCAGCGCCTGCGAGAGCTGTGCATCGCCCATGTAGCGCTCCAGCGCGGCTTCGAGGCCGCTCGCGGCGTACTTCTCCACGAGCAGGCCGTCGACGGTCTCGATCGTGCGCATGAGCGAGCGGTGGAAGATCTTCGGCCCTTCGCTTTCGTACATACCCGCGAGCTGCTCCGCGCTCCAGCGCGGTCGCTGCTGTTCCTCTGCTGGAACCGTCACCCCGAGGGCGATGATGCCGCCGGTGGAGGTCCCGGCGATCAGGTCGAAGATCTCACAGGCCGGCTGTCCCATCCGCTGCTCGATCGCGGCGAGCACGACGGCGGGGATGATGCCGCGAATGCCGCCACCGTCGATCGACAGGACCTTGATTGGCGCCTGGGCGGGCATGGAGCGGCACGATACGCGTTGTCGCCGAGTTGCGCAAGTTGATCAAGTTCGGGTGACTGCACCGATATTGACTGGGCGCGGGTGGTGGTGCGATCCGGCGGAGGCGGCGTAGGGCGGGGGGCGAAGTCGGGCCCGCCGAGGTGGTTTTTGTCGGCCTGGGCCTACTCGCCGACGATCATCAGTGCGAACCCGTCGTGGCCCTTGGCGCCGACCGTCTGGATGGCGGTGGCGCTTGCGCTGACCCGTGGCTCCTCGGCGACGAGCTCGTAGAAGCGCCGCACGCCCTTGATCAGATCGCTGCCACGGTCGGGGTCGTAGGCCGCGGGGTCGAGGATCGCGCCGTCGCGCACGACGTTGTCGCCGACGATCACGGTGCCGGGCCGCGAGAGCTTCAGCGACCACTCGAAGTAGCCGGGGTAGTTCTGCTTGTCGGCGTCGATGAAGATCAGGTCGAACGGGCCGGCGCCCTCGGCGTGGAGCTGGGGGAGGGTGTCCAGCGCGGCTCCGACGCGCAGATCGACGACGTCGGCCACTCCGGCACGGGCGATATTGGCGCGGGCGACCTCGGCAAAGCGCGGCTCGGCCTCGAGCGTGATCAACCGCCCGTCCGCCGGCAGCGCGCGCGCAAGCCAGATCGTGCTGTAGCCGCCGAGCGTGCCCAGCTCCAAAATCGCACGCGCACCCTGGATACGCGCGAGTAGCTCCAGCAGCTTGCCCTGATTGGGCGTCACCGCGATCGGCGGCAGTCCCGCGGCGTCGCTGTCGCGCAGGGCGGCCTCGAGCGCCGGATCGGCGGGCACGAGGTGGTCGGAGATGTAGCGGTCGATCGCGCTCCAGCGCTCTTGCGGGTTGGGCTGTGAGCTTGCGGCGCCGGCCATCGGCGGGCACGCTATCCGATGCGGGTCCTCGCACGAGCTACCGTGCATCGGGCGATGCTCTCCGTGCAGACCGACGCCTCGCGCAAGCGCCTGACGCTGATCGCTTGCATCCTTGGATCAGGGATCGCGCTGCTCGACGGCACGGCGGTGAACGTGGCGCTGCCGAGCATTCAGGACGCGCTCGGGGGCGGGCTGGCGGCGCAGCAGTGGGTCGTAAACGCCTACCTGCTGACGCTCGGCTCGCTGATTTTGATTGGGGGCTCGCTGGGGGATCTGTATGGCGAGCGGCGGATCTTCGCGCTGGGCGTGGGTGGGTTCGGGGCGACCTCGCTGCTGTGCGCGCTGGCGCCGAGCATCGAGGTGCTGATCGCCGCGCGGGCGCTGCAGGGCGTGGCCGGGGCGCTGCTCGTGCCGAGCGCGCTGGCGGTGATCGTGGCCACGTTCGACGAGTCCGAACGCGGTCCGGCGATCGGCAGCTGGACGGCGTGGGGCGGGATCGCGACCGTGCTCGGGCCGCTGGCAGGGGGCGAGTTGCTGGCGATCGCCTCGTGGCGCTGGATCTTCCTGCTGAACCTGCCGCTGGTGATCGTGTGCGTGACGCTGATCCTGGTCGCGATCCCCGCGACCCCGCGACCCGCCTCCGCGGCGCGGCCGCGACGAATCGACGTGCCGGGCGCGACCCTGTGCGCGCTCGGGCTCGGTGGCCCGGTGTTCGCGCTGATCGAGCAGCCGCGCCTGGGCTGGTCGAGTCCGGCGGTGCTCATACCGCTGATCGCCGGGGTCGCGCTGCTGCTCGCGTTTGTCGCGTATGAGTGGCGCGCGCGCGACCCGATGCTGCCGCTGGGGCTGTTCCGGCGGCGGAACTTCTCGGCGGGGAACGTGGAGACGTTCGCGATGTACGCGGGACTGGCGGTGCTGTTCTTCTTCCTGGTGCTGTTCCTGCAGCAGGTCGGTGGCTACACCCCGCTGCAGAGCGGCCTGGCGACGCTGCCGGTGACGCTGGTGATGTTCGCGCTCTCGCGCCGCTTTGGGGCGCTCGCGGACAGGCACGGCCCGCGCCTGTTCATGGGCCTCGGGCCGCTGGTGGCGGCGGTGGGGCTGTTGCTGTTCCAGCGCGTGGGCACGAGCGTCGACTACGTCACCGATGTGCTGCCGGGGCTGCTGATCTTCTCGCTGGGCCTGTCGATGACGGTGGCGCCGCTGACCGCGGCGGTGCTCGCGGGCGCAGAACGGACCCAGGCGGGGATCGCCTCGGCGGTCAACAATGCGGTGGCGCGCGTCGCGGGTCTGATCGGCACGGCGGCCGTGGGCGCGGCGATCGCGACGGCGTTCGCCACATCGCTGGACGGCAACCTCGCGGGCGTGCGGCTCGGCCCGGCCGCGGAGGCGACGGTGCGCGAGGCAAAGCGCCTGCCGCCCGGCCTACCTGATGTCAGCGGCCTGCCGCCGCGCCAGGCGCACGCGGTGCTGAGCGCCGCCGAAGCCGCCTCGGTGCACAGCTTTCACCTGGGCCTGGCGATCGCCGCGGTGCTGGTCGCGCTCGGCGGCATCGCGGGCGCGCTGGGCGTGCGCAATCCCCAGCGCGTAGTGCATGCCTCCACCTGCGAGGGCGGCGCGCTCGTGGGCGCGAGCCCTGAGGCGGTCGCCGAGGTGGCTGAACCGGTCGGCTCCTCGGCGTAGCGTCGTTAGAGCTGCGCCTCTGACTCGGGCGGAAATACGCTGTTTGTGGGCTTGCCGGATATGTGCCGGTGAGGGATTGCTCTTTAAGATGTTTGTTGCCGGCCTGCGACCGGCTATGTAAGTAAGCGGCGATTGATCGGCGCTTCGTCCGGGCGGGCTGGGTTGGGTAAACCTGTGTAACCACGAGCGCGGGACGGGAACTGGTCCGTCATATCGCCGCTTACATGTCTTGCCGGCCGGAACGGCCGGCCCGCGACCCTGTAAAGACATGTTCTGTCACTGGCATCTATCCGGCAAGCCCACATGCCGGGTGTTGCCATACGAGGTAGTGACGTAGCTCTATAACCACGCGCCTCTGGATTTTCCACGCGCCCGTGACGTCGCTAATACCCGCGGCCCGTGACCACCGCTGGGATGCGTCGGTCGCCTATCCCGCGGGCTCCTCGGCATAGGCCCGTATCGCCTCGACCAAAGGTCCGAGGCGCCGCCCGCGCTCGGTCAGGCGGTACTCGACGGTGGGGGGGCTGGAGGGGATGACCGTGCGCTGCACGAGCCCGGCGGCCTCCAGGTCGCGCAGGCGCTCGGAGAGCATGCGCGGGGAGATCCCGGCGACGGCCTCGGCGAACTCGTTGAAGCGCAGGGCGCCGGTGAGCGCGGCGTAGATGATCGACAGCTGCCAGCGCCGCTCCAGCAGGCTCGCGGTTTCGCGGACCTCGGCTGGAACGGGCTGGCAGCGGCGGGTGAGCGGACGCGAGGACATCGCGTTGGCTCCCTTAGGAGGGGGCCGGAGTGGTCGTGGCGGCTCCGGCGGGCACCTCGCGAGCGCCGCCGTCGACGCTCGCGCCGCCCTCGTCCTTGCTCGCGGCGTCCGTGCGTGCCGGCTCGAGCGCGCGGTCGAGCACCTCCTGGACGGTCATGACCGGATGGAAGGCCATCTGCTCGCGCACCTCCTCGGGGATCTCGTCGAGGTCGCCGCGGTTGCGCTCGGGCAAGATCACGTCGGTCAGGCCGGCGGCGTGGGCGGCGAGGGCCTTCTGCTTGAGGCCGCCGATCGGCAGCACGCGTCCCTGTAGCGTGACCTCGCCGGTCATGCCGACGGTGTGCTTGACGGGCCTGCCGCTCAGCAGCGAGGCCAGCGCCGTGACCATGGTCACGCCGGCGCTCGGGCCGTCCTTGGGGATCGCCCCGGCGGGGACGTGCACGTGGAACTCGCTATGCCCCTCGAAGGCGCTGCTCGGAATGCCGAGCTCCTTTGCATGGCCGCGTACGTAGGAGAGCGCGATCTGCGCCGACTCCTTCATCACGTCGCCGAGCTGCCCGGTCAGCACCAGGCTGGTGCCGGAGCCCGCGCCGGAGTCGCCGGTCTTGATCCTCGTTGCCTCCACGAACAGCACGTCGCCGCCGGTGCCGGTCACGGCGAGTCCGGTGGCGACACCGGGCGTGGCCGTGCGCGAGGCCGACTCCTGGAAGAACCTCTGGCGCCCGAGCGCGTCGCGCACGGTCTCCAGGTCGATCTCCACTGGGGTCGTCTGCGTGGTCTTCGCCTTGGTGGCCTTGGCCTTCTTCGCCTTGGTCTTCTCGGGCTCGGCGTCGGGAACCTTGCCGTTGCTCTGCGCAGGGGACGCTGGATCCTCGGCGACGGGCTCGGGCTCGGCGGTCTGTCCCTCGGCCTTCTCGACCTCGACCGGGCTCTGCGCCGAGGCGATCTTGGTGGCGGTCTTGCGCAGCACCGTGCCGAGCTCGCGCTCGAGGTTTCGCACTCCGGCCTCGCGCGTGTACTCGGAGATGATCGTGCGCAGGATCTCGTCGGAGACCTGCACCTCGTCCTCGCGCAGGCCGTTGCGGTCGCGCTGGCGCGGCCACAGGTAGCCCTTGGCGATGGCGAGCTTCTCCTCGGAGGTGTAGCCGTCGAAGCGGATCACCTCCATGCGGTCCAGGAGTGGCCCGGGGATCGTGTCGGCGACGTTGGCCGTGGCCAGGAACATGACCTGACTCAGATCCAGCTCCACGTCGAGGTAGTGGTCGCGGAAGGAGTGGTTCTGCGCGGGGTCCAGGACCTCGAGCAGCGCCGCGGAGGGGTCTCCGCGCCAGTCCGCGCCGACCTTGTCGACCTCGTCGAGCAGGATCACGGGGTTCATCGTTCCGGCGTCGCGCAGCGCGCGCACGAGACGGCCCGGGAGGGCGCCGATGTAGGTGCGGCGGTGCCCGCGGATCTCGGCCTCGTCGCGCACGCCGCCGAGCGACATGCGCACGAACTCGCGTCCGGTGGCACGGGCGATGGACTCGCCGATCGAGGTCTTGCCGGTGCCGGGAGGCCCGATCAGCGTGAGGATGGCCCCGGACTTGGGGTCGGCCTCGATGCCGCGGTCCTCGCGCAGCTTGCGCACGGCCAGGTACTCGGTGACGCGATCCTTGACGTCCTCCAGGCCGGCGTGGTCGGCGTCGAGTACCGCGCGCGCCGCGACGGGATCGAGGTGCTCGTCGGAGCGCTTGCCCCACGGCACGGCGATGAGCCAATCGAGGTAGGTGCGGATCATGCTCGACTCGCCCGTCTGCTCGCCCATGCGCTCCAGGCGCGCGAGCTCCTTCAGGGCTTGCTCGGAGACGTCCTCGGGCATGTCGGCGTCCTCGATCTTCGTGCGG
>Ga0210387_10000805_pt1 | contig 22989 bp, 33 predicted proteins | sample IncBWC7OmetaG_FD_160108 | JGI IMG/M metagenome (GOLD analysis project Ga0210387, IMG submission 160108) | Forest soil microbial communities from Barre Woods Harvard Forest LTER site, Petersham, Massachusetts, United States - Inc-BW-C-7-O ...
GATGGCACGCGGATCGCCGGTAGCATGGCGCGACCGCTTTCGTAACTGGCAATGACCTGCTGGCTGACGTGCATCAGCGCGCCGAGCAACGCCTGAGACATTTTCCGAAGCTTCCTGAAGTACCGAATACGCTGACCGAGCGCCTTGGTGATCGAGAGAAGGTTCATCCGCATTCTCCCCGTCGGCTTTTTCTGGACGCTGCAAATTTCCATCTAAACGATGCAGCGATCAAGATGGTTGTGAACCCGCAAGGAATGGCGGCTGGGGAAAACCGGGAGCGGCGTCGCAATTGAGCCACGGGTGCTCTCGCGGGTAAGAGAAAAAGGCCCATCCATGACAGTTCCGCCCACTCGGTGAAGTAATCACAGAGGATCACTGATACAGCGGACTCAGCGGCGCTGAGCAGGCTCAAATTGTCGCGTTCGATGGCGAGGCCGCGACACCTCGGTTGGAAGTCGCAAACGGGCGCAATGCCTATTCAAGACCAGCGGCGGTGGTGTAAGGCACTCGGCATCGCGGTACCACAATCGCTGCTCGCGCGCGCCGACGATGCTGCGCTGCATGAGTCTGGAATTGGCCCTCATGCTGGCGTCCTTTCGAAAAAGCCAAGCCGCACTAATGGCTATGGTTCGAATTCGGGCGCTAGGAAACGCACGCTGTATAAACGGCAGATGCGCCCGGCCGCTCCTACGAGACCGCCCCGGGGAGCGCGGCTTTTAGATCGTGAGAGTTAGTACTTAAACTCCGGCATGGCCTTCAATTCATCCTTGGTGGCGTCATACACCGCGTGATCGGGATACCAATAGTTACTGGCGCTGGTTGTGGTGGTTGTCGTGGTGGTAGTTGCGGCACCGGTGGTCGTGGTTCGCGTGTTGCCGTCTGGAGCGGGAGTCGCTGCAGGCGCATTCGCCGGTGCAGACGTTGTTGAGGCCGTTGTCGACGTCACTGGCTGGTCTACCCACTTTAGCTTATCGAAGGCGACTGCCACGTAGTGCTCGCCCAAGCCGAGAACGCCGCCTACCCCTAGAATGACATTGGCCACTTTGCCTGACCTATCCAAAATCACCTCGTTGATGTCGCCGATCTTCTCGTTTGCTCCATTGTACACATCGATGCCCCCGAGCTTGGACGCGCGCCATTCACCCTCCTTATGCGTGGTAGCACTGGTAGTCGAAGCCGCTTGGTTTGTGGTTGTTTGCGCCGACGCCGTGTCGGTCATCCACGCGGTAGCCAGCAATGCTATTGCAAGACATCTGGAAATCATGATGTTCCTCCATTGTTCAAGAAACAATAATGCGGTGGGACTTTGGTTCCAGAGGGGGAAATTCCAATCTTAACGAGCTTCGTCGGCTGGGAGGGCAAGCGGAGCTGAAAGCCACGCGCCAAGGCCGCGGTCAACTGAAGGCGCCGGATACGCTGCAATGGCACGAATTGCCTCTTATGGTTCGGCATTTTGCTTGCGTGCGAGAACCAATTATCCGGGCGGCTTATTTTTCAGCGCAGTCTCGCCATCGAGCCAATCTTGCTCTTCGGCCAACGCCCTCCAGGCCGCTTCCATACGCTTATAGCGCTTGAACGTGGGTTCGTCTTTCGAACGCTCGGCAAGCTGGGCGCAGTTCTCGGCATTCTCCCGGAAATCGTCAGACTGTTTCATGGTGCCTCTCCCTTGCTGCACATGTGGGGGAGCAGACGGTCATTTACATGGCGAGAGACCCTGACACTTTGGTCATGGTCAACTCGAAAGTTGAGTGGGGGGAGTGCTCATGCAGTCCTTTGCGCTCGTTGGATCGACTTCGTGAGCGCGGGATTGCTTGCGGCCCTCTTTAACGCTCGGCGCTTTTTGGTCGCGGTCTGGATTGACCTCAGCCTATTCAGTTGCATGTTGGAGCGTTCGAGACATTCCTGAATCTCGCGTTCGATAACCCGACCTTTCTTTTTCATTTCACGTACTCCGCTGTCGAAAGCTTGTGCGCAAACAGGCTTTCGGGATCGCGCTGGTCATAAGAATTGGCGACGGGCTCGGGAGTCGGGGCAAGGCCGTTTGTCGGGCGAAGCACTGAGAAAGCGCGAATTGCGGCAGCATCGTTGTCCAACCACTGGCGCCTTAAGGATCATCGAGAGGCCGTCTATAAGGGTGTCGACCGCCCGTCTGCGGTTGCACAACCTTCTGAGTGACCGAGAAAACGGAATCAGGCCGTCCGAGGGCAGCGTCAGTCGGCCTTCCTTCTCGATCCTGCCCGGCCCGGCCGACGGAAGAACTCGACCGGGTCGACCTCCAGGACGTCCGCCAGCTTCCCCACGATCTCCAGACCAACGTAGGTCACGGCCCGTTCGACCCGATTCAGGTAGGCCCGGTCGACCCCTGCGTCGTGGGCGAGCTGCTCCTGCGACACCCCCCGGTCGTGCCGGACGCGTCTGAGGTTGGACGCGAATCGCTACCGGAGGTCCATGTACGGACCCAAACAGCTTGTGGTTTAATAGCCCACGGCTTTAAAGCCTCAATAGGCAGCTGGGGAGTTTCACAAATGCTGGACCATATCTTCGATAGCCTGGACGGCTGGACGGTGCTCAAGGTCGCCGCCGTCTTGCTTCCGGTCCTCGTCTTTGTCTGGATCGTCGCCACGGTGATGGCCCTCCATCGGCGAGACGTCTATTTCTGGAGCCTCGGATCGACATGGACCAGCCTCATCGCATGCCCGCTCGCCGTTGCCATCACGTCTTTCTGCGCCTGGAGGCAGCTAAAGGACCCAGGCGCGTCGATCGACCCGGTGCCGATCATGGCTGGCGCCGTCCTATACGTCGCCGCGCTCGCCTACGCGCTCCTATACAATTTCAGGGCGACCCGATCCGCGGCACTGGCATTCAGCACGAGCATGCTGAAGCAGCTCGCCGTGTTGGGCCTGCTTTTCCTTTACTTTCGACTGGAGGGCGATCGCGTGAACCGGCGTCGCTGACGCTTTCACCACAACCCCGACGACGAAATCGCTTCCAGCGTTTAGGAGCTGACAGAAAAAGAGCCGCGGAGTTTGCACTCCGGCGGCTCTCGGAAAGTTTCGAGGCTGAAAATTGCTTGCCCCAGCCCTCGCGCGTACCGCCGTTACCTTGTTTGCGGCCATGCGTTGCCACTATCGGCGACGCCGAGCGATTTGGATGTGATCCACATATCACATCGCAATGCGGAAACTTCCTGCGTTTCGTAAGGCCGATGGGGGTGCGCCCCGGCTCGTCGAAGCATCCTTATCCGCCACTCATCAAAATTCCCCTGGAAGGTCATCGATGACGCACGCAGGGACGTGCCGGCTGCCTGTCATGATCGGGTCGCATCAACGTCATACGCTGCTCAAGATCGACTTTCATCCTGCCACTCGCGAGGGTCGGGACGGATGTACTCTCGACCACGACAGAGGCCTCGGCGCGCCAAACGCTGAGGCCTCTCTTCATCCAGTGAGGTTGTTCGATGCCGCCACGAATCGATGCAAAGATCGATGATATGGCGCCGAGTGGACCGGCCCTCACCAAATACGATGAGGAGCACGCGATCACATACATACGGATACTTGACGCAGACGCCGAGGGCGCCGATTGGCGCGAGGTTACGCAGATCTTGTTGCGCATCGACGCCTACGCGGAACCCGATCGAGCGACACGCGCGTTCGATACCCATCTGGCCCGTGCGAAATGGATGGCCCACACGGGATACTGACTTCTGTTGAAGGCTGGCAGGTGGAGTGCGTGAGCTAGACTTCGATGCGGTCTTGGACTTCGTTCTCAGCTAGCCGATTCCCGGAACGAAACATGTGTTTTACCTTTCGTTAGCCGTAAGAGCCTTGCGATCGGAACGCTGTCCAGTTCCACCGATTAGCTCCACTGAACGGAGTGGATCGTGTCCGACGTTGCGAAGATTGATCGTATGCTAGACGAAACCCTGGTGAATCTGGGTGCCATGGTGCTTCGGCTATCAGACCCCGCAATCACTCGAACCACAGATGAGCATTGGGCGCTTGCCAAATCGGTTCGCCAGTACGCGCGTTGCGCCGATCGGTCGTTAGATCCGCGCGTGCACCGGCTGCGGGACGAGCTCGAAAAGAGAGTTGAGCCGCGCTTGAGGCTCGTTTGGAGCCAATAGAGACATCGTCGTCGCAGTCATATTACGGTCCGGCGAACATCATGCTGCGGCAGCATCCTCCTTGTCCGCGCCACGCATGACGATCTTTAAAGCATCATCGGGCAACGGTCGCTGTAGCCCTTCGCCTAGGCCCACGGAGCGCGCATCCACACGTCCCGCTCCTCCTCCGTGGTCAGGATCACCGTCATCCTCTCAGCTGTCGGCCACAACTTCCGACGCATCCTCGCCTGGTTCAGAGAAATCTGCTGCCTCTTCCTGTTCGCCCTATGGCGCACGCTGCCCTCTCCCGCACCGCTCAATTCGGCTTCTTAACGGACGACTGAGCGGAGTTTATTAGAGGGGCGCGCACGTGAACTCCACTCTTAAAATTCAGACACCCGAAGCGATTTCGCTGCTCGAAAAAATCAAGGCCGAGATTAAAAAGCGCGCGGAGGCTAAGGCCAAGCGGATGCTGCTTAAGCGGCCCAAAAGGCTGACCAAACGCTGCGGCTAGTGGATCAGCTCGTCGGTATCATCAGTTTCTTTGAAGAGTGTTCTCAGCAGCCGCCACAATTCGCGGTGCCCGGCTGTTTGGCCGCCTTGCTTGAGATAATCCGCGATATCCATTGCAGCGGTTTGGAGCTCAATCGTACCGCCGACGCTTGCGTCCAAATGCGCTACCTCGCGCTCGACATACAAGCTTTTGGTGTCCGTATCGAAGACCAGTGCGCAACGATCCGTGTGGGTAATCTCAGGGCCTTCGACATGACGGAATAATTCGCGTTTCAGCAGAGCCATTTTTCCGCTCCGGTCAGAAGTGCTGACTTAATTGGCACCTCAATCATACCAGTCCTTCCGATCAAGCGGCAGCTTACCTCGCGCATAACCCGTCGAGACCGATGCCCGCAGCTTCTCCAGATCGGTTTCGAGAAAATGGTTGGCGACGATCAGCGCCTTGACTGCCTCGCGGGCGTCGCCGTCGCAGGCCGCGATAGCCTGATCCGCTGCGGCCTCTAGGTGGTCCGCGTCCGATTGTGGGTTGGGTGCTGAAGACATGCGGGAAACCACTCGGCAGCAGGCACGCCAGAGGTGTTGCGCAAAAAACACTGGTGTTCACTTTTGCACATTATGTTGGAACCAATTCCGCGTTGCAGCGTCCTGTGGCTGGGCTGGCAACAATGGGGAAAAGCAGTGGTTAGTCGGCGTTACATGACGCGCCAGACGAGCGCGCTTATCAGGTTTGCTCAATCAACCATTAATCCCAAACTAGCAGCCGTCTTGGTCCACAGAGCAGCCGATCTCAAGGCTCAGTTGGACGAGACAATGCCGCCAGTCGGTCCAGGTCTTCAGGCTCCGGACGTTGAGCTCCCGGCACAGTCTACTAGCGCTTGGCGTCGGCAAATGACTGAGCAGTCAACTCCGCCGCAGGTTTTCATCCGACGCCATCCAGCGTCCGAGATTTGCGACGTCGTGGTTTCAGTTCGGGGCCAGGAGATCATCCTCCGCTGTCCTAACTATTCTCAGGCACTGAAATGGGCTCGTTTGGAATGCAAGTCCTACAAAATTTCAGAGCCCAAGATTGAACCCCTTAATTCAGAGCCCGAGATAGAACCACATATTCCAGAGCGCGAGATCGAACGACGTAACGGGCTGGACCACGACGAAGAACTGCCGTTATTTTTGCGCTCTCCCAGGAACAACTGATTGACGCTTGCTCACGGCGTTTCAGCCATCCGCAGACGTCCCATTTCAAGGGCGCGTCCCGGACCGCGTTTGTCGGTTCTGGCATATCCGGCAGTGGCGCTCGCCTCGGAAACTCGGCATAATCAAGCCAAGGCCAACGAAGCGGTGCGCCGGTATCGGGAAAGCCGCGAGGACAGCATGGAAGTCACCGCAGCGGGGACCCGTTGGAGACGGCCGGACTTAATGCGCCCGGAACGGGCCCTCAAGGGGGTTCAAATGCGACACGCGCGTGTGTTCCTAGTGGAAGATGAGGCGCTGATCCGGCTCATGCTCGCCGAAATGATCGAGGAGCTTGGACATCAAATCGTAGCTGAGGCGGGCTCAATTGAATCGGCCCAGCCCTTGGCCGAAACTGCCGCGTTCGATATCGCGATCTTGGACGTGAACATCGGCGGCTACTACATCGATAAAATCGCACAAACCATCGTGCGCCGAGGTCTGCCCTTCATCTTCGTCACGGGCTATGCCAAGGCGGCAATGCCACCCGCTTTTTTGGACAAAAACCATGTTTGCCAGAAATGTTGCGACGGGAAATAATCTCAGCTCTGGGCCCTGAGGCCGCATGAGCCTCTGCGGCAATCCTCAAGTCGTCGCTGACGGCTTGACGCTGGCTTGCCGATGCGAAGGCCTGCGGCACACGGTCGAAACGGCGCGATAAGATCACGACGGTTCGCATGGGGCAGCAGGTGCCGGCCTGTTTCCGACCTCGTGGCCGGTTTGAAAGTCGCTGTGGCCTGACTGAATTCTTAATCTTTGTTAGTGACTCCCGAAAGCGGCGCGCTAATGTTCAGACTGCAAAACCCTGCGGTTAGGACCCGTATGCAAGAGGCCAGTCATGAAACATCGTCGCCGGATCAAGCATCTCCTCACCCTCGAAGAACGTCTCGCCGAAGCAGCCAAGCGTCTCAGAGACCAGGCTAAGACTCTTCCCTCCAGCGTCGAGCGCGATGATTTGCTCCGCAGGGCGCGGCAGACCGAGACAGCTTCCCACATGAACGAATGGCTTACGTCCCCCGGACTACAACCGCCGAAGTAAGCGCGCGCCGTGAAGGACATGTTGGAACGGCTAGAGAAGCTGCATACAGACGCAGCCGAATGTCAGCTGATCGCCGATCTGGCGGCGACCGACGGTGCCAAGCGCCTGCTCTTCGAGCGCCTTGCCGAACACATGAAGGCGGCAATCGCTGATATCAAAAAAGTTCTGACTCGAAGGTAGGGCCGCCTCAGCTAGCGGGCCGCTTCCGTATCAGGCCAACCACGCGATGTCGCCTTGTGGCACGAACCGGACCAGCAGGCCGGTCTGATGACTTCCGTTGTTTGAGGTAGACCGGACGCGGCGTTTCGGAGCCGTCAGGACCGTTGACCCCTTAGCGGACAATCTCCCTGCCTCTCATGTTGCTGCATCGGGGAAGTCGCTGATACGATGCCGCCTCTGACCTTGAGGACGTGGATGCGACGACGCAAATTTATTGCCCTGATCGGTAGCGCGGCGGCAGCGTGGCCGGTGGTAGCGCTGGGACAGCAGGGCCAGCTCCTGCGCCGGGTCGGCATGCTTACTAATCTCTCGGAAAGCGACTCCGAAGGGCGCGCCCGCGACGAAGCATTCATCACGGAACTGCGGCAATTGGGTTGGGCAGAGGGCGTCAACCTGCAAGTCGACCGCCGCATCACCGACGGAGACGCCGGACTCGCTCGCCAATATGCTCAAGAACTGGTGGCGCTTGCGCCCGAAGTTATTTTGACCACCGGCAGCGCCGGGCTTGTCCCTTTACTGCAGGTGACCCGCACTATACCAATCGTATTCACTATTGTTCCAGATCCAGTGGGTGCTGGTTTTGTCGATAGTCTCGCTCGACCGGGCGGCAATGCGACCGGGTTCGTTCAATTCGAATTTGGCCTAAGCGCCAAATGGCTGGAACTGCTCAAGGAAGTCGCGCCAGATGTCACGCGCGTGGCTGTGTTGCGGGAGCCGGGTATCACTGCCGCCATTGCTCAGTTCGCTGCGCTGCAAGCGGTAGCGCCTTCCTTACGTATCGAGCTCGTGCCACTCAATTTCCGTGACCAAGCGGATATCGAGCGGACGGTCGCATCGTTTGTCCGTTCAGGGAACGACGGAATGATCGTAACGTCCGGCCCGCTGGCCGCAGTTCATCGCAAGACCATCATTGCAACGGCGGCCCGCCACAAGCTTCCTGCGGTTTACGTCTCACGCTTTACCGCGCTGGACGGTGGGCTGATTTCCTACGGGCCAGATTTCGTCGACCAATATCGGCGCGCGGCCCGCTATGTTGACCGCATCCTTAAAGGCGAGAAGCCTGCAGACCTACCTGTGCAGGCGCCCACGAAATACGAGCTGGTGATCAACCTCAGGACCGCGAAGGCGCTCGGCATAAACCTCCCGCCGACGCTTGTCGCCCGCGCCGATGAGGTGATCGAGTAGGCTGCCCACTTCCGTTCTTGGCACTGAACGGACCAACCAAGCCGGTCTCGCCTTGTCCGTTGTTCGGGGTAGACCAGAAGTGAAGTCACGGAGCCGTCAGGACCGTTGGGACCCATAAGAGACATGCGGCGAGCCGCTCTGACCACGCGCATCACTCCGGCAGCCCGGCCTTACGCAGGCCGTCGTAAAAGCGTTCGCGCCACGCCAAATATGCAGGATGATCCGAGTAGCGTGACGATGATCGCATCGTATTGATTGTCATGGTTGGATGACGACGCCTGTACTCCGACAAGGCGACTCCTGCTTCCTCATTGTGACACGCAAGACTATGGGCGCTGGCTAGGGCGCTGTAGTTGGTCCCAAGCTCAGGATTGGCCTCGGTCGAGCGTCGTAACCAGATGATGGCTTCCTCTAATAGATCCATCATGAACCACGCTATGCCGATTGAGAGGTACCATTCGCCGAGGTTGTCGTCGTGCGGGCTAAGTCTGATGGCCTTTTCCACGAGAGGGAAGGTCTCTTCGGGTCGTCCCAACAGCGCATTGAGAATTCCCATCCTCGCGTAGGCCACAGGCCAAGAGTGGCCCAGTTCAATCACCTTCTCATACTCGACAAGAGCTGCCTCCAACTTGATCTCGGCAAATAGAACAGCCGCCTTGGCGATGTGCGCGGCAGGATTTGTCGGATCGCACGCTAGGTGCTCTTTCTGCCGCGTCCTTTGCCGCCTGCAGCTCATCAGCTGGGGCTTCGGTCCAGCGGCCAAGGACGGTACCCGCATGGGCCTCGGATAGGCCCGCCCACGCTCTTGTATTGCAATTGTCGATTTGCAACGCAGCTTCAAAGAAGCTGCGAGCCGTCGCCAGCGTTGCCTTCGACGAAGGTTTGTGCAGAGCCGCTAGTCCGCGGAATATAAGATCGAGTGCATCCGGGCGGTTTGAACGTTCTGCATGACGTCGACCCATCTCCGTGAACTTGTAATGGAGTGCGAGAGCGATGCGTCCGGTGATTTCATCTTGCATCTCAAGCAAGTCTGCGATGTCACGGTCGAAGCGCTCAGCCCACAGATGGCCGCCAGTCTCAGTTTCTATCAGCTGTACGCCCACTCTAACCCTGTTCTTGGAGCGACGCACGCTGCCCTCCACCACGTAGCGCACGTGCAGCTTGCGCCCAATCTGCGTGGCATCGACCTCCCTGCCTTTGTAGTTGAATGCGGTGCTGCGTGCGAGTACGAAGCTGCCTGTCCATCGGGACAAATCGGTCGTTAAGTCGTCCGTGAGGCCATCAGCGAAATATTCGTGTTCGGGATCGTTGCTGAGATTTGTGAATGGCAGCACGAGAATGGACAGTCGGGGCACCACTGTCCCATCCTCCCTGGGGACTGCCGGAGCCGGCCTCATGTTCCCGGCCGGATCGAGTCGCAGACGATACGCTCGCACTGGTCGAGCGATATTCTTCAGTTGTCGCCACGATCGATGATGATGTCGCCGACATTTATCCCAATGCGAAACTCGATCCGCTTCTCCTGCGGCACGTCGATGTTGCGATCCACCATGCCACGCTGAACATCAAGAGCACAGCGCATGGCGTCGACAACACTGCTGAACTCGGCCAGCATTCCATCGCCCGTGTTCTTGACAACACGGCCGCGGTGTTCGGCAATCTTGGGATCGACGAGGGTGCGTAGATGGTCCTGGAGCTGGACGTGCGTGCCCTCTTCATCCAGGCCAGTTAACCGGCTGTAGCCTGCCACATCGGCTGCCAGGATGGCAGTGAGTCGACGCTCGACGCGCTCGCTGGCCAACACACGCCTCCGAGATAGGTTGGAGACAGTTTATGCCTTCCGGTTCCGAGAGCCAAGTAGTCAGTGATAGTGTTTGGCGCCCACTGTCCAGCGCCCCAAGGCACCGTCGTGGCTGATCATGTGCGGATATGGCACGAACCGGACACGCCGCGACCGTCTGAGAATGTCCGTTCTTAGGGGTGAAGCAGACTTCATTTGGTCGCCCGCCGATGTCGCGTAATGACCCAGGCGCAATCAAAATAAGAGAGAGAAAACAATTCTGCGCGTTCTCCGCGCTTGGACGTTTTCACACCGGCTGGACCCAGAGCGGACATCGACAATCACGGCGCTTTGACGATCTGCTTACATGTAGGGGGCAAACCGGCCAGCGTCAGCGCAGGTTTTGGTTTGCGCTGCGGCGGATGCAGGGTCAATTCCTTGAACCAAAAGTCGAGTTCGCTATTGCAGCCGTCGCTTGGGAGCGGTGGTGCCGGAGGCTTGCATTCGGCACTTTCAGCCGGACAGGCGATTTGGACATGAAAATGTTCGGCGTGACCATACCAGGGACGCACCTTGTAAAGCCAGGTGCGGTCAACTCCAACCTCGCGGCACAGCGCCTTCTTGATCGCGGCATTGACTAGGATGCGGACGACCATCGGATCCTGCGCAGCCGTTCGGATGAGCGCAGTATGCTTGTGGGACCACACTTCCGGATCAACGTCGCGCAGATCGGGCGCGACGACATCGGTGGCCGCGCCGAACTCGCGCTCCTCGCGGCTTTGGACCCGATCAGGCATCGGCGCAAACCAAATATCGACGTCGAGGCCAATCTGATGGCTGGTGTGTTCCGAAAGCATCGGCCCGCCGCGCGGCTGAGACATGTCGCCAACCAAAAGACCGCTCCAGCCATTGTTTTTTGCGTTCGCGGCAAACCGCTCGATGAAGCGAATGAGTTGCGGATTGCCCCAGTTACGGTTACGCGACGGCCGCATGACTTGCCAGGTCGGTCCGGTGATCGGCAGTGACTCGGCGCCGGCGAGGCAGCCGCCGAAATCGCCGCCGATCGAGCGCGGCGGTCCGGGAAACGGCGTCGATTTGCGCGCGAACAGCTCCTTGGCCGGCGTTGACGGCGCGTCCGGATTTGTCAGCGGCGGCAGGGGCTTGGGATTGAGCGAGCCGGGAAGCATCGGGTCAGTCAAGTGCTTTTCCTGCGCGATGGCAGAACCCGCGGCGGCAAGGAAGAGGATAGCGAGCAGGCTAAGGACAGCGCGCATCAGCGACTATACTTCTTGTAGGTCTGCAGGAAACTGAATCAATTGCAATAATACCCAAGCTTCAGAATTGGAAGAACCAGACACTGACCCTACACGTTCGAGACATGCCAACGAGCACCGTGAATGTCTGCTGGGGCACTTCGGAAGTCCCGTTTCAGCGCGGTCAGGGCCGTTGTTGAACCTTCTGAGACATTGCGGCTCAATAGACATCGCCTCTGCGCGATCCCGCAGATAATGACCAGAAAATGACGCTGTCCATGTTCGCGCTTGAAATATGGTGTCCTTGGGTGAGCATAATTGCACAGGCAACAAGTCCGCACCTAGTCACAATAAAAGATGGATGTCTGGCTCCAAGGGTTGACCCGTCGCGCGATGACGATCGGCATACAATGCTTATGACCTGCTTGCCGAGCAAATGGCGACAACAAGCCGCCGGACGTCCAGTCTCGGTGCCGTGGGCCCTCACAACCCTAGGAGAGCGGTTATGAAAAATCTGATTATCCCTCTATTACTAATAGGAGGCTTCGTTGCTCTGACGACAACGGAGGCGGATGCCGTAGTCTGCGCTCGCGGTGTGTACCGAGCGGGCTGCGTCAGCGCTGGTGGAGTGGCAGTCGTCGCACGTCCTGTCGCTCGTCCTGTTGTTGTCGCGCCACGGGTCCCTGTTCGTCGCAGGGTTTACTGAAATTTCTTTGCTCGAATGTGCCGCCGGTTCGCGTCAACGGCGATTGCGGTAGCATGGGGCGTCAATTTTTTGCACGATCACTTCCGATCCGTCGGTCCTCGACAGCTGGTTGTGACATAGCTCTTCTGTCCCCTAGCCGACTTAATGGGACGGCAAAACGAGAAGGATCAAGCCATGTGTAAGACCAGTCTTCTCATGACTGCGATTGTCACACTTCCATTAGCATTCGGCGGTGCAGTTCTGCGCAAACCGCAAAAATGCCGAACATCGTCATGATCATGGCCGACGATGTCGGCATCTGGAATATCAGCGCCTATCATCGCGGCATGATGGGTGGAAGCACGCCCAACATCGATCGCATCGCCAGGGAGGGCGCGCTCTTTACTGACTATTACGCCCAGCAGTCGTGCACGGCGGGTCGGGCTGCGTTCATCACCGGGCAAACACCATTCCGCACAGGCCTGTTGAAAGTCGGCATGCCGGCGGCCAAGCAAGGCCTGCAGGTCAAGGACCCGACGATCGCCGAACTGCTCAAGCCCTACGGCTACGCCACGGCGCAGATCGGCAAGAACCATCTTGGCGATCGCAACGAATTCCTTCCAACGGTTCACGGCTTCGACGAGTTCTATGGCATTCTCTACCATCTCAACGCGATGGAAGAGCCTTACGAGCCCGATTACCCGAAGCCTCCGCAATTCCTTGCCAATTTCGGTCCGCGCGACATCGTGGACTGCAAAGCGACCACTGCTGATGATCCAACCGCTGACCCCCGCTGGGGCAAAGTCGGAAAGCAAACAATTACGGATGCCGGCCCGCTGCCGCCGCATCCGAATATGGATCCCAAGGCCAAGTTCAGCATGGAGAATGTCGACGACGAACTAGTTCGACGGTCCGTCGATTTTATTGATCGCTCCGTCAAAGCCAACAAGCCATTCTTCCTCTGGCACAATCCTACACGAATGCATGTTTGGACCCATCTTGACGCTAAGTGGCAAAATAAAAGCGGCTACGGCCTCTACGCCGACGGCATGATGGAACTGGACGCGGAAGTCGGCTCCATTCTCAAAGAGATCGATGACCTCGGCATTGCCGACAACACCATTATTGTTTTCACCAGCGACAACGGCGCCGAGACCTTTTCCTGGCCGGATGGCGGCAACTCCCCGTTCCGCGGCGAAAAGGGTACGACCTTCGAGGGTGGATTTCGCGTGCCAATGCTCATGAAGTGGCCCGGCACGATCAAGCCCGGTCGCATCGTCAACGACATCACCGCGGGCGAGGACTTCCTGCCGACTTTTCTGGCGGCTGCAGGCGACCCTAAGGTCAAGGAAAAACTGCTGAGCGGCCTGACGGCTGGCGATAAAACGTTCAAGGTCCACCTCGATGGCTATAACTTCTTGCCGTTCTTGAAAGGCGACGTTGCCGAAGGACCGCGGAAGGAGTTTTTCTACTTCACCGACAATGGCGACCTCACCGCCCTGCGATACGGCGACTGGAAGCTTAGCTTCAAGACCATCAAGGGCAACCTGTTTACTGGCTCGGAAGAGAGCACCAACGTTCCGCTCGTGACCAATCTGCGGCAGGACCCGTGGGAGCGCTATCAAGACGAGTCCATGATGTATGCCCGTTGGTGGGGCGACAAGCTCTGGACGATGGTTCCAGGCGTAACGATCGTGGGTGGGTTTCTCCAAACGTTCAAGGAATATCCGCCGAGCCAGGTGGGCGGTTCGTTGAGCATCGAGAAGGCACTGCAAATGGTCCAGAACGGCGCCAGCGGCGGCGGCAAATAAATTCAAAAGAAGAGGAGCAACTGAACGGGTCGGCGCCAGCCGATCCGTCGGCAAAATCTCACTAGATCAGGAACCGAACGGAGCGATAACCCGCGTCCACCAGATAACATCCAACCGCGTATGAAAGACGATCATGAAACCGTACTCCGGTCTCAACCGTCGCGCTCTTCGCAAAACGACATTGATCTAGATCAAAAACCAAACTGCCAATTGCGGTCTGTTACGGGATCGAGCTTCAAAAATCGAGCTTATTCAAGCTCAACGGGGCGATCCAAAGTTTTGCACAGTTAATCGGACGACCATGGTGTTGGCGCGGCCAACGAACAACTCCAGAGGGTAGGAAAACCAGTCATGTTCAAACATCGTTTCGCGCTGGTACTTGGCGCGCTTGCCACGGCTTGGGTTTCACCGGCGATAGCCCAGACCCCGCAGGGGACCTCCGCTGGCACGCTCACTTGCCGGCTGGCGCCGTCAATTGGCCTGATCTTTGGATCGCAGCAGCGGATGGCCTGCCGGTTTGTTCCGAATGGCGCTTACCCGCCCGAAGCCTATGTCGGCGTGATGAACTCGCTTGGTCTTGATATCGGTATCACCGCGGGGGGAGTCATGGCGTGGGGCGTCATCACGCCCAATGCGGGCCCGATGCGCGGAAAGCTGGCCGGCAGGTATGTGGGCGCGAGCGGCTCCATCGGCCTCGGGGTCGGCGTCGGCGCCAACGTCCTGGTTGGCGGTTCTAACCGCTCGATCTCCCTACAGCCGCTTTCGGTCGAGGGGACTGTCGGGATCAACCTGTCGCTCGGAATTTCGGGACTGACGCTTGCGTTGGCACAATGAGCGCAAAGTCGCTTGGCAACGCTTCAAAGCTAATCATCAGAGGACGATCATGAAAATTACAACGCGTTTGCTCGCTGGGCTCGGAGTGTTGCCTTTGCTGGTCATCTTGTCGGTCGGATCGGCGTCGGCGCAGACCGACGTCGGGAAAACGATTGTCGAAAAGCTGACCGCAAAGATTACAAAACTCGAGAATGCCTGCGCTTCTGATATCAAGAAATACTGCAAGGACGTCACGCCGGGCGAGGGACGCATGATCTATTGTATGCAGGCCCATGAGGACAAGATAAGCCCGAAATGCACGTATGAACTGGAGGAGGCCGCGGCGAGCGTGCAGGCTACGGCGGACCTTCTGAAAGACGGAGTGGTCGCCTGCAAAGCGGAGATAGCAGGCGTGTGCGGGAAGATACAGCCGGGCCAGGGTCGAATCGCCGCATGTCTGATCGCGAACAAATCGACGGCTTCGAAGGACTGCGCAGACGCCATTCAGAAGGTCGAAGCTTTGGCGGCTCAATGACACGAACGGATTTCTGGCTACAAATCCTTCTCTAAATGAAGGCGCACGCCGCCTATCTCTGATGGCAAACAAATCACCGCCCTTAAGCGGACAAAGCGACGTAGTGCGGGCATGGAGCGGGTCGATCGAGTACAGGTCTCGATCGAGCCTGCTGTTCACATTGAGTCGAATAGCGATTCCATTTGCGGCAATGCATGAGTCCGGTTGTGAAACTTTTCGGTCATGCCGGGTGAAACGACGAATGTCGGCTTCTGGGGCATCGAACGGAATCAACCGGGTTCCGTCTGCGGGCCGGTTCAATCCTTGCCAGCCGTTCATTGCGCTGCCACCTGATTTCCGATGTCGATGGGCCGCAAGAACGTCTCATCGTCATCTAAGATGAATGTGCCAGCCGTGTTGCGATAACGCGCGGCTTGGTCGTGCAATCGTGAATAAAGTACAGCAACACTGACGAACTGGTCATGCCCCAGATCGTCGTGCTTTGCGAGCCTTGAAATGTCGACGATTTGAACCTTTTCTTTCAGGGCAGCCTCCCGCACAACTGGATCGTCAACGTTGATGCCGCCAGCACGCGCGATGCCACCGTCAAGAAAACTGGACACTCGAAGCGCACCATCATCCTTGGAAACTAGAACCAGCAAAGGTGGCTCGAGCGGACCGATGGCTTGTACCTGAGCACGGAACGTTTTCGCGTTGATGTCGGGCGCCGCCAGCACAACACGGCTTAGCCGGGCGATCACTCGGTCTTTGCCTTCGATACGAAGCTGGCGCAGAGCGTCGACGGTCAACATGGCACCCATGCTGTGGGCTACCACCATAATGTCGCTGACCTCGGAGCTGCTGCTTAACATCGTTAGTAAAGCCATTAGATATTCGCGAGAATAGCTTGCCGATTGCTTGTCCATTTCATAGGCAGCTACCTGACCTTGCGATGGCCAGGAGAACAGAATCGGAATCCCGTCGATTTTGATGTCCGCCTGCAATTGGGCGAGCCGGAACAGCGACTCCTGGAAGTTGCTGTTAAACCCGTGCACGAAAACGAAGGCTTTGTGCTTTTTTCGCCGAGTATCGCCTTGCGGAGCGACAGCTTTGCGAAAGTCGGCTTCGCTCATCACGGCCTGATCCACAACAGCAAAGCTGCTCCGTGGATCGGGAGTTGCGGTCGGCATTTCGACATTGCCGGACTTGTGGTTGGGCGGCACCGAGACGACAAACTTTGCAAAGTTGAGCGCATCGGCGCGGTTCGCAGTGAATACGTTCTCCGACGAAATCTCGCGCTCACGCGTGGTCGCCACATAGATCTGCAGCGTCTTTTCGCCGGACGACGCCGCCACGGGCGTCAGCACCTCTGGACCAGGTCTGGCAGCGCAACCGACCAAAATGAAGGAAATTAGAACAGGGACTGCCCAATCTAGCCTGCGATAACGAAAGCTAGTCCACATGGCAACGGACTCCCCCACCAAGCCAACACGCACTGATACTATTGCTCTTGGAGCCCCACGGACGAAGCCACACTCAGTGTTAGTCTTGCGAAGGCTGCATTGCAACGGCCTAAGCGCGACCGCGGCTCGGATTTCCTTAGGTAATGAACTGCTGGCGGGGTAGCCGCCCGTGGGATTCTGTACTCAAAAGAGCCGCATTTTCGGCGGTACGGTCGCTTGCGCTCCTGGCGCGTACTGCCGCCCATTCTTCATCTTAGAGGTCTCGTAGCGTGAAGCAGGCATAAGACTTCAGGGAGTCGTTCATGTCAGTGACCCGTAGTCGTGGAGCGATCGCCGTCAAACTGTCTCGGATTTTCAACGGGTCGCTTGCTCAGCAGCCTGCACTGCGACTGATCTACGACACCGCTCCGATCGGCCTCGCCGTCCTTTCTCCCGACTGCCGTTACCTGCAGATCAACCAGCGTCTTACCGACATATGCGGGATTTCAGTTGAGGATCACCTAGGGCGCTCGGTTCGCGACTGCGTACCCGCCTTAGCCGATGCGGTCGAAGGCATCGTCCGATCGATCATGAGTACTGGCGAGCCGATAGCCGGCATTGAGGTCGGTAGCCAGCGCGCGGACCGAACCGAAGAACGCTGGTGGGTCACCTATTGGCACCCTCTGCGCAATCGAAAGGGCGAAATTGTCGGGGTCAACGTCGCGGCGGAAGAAGTCACCGAGCGCAAGCGCGCCGAAGCGGTGCTCGCTGCTAACGACAAAGCGCTACGCGAAAGCGAAACGCGCTTTCGCGAGCTCGCCGACAACATCAGTCAGTTCGCCTGGACCGCCGACGCCAGTGGTTGGATTTATTGGTACAATAAGCGTTGGCATGACTACACAGGAACGACCCTCGAAGATATGCAGGGTTGGGACTGGCAGAAGGTTCACCATCCCGGGCATGTAGATCGTGTCGTCGAGCGCATTCGACGATGCTTCGAAACCGGCACCCCATGGGAGGATACGTTTCCTCTTCGGGGCAAGGATGGCACCTATCGGTGGTTTCTGTCACGTGCTCTGCCGATCCGCAACGAGGCTGGCGACGTCGTCCGTTGGTTCGGTACCAACACGGACGTAACCGAACAGATCGAGGCCGAGGACGCGCTGCGTGTAAGCGTGGAACGGCAGACGGCGACGGCTGATATCTTGAAGGTCATCGCCAGTTCGCCGTCGGACGTTCTGCCAGTGTTCGAGGCGATCGCCGAGCGATCAAATCGATTGACTGGCGGCCACTCAACTGCTGTCGTTCGCATCATCGACGATATAGCCGAATTGGTTGCGTTCACATCGGTCAGTCCCGAAGCGGATGCGGCGCTGCAAGCCTCGTTCCCGCGACCAGTCACGGCTTATCCGCTGTTCGAACTGGTTCGCGGCGGTCAGGTTGTAGAAATTCCCGATAGCGAGTCCGAGTTGGGGGCTCGGACGGGGGCAAGGGACATCGGCCGCGCCCGAGGTTTTCGCAGCCTGCTGCTTACGCCGCTGAGAAACGAGCAGGGCCTAATCGGCCTGATCAGCGTCACTCGCAAGGAGCCCGGCACGTTTGCTGACCATCACGTCCAGCTGCTGCAGACGTTCGCCGACCAAGCGGTAATCGCAATTGAAAATGTGCGCTTATTCGATGAAGTCAAGCTGCGGACGGACGCATTGTCACGTTCGCTACGAGACCTCCAAGCCGCGCAGAGCCGTTTGATCCAGACGGAAAAACTCGCCTCGCTCGGTCAACTCACTGCGGGCATCGCCCACGAGATCAAGAATCCTCTGAACTTCGTAACCAATTTCGCGTCGGTTTCGGCTGAGTTGGTCGGAGAGTTACGTGAGCTGCTCGACGGCGCGAGCATTGACGACGGGATGCAAGCCTCCGTGGACGAGCTGTCGGAACTGCTGCAGAGCAATCTTGAGAAGGTGGTCCAGCACGGCAAACGCGCCGACTCGATCGTCAAGAACATGCTGCTCCATTCGCGCGATCGCTCCGGCGAGCACATGCGCATCAATATAAACAATATGGTAAGCGAAAGCCTCCAGCTTGCTTATCATGGCGCGCGGGCGGAGAAGGCAGGGTTCAACATCACGCTCGAGCAAAGCCTCGATCCTTCGGCAGGCGAGCTAGAGGTCTATCCGCAGGAGATAAGCCGCGTGCTCCTCAATCTGATCTCCAACGGCTTCTATGCGGCCATGGCCCGGAAAGCCGAGTTGAATGGCGCGGCGTATGAACCAACCATTTCCGCATCTACACTGAACCTCGGCGACAGGGTCGAGATCCGCATCCGCGACAACGGGATCGGAATCCCGCCAGGAGTAAAGGACAGAATGTTCGACCCGTTCTTCACGACCAAACCCGCAGGTGAAGGCACCGGCCTCGGCCTGTCGCTCAGCTTTGATGTCGTAGTGAAACAACATGCCGGCGCGATCGAGGTCGAAACGCAACTGGGCGCCTTCACGGAGTTTCGGATCGTTCTGCCGCGCACCGCGGCGTCCATCGGCGCCGGAGCCCTGGCGTGAGTGCGACAATCCTCGTTGTCGATGACGAAGCTGACGTTGAGGCATTGTTTCGTCAGCAGTTCCGGCGCGAGATTCGCGATGGCCGTTTCAACATGGTTTTTGCATGCTCTGGAGACGAAGCCCTCCAGCAGATCGAGGCTTTCGCCGGCACGACGCTCGTTTTGATCCTCTCGGACATCAACATGCCGGGGATGAGCGGCTTGAACCTACTGTCAAAGGTAAAGGCCGCGCAGCCAAACGTTCCCGTAATCATGATTACGGCATACGGCGACATTGAAACAAGACGAACAGTTCTCGAAGCCGGCGCCGAAGCACTGTTCACCAAGCCCATCGATTTCCCCGCGCTCCGAAACGACATCGAGGCTCGCGTTAGAAACATCGGCCTCATCATCAGCAACGAGGATATTGGGAGGTAAACCGCTAACGGCGATGTCTCCTATTGACACCTTTGAGACCTGCCGCCGCACACCGGGGATGTCCGTTGACTGAGGTGGACCGGAAGTAACGGGCCGCACGTCAAATCGGCGCGATTGACCCACAAGAGACATTCGCTGAACCGCGCGGCCCTGTGACGGCCATCACCAAATGTCTGCTTTGGGTGCCGTCTGTAACGCGGGTCACAGTGGCGGCGAGAGAGTTGCGCCAGTTTGGCCGAACCAGCGAACGGATGGTCCGCCCGCAGGAGATGCATATGGAGTAGAAACTATGTCTCGTTTCCGACGACATGCGCGTGCTGAGTACGGGCACGGTGCGGGACAGTCTCGCGCCGCCATCTTGAGGAATGCTCCTCATCAAACACAATGCGAACTGAACGACGCCGAACTCGAAGTAGTCGTTGGCGGCGAAATGGATGTTCAAGGCGCCGCTGACCAGATCAGCAAGCAGCAAAGTGAAAATAGACTTGAGCAGCAGCAAAAAGCACTTGAGCTGTTCCAGCGCTGAGTTGCACCTGCTCACGTCGGTTGTTGGCCTAAACCGGCGTTTGGGGGACGGGCAGAGCATGTCCGCTCTGCCCAGGTATTTCAGACATCAACTTGTTCCGCTATTGCTAAGGCGTCGTCGACCTCAATTCCGAGATATCGGACCGTGCTTTCGATCTTGGTATGCCCGAGCAAGAGCTGGACAGCCCTCAGGTTGCCTGTCCGCCGATAGATCAATGTAGCTTTGTGCGTCGCAGTGAATGCGTCCCAAATAGCCTCGGGTCCAGCCCGATGCTTCCGATCCACTCAGACACGAGCCGGGCATATTGGCGCGTTGTCAGACTGCGGTCAGGCCCGCGACGGCCGGTGAACAAGAACTCGCCTTGTCGTTTGCCTGTAGCCTTTAGATAATCATCGACCGCCTGCCGGGTCTGCTCGCTCAATTCAAATCTGACGGGCCGCCCGGTTTTTCTTTGCCGGACTGTTGCGCGATCCGCTGTGTACCCGCCAGCAGCTACATCCTCGACCCGGATGGCGACCACATCACAGCCGCGAAGCTTGCTATCGATGGCGAGATTGAACATGGCGAGGTCTCGAACGCGGCCTTCAATCTGGAGCTTCGTCCTGATCGACCAAACGTGCTTGGGTCGCAGCGGCGGCTTTGCCCCGGTCAGTTTGCCTTTGTTCCAGGGCAACCGTTTATGAGGCGTCGGGGCAGCATTTACTTGATCCTGCATGGTCATACTCCTCGGTTACAGAGGAGGAGAGCATGTGCCACGGGTTGGGCTTACGTGACCCGACCACGCTGCTGCTTTTGCGCAAGTCGTGTATCCTTTAGAAGCCGAGAAGCTCGTTCATAAAACCATCTTTGAAGGTTCGTGCCGTGGTCCGTAGCAAGAATGCGTCACCAACTTGGAGCGACGTTAAGGCCGCGCTCCTAGACTTCGATCGCGCGGGCCTTCGAGGGTTAGTGCAAGACCTCTACACTGCGAGCAAAGACAACCAGGCATTCCTGCATGCCCGCTTGGGCTTGGGCCATGATCAGCTTCGGCCTTTCAAGGCGAGTATTTCCAAATGGATATCCCCGGACCTAATGAAAGGCCAATCCATATCGGCTTCAAACGCCAAGAAGGCGATTGCGGATTATAAAAAAGCCATTGGGCGACCGCATGGGATGGCTGAGCTATCGATATTTTACTGCGAGGAGGCATTCGGCTTTCTGGAATCCTGCAGCATAAACGATGAAAGCTACGTTGCTGCTCTGATCCGCATGTACAGACGGTCCATCGAATTTGTGTCAAGGCTACCTCCTGCCGAGCGCACGACCTACCTTGAGCGTCTCGACAAGCTTAGGTCACGCGGGAGGAACGTTGGCTGGGCGGTCGAAGAAGAATTCAATAGCCTCTGGCACGCCGTCGCTCTGGACGAGCACCAGGGTGAATGATGGCTCATTCTGTCGGACGTGAACCCCGGGTCGCTGGAGGTCGAGCCTGCAGAGGCAGGCCGCCGCCGGCATAGATATTGGAGTCAGGTCCGTTTTTGGGGCAAAGCGAACTTCGCATCCCGGCTCGACGGCAAAGGACCTGTAGCGATTGACCCGAGGCGGACATCGTGTCGCAAGCCATCCTTATTCAATATGGTAGCTTGGGCAGGAACCTTGCACGGGAGCTCAGATGAGGCGGCGCGAGTTCATCGCACTTGCTAGTGGCGCGTCGGTGGCGTGGCCGCTATCCGCCGTATGCTTAGCTCTGTTGCCGCTCGGAGCACATGCTCAAAAATCGCCGGCACGAATTGGATTATTGGCCAGCGGTGCGGCAACATCGCTTTACACACTGAATCTTATCAAAGCAATCAAACAAGGGTTATTTGAGTCCGGCTTAGTCGAGGGGCGCGATTATTCGCTTCAGTCCCGATACGCGGAAGGAAAATATGAAAGGTTTCCAGCACTAGCACAGGAGCTAGCTCAAACAGGCGTCACTATCATACTCGCCCATACGATTGCTTCCGTTCGCGCCGCGCAGAGGCTTAATCCGCCCATTGCCGTCGTTATGTTATCGATTAACGACCCGGTCGGGGCCGGTCTCGTAGCGAGCCTTTCAAAACCCGCTGGGAACACGACAGGACTCGCAAACCTTGAAGAAGGCTTAACAACTAAGCTTCTCGAATTTCAGCGGATCATTGTCCCCACGGCAACAACGCTGGCAGCTCTCTATAACCCAGGAAATCCGACTCATTCGTACTTTCTCAAAAATCTTCGAACGCAAGCTGAAGCCTTCAGTCTGAAGCTTCTACCAGCGGAACTGAAAACGCCCGATGCGTTAGATGACGTATTCACTGAGCTTGCCGCGCAACGACCGGACACGCTACAAATTATGTCAGACTCTGGAATTTTTGATTTGAGCGACCGCATCGCTGCGCTGGCACAGATGCACGGCATTCCGAGCTTTGCAACATTACCAGAATTCGTCGGGGCTGGTGGTCTACTCGCCTATGGCGCATCGAGACGACGTCTCTTCATTCGGTCAGGCTATTACGTCAAAAGGATTCTTGAGGGGTCGCAACCCGGTGAGTTGCCGGTCGAACAGCCCACGCGGATCGAGCTATCGATCAATGTAAGGACAGCAAAAGCACTCAATCTAGTAGTTCCGACGACGTTACTTGCCCGAGCTGACGAAGTAGTTGAATAGACGCAATGTCGCCGTCTGGCCCCGTGCTGTCCTTAGCGACTGGCACGATCATGTCCGCTCTGAGGGGTAGGCCGGAAATTGGGCTCGACTTGCGCTAACTTGCGGGTCTGACCCAAACGAGACCCTCGACATTGCGTCCGTCCTGTTCCGCAGGAGCCGCATCAAGACCGCAGTTTCCAATTTGGGCGCCATGCCGCGGAGACTGACCGCGCCCCTGCCACAGGTGCGCCCTATTACC